>ERZ761602.1104-NODE-1104-length-51714-cov-7.089200_pt1 | contig 51714 bp, 38 predicted proteins | sample MGYA00512165_ERZ761602 | MGnify/ENA primary metagenome ERZ761602 (study PRJEB28899, sample SAMN02445085) | bioreactor sludge metagenome | biome: EBPR sludge; isolation source: Thorneside wastewater treatment plant | place: Australia: Brisbane, Thorneside...
GGTCAAGCAGGCCGCCGGTGCCGCAATCGCCGTAGACCACGACCACGCGCTCATACTGGCCCTGGGCGGCCCGCACGCGTTCGCGCACGGCCGCCGGCAAGGCCTGCGGTGTATTGTGCAGGAGCGCGGGCACGCCCAGGACGGCGGCGTCCCAGCCGTGCTTGGCCTGCAGCGCCAACACCTCGCGCGCCAGGGCGCCGCAAACGATCAGGGCCGTGGTCATGCCGGACGCTTCACTCCGTCTCCGCCTTATCAGTGCCGGGCTGGCGGGCGGCCCGGGCGGCGCGCCGGGCGGCCCGGTCACCCGCGGCCGGCCGCGCCTCAGCCGCCGCGGCGGGCAGCGGGGACGTCCCGGCCGGGGCCGCGCTCAGATCGGCCGTGCGCAGGGACGCGGCCATGGCCTGGATGTGCTCGGGTGAGCTGCCGCAGCAGGCGCCGATGATGCGCGCGCCGGCGCGGTAGACGTCCAGGGCGTAGCAAGCCATCACTTCCGGCGAGGCCCGGTAGACGGCCTTGCCCCCGACGAGCTCGGGCATCCCGGCGTTGGACTTGGCCACCAGCGGCACGCGCGGGCCGGCGGCCTGCATGCGCTGGATGGCGGCCAGCAGCTCATCGGTGCCGTTGCCGCAGTTGGCGCCGACGGCGGCCGCCCCGCGTTCGGTGAGCACGGCCAGCGCCTGCTCGGGCGTCACGCCCATCATGGTACGGCCGTGCGTGTCGAAGGACAGGGTTGTGATGACCGGGATCTCGGCCGAGATCCGGCGCACGCCCTCCAGCGCGGCCTGGACTTCTTCCAGGGCCGACATCGTCTCGATCCAGATGATGTCGGCGCCGCCGGCGATCAGGGCCTCGGCCTGCTCGGTGAAACCGTCCACGGCCTCAGCGTAGCTGAGCGTGCCCACCGGCGCCAGGATGTCGCCGCTCGGGCCGATGTCGCCGGCCACCAGGATCGGCCGGCCGGCGGCCTCGATCTCGGCGCGCAGCAGGATGGCGGCGGTGCGGTTCAGCTCGGCCACGCGGCCCTGCAGGTTGTGCATGGCCAGCCGGAAGCGGCTGCCGCCGAAGGTGTTGGTCAGGATGATCTGCGCGCCGGCGTCGATGTAGCGCCGCTGGATGCCGCGCACGATATCCGGGTGCAGGACGTTCCAGGTCTCGGGCGGGTCCCCGAACTGCAGGCCGGCCGCGAAGAGCTGCGTGCCCATCGCGCCGTCCGCCACGAGCGGGCCCGGCTGGGCCAGGAGTTGTTGCCACTTATTCATCTTTGCGACCGGGGGACGAGCGACGAAGGACGAGCGCCGGCCGTCACTGGCCCAGGTTCGTCCTTGGTCTTTGGTCCTCCGTCCTTCATTTGACGCCGCGCTTGATGGCGATCAGCTTCTTGGCGGTCTCCACCGCCACGGCCGCGTCGCGGCAATAAGCGTCGGCTTCGATCTCCTCGGCAAAGGCGGCGTTCAGCGGCGCGCCGCCCACCAGGAAGATGACCTTGTCACGCAGGCCCTCTTCCTTGAAGCGCTTGATGACCACGTCCATGTACGGCATGGTCGTGGTCAGCAACGCGCTCAGGCCCACGATCTCAGGCTGGTGCTCCTGGTAGGCGGCCAGGAATTTGTCGGCGTCGCAGTTGATGCCCAGGTTGACCACCTTGAACCCGGCGCCCTCCATCATCATCGCCACCAGGTTCTTGCCGATGTCGTGGATATCGCCCTTGACGGTGCCGACAATCATGGTGCCGATCTGCTGCGCGCCGGTCTGGGCCAGCAGCGGGCGCAGGATCTCCATACCGGCCTTCATGGCCTTGGCGGCCATGAGCACCTCCGGCACGAACAGGATGCCGTCGCGGAAGTCCACGCCGACGATGTCCATGCCGCCGACCAGGGCTTGCGTCATCACGTCGTAAGGCGTCAGGCCGCGCCGCAGCAGCTCGTGCGTGCCGGCCTCCACGCCGTCCACCAGGCCGTCGTACAGGTCGTCCTGGATGATCTGGATCAATTCATCCGTGGGGATTTGGGTCAGGTCATCGCTCATTGAAATGTGGCTCCCGTGAGATCCGCATCATATCACGCCGCTTGCGCTGGGGCCGCCCGCCGCCGCTGGCTGCGCCGGCCGCCCGCCGCGCCGGCCGCCGGCTCGGGCAGCTGGCCGGCCAGGTGCGGGAAGGGATCGCTGGCGTGCGGCAGGGCCAGGGCGCTCACAAACTCCGCCTGGAAGTTGGCGGCCACGGCCGTCTGGACGTGCACGGCCGCGCGGGCCAGCCGGGCCGCCTCCAGCCGCGCCGCGCGGTTGAGGAGCGCGATGCGCGCCCCGTCGCCGGCGGCGTTGCCGACCGCCGTCACCTTGGCCAGGTCGCAATCCGGGATCAGGCCCAGCAGCATGGCGTAGCGCGGATCGATGTAACTGCCGAAAGCGCCGGCCAGCACGATCCGGTCCACGGCGCTGACGCCGCGCGCCTGGAGCAGGAGTTTGACGCCAGCGTAGAGCGCGGCCTTGCCCAGCTGGATGGCGCGCACGTCGTTCTGGTTCACGACGATGGGCGCGCCGCTGGCGGTCTGGGCGCCGTCGGCCAGCACGTACTCGCCGGTGCGGGTGGGGAAGCGCACGCGCGGGCTGCGCGCCGCCGCCGCCTCGCTGAAGCGCCCGGCCTGGTCGATGACGCCGGCCAGGAAAAGCTCGACGATGACCTCGATGATGCCGCTGCCGCAGATGCCGGTCGCCGACGGCGCGCCGGCCTGGCCGGGCTCCACCCACTCCGCCTGGCCGATGATCTTGAAGCGCGGCTCCAGCGTGACCGGGTCGATGCGCACGCGCTCGATGGCGCCCGGGGCCGCGCGCTGGCCGTGCGTGATCTGCGCGCCCTCGAAGGCCGGCCCGGTGGGGCTGGAGCAGCACAGGACCTGCGTGCGGTCGCCCAGCACGATCTCGGCGTTGGTGCCGACGTCCACGATCAGCATCAAATCGTCCTGGTGCTGCGGGGCCTCGGCCAGCTGCACGGCGACGTTGTCGGCGCCGACATGGCCGGCGATGCAGGGCAGGACGTGCACGCGCGCACACCCGTTGAGCTTCAACCCCAAGTCGCGGGCCTTGAGGTCGAGGGCCGAACTCAGGGCCAGCGCGAAGGGCGTGCCGCCCAATTCCACCGGGCTCAGGCCGAGCAGGAGATGGTGCATCACCGGGTTGCCCACCAGCACCACGTCCAGGACGTCGTCCACGCTGATGCCGGCGCGGGCCGCCGCTTTGCGCGCCAGGTCGTTGAGGGTGGCAATGACGGCCCGGTGCATCTTCTCGGTGCCGTCCGGGTGCATCATCACGTAGCTCACCCGGCTCATCAGGTCCTCGCCGAAACGGACCTGCGGGTTCATGCTGGCCTCGGTGGCCTTGACCGCGCCCGTGCGCAGATCGCACAGGTGCGCGACGATGGTGGTGGAGCCGACGTCGACGGCCAGGCCGTAGGCGCCTTCGCAGTAGCCGGGCTGGAGGCGCAGCACTTCGCGGTCCTGCCAGACGCTGACGGTGACGGCGTGGCGGCCTTGGGCCAGCGCGGGCTGCAGCTGCGCCAGCGCCAGCGCGTCCGGGGTCAGGCCGCGCAGGCCGTGCTGGGCGGCCAGCGCCTGCTCCAGGCGCTCCCAGTCGCCGCTGTGGCCCTCGAGCGTGGCCGGCTCGACCTCGACGTAGACCTGGCGCACGGCCGGCTGGACGTCGATGGCGCGGTCGGTGGCAGCCTTGGCGATGATCTGTTTGCGCGCCTGGCTCTCCTCCGGGACCAGCAACAACAGGTCGCCGGTGACTTCACAGGCGCAGGCCAGCCGCCGCCCGGCCGCCAGCATGTGCTCGTGCTGGTACTTGGCCTCGCGCCCATCCGGCGGCGTGAGATGGTCGGCCGACGAAGTCAGCCCGTGCTTCGGGAACTGGCCGGCCTCCACCGCCACCTGGCACTTGCCGCACGTCTGGCGTCCGGCGCAGATCGACTCCAGTTCCACGCCCAGCTGGCGGGCGGCCTCGAGCAAATTGGTGCCGCGCCGCACCTGGCCGCGCCGGCCGGACGGCATTAGGGCGATAGTCACAAAATCAGCGTTCGCGTCTGTCATCACTCTGAACCTGCCAATCTGGCTGGAATTATAAATGAAGGGGGGCGACTTCTCTACGGGTGGCGATCTCAGAATCAGGCGGGCTGCTTGTGCCGATTGCACAAGGCCCGGATCAGCGCGGAGGCCGGGACCGACGCGCCGCCGTCAGCGCCGGAGCAAATAGGCTTTGAGGGCGACGTGGAGGTTGAGGCGTTGGGCTATGTCTTTCAGGTCCACGGCCGTGATCTCCTCGATCCGGCCGATCCGGTAGAGCAGCGTGTTGCGGTGGACGTTGAGGGCGCCGGCCGCCTCGGAGAGCGCGCCGCCATGCTCGAGGTAGGCGTCCAGGGTACGGACCAGATCGCCGTTGGTGCGGCGATCATGCTCAGCCAGGCGCTGGACCGTGCTCAGGAACGGGTTGGCGGCCAGCACCTCCGGCGGGAGATGATAGAGCCAATCCAGCAGGCCGAGTGTCCAGAAGCAGGTCAGGCGCGGCGGCCGCCCGAACCGTTCGCCGATCTCGACGGCCTCGCGCGCCTCCTCCAACGAGCGCGGCAGCTGGCGCGCCGCGGCGTAAGCCCGCCCCACCCCCACGAGCAGCGGTTGGGCCGGGTTGCTCAAGTCGGCCACCAGCCGCTCACCCAGGCTCTGGCCGGCGGCGTCGGTCTTGGACTCGATGATGACGGCCAGCCCGCGCTCGCGCGCCACCACCAAGCCCCACAGCGCCTGGGCCTTGAACCAGCGCTCCAGCCGGGCGACCAGGTGAGCCAGCGCCGCGCCGCTGGCGGCCGGGCAGCGCACAAACAAGGCCTGGTGCGGCTGGTCGAAATGGTAACCCACCAGGTGGGCGCGTTCGCGCCAGCCGCTGTCGGGGGCGCCGTCCGGATCGAACTCCGGTCGCAGCAGCTGCGCCAGGAAATCGCCGCGCACGGCCTGGCGCGCCTCGCGCACCGCCTGCTCCTTGAGCAGCACCAGCGCCGCCACGATGGCGGCGTTGTCCAGGGCCAGCTCGTCCAGGTCGGTCAGCGGGCGGTCGCCGGCCACGATCCAGATGTAGCCGTACACCTCGCCGCCGACGACGATGGGCGCCACGACGCGCTCCATCGTCATCCCCAGGTCCGGGATGGCCGGCAGGCGCAGCGCGCGCAGCTGGCGGTCCAGGTCGCCGTAGACGCCGCGCGCCATCAGCCGCTCCACCATCTCCGGCGGCGTGCGCCCGGCCGCCACGGCGCGCTGGCGGTTCTCGTCGACGGGGCCGTGCTGGGCCGCGGCCAGCACCTCGAAGGCCAGGCTCTCGAACAGGACCGAGCGGCGCAGCAGGTCGGCCAGCGTGGCCGCCACCGCCTCCAGGCCGCCGCCCTCGAGCACCAGCTGCATCAGGCGCCGATGGACCTCGCCGGCGCGCTCCTTGACGGCGGCCTGCTCGTTGACCAGTTCGACGTACAGGCGCTCGATCAGGGTGATGAACTTGACGTCGGCGGGGACGACGATGAGCGGGAAGTCGAGCCGGTCGGCCTCGGCCCGCATCACGGCCGGCACCTCATCGAACGACCAGCCGAGCGAGAAGATCAGGCCGATCAGGCCGCTGTCCACGAGCTTGGGGATGAAGCTGGCCACTTCGGCCGGCTTGTCCTTGATGCCATAGCCGGACGTGAAGAGCAGCAGCCCCTCGCCGTAGACGTGGAACTCGGCGTCCGGGATGTCGACGACGTGGACGCGGCGGATGACCTGGTCCAGCCCGCGCTCGCCGGCGACGACGCGCGCTTTGGCGAAGACCAGGAATTGGAGCGCCTGACGCAGGGTGAGCATCGATGACGGATGACGGATGACGGATGACGGATGACGGAAGTCTAGCCGTTATTCGGTCTCAGTCAATCGTCCTTCGTCGGCTGCTGCGTCAGCGCTTCCATTCCGTGCGCGGCCGGCGGGCCTGGAGCTCGGCGCGGCGCTGGGCCGTGAAGGCCTCCAGCTCGTCGCGCACGGCCGGGTCCAGCGGCGGCGGCTCATACTCCTTGAGCATCTTCTTGTACAGGGCGTTGGCGCGCCGGTAGGTATCGACGCTGCCCTCGGCCTCCCACTTCTCGTAGTTGTCCATGCTGAAGACCTTGTGGGAGTAGAAGGCCGTGTCGTAGTGGCGCAGAGTGTGGTTGGCGCCGAGGAAGTGGCCGCCGGGCGGGATCTCGACGTAGGCGTCCCAGGCGAAGTCGTCGTCGGTCAGGCCGATGCCCTTGACGAAGCGCGCCATCATCCCGCACAGCTCGAGGTCGATGACGAACTTCTCGTAGCCCGCGATCAGGCCGCCTTCCAGCCAGCCGGCGGCGTGCAGGACGAAGTTGACGTTGGCCTGGACGGTGGGCCAGAAGGTGCCGGCCGACTCGTAGCCGGCCTGGGCGTCCGGCGTGCGCGCCGCCGTGAAGTTGCCGCCCGAGCGGTACGGCAGGTTGTAGAAGCGCGCCATCTGCGCGCCCGCGTACAGGGCCAGCGCGTCCTCGGGCGTGCCGAAACACGGCGCGCCGCTCTTCATGTCGATGTTGGCCAGGAACGAGCCGTAGAGGCAGGGCGTGCCGGGGTTGAGCATCTGGGCGTAGGCGATGCCGAAGAGCGCCTCGGCGTTCTGCTGGGCCAGCGTGGCCGCCATGGTGCTGGGCGACATGGCGCCGGCGATCAGGAACGGCGTCACCAGCACGGCCTGGCGCGCGCGCGCGTACACCTCCAGCGCGCCAAACATGCGGTCGTCGAAGCGCAGCGGGCTGGAGGCGTTGATCAGCGCCAGCACGGCCGGCTGCTGGCGGATGGCCTCGGCCCCGAAGACGATCTCGGCCATGGTCACGGTGTCGCGGGCGTTGTCGGCGTGCGTGACCGAGCCCATGAAGCACTTGTCGTGCAGCGTCAGGTGCGCCAGCAACATATCCAGGTGGCGCTCGCGCACGTCGACGTCGTTGGGCTCCACCAGCGTGCCGCCGCCGTGGTGCAGGTGCTCGGCCATGCCCGTCAGCCGCGCGAAGTTGCGGAAGTCCTCCAGCGTGGCCGCGCGCCGGCCGAAATCCAGGCCGCCGACGAAGGGCGGGCCGTAGACCGGGGCGAAGACCAGATGGCGCCCGCCGATGGCCAGATTGTTGGCCGGATTGCGCGCCAGCTGCGTAAACGTCGGCGGCGCCTGGCGCACGAAGTGCAGGAGCGTGGCCTCGTCCAGGCGCACCAGGTGCCCGCGCACCTCAACCGTGTCGCCGTTGGGATAGGTCACCGTCTTCTCCACCCACGTCACCGTGGCGCCGTTCTGGCGGAAGGTCTCGGCCGCGGCGGGATAATCCACGATCAGAATGCCGGGCTCCTGGAGCAGGCGCATGGAGGCGGCGTGGATCATTTGGACGCCTTCTTCGGACAACACCGTGGCGATGGGCAGGCGGCTGACGAGGGCCTGGACGCCGGCGGGGCGGCCGGCCGAGCCGGGGCGGCGGGCCTCGCGCCGCTCGCGGCGGCGGGCCAGGCGGTCCTGATCGACGCTCATAAGGCAACTCCTGGGCGGGCCGGCGGCGGGGGGCCGGCGGAGCCGATAGGTTGACGACGGCACGGCAAAGGCATGGCTCCCTTTTACCACAGGCCGGCCCGGCGCCGGGCACAAACTTGTCTTCCGGGCTGTGTGCGCGCCGGACAACGGCCGACTCGAGTCTGTGCGCGCCGGCACAAACCCGGCCGCCAAGAGGCCGCGCGCCTCTTCCGCCTGCGCGCGATTGCCCCTATACTTTGCCCACATGACCCCCGGGCACACCGCCAACGCGTCAACGCCCGCCAAGATCGCGGGCCGCGATATCTGGAAGATCTTCGGCCGGACGCCGGAGCGCGTCCTGGAGCGCCTGACCCCCGAACAGACCAGCGCCCAAATCCTGGAGCAGACCGGCCACATGGTGGCCGTGCGCCAGGTCTCGTTCGACGTCCGCGCCGGCGAGACCTTCGTGGTCATGGGCCTCTCGGGCAGCGGCAAATCCACGCTGGTGCGCTGCCTGTGCCGGCTGACCGACCCCACCCGCGGCGCCGTGCTGATCGACGGCCAGGACCTGCTGCAACTGGCGGAGGCCGAGCTGCGGGCCGTGCGCCGGCACAAGCTGGCCATGGTCTTTCAGAATTTCGGCCTCTTCCCGCACCGGCGCGTGATCGACAACGTCGCCTACGGCCTGGAGGTGCGCGGCGTCAAGCGCGCCGAGCGGCTGGAACGCGCGCGGCAGATGATCGAACTGGTGGGCCTGCGCGGCTGGGACCAGCATTTCCCCAAACAGCTCAGCGGCGGCATGCAGCAGCGCGTCGGCCTGGCGCGCGCCCTGGCCGTGGACCCCGAGATCGTGCTGTTCGACGAGCCGTTCAGCGCCCTGGACCCGCTGATCCGGCGCGAAATGCAGGATGAACTGCTGCGGCTGCAGGCCACCATGCACAAGACCAGTGTCTTTATCACGCACGACTTCGCCGAGGCGCTCAAACTGGGCGACCGCGTCGCCATCATGCGCAACGGCCAGTTCGTGCAGGTGGGCACGCCGGAAGAGCTGGTGCTCAACCCGGCCAACGATTACGTCGCCGCCTTCACCAAGGACGCGCCGCGCGGCAAGGTGGTCTCGGCCGCCGCCATCATGACGCCCTGCCCGCCGGGCTTCGACCCGGACGGCCAGCCAGCGGTGCGCGCCGACGCCAGGCTGGAGGACTGCCTGGCTCTGGTGGCCGCGCACGACGGCCCGGTGTGCGTGCGCGATGAGGCCGGCGCGCTGGCCGGCCTCGTGGACCGGCTCAGCGTGATGAAAGCCCTGATCGCGGCCTGAGATGACGACTCGCCCCTTGGCCCGGCCCTGGCCCGCGCCGCTGCAGCGCTACGCGCCGTGGGCCGTCGTCGCTGGCCTGTTCGCGCTGGCCGCGGTGTGGCCGGCCGACGCGGCGCAGTTTCCTGCCGCCTGGAACCTCGGCCTGCGCGCCCCGATCGACGAGTTCCAAAGCGCCGTCATCGCCAACCGGGAGACGATCCCGGTCTTCCAATACTTCTTCGATCCGCTGAGCGACCTCATCGACGTCGGCCTGCGCTGGGCCGAGGACTTCCTGCTGGCGACCCCGTGGATCGGCGTGGTGGGCACCGGCGCGCTGCTCGGCTACCTGCTGGGCGGGACACGGCTGGCGCTGCTGGGCGGCCTGAGCCCCGTGATCACGGGCCTGTTCGGATTGTGGGAGCCCACCCTGCAGACGCTGGCGCTGATGATCGTGGCGGTCGGGCTGGCGGTGCTGATCGGCCTGCCGCTCGGCGTCCTGGCCGCCGCCAGTGACCGGGTCGACCGGGCTTTGCGCCCGGTCTTAGATGGCATGCAGACTATGCCGACCTTCGTCTACCTGATCCCGGTGCTGCTGGTCTTCGGCATCGCGCGGGTGCCGGCGGTGGTGGCGACGTTGATCTACGCCGTGCCGCCCATGATCCGCCTGACCAGCCTGGGTCTGCGCGAGGTCAGCCCGCCGGCCCTCGAGGCGGCGCGCGCCTTCGGCTCCACCCGCTGGCAGCTGCTCGTTAAGGTCCAGCTGCCGCTGGCCCTGCCTGCCATCATGGCCGGCGTCAACCAGACCATCATGATGGCGCTCAGCATGATCGTGATCGCGGCCCTGATCGGCGCCGGCGGCCTGGGCCGCGAAGTGCTGGTGTCCTTGCAGCGTCTGCAGGTGGGCAAGGCGCTGGAGGCCGGGTTGGCGATCGTGCTGCTGGCCATCGTGCTGGACCGGCTGAGTGAAGGCCTGAGCCGGATTGACTTGACCGACCTCGGGCGCGCGCTGCTGGCGCCGGCCGCGCCGCGTTGGCTGCCGGCCCGCTGGGAGCCAGCCTGGCTGGCGGCGGCGCGCGTCCTGCGCCGCGCCGCCGCGATGCCGGCCCAGTGGCTGGCCGCCCTCACCCGGCGGCCGGAGATCGAGCGTTACGCCGGCCTGGTGAACCTGGGCCTGGCCGTGCTGGCGCTCGTCCTGGTGGACCTGCTCTTCAACGTCGGCACCTTCCCGGAAAGCTGGCGCTGGTACCTGCGCCAGCCCACCGACGCGCTGGTCCTGTGGCTGCGCGACAACGTGTTCGAGATCCAACTGGGCGCCCTCACCGTGGGCACCGGGCCGCTCAGCGACTTTGTGACGCTCTATTTGCTCAACCCGCTGCGGTCGTTGTTCACCACCTTCCTGCCGTGGCCCGTCGTCGTGCTGGGTGCGGCGGCGCTGGGCGGCTGGGCCGGCGGCGGGCGGCTGGCGCTGCTGGCGGGCGCGGGCGTCTTCGCCATCGGCCTGCTGGGCATGTGGCCGTTTGCCATGGACACCTTGAGCCAGATCCTGGTGACCATGCTCATCACGTGCCTGATCGCGCTGCCGCTGGGCGTATGGTCGTCGCAGAACAACGCCGTGCGCGACTTCCTGCGGCCGGTCCTGGACTTCCTACAGACCATCCCGTCGTTCGTGTTCCTGGTGCCCGTGATCATGCTCTTCAACATCGGGCGCGTGCCGGGCCTGATCGCCGCGGTCTTGTACGCCATCGCGCCGGGCGTCAAGCTCACCGACCTGGGCATCCGCGGCGTGGCGGGCGAGGCGGTGGAGGCCGCGCACGCTTTCGGCGCGACGCGCGCGCAGACCTTGGCCGGCGTCCAGGTGCCGATGGCGTTGGCGTCGATCCTGCTGGGCGTCAACCAGATGATCATGATGGTGCTGGCCATGGTCGTCATCGCGGGCATGGTCGGCGGCGCCGGGCTGGGCCTGGAGGCCGTCAACGGCCTGGTGCGAAGCGAAACCGGCCGCGGCCTGGAAGCGGGTCTGGCCATCGTCCTGCTGGCCGTGACCATGGACCGGATCACGCAGGCCTGGGCGGCGCGGAGGCAGGGCTAGGAATTGGAGAATAGAGAGTTGAGTAGCTGAGATTGCGGCGTTTTCTTAGCCATTGGTACTCTGACGCCGCCGGACCAGAAGTTGTACAAAGGGGGAATGTCGCCAGCTTCACGCCATCTCCTTTCCAGATTATTGGCGCTCGTCACCGCCAGCGCACTCGGGTTGGTCCTCGCGGCCGGCCTGCTCTTCGCGCTCACGCCCCGGCCCGTCCGCGCCAACAGTCCCCTCGTCGTCACCAACCTCAACACCCTTGGCCCCGGCTCACTGGGCCAGGCCATCCTGGACGCCAACGCGGCGCCAGGCTTAGACGCGGTTTCATTCGCGCCGGGCGTCTCCGGGACAATCGCACTGACGACGGCCCTGCCCGCCATCGCCCAGAACATCGTGATCAGCGGTCCCGGCGCGGACAGCCTGGCCATCAGCGGCGCGAACACCTTTCGCGTCCTCAGCACCACCTGGGACGCGGACCTGGCCGTCAGCGGGCTGACTCTGCGCGACGGCAACGGCGGACCGCTGGGCGGCGCCATCGCCACTTACGGGGCAGTGACCCTGACCAACGTCAGCATTCTGAGCAACACGGCCGCCAATGGCGGCGGTGTGTATGCCCCCGAGGCTTGGATCGAGGGCAGCCGGTTTCAGGGCAATGTAGCCACCAGCGCCGACATTTACAGCGGGGGCGGCGGGCTGCTCCTGATCTTTGGCCCACTGCATATCAGCGCGACGGAGTTCATCAGCAATACGGCGGCGGGCGATGGCGGCGGCGTGTTCGCCGTCGACCTGACCCCGGTCGGGATCGAGGTCGTGAGCAGCCGCTTTGAGGGCAACAACGCCGGCCGCTTTGCCGGCGGTCTGTACAGCTATTACACGGCGACGATCACCAGCTCCGAGTTCTTGAGCAATACGGCTCTGTACGGCGCCGGGTTCACAGTCGTCGCGACCGAGTCGGTGGCCAGCCTAACGGACAGCCTCTTCCAGGGCAACCGCGCGCTGGAGTATGGAGGCGGCGCAAGCTCCGTCTACGGCAGCCTGGTCTTAACCCGCACGCGCTTTGTGGACAACACCGTAGCAGCCGGCTGTTGCGGCGGGGCGTTCGCGCTCCGGAGTCTCTCTATTCGCGATAGCGAGTTTGTGAACAACCGGGCTCAGACCGTGTGCGGGGGTGTGTGCGCGGGCGGGTCGCTAGCGGTGGCCAATTCGTTGTTTGTCAGGAACTCGGCCAGCAGCGGCAGCGCCATTGACGTGGGACGCGGGCCAGCCTCGGTCCTGCACACCACGATTGTCGGCTCTGGTCTCGAGCCGGGCGCCGCCGTCTCGGCCCTGTTCAGCAGTCAGGTGGACATCACGAATTCCATTATCGCCAACTCCGCGGTTGGGCTGGAAAGGTCAGCGCTCCTTCCGAACGTGGTCCACGAAGACTACAACTTGTTCTTCGGCAACGGCCTGAACTTCAGCGGCACCGTTACCGGCAGCACAAACAACATCTACGGCGATCCGCTTTTTGTGGACCCCGGCGCCGGCGACTATCGTCTGCGATTGGGCAGCCCTGCCGCCGATGCGGCCTGGCCCTCCGGCCTGACCGCGGATCTGGACGGCAACCCGCGCCCTTACGGCGCCGGTTACGATGTCGGCGCTTACGAGCTTTCTGCCAGCGAGACACCCATCGCCGGGTTATCGGCCGAGAATAGCGGCCCGACAAGCCTCGGGCAGACCACGCTGTTCACCGCCAGCGTGACCAGCGGCTCGAATGTCGTCTACGTCTGGAACTTCGGGGACAATGGCCTCGGCGCCGACGGCAGCAGCGTCGCGCACACTTATGCCTCAGCCGGCAGGTATGCCGTCGTCGTGACGGCCACTAACACCGCCGGCTCCGTCTCAGCGACGACCCCGGTCACGATCACGAATTTGCCGCCGCTGACGCTCCCACCCCAGCAGCTTTATCTGCCGCTCGTCCGGCGCTGATCGCGCTGAACGCAACCCCGCCTCACAGGCGCATAATAAACGGAGCCGGCGAAGACGCCGGCTCCCTGACTGCGGATTGCCTACCGCCCGTGAAAGGCTTACGGCAGCCACTTCTCCCACACGGCCTTATTGGCGTCCACCCAGGCCTGAGCCGCTTCCTCCGGGCTCTTGCCATTGTCGGCGATGTCGGCCAGCATCGCGATCTGGTCTTCAGTGGTGTAGTTCATGTTCTTGAGCAGCTGGTAGGCGTCCGGGGCCGCGTCCTTCAGCCCGGCCCAGGCGGCCTTGTAGAGGACGTCCGGCGGGTAATCACAGTCCACGCCGTCCGGGGCCTTGGCGTAGCACTCATCGCTGTAGGCCGGCAGCTGCACGGCCGTGAGATCGTACTTGGCGTGGATGGCGTGCGGCGTCCAGAAGTAGAACAGGATCGGCTCCTGGCGCGCATAGGCGGCGTCCAGCGCGGCCAGGGTGGCCTGCTCCGAGCCGGCGACCACCACCTGGAAGTTGAGGCCCAGGTTCTGGATGATGTGTTCGTCGTACTGCACGAAGGACGGGTCGCCGCCCAGGAACTGCCCGGCCTCGCCGGTCTCGGCCGTCTTGAACAGGCCGGCGTTGGCGGCGTCTTTGAAGCCTTCCCAGGTGGCCAACTCGGGATGATCCGTGAGCAGGTAGGTGGGGATGTACCAGCTGATCTTGCCGACCACGCCCAGCGGGCCGAGGTCCTCCAGCTTGCCGGTCTTGATGTACTCGTCGTAGTCCTTGGCGTGGCCGGACGGCCAGATTTCGAGCGTGGCGCTCAGGTCGCCGGTAGCCAGCGCCGGGAACTGCCCGTTCTCGTCGATGTCGACGATCTCCACCGAGTAGCCCAACTCCTTCTCCAGGATGCTCTTGGCGACGAGCACATTCACCTGCGAGCCGGTCCAGGGATTGGCAGCCAGCTTGAGCGTGATCTTGGGGACGGCCGTGGGGGCCGGCGTGGACGCCGGCGCGCAGGCGGCGAGCAGAATCGCGACGACGGCCAGAGCCGCGGTGGTCGTCCACCCCAATCGGGCACTTCGTGAGCGCATCTTCTTTTCTCCTTGAGGAAGGGACCGGTTTAGAGGCGATTCTAAGGTTTGGGTGGAAAGCTGTCAAATTGGGGTGGTTTTGTCTTGCTATTGACTCCGCGCCCGGCGTCTGATATATCAGTCCCATACCAGTATGCTGCCGACCTCCATCCTCACTGCCCAGCAGCGCGAGCGCGCGGCCGCCGGCTCGCAGAGCGCCGAGGCTTACGCCCGCCTGAAGGCCATGATCATCACGCTGGAGCTGCCGCCGGCCACGCCCATCGACGAGACGCGCCTGATGCGCGAGCTGGGCTTCGGGCGCACGCCCCTGCGCGAGGCCCTGCAGCGCCTGGCGCAGGAGGCGCTGGTGGTGATCTATCCGCGGCGCGGCACGCTGGTGGCCGACCTCAACCCGAGCGACCTGGACAAGATCGGCGAGCTGCGCCTGGAACTGGAGCCGTGCGCGGCACGCCTGGCCGCCGAGCGCGCCACGCCCGACCAGCGCGCGGCCCTGGCGGCCCTAGCGCAGGGCCTGGCGGCGCTGGTGGCCGCCGGCGACCCGCGCCAGTTGATCGCCGGCGACCAGCGCGTCCACGGCCTCCTGGCGCAGGCCGCCCACAACGAATTCCTGGAGGCCGCCCTCGAGCGTCTCTACAGCCACGTGCTGCGGCTGTGGTACGTGTCCCTGCCCAAGGTCGGCCGGCTGCGCGAGGCAGTCGCCGAACACCAGGCCATCATCGCGGCCGTGCAGGCCCGCGACGGCGCGCGCGCCGCCCAGCACATGCGCGCCCACGTCGCCAACTTCCAGGCCGAGTTCCTGTCCGTGTCCCGCCGGACGGAGCGCTGAGCGGAGCCTTATGCCGTCGTCGGTCCAGCCTTTCGATTACATCATCGTCGGCGGCGGCTCGGCCGGCTGCGTCCTGGCCAACCGGCTGAGCGCCGTGCCCGAGGCCCGCGTCCTGGTCCTCGAGGCCGGGCGCCCGGACTACGCCTGGGACATCTTCATCCACATGCCGGCCGGCCTGGCCACGCCCATCGGCAACGCCTTCTACGATTGGCGCTACCAATCCGAGCCTGAGCCGCACATGCACAACCGCCGCATCTACCACGCGCGCGGCAAGGTGTTGGGCGGCTCCAGCAGCATCAACGGCATGATCTTCCAGCGCGGCAACCCGCTGGATTACGAGCGCTGGGCCCGCGACCCCGGCCTGGCGACCTGGGACTACGCCCACTGCCTGCCCTACTTCAAGCGCCTGGAGACCTGCCTGGCCGGCGGCGACGACTTCCGCGGCACGTCCGGGCCGCTGGTGCTGGAGCGCGGGCCGGCCGAGTCGCCGCTTTTCCAGGCCTTTTTTGAAGCCGTGCAGCAGGCCGGCTATCCGCTGACCGACGACGTCAACGGCTACCGCCAGGAGGGCTTCGCCAAGTTCGACCGCAACATCCACCGCGGCCGGCGGCTGAGCGCGGCGCGCGCTTACCTGCACCCGATCAAGGGCCGCCGCAACCTGACCGTGCTCACGCGCGCCTTCACCACCCGGATCCTGTTCGACGGGCGGCGCGCCATCGGCGTGGAGTATCGGCACGGCGGCCGGACGGAGCGCGCCTACGCCGGAGACGTGATCTGCAGCGCCGGCGCCATCAACACCCCCCAACTGCTGCAGCTCTCGGGCGTTGGCCGGGCACGTGAGTTGGAGGCGCTGGGCGTGCCAGTGGTGCATGACCTGTCGGGCGTGGGCGAGAACCTGCAGGACCACCTCGAGGTCTACGTGCAGTACGCGTGCCAGCAGCCCGTGTCCATGGCGCCGGCCCTGCTCTGGTACAACCAGCCCTGGATCGGTTTCGAGTGGCTGTTCTTCCGGCGCGGGGCGGCCGCCACCAACCACTTCGAGGCCGGCGGTTTCATCCGCAGCAACGCCGAGGTGGCCTACCCCAACCTGATGTTCCATTTCCTGCCGCTGGCCATCCGCTACGACGGCTCGGCCCCGCGGCGCGGCCACGGCTATCAGGTGCACGTCGGCCCGATGTACTCGGACGCGCGCGGCTCGGTGAAGATCAAGAGCGCCGACCCGGCCATCCACCCGGCGCTGCGCTTTAACTACCTGTCCACGAGCCAGGACCGGCGCGAGTGGGTGGAGGCAATCCGCTGCGCGCGCCACATCCTCACCCAGCCGGCCTTCGCGCCTTACAACGCCGGCGAACTCTCGCCCGGCCCCCAGGTGGCCAGCGAGGCCGAGATCCTGGAGTGGGTGGCCCGCGACGGTGAGACAGCGCTGCACCCCTCCTGCACGTGCAAAATGGGCGTGGACGCCCTGGCCGTGGTCGATCCGTTGACCATGCGGGTGCGCGGCCTGGACGGTCTGCGCGTGGCCGACGCCTCGGCCATGCCCTACGTCACCAACGCCAACATCTACGCGCCCACCATGATGCTGGCCGAGAAGGCCGCCGACCTGATCCTGGGCGCGACGCCGCTGCCGCCCGAGGCCGTGCCCTTCTACCGGCACCCGGCCAACGCCGAGGCCCGCTGATATGCGTCAATTCCTGGCGCGCACCCTGCGCTGGAACCGCCACAGCTATGTGCTGCTGAGCGGCTTCCTGGTGACGCTCTTCGTCATCGGCTACGTGTGGTGGCCGCTGGCCGCCGACTACCTGGCCACCTTCAGCCCGCTCTACCCGTGGTGGGTGCAGGTGGACTGGCTGCTGATCGGCATCTTCCTGGTCATGTCGCTGCTGATCATGGCCGGCGCCGACCTGAAGGCCGATGCCCTGATCGTGTTCGTGGGCCTATGCGGCGGGCTGGTGATCGAGGCCTGGGGCACGCAGACCAGCCTGTGGACGTACTACACCAACGAGCGCCCGCCGCTGTGGATCATCCCGGCCTGGCCGATCGCGAGCCTGGCCATCGACCGGTTATATCGGGCGTTGGATCGCCTGACCAAAGACGAAGGACGTGTGACGGACGCCAAAGTGGCCCGACCCGCATTCGTCATCCGTCTTCCGGCCTTCGTCCGCCGGGCCTGGGCAATCGTCTTTTGGGCCGTCTTCCCCGCCTTCTATGCCCTCCTGCTGGCCTTCGTCTGGCCGACGCTGGACAAGCCGCTGACGCTGGCCGCGCTGCTGTTGTGCGCGCTGCTGATCGCGTCGCCGGGCGACCAGCGCGCGGCCGTGCTGACTTTCGCCGCCGGCAGCGGCCTGGGCTATTTCCTGGAGTTGTGGGGCACCACGCGCGCCTGTTGGACTTACTACACGCTGGAGACGCCGCCGCTGTTTGCGGTGCTCGCCCATGGGATGGCCGCCGTCGCCTTCTGGCGCACGGGAACACTGTTGCGACAGTCCAGCCTGCGGCTATCGCGCATTCTGCCACCGAGACGCGGAGACACTGAGATTTAGAGCAATTTCTGCTTGCGCTGACGTCACCCCGGCGAAGGCCGGGGTCCAAGGCCCGCCAAAATCGGCTGGATTCCGACCTTCGCCGGAGTGACCGAGCGTAAGTCATATCGGGAACCGCTCTAGTCCGTCTCTGTGCCTCTGCGTCTCTGTGGCCCAATCAGGAGGCAGCATGGAACGACGCAGCCCGCTTTACGATTACCACCTGCGGACCTCGGCGCAGCTCCTCAAGGGCGGCGGCGATTACCTGTTCCCGGCCCAGTACACGGGCGCGGCCGAGGAGCACCTCAACACGCGCGCCAACGTCGGCCTGCAGGACCTCTCATCGATGGGCGAGGTGGATATCAAAGGTCCCGGCGCCGAGCGGCTGCTGCACCGGCTGCTGGTCAACGAGGTCAAAGACCTGGTCCCCGGCCAGATGCGCTACTCGACGCTCGTCAACGAGCAGGGCGGCATCCTGGACGACATCACGCTCTATAAATTCAGCGACGAGCACTTTCTGCTGGTGACCTCGTCCGGCCCGCGCAAGCAGACCGCGCGCTGGCTGGCCGAGCAGGCCGCCAGCCACGCCGCCTACGTCACCGACATCTCGGCCGGGATCGCCCTGCCCGTGGTCCAGGGGCCGAAGTCACGTGATTTCCTCAAGACCGTGGTCAAGGAGGCCGACGCGTTGGCGGCGCTGAAGTACTTCCGCTTCATGCGCGCTACCCTGGGTGAGACGGAGGTGCTGCTCTCGCGCTCCGGCTACACCGGCGAACTGGGCTACGAGCTCTACACGCCCGCGGAGGAGGCCGGCGTCGTCTGGGAGACGCTGCTCAAGGCCGGCCGCGACTTCGGCCTGCTGCCGTACGGCGTCCTGGCGATGCAGTCCCTGCGGCTGGAGAAGGGCTACCCGCTCTACGGCCCGGACATCTCCCCGGAGATCACGCCCTTCCACCTCGGCCTGGAGCGCTGGATCAAGTTCGAGAAGCGCGACTTCCTCGGGCGCGAGGCCTTGCTGAAAGTGCAGGAGCGCGGGATCGCCGAGCGCTGGGTGGGCCTGACCGTCGACGCCGACGTCCCGCTCAAGCCCGGCGACAAGCTCTACGCCGTCAGCGACCTGGCCGTTTTCAAAGACCTGATCGAGAGCGGGCCGGAGGCCGGCCAGGCCGAGGACCGGGTGGCGGCCGGCCATCAGGCGGTGGGGCGGGTCACGTCCAGCGCGCGCGGCCACAGCGTCGGCAAAATCCTGGCCGCCGGCTACGTGCGCACCACGCACAGCTATCCCGGCGCGCGTCTGGCTGCCGTGGTCAACGGCCGGGCGCGGGCGTGCACGGTGGCGCCGATGCCGTTCTTCGATCCGGACAACGCCCGGCTGCGCGGCTGACGGCCGCCGGCTTCGCCAGCGGCTTAAGGCGAGCTGCGCTCGTTAACACTGGACAGAGATAACCCTATGCTCAAAGAGATCCCCAAGCATTACGACGTGATTGTGATCGGCGTCGGCGGCATGGGCAGCGCCACGGTTTATCAGCTCGCCCGGCGCGGGCGCCGCGTCCTGGGCCTGGAGCGCTTCGACATCCCGCACCTGGAGGGCTCGTCCCACGGCTACACGCGCATCATCCGCCTGGCCTACTACGAACACCCGTCTTACGTGGACCTCCTGCGGCGCTCGTACGAGCTGTGGCGCGAGATCCAGACCGCCGTCGGCGAGCAGCTGCTCTATATCACCGGTTCGCTGGACGCCGGCCCGCCCGGCTCCTGGGTGTTCGAAGGCGCCTGGCGTTCCGCGCGCGAGCACGATCTGCCGCACGAAATCCTGACCGGCGCCGAGCTGCGCCGCCGCTTCCCGGGCTACCATCTGCCAGCCGAAACGCTGGCCCTGCACCAGCCGGAAGGCGGCTTCTTGCTCCCGGAACGCTGCATCGTCAACTACGTGCTGGCCGCCCAAAGCCTGGGCGCCGAGATCCACGCCCGCGAACAGGTGCTGGGCTGGGAGCCGCACTACGGCGGCGTCAAGGTCGTCACGGACCAGGACGAGTACCACGCCGACAAACTCGTGGTGACCGCCGGCGCCTGGGCCGGCCGCCTGATCCCGGAACTGGCCGGCCTGGCTGTGCCGGAGCGCCAGGTGCTGGCCTGGTTGCAGCCGCAGAAGCCCGAGCACTTCCACCGCGACCGCTTCCCGGTTTTCAACCTGCTGGTGGATGAGGGCCGCTATTACGGCTTTCCGCAGTTTGCGGTGCCGGGCTTCAAGTTCGGGCGTTACCATCACTTCGAGGAAATCGTGGACCCGGACGAATGGGAGCGCGACCCCAACGCCGACGACGAGCGCGTCCTGCGCGAATTCGCGGCCCGCTACTTCCCGGACGGCGCCGGTCCGACCATGATGCTGAAGTCGTGCATGTTCACAAACACGCCTGACCGGCACTTCATCCTCGACCTGCACCCCGAGTTCCCGCAAGTTGTCGTCGCCTCACCCTGCTCCGGCCACGGCTTCAAATTCGCCAGCGTGGTCGGCGAGGTGGTGGCGGACCTGGCCGAGCGTGGCCAGACCCGGCATGACATCCGCCTGTTCCAGTTGCGGCGTTTCACCGATCCGGCCTTCCAGTTGGACGGCGTGCCCACCGGGGCGGCTATTCACACCCCAGTCCAACCCGCTGTCCAGGTTCAAACCAGGAAATCCGGATCAACTAACGATATTCAAACTTTCTGGTAGGGTTTTTGAGCCAACCCGCCGGCCAGGTTACCCGATTCCGCAGTTACAATAAGGGCCTGTTTTGCTGAGCCAAACTTATAATCGTTGCAATTTTCGCTCCAGCAGCGCCCACCCGGCGTTAACAGACCGGGTTCTTGCGGAGGCCGGCCGGGCGATAATTCGGTTGACGCTGGCGCGGCGGGCGTTTATCGTCTACCCAGAGGTCTCTGTACCGCCTAATCCGTCCGATCATCAGAAGCGGGGGAAGTCAGCGTCGAGTTGATTAGGCATCGACTCGGCGCCAGCCGCTGCCTTGCCCGTCGAAGAGGAAGCTTATGCCACGCCTGCGCACCTTGTCGGTTCATCGTGTCCTGCGCGTTCTGGCCGGCCTTGGCCTGCTCCTGGGCGTCGTCATGCAGGCCGGGCCCTTGCCCACGGCCCGCGCCGCCGGCGCCTTTACCGGCCAGGTCTTCCAGGATTTCAATGACAACGGTGTCCGCGATACGACGACGACGATCACCAACGACGGCGCGGGCAACGTCGGGGTTGCCGTGGACCGCGGCGTGGCCGGCATCACGGTCACCGTTTACGACTCCGGCAACAACAACGTCGGCTCCGACACCACCGCCGCCGACGGCACCTATCTCATCAACGCCACCGGCGTGGCCCCCTACCGCGTGGAGTTCACCAACCTGCCGGCCGGCTATGAACCCGGCGCGCAGGGCACCAACAACGGCACCACCGTCCGCTTCGTGAACACCAACGGCGCCTCCGGCATTGACCTGGGCATCAACCGGCCGAGCGATTTCTGCCAGAACAACCCGCTGGTCGTCACGAACTGTTACGTGTTTGGCGACCAGGTCAACGGCCCCAATAACACTCGGCCCACCATCGTGAGCTTCCCCTACTCGGCCGGCAGCCCGAACGTCGCCGGGATCGACAATCCCGCCAGCCACTCCGTGTCCCTGCGCGCCAATCAGGTCGGCACCACCTGGGGCCTGGCCTGGGCGCGCACCACGCGCCGGCTGTACGCGGCCAGCTTCTTCAAGGGCCACGCCGGCTACGGGCCGGGCGAAGACGGCGTCATCAACACCGCCGACGACCCGGCCGCCATTTACGTCATCGATCCGGCCAGCAACACCGTCGCCGACGTCTTCACGGTGCCGGGCATCACCGTCAACGGCCACGACACCGCCGACTACATCGCTGACGCCTTCAACACCACCTGGGCCGGCGTTGGCCAGACCTCGCTCGGCGGCCTGGCCCTCTCCGACGACGACACGACCCTGTACGTGATGAACCTGGAGAACCGCCGCCTGTACGCGCTCAACGCGACGACCGGCGCCGTCATCACCAGCCAGCCGGTCCCGCTGAGTCTGCCGCTGCAAGCGCTGTCCCCAGTGGCCACCTGCCCGGCCGGCGATGTGCGCCCGTTCGCGGTGTCCTATCACCTGGGCAAGGTCTACGTCGGCCTCACCTGCACCGCCCAGTCGTCCGCGGACGCGGACTCGTTCACCGACAGCAACGCCAACGGCCGCTACGACCCCCAGGTGCCTGAGCCGTTTGTGGACGGCGACGGCAACGGCGTCTACACCCTGAACGGCGACGCGCGCCAGCTGCAAGCCTTCGTTTATGAAGTCGACCCGGCCACGCTGGCCTTCGGCGCCAGCCCGATCTTCACGCTGCGCCTGGATTACCCGCGCGCGCTGGTGGAGACCGGCAGCTTCGGCCACGTCGAATGGCTGCCGTGGGTCCCGGCTTTCAACGGCACGGTCGGCTCCAGCACCGCTCTCGTGATCTACCCGCAGCCCTGGCTGACCGATATCACCTTCGACACCAATGGCGACCTGCTCCTGGGCGTGCGCGACCGGCTCGGCGACCTGACCGGCGCGCGCGGCCGCGAAGACCCCACGCCCGGCTCGATCGAGCTGATCGCGCTCTCCGGCGGCGACACCCTGCGCGCCTGCGCCTCGGGCGGCACCTGGACGCTGGAGGCCAACGGCCGCTGCGGCGGCGCCGGCGCTGCCCCGCAGAACACCGGCGAGGGCCCCGGCGGCGGTGAGTATTATTTCGAGGACTACTACGCGCCTTATCACGACGAGGTCCACGTCGGCGGCCTGCTCCAGATCGCGGGCTTCCCGGACCTGCTCTCGGCCGTCTTCGACCCGATCTTCATCCCGGCCCCGAACGCCACGCCCAACGTCGGCACCTTCGACGGCGGCATCCGCTGGAATGCCAACGCCGACGGCAGCTTCGTTAAGGGTTACCGCCTGTTCGACGGCGGCAACGCCGCCTTCCCGGCCGAGCCTTCCTTTGGCAAGGCCGCCAGCCTGGGCGACCTGGTGGCCTTCTGTGACGCGGCCCCGATTGAGATCGGCAACCGTGTCTGGCTGGACACCGATAAAGACGGTCAGCAGGATCCGGAGGAGACGCCCATCGCCGGCGTGACGGTGCGCCTGTACGCGCCCAACGGCACGCTCCTGGCCACGGCCGTCACCAACGCCAGCGGCGAGTATTACTTCTCGTCGGCCACCGGCTCCAGTTCCGGCCACGCGCTCTACGGCATCACCGGCCTGACCTTCAACACCACCGGCTACACCGTGCGCCTGGACAACCCGTCTGATTACACCGGCGGCGGCCCGTTGGCCGGCCTCAGCCCGACGCTGGTGGACAACCTCCCCGGCGCCAACGGCGACAGCCGCGACTCCGACGGCCTGCTGGTGGGCGGCTTCCCGCGCACCACCGTCAACACCGGCGGACCGGGCGCCAACCGCCATACCTACGACTTCGGCTTCGCCACCAACCCGACCGCCGTTGAACTGCTCTATTTCCGCGTCGATCACGCCAGCGCCGGGACGGTGACGCTGTCCTGGGCCACGGCCGCCGAAATAGACAACTTCGGCTTCCGCCTGTACCGGGCGCCGAGCGAAAACTGGGACCAGGCCGTCCAGGTGCGCTTCGTGCCCTCGTCCGTCCGCGCCTCGGGCGGCCAGACCGGCGCCACCTACACGGTGACGGATTACGCGCCCGGCAGCGGCCCGTGGTGGTACTGGCTCGTGGATGTCAGTGTCACCGGCGTCGAGCGTGTGCATGCGCCCGTGACCACGGCGTTCGGCGGGACCGGCGGCCTGCATCAGCTCTTCTTGCCCGCCATCCGCCGGTAATGCGCCTGGCCCGCGCGTTACTGGCGCTGGCCCTGCTCGGCGGCCTGTGGCCGGCGCCCACCCGCGCCGCCGGGCTGCCGGAGCCTGAGCCGCGGGTGACGGCCACCGCTGACGGGCTGCGCGTGGAGTGGCAGGCGCCCGACGCCCGCTGGTCGCTCGACGAGGCGGGTGCCCTGAGCGTGGCCGTGCCGGGGTTCACGCCGCAGCGCCAACCCGATGGCTCGACGTGGCCGGCGGCCGCGGTCCTGATCGCCCTGCCGGCCGAGGCCGTGCCCGAGATTGTGATTGAGTCACAGGCCGAGCACGCGGTCCCGCTGCCGGCCGGCGCCTGGACGCCGCCCGTTGCGTTCGAGACAGTCAGCGTCACGCCGCTCGGCATTGTGCGCGGCGCGCCCCTGGCGCGGCTGACTTTCTATCCGGTGCGGCCGGCCGGCGATCATCTGCAGGTGACCACACAGGTCCGGGCGCGGGTGCGCTTTGGCGCCGCCCGTCTGGCCCAGCCGCTGGCGGCCGTGTCTGATCCGCTGCTGGCCTCGCTCCAGGCGCTCGTGGTCAACCCGGCCGACCTGGCGCCGGCGGCCCCGCCTCGGGAGGCGCCCGCCCAGGCATTGGGCGCAGCCGCGCCGCGGGCCGCCATCGAAGTCACGGCGACCGGGCTGACGGCGATCACGTACGAAGCGCTGGCGGCCAGCGGTTATCCCGTGGCTCAGGTGGATCCCGCGCGCCTGCAGTTGACGCGCGGCGGTGTTGAAAGCGCTTTGGAGTGGACGGGCGGCGCGCAGTTCGATCCCGGCGAGCGCCTGCTCTTTTTCGCCGAGCCGCGTTTCAGCCGGTACACGGCCGCCGACGTGTATTTCCTGAGCGAGGCCGCCACGCCCGGCCTGCGCATGTCGACGCGTTCGGCCAATCCCGGCAGTCTGCCGGCCGGCCGCGCCTGGGTCACGACGACCTACGAGGTCAACCAGCTTTACACGCCCGAGTGCTACTGCGGGCATCTGCCGGCCGGCCGCGACGGCGACCGCTGGGCCTGGGAAATCCTGCGGCGGCCCGACCCAGCCGCCGAGACCAAGACGATCACGTTCACGCTGCCCTCTCTGGACACAACCGTGCCCGCCACGCTGACGGTCTGGCTGATCGGTTACACCGCCTTGTTGATCCCCAACCCGGATCACCACGTCACGGTCAGCGCCAACGGCACCGCCGTCGGCGCGGTCGATTGGGACGGGCAGCAGGCCGTGACCGGCACACTCACCATCCCGGCCGGTGTGCTGCACGCCGGCGACAATGCGCTCGGCCTGGCCTTGCCCGGCCTGCCCGGCGTCACGATCGAGGGTGCCTGGCTGGACGCCTTTGCGGTCCGCTTCGCGCGCGGCGCGAGCGCCGTCGGCACGACGGCCCTCTTTACCGGCGAGAGCGCGGCCAGCCAGTACAGCGTGGCGCTGGCCGAGACGAACGGTCTGCGCGCATACGACGTCACCGCCGGCGCGCAGCCGCAGCGCTTGACCGGCGTCGGCGTCAGCGGCGGCGCGGTGACGCTCGGCGACCCCGGCGCGGACCGGCCGCGCCGCTATGCGCTGGCGGCCGAGGCCGGCCTGCTGGCTCCGGCCAACGTGCGGCTGGCCGCCTCGCTGAGCGGGGCCGCCGGCGCCGACTATCTCGTCCTCGCGCCGGCCGCCTTCATCCCAGGCCTGGCCGATCTTGTGGCGCTGCGCCAGGGCCAGGGCCTGCAGGTCGTGACCGAGGATGTCCAGGCCGTCTACGACGCCTACGATGGCCGCCCGACACCGGACGCCATTCGCGCTTTCCTGGCGGACGCCTACGCCAGTTGGACGCCGCGGCCTGCCTACGTGCTCCTGGTCGGCGATGGCACCGCCGACCCGCGCCGCTACCGGCCGGACTCGACGGAGACCTACATTCCGCCGTATCTCGCGGACGTGGACCCGTGGGCGGGCGAGACCGCGGCCGACAACCGCTACGTCACCGTGCACGGCGCCGACGCCCTGCCCGATATGCTCATCGGCCGGCTGCCTGTGAACTCGCCGGCCGAACTGCAGGCCGTGGTCGCCAAGCTCGTGGCGTATGCCACCGCGCCGAGGCCGGGCCGCTGGAACACGGACGTGCTCTTCATCTCAGACAACTCCCCGGACCAGGCCGGCGACTTCCCGTTGGACTCGCAGAACCTGGCCGCCGAGCATTTGGGTCCGCCGGCGCGGGCCAGCTTCATCACCGTCAGCACGCCGGTGGACGCCACGCAGGCGGCGGTGCAGGCGGCCTGGGCGCAGGGCGCCGGGCTCATGGTCTTCAACGGCCACAGCTCGATCCACCAGTGGGCGGAGGAGCGCGCCTTTCATCTGGACGACGTGGCCGGGTTGACCAACACCAGCCGGCTGCCGGTGGTGTTAGAGCTCACCTGCTTCACCGGCGCCTTCCAGACGCCGGGTCTGCCGGTGCTGGACGAGGCCCTGGTGCGCCAACCCAATGGCGGCGCCGTGGCCGTCTGGGGCCCCACCGGTCTGGGCGTGGCCACCGGCCACCTCTCGCTGGCGGGCGGCTTCCTGGACGCCGTCTATGCCGCCGGCCCCGCCGGCCTGGGCGAGGCCATCCTGGCCGGCAAGTTAACGCTGGCGGCCGAGCAGCCGGTAGCCGCCGATCTGCTGGATACGTTTACGCTGCTCGGCGACCCGGCGACGCGCCTGGTCCTGACTGAGCGTTTGGGTTCCGAGGTCTTCCTGCCCGCCATCCGGCGCTGAAGACCTTGTGACTGACCGGGCCGAGGCGCGCCGGCTGACAGGCCGCCGTCCATCGGTCACCCCCGTCTGCTTCAAATCAGCGGGCGGGGCACTCGTGAAGGAGGCTCTTATGCGTCGTTACCCTCTGGCCGGCTGGCTGGCCCTGACCGTGGCCGTGATCGGGCTGCTCCTGGCGCGGCCGGCCGCCGTCCTGGCCGGCTTCACGCCGACACCCACCGACACCGTGCCGGCCACGGCAACGCCGACGGCCACCGCCACTGGCGTTGGCCCGACCCCCACCAACACCAGCACCCCCACCAGCACCGGCGTGGCGCCCATCGACACGCCCACGCCGCCCGCGATCACGGTCACCGATGTGCCGCCGCCCAATGACACGGGCACCGGTTTCGGCAACCCGTTCATCAGCAAATCGGCCAATGTCCAGGTGGCTCAGGTGGGCGATCCCGTGGACTTCACGCTGACCGTCACCAACCGCGGCGATGTCAGCGTGCTCAACGTGGTCGTGGTGGACCGCCTGCCGGCCGAGCTCAACTACCGCGGCGCGACGCCGGGCCAGGGCACGGCATCCTTTGACACCGCCACCAACACCCTGACGATCAACATTGGCACGCTTGGCCCAGCCCAGACCGTGACGATCGCCGTCCGGACGCGCGTGAACCAGCGCGCCCAGGCCCCGTTCCAGATCGTGAACTCGGCTGAGGTCTTCTCCGACGGCGGCTCCAGCAGCACCAGCACCGCCAGCACCACGATCCAGACGATCCCGAGCGCGCTGCCTTCGGCCGGCGTCTCGCCTGAGACCAGCCTGTGGCTGACGACGCTGGCGGCCGCGCTGGCCGCGCTCAGCCCGCTGGCCGTCTGGGGCTTGCTGCGCCGCACCCCGCACAAGGGATGATCGACTGGGTCGTCGTCCTGGCCGCCTTCTGCGTCGGCGTGGCGCTGACGGCGGGCCTGGCCGCTCGTGAGGAAGCGCGCGGGGCGGGGGACCGCCACCCCACCACGCGCCTGTTCCTGTGGATCGTGCCCGGCCTGGCGCTGGCCCTGGCCGGCGCCCTGCTGGCCACTAAGCTGTGGACGGTGGACCGCGCCGTCAATGCGCGCACGGGCGTTGAGCCGGCGCCGCCGACTGTAACCGCGCCAGCGCGGCCGCTGAAGACGTTCGCGACGACGCCGGCGACCGCGACCAGCCCGGCGCCCACCCGCTTGCCGCCGCGCGCCACGGCCGTGCCCCCGCCGGTCGAGCCGCCGCGGCTTATCATCCCGTCCTTGGGTGTGAACGAGCCGATCCAGCCCGTCCTCATCCGCAACGGGCGCTGGGATCTGCGCGACCTCGGGCTGGGCGTCGGCTGGCTTGAGACCACCGGCGCCTTCCCCGGCGATGATCTGGCCATGGTGCTGGTGGCGCATCTGACCACCACGGCCGCCGACCACGGCCCGTTCGCCAATCTGCAGAAGATCAAATCCGGCGCCGACATCCTCTACCGGGCGGACGGGACGGAGTACTGGTACACCGTCAGCGAGAAGGGCCGCGTCCAGCCGGACCGCGTGAGCAAGCTCTATGTGCCTGATGGGCGCAGCCTGCTGCTGGTGACCTGCACCGATTGGGACTTCGATCGGTTACTGTACGCCAACCGTTTGATGGTGCGCGCCGTGCTGGTGGAAGAGCGCCCCATCGACGACGAGTGGCCGCCGAACGTCGACGGCCGGCGCTGAACGCGCGGAGGCCGGCCTCCCCAGAACCTCAACCGCCTGAACCGCTTCGCCCGAGTGCCGCCATGCAGATTGGTGTCGTCTTTCCGCAGATCGAATTTGGCAACGACCCGGCCGCCCTCCGGGACTACGCTCAGACCGCTGAGGCCCTGGGCTTCAGCCACATCCTGGCTTATGATCACGTCCTCGGCGCCAACCCGGACCGGCCGGGCGGCTGGAGCGGCCCGTATACGCACCGGAATCCGTTTCACGAGGTCTTCGTCCTGTTCGGGTTCATGGCCGCCGTCACGCGCCGGATCGGCTTGTGCACCGGCGTGCTGATCCTGCCGCAGCGCCAGACGGCCCTGGTGGCCAAGCAGGCGGCGGAGGTCGACGTCCTCAGCGGCGGCCGGCTGCGCCTGGGCGTCGGCCTGGGCTGGAACGCAGTGGAGTATGCGGCCCTGAATGAGGACTTTCATACGCGCGGCCGGCGGTTGGAGGAACAGGTGGAATTCCTGCGCGCGCTGTGGACGCAGCCGCTGGTCACGCGCCACGGCCGCTGGCACACGCTCCCGGACGCCGGCCTCAACCCCCTGCCGGTCCAGCAGCCGATCCCGCTCTGGATGGGCGGCCAGCATGACAACGTCCTGCGCCGCGCCGCGCGCCTGGCCGACGGCTGGCTGCCGAACTTCCGCAACCTGGCCGAGGCCGGCCCGACCCTGGAGACGCTCGACCGCTACCTGGCGGAGGCCGGCCGGGCGCGCCCGGCTTTCGGCGTGGAGGCCCGCCTGCCTTACGAGCCGGCCGCCTGGGACGGCCTGCTGCGCCAGTGGACGGCCCTCGGCGCCACCCACCTCTCGCTGAACACCATGGGCAAAGGCCTGCGCACGCCGGCCGAGCACCTGCACGCCCTGCGGACTTTCGCCCAGGCCGTCTTCGGCCAGGCGTGAGCGGCCGTCATCCCATCCGCTTCACCACTCCTGTGAGGGACCTGCTATGAAGACCCAGGCGCGCGTCGTCATCATTGGCGGAGGCATCGTCGGCGTCAGCACTGCTTATCACCTGGCCCAGCAAGGCTGGACGGACGTGGTCGTGCTGGATATGGGGCCGCTCTTCCGCAACCTCGGGTCCACGTCGCACGCGCCCGGCCTGATGTTTCAGCACAACAATTCCCGGGCCATCTGCCAGTTGGCCCAATGGAGCGTCGAGACCTACCGGGCGGCCGAGGCCGCGGCCGGCATCGGCCAGACCGTGTTCCAGGTGGGCAGCCTGGAGATCGCCCACACCGCCGCGCGCTGGCAGGAGCTCAAGCGCAAGCTCGGCAACGCCCGCGCCTGGGGCCTGGGCGCTGAGTTGGTCGGCCCGGAGGAAGTCCGGCGCCTGGTGCCGATCATGAAGACCGACGACCTGTACGGCGCCTTCTACGTCCCCACCGACTGCGATGTGCGCGGCGTCAAGGTGGTGGAGTCGCTCGCCAAGCTGGCCGCGGCCGCCGGCGTGCAGTTCGAGGCCAACACGCCCGTGACCGGGATCGAGGTCAGAGACGGCCGCGCCGTCGCAGTGCAGACGCCGCGCGGGCGCCTCGCGGCCGAGACCATCGTGGCGGCGGCCGGCCTGTGGGGGCCGCTGATCGGCCAGATGGTGGGCCTCACCCTGCCGATGACGCCGTGCCAGCACCTGTACGTGAAGACCGGGCCGCTGGCCGAATTGGCCGGGGAGACCGAGGAGGTCCGCCACCCCATCATCCGCGACCAGGACCGCGACATGTATTACCGCCAGCACGGCCAGGGCTACGGCTTCGGCTCGTACGCGCATGACCCGCTGATCGTGTTCGCGGATCAGTTGCGCGCGGACGACCACCCCGCGCTCTATCCGGCGCTGGAGGACCACCTGGCTCACTCCTGGGGCCACGCCGTGGAGCGCTTCCCGGCCCTGGAACGGGTGCCCATCACCGAGCATTTCAACGGCTGCTTTTCCTTCACCCCGGACGGCAACACCTTCTTCGGCGAGCCGGCCGGCGTGCGCAACTTCATCCTGGCCGAGGCGGTCTGGGTGACGCACGCCGGCGGGACGGCGCGCGCCGTCGCCAACTTGATCGTCAACGGCGACCCCGGCCTGGACCTGCGCGAGCTGGACGTCAATCGGCTGGCGCCGCATGCCGGCAGCCGCGCCTATCTCAAAGCCCGCGCCGAACGCCAGTACATCGAGGTCTACGACATCCTGCACCCGCTCCAGCCCATGGAGGACCCGCGCCCGCTGCGCGTGGCCCCGTACTACCCGCGCCTCAAGGAGCTGGGCGCTTACTTCACCGAGAGCGCCGGCTGGGAGCGGCCGGTCTGGTTCAACGCGAACGAAAAGCTGCTGCACGCCAGCGCCATCGATTGGCCGGTGCGCGCCGGCTGGGCGGCCCGCTTCTGGTCGCCGGTCATCGGCGCCGAGCACCTGGCCGTGCGCGAGCGCGTCGGCCTGTTCGACCTGAGCAACTTCTACAAAATCGAGGTCGCCGGCCCGGGCGCGCTGGCGTTCCTGCAGCTCATGACGGCCAACCAGATGGACCAGCCGGTCGGCCGGTGCACGTACACGGCCCTGCTCACGCCGAACGGCGGCATTAAGTGCGACCTGACCGTGACGCGCCTGGCGTCCGACCGCTTCTGGGTGGTGACCGGCGGGGGCACCGGCCCGATGGACCTGGCCTGGCTGCAGACCCACGCCCCCACCGACGGCTCGGTGCACCTCCACAACATCTCGTCGGCGTGGACCACGATCGGCGTCTGGGGGCCGCGCGCCCGCGACCTGGTGCAGTCGGTCAGCGCCGACGACTGGTCCAGCGCCGCCTTTCCCTATCTGACCGCGCGCGAGGCCTATATCGGCCATGTGCCGGTGACGGCGCTGCGCATCTCTTACGCCGGTGAGCTGGGCTGGGAGGTGTATACGCCGAGCGAGTATGGCCTGGCGCTGTGGGACACCTTGTGGGCGGCCGGCCAGCCCTTGGGCGTGGTGGCGGCCGGCGGCGGCGCCTTCGATTCGCTGCGGCTGGAGAAGGGCTATCGGCTGTGGGGCGCGGACATCCACACGGATTACAACCCGTACGAGGCCGGTCTGGGCTTCGCGGTGCGGCTCAACAAAGGCGATTTCATCGGGCGGGCGGCGCTGCAGGCGATCAAGGCGGCCGGGATCCAGCGCAAGCTGTGCTGCCTGATCTTCGACGACCCGAAGGCCGCGTTTTTGGGCAAGGAGCCGGTCTTCGCGCCGGGCACCGAGACCGTCCTGGGTTACCTCACCAGCGCCAACTACGGCTACTCGGTGCGCCAGAGCCTGGGCTACGCCTATCTGCCGCTGGCCCACGCCGCCCCGGGCACGCCCGTGGACGGATACTTTCTCGGTGACCGGTTCTCGGCGCGGGTGAGCCCGGAACCGTTATTCGACCTGGCCAACACGCGGCTCAAGTAGCGCGGGCCGCATTCAACAAGGAGGAGTATCGGCATGTCACGCACAGTCTGGTTGGTCGTGGGCGGGCTCGTCTTGGTTTTTCTGGCCTGGACCTCGTTCATGGGCTTCGTCAACACGCGCACGACGCGGGTGGAGATAAGCGTCGCGGGCACCGTGGACGAGGTCGTCATCTACAAGGCCACGCGCGCCGGGACGCCGGTGGCCACCGTGACCACCAACGGCCAGGACAGCACGCAGACCGTGGAGCTGCGCAACGCCGAGGCGTACTCGTTCCTGACGCAGAGCCCGCCGGCGCAGTATTACTTTGTGTCACGGCTGGGGACGGAGACGTATCAGAGCGACGTCATCTGCTGCGAGACCGGGTTCACGCTGACCCAGCCCCTCATCGACCTGCGCATCAGCGGTCTGAAGGATTGGGCGCAGACGCCGGCGCTGCTGCCGTAGCCTGGCGCGCCGACCCTGCCGGCGAGAACAAGACGCCGAGCCCGGAAGTACGAGGCTCGGCGTCTTGTTGCTTGCCGACCTGGCGCCCAAGGTCCAGAGCCCGCGGCTCACAGCGGCGCGGCGCTCAGTTCGTCGATATACCAGGCCGCCAACGGCAGCGCAAAGCGGCTGCTGACTTCCACAGCGACCACGGCGCGGCCCTCCACCGGGACGAAATCCAGCGTCAGGCGGTGGTAGCGCCCGTAGGGCATCTCCGCGCCGGTCAACCAGCCGGTGTCAGCGCGCTCGCCGCCCACATCCACAGTCAAGCGCACCTCGCTGGCCAGCGGCTCGGCCGCGTAACGCGCCGCCGGCCCGGCCTGCGCCCAGACATCGGGCAGCACGTTGACGGCGAAGCGATGCGGGCGGCCCGCTTCCAGTCCCGCCAGCGCCTGCCACAGACGCACACGGAAAGGCGCGCGCGTGCCGCACACCTTCCAGCAATAGACGCCCTCGGCGAAAATCCGGCCGCGCTCTTCCGCCACAACCGCGCGGCTGTTGATGAGGGCCGTGATCGGCAAGCCAAAGGCCAGGGCCTGACCGGGTTGGCGCGCCTCGCCGGGGCCGGCCCACTCCAGCAGCCAGCCGGACGGCACGGCCCGCTCACGGGTGGCGTCCGCGAAGTAGGCCTGGCCCTCTTCAAATCCGGCGTTGATCAGCAGGTTGACCGGCGTGCGCGGCGCCGGCGCGGTCTCGGGGCCGGGCGGCACGCGGATGGTCTGCGGCGGCGGTGCCGGGGCCGGCTCGGGCGGGGTCACCGTGAGCCGCCCTGGCGCGCTGGCGGTCCGGCGGGCGCGTAGATCTGTGAGCAGCGTCTCCACCACGCGCGTCCCCGCCACGTCGAAGCCCTGCCACTGTTCGGTCGTCCCAACCGTGAAGAGGGCGGCCCCGACGACAAACGGGTCCTTCTCCAGCTCGCGGTCATACCACAAGAGCTGCTCGGCGTAGTAGCGCTCCGGGTCGCGCTCCGTCCCGCGCCAATAATCGATCGGGTCGCGGGCGCCGTCGCAGCTGGCCCAGTAATCGCCGTGAACGCGCCATGAGCCGTCGCTCTGGCCAGGGCAGACCGCGCCGATGCGGTCCAGGCCGCACTCGCTGATGATCAGGGGCAGGCCGGCCAGGCCGTTCGGCGCCAGGGAGTGGCGGTAGACCTTGCGGTAGCGCAGCGTCGTCCAGCCCGAGTCGCCCTCGTCTGCGCCAGCCTCCGCGTCGCAGTTGGCGAGCTGGTAGCGGCCGGTGAGCGACCACATGAACGGGGACGCATACTCGTGCAGGCCCAGGTAGCCCTGGCGCTGCTCGGCCGCGTCCAGCGCCGGCAGGAAGGCCGCCCACAGCGGCAGGTCGGGCGTGCCGGTGGAGAAGTTGCCCACCACTCCGCGCAGACCGAGGTCGGCCAGCAGGCGCAGGCGTTCGGCCTCGAATGCCGCGTACCAGGCCATGCGGCGCATGGCGGCCGGATCGCTGGCCGGGCCGAAGACCGGCTCGTTGGGGCCTTCCCAGATCTGGATGGCGGGATTGGCCGCATACTCGGCGCGCTGCCGGTCCACCAACGCGCGCGCGGCCGCGGCCGCCGCCTGGCCGCTGTCCGCCAGGGCGCCCACATCTTCCGCCTCGACCACACGGCCCACGATGAGCAGATCTGGGTTGAGCGCGCGCAATTCGGCCGCCGGCCCAAAGACGCCGGCCAGCTTCACCAGCGGGGCGCCGGCCTCCACGAAGCGGCGCAGGTCGGCGGTGTTGCCGAGATAGTGCGGGCAGAGTTTGCTGGGCATGCGGCCTCCGGGGCGGCGGGCTTGACGCGAGCGATTATACTTCTGACCGCTGGAACGCACCCCGCTGCCATGAAAATCCTCATGCTCTCCAAAGCCTGTGTCGTCGGCGCCTACCAGCGCAAGCTGGAGGCGATCGCGGCGCTGGGCGTCGACCTGACCGTGGCCGTGCCGCCCGAGTGGCACGACGAGCGCGGCGCGCTCATCCTGGAACGCGCCCACACGCAGGGCTACACGCTGGAAGTCACGCCGATCGTCTTCAACGGCAATTTCCACCTGCACTTCTACCCGCGCTTCGCGGCCCTGCTCAGGCGCGTCCAGCCGGACCTGGTCCACATCGACGAGGAGCCGTACAACTTCGCCACCTGGCACGCCCTGCGGCTGGCGCAGCGCGGCGGCGCGCGCACGCTCTTCTTCTCCTGGCAGAACCTGCTGCGCCGCTACCCGCCGCCCTTCCGCTGGCTGGAGCAGGATGTGCTGGCGCGCGCCGACGCCGGCCTGGTGGGCAACCAGGCCGCGCACGCCGTCTGGCGCGCCAAGGGCTACCGCGGCCCGCTGCACGTCATCCCGCAGTTCGGCGTGGACCCGGACATCTTCCGGCCGCGCCCGGAGGCCCGCCCGCCGGGCGTCAGCGGCGCGCTCAGCGTGGGCTTCGCCGGACGCCTGGTGCCGGAGAAGGGCGTGGACCTGCTGCTGCTGGCGGCGGCGCAAGTGCCGGGCGTGCGGGTGCGCGTCCTGGGCGCCGGCCCGGAGCGCAGCCTGCTGGATTTGTTGATCAAGCAAGAGCGCCTGGCCGACCGGGTGACGCTTGAGCGGATGGTCCCGTCCACGCAGATTCCGGAGTTCCTGTCGCAGTTGGACGCGCTGGTGCTCCCGTCGCGCAGCCGGCCCAACTGGAAAGAGCAGTTCGGACGGGTGGTGGCGGAGGCCATGGCCTGCGGCGTGCCCGTGATCACGTCTGACAGCGGCGAGCTGCCCAACGTGGCCGGCGACGCCGGCCTGATCTTCCCGGAAGACGACGTGGAGGCGCTGGCCGGCCGCCTGCGCGCGCTGCGCGATGACCTCGCCCTGCGCGCGCGCCTGGCCGCGCAGGGCCGCGCCCGCGTGCTGGACCTCTTCACTCAGCAGAAGATCGCCGCGCAGACCGTGGCCGTCTACCGCGCGCTGCTGGAGGCCGCCCCGCCGGGCCGGCGCTGACGATGGCGCTCTCGCCGCACGCCCGCGCGATTCTGCTGGCCCTGTTCGTCACGGGGCTGTGGTCCACGTCCTGGGTGCTGATCAAGTTCGGCCTGGCCGACCTGCCGCCGCTGACTTTCGCCGGGCTGCGCTACAGCCTGGCCACCCTGTGCCTGCTGCCGTTCCTCCTGCGCGGCGGGCGGCGCGCGGCGCTGCGGAAGCTGGATCGCCGCCGCTGGGCCGAGCTGGCGCTGCTGGGCCTGCTCCTGTACGCGGCCACGCAAGGCGCGCAGTTCGCGGGCCTGGCGCTGCTGCCGGCCACCACCGTGAGCCTGCTGCTCAATCTGACCACGCTGGTGGTGACCGTGTTCGGCATCGGCCTGCTGCGTGAGCGGCCCACCACCCGGCAATGGGCTGGGATCGCGCTGAATGTGGCCGGCGTGCTGGTCTACTTCTACCCGGTGGCGTTCACGCCCGGGCAATCCCTGGGGCTCGTCATCACGGCCGGCGGTGTGCTCGCCAACGCCGCCGCGGCCGTGCTGGGGCGGCGCGTCAATCGCGACCGCGCGCTGGACCCGCTGCTGGTGACCACGGTCAGCATGGCCATCGGCTCAGCCGTGCTGCTGGCCGCCGGCCTGGCGCTGCAGGGCCTGCCGCCGCTCACGCCGCGCCACTGGCTGATCATCGCCTGGCTGGCCGTGGTCAACTCGGCGGTGGCGTTCACGCTCTGGAACCGCTCGCTCCAGACACTCTCGGCGCTGGAGTCCAACCTGATCAACAGCACCATGCTGATCCAGATCGCGCTGCTGGCCTGGGTCTTCTTAGGGGAGGCGCTGACGGCCAAGGCCGTCTTCGGCCTGCTCCTGGCCGGCGCCGGCGTGGCCCTGGTGCAATGGCGTTAGCGGCGCGGAGCGCACGGCGGGCGGCATCAGCTATAATCCTCGTATGCCCCGAATCGCGTTGAACGCGCACCTGTTGTTCGGGGGCGCGTCCTACCGGAGCGCCGGCATCCATCACTACATCGACAATCTACTGCGGCACCTGCCGGAGGCCGGCCCAGATTTGGACTTCACCGTCTATGTCGGCGCGGGCCAGCCGGCGATGGCGCGCGCCACGGTCCAGCGCAGCCGTTGGCCCACGCAGCGGCCGCCGGTCCGCATCTTGTGGGAGCAGCTGGTCCAGCCGTGGGCGCTGCTGCGCGGCCGCCCGGACCTGCTGCACTCGCTGGCCTTCGCCTCGCCGCTGGTCAACCCGGTGCCGGCGGTGGTGACGATGTATGACTTGTCGTTCCGGCTCATGCCGGAGAAGTTTCCGGCCGCGCAGCGCCTGTACTTGTCGGCCATGACCGCCCAGGCCTGCCGCCGGGCGCGGCGCGTGATCGCCATCTCAGAGAGCACGCGCGCCGACGTGGTGCGGCTGCTCGGCATCGAGGCCGCGCGCGTGGATGTGGCTTATCCGGGCGTAGACGCCCGCTTCCGGCCGTGGCCGCCCGCCGCAGTCGCGGCCTTCCGCGCCCGCGCCGGGCTGCCGGAGCGTTTCATCCTGTTCCTGGGGACGCTTGAGCCGCGCAAGAACCTGGGCGCGCTCATCACGGCCTTCGCGCAGCTGCGCCGGACTGCGCCGGAGGTGCATCTGATGGTGGCCGGCGCCAAGGGCTGGTTCTACGGCGACCTCTTCCGCCAGGTGAGCGCGCTGGCGCTGGAGGACCGCGTGCATTTTCCGGGCTTCGTGCCCGCCGAGGACCTGCCGGGCTGGTATAACGCCGCCGCGGTCTTCGCCTATCCCTCGTCGTTTGAGGGCTTCGGGATGCCGGTGGCGGAGGCGCTGGCGTGCGGGCGGCCGGTGGTCACGTCGACGGTCTCGTCCCTGCCCGAAGCGGGCGGGGCGGCGGCGCTGCTGGTCCCGCCGCAGGATGTGGAGGCGCTGGCCGCCGCCCTGCGCCAGGCCCTGGACCAAGCCGAGGCGCTGGGGCCGCTGGGCCCGGCGCAGGCCGCGCGCTTCACCTGGGCGGCCACCGCCGCCCGCACCGTGGACAGCTATCGAAAGGCCCTGACCGGCGCCTGACGCCCAACGTCGGCTGCCGCCCACGCATGCAACGCTATCGCAATCTGGCGCTGACGCTCCTGGTCGACGTCGTCCTGATCAACCTCGCCTTCGGCCTGGCCTACGTCATGCGCTATACGCTCGAGCTGTTCGTGCCGGTGCTGGACGCGTTCCAGGCGCCCTACACCGCCTATCTGCCCTGGCAGGCCGCCTACACGCTGTTGATGCTGATTTTTCTGGCCGCCGACGGCGTCTACACTCCGCAGCGCGGCGGCAGCTGGTTCACCGAGCTGTACCGCATCCTCAACGCCACCACCACCGTCGGTGTGATCGCGTTCGCGGCCGTTTTCTTCATCGGCCCGCTCATCTACTCGCGCGCGCTGCTGCTCTGGGCCATCGCGTTGACCGTGGCCTTCCTGGGCGCCGCGCGCCTGGTGCGGCGGCTGGCCGGCTTCGCCCTGCGGCGGCGCGGGATCGGGGTGGCGCGCGTGCTGATCGTGGGCGCCGGCGAGCTGGGCCGCACCGTCGTCCGCACTATCGTGGCCCAGCCCGGCCTGGGCTACCAGATCGTGGGTTTCGTCGACGATGACCCGGCCAAGCTGGAGCTTGGGCGCTACAAAGCGCTGGGCACGCTCGACGACGTCGAGGCCGTGCTCCAGCGCGAGCGCGTGGACGAGGTCATCATCACCCTGCCGTGGATGTACCAGCGCAAGATCGTGGGCATCGTGCGGGCGTGCGAACAGCGCGGCGCGCGGGCGCGCGTGGTGCCGGACCTGTTCCAGCTCTCGCTCAGCCGCCTGGACGTCGACGACATCGGCGGCATCCCGCTGGTCGGCATCAAGGAGACCGCCCTGCCGCGCGCCGGCCGGGTGGTCAAACGCGTCCTGGACATTCTGGTGGCCGCCACGGTCCTGCTGGTGATGGGCCTGCCGATGCTCGTGATCGCGCTGCTGATCCGGCTGGATTCGCCCGGCCCGGCGCTGTTCCAGCAGACGCGCCTCGGCGAGGGCGGCCGGCCGTTCACGATCTACAAGTTCCGGTCCATGCGGCTGGGCGCCGAAGACGAGCAGGAGCAGCTGCGCGCCCACAACCAGGCCACCGGCCCGCTGTTCAAGATCAAGAACGATCCGCGCCTGACGCCCCTGGGCGGCCTGCTGCGGCGCACCAGCCTGGACGAGCTGCCGCAGTTCCTCAACGTTCTGCGGGGCGAGATGAGCCTGGTGGGGCCGCGGCCCGGCCTGCCACAGGAAGTGGCCCAGTACCAGAACTCCTGGCACCGCCAGCGCCTGGAGGCCCCGCAAGGCCTCACCGGGCTGTGGCAGGTCTCCGGCCGCAGCGACCTCTCCTTTGACGAGATGTGCCTGCTGGACATCTACTATATCGAGAACTGGTCGCTCGGCCTGGATTTGCAGATCGCCCTGCGGACGATCCCGCGCCTCCTGTTCGGGAACGGCGCGTATTAGCTCCGCCAGCATCAGTTCGCGGGCAGCGCTTGGGCGCAAGGAGGCCATATGCCGCTCGATATCCTCGTCGGCGCTCAATGGGGGGATGAAGGCAAGGGGCGCGTCACCGACCTGCTGGCCGAACAGGCCCAGGTGGTGGCGCGCTACTCCGGCGGCGACAACGCCGGCCACACGGTCACCGTCGGGCGCCAAGTCTTCAAGCTGCACCTGCTGCCGTCCGGGGTGCTGCAGCCGCACGTCACCTGCGTGCTCGGCAACGGCATGGTCGTCAACCCGGCCCGGCTGCTGGCCGAGCTCGAGCAGCTGGCCGGCTTCGGCGTCGACATCTCGCCGGCGCGCATCAAGCTCTCGGCCGCCGCCCACCTGATCACGCCCGCGCACATCGCGCTGGATCAGGCCGAGGAGGCCGCCCGCGCCGAAGGCCGCCTGGGGACCACCGGGCGCGGCATCGGCCCGGCCTACACGGCCAAGATCGCGCGCCGCGGCCTGCGCGCCGAGCTGCTGCTGCAGCCGGAGATCCTGGCCGAGCGGGTGGCCGAGCACGTCGAACAGACCAACGTCACCCTCCGGCAGGTGTCTGACCTGCCGCCGCTGGACCCGGCCGCCGCCGCCGCCAGCTACGCCGACTACGCCCAGCGCCTGGCACCCTACCTGGCCGAGACCTCCCTGTACCTGCACCAGCAGCTGCGCGCCGGCGCCCGCGTCATTGCCGAGGGCGCGCAGGGCACCCTGCTGGATATCGACCACGGCACGTACCCGTACGTCACCAGCTCCTCGCCGGCCGCCGGCGGCGTCTTCAACGGCCTGGGCCTCGGCCCCAAATTCACCGACCGCGTCATCGGCGTCACCAAGGCTTTTCAGACGCGCGTGGGCGAAGGCCCCTTCCCCACCGAGGCCTTCGGCGCCGACGCCGAACGCCTGCGCGGCACCGGCGCCAACCCGTGGGATGAGTTCGGCACCACCACCGGCCGCCCGCGCCGCTGCGGCTGGCTGGATCTGGTGCTGCTGCGCTACGCCATCCGCGTCAACGGCCTGACCGAACTGGTCCTCACCAAGCTGGACGTGCTCTCCGGCTTGCCCGCCATCCAGCTGTGCACGGACTACCTCGGCCCGGGCGGCCTGACCCACGCCGAATTGCCGCTTGGCCCGGCCGACCTCTCGCCTTTCCAGGCCGTCTACGAGACGCTGCCGGGCTGGGACGCCGATCTGAGCGGCGCGCGTTCCAGCGCCGACCTGCCGCAGGCCGCGCGGCATTACCTGGACCGCCTCGAAGCCCTCACCGGCCTGCCGGTGACCCTGGTCTCGGTCGGCCCGGAGCGCGGCCAGATCATCTACCGCTGAGGGTGTCGCCCGGTTGGTGCGCCGCGCCATCTGTGCGCGCAGTGTCGGTCAACTGACAGACGTCACAATTGTCTCCGGCCGCAGCTGGTAGTACAGTGTGGGGGATCAACCTCGCGTGGAGGCAGAGACCCACATGCAGATCGTCACTTACGTTTTGGCGGCCGCCCTCGGCTTCTTCGGACTGGTCTTTCTGGTAGGGTCGCAGGGTCAAGTGCTGCGGCTCGTCGTCGGCGTGGTGCTGCTGGCCGGCGCCGGCGTGCTGGTCTACCTGATGCGCGTCCGGCCGCAGCCCAGCCAGGTCAACACCACCGTCGTCCAGAAGATCGAACTGAGCGGCAACGTCAACCTCCAAAACCTCACCTGCAAGAACTGCGGCGGGCGGCTGACCGAGAAATCGATCGCCGTCAAGGCGGGCGCCGTCTTCGTCAACTGCGAGTTCTGCGGCACGGCCTATCAACTCGAAGAAGAACCCAAGTGGTGACGCCCGGCGGCGCTGGCGGCCTGCGTCCCTCTTCCTGGCTCTGACCCTGGAGGCGCTATGACCCTGACTGTCCCGCCGCTGTTGCAGCGCGCCTGGACCGGGCTGCAACACGATTTCCACGCCTTCACCACCCTCCTGGCGCCGCCGGCCCCGCCCGTGCCCGGCCTGTACACGTTCCGGTTCACACCGCCGGGCGGCACCGTGCGCGTCCACCTGCGCGTCGAGCGCGACGGCGCCGGCGTGCTCTTCGTCGACGTGACCGACGTCGTCCACCTGAACCCGACCGCCGCGCACATCGTGCACCTGGCGCTGCAGGGTTACCGGCCCGAGCAGGCCCGCGCCGCGCTGCTGGCCCGTTACGCCGCGGCCGAGCGCGGCCAGATCGCGGCCGAGGTGGCGCGGCTGTACAGCCTGGTGGAAGGCTTCACCAACCCTGGCGCCGCCTGCCCCACTTGCGCGCTGGCCGATTTCGGCCGGGCCGACCTCTTCAGCACGCCGGTCAGCGCGCCCTTCAAGGCCGACCTGGCCCTGACCTACGGCTGCAATAACGCCTGCGCGCACTGCTACAACGAGCCCGGCCGGCTGGAGATGGCGTCGCTCACGACGCCCGAGTGGCGGCGCGTCATCGACATCCTGCACACGGCCGGCGTGCCGCACCTGATCTTCACCGGCGGCGAAGCCACGCTCCACCCGGATCTGCCCGAGCTGATCCGCCACGCCGACAGCCTCGGCCACATCTGCGGCCTCAACACCAACGGCCGCCGCCTGGCCCACCGCCCGTTCGCCGAGACGCTGGCCGCGGCCGGCCTCAACCACGTCCAGATCACGCTGGCCTCGCACCGCGCCGAGCTGCACGACGCCTTGATGGGCGCCACGGCCTTCCACCAGACGGTGCGCGGCATCGAGAGCGCGCTGGCCAGCGGCCTGCACACCATCACCAACACCACGCTGCTGCGCGCCAACGCCGACCACATCGAAGCGCACATCGATTACCTGTACGCGCTCGGGCTGCGCACCTTCGCCATGAACGGCATGATCTACTCGGGCGGCGGCTTCGACGATCCCAACGCCCTGGCCGAGCACGAGCTGGCGCCGCTGCTCATCCGCGTGCGCGACCATGCCGCCGCGCTGGGGATGCGCTTCCTGTGGTACACGCCGACCGAGTATTGCCGCCTCTCGCCGGTGGAACTGGAGATCGGGGCCAAGCGCTGCAACGCCGGCGAGTACTCGCTGTGCGTCGAGCCGAACGGCGATGTGCTGCCGTGCCAGAGCTTCTACGTGGCGGCCGGCAACCTGCTGCGTGATCCGTGGGAGCGCGTCTGGCACAGCGACCTGTTCCACAGCTTCCGCAACCGGGAAGAAGACCCGCGCGGCTCCGGCCTGCCGGAGAAGTGCTGGGGCTGCCCGGACCTGCCGCTGTGCGGCGGCGGCTGCCGCATCGAGCGCGAGGCCCGCGCCGGCCAGCGTGTGGGCGGCGGCTGCGCGGGCTGCGCGCCCGTCAACACCGCCCAAGGTTTCCGCCCCAACGCCAGCCTCACCCGCACCGCCGTCCGCGCCTCCGGCCGGATGCCGCTTATCCCGGCCGAGACGCTGCTGGCCGGCCTGGACACCGACTCGCCGCTCAACGTCCCCGTCAGCGGCGGCGAGGCCTGCCACACCGGCGCCTGCGGGTGCCGGCACTGAGAGGGCGCCATGACCTTCCCTAACTGGCTGCAACGCCTCTTCGCACCGCCGGCCTGGCCGCCCGAGTTCACGCCCGGCCTCTGGCACTACCAGCGCGCCGCCGGCGGAACCGTGGCCCGCTATCACCTGCGTGTCGAGCCGGACGGGCACGGCCTGCTGGTGGCCAACGCCAGCCTGGCCGCCCGCCTCTCACCCATCGGCGTGATCATGGCGCGCGGCCTGCTGGAAGATACGCCGGCCGCCGCTCTGCTGGCTCAGGCCAGCCGGGCCTTCCCGGATGCGCCCCGCGCCGCGCTGGAGCAGGACCTGGGCCGCGTCCAGGCGCTCATCACCGACCTGGCCGCGCCCGGCGACGGCTACCCGATCCTCAACTTCGACGATGCCGCGCTCGTGGAGCGGCCCGGCGATCTGATCGCGCCGCTCAACGCCGACGTCCCGCTGGCCCCGCCCGAGCGGTTGTCACCCTTGATCGCGCGCCTGTGGGCCGTGGGCATCCCGCACCTCACGCTGATCGTGCCGGAGGCGCCTGACCCGGGCGCCCTGCTGCGGGCCGTGGAGCGGGCCGAGGACACCGGCCTGATCACGGGCGTGCGCGGGCGCGCCAGCGACCTGGCCGGCGGACGCCTGCTGGAAGAGCTGGCCCAGGCCGGCGTGGACCACGTCAACGTCTACTGGGCGGCCGCGGACGTGGAGCGGCATGACCGGCTCTTCGGCGCCGGCGACCAGGCCGCCGCGCGCGCGGTCTTCGGCCGCCTGCAGGCGCTGGAGGTCTGCCCGGTGGCGGAAGTGCCGTTGGTGGAAGCGACCCTGCCGCATCTGGATGAGACGCTCGCCGCGCTCAACGACCTGGACGTGGCCGAGGTCGGCGTCTTCGCCGTCGCCGAACTCACCGAGACCGCCGATGACGCGGTGGGCGCCGATGCCATGCCGCAGGCGGCGGCGCTGATGGAGGCGGCCGCCGACCGCCGCCAGGTGCGTTACTTGTGGCGCCCGCCCGTGCGGCGCCGGCTCAGCCTCAGCCTGGCGGCCCAGGTCCGCCGCGGGCCGCGCTGCTCGGACGATCTCTCCGCCCGCGTGGAGCCGGACGGCACGGTGATCCCGCCGCGCGGGCCGTGGCGCAGCGCCGGCAACTTGCTCAAGGACGAATGGGCCACGGTCTGGCGCCATCCGGAGTTCCGGCGCTTCCGCGCGCGGCTGCAGACGCCGACGCGCTGCGCGACCTGTCCCGGGCTCGCGGTGTGCGCCGCCGACTGCCCGCGCGAACCGGCCGGCTGGTCGGAGGAGGCCTGAGATGACCCACCCCAATTGGTCCAAGCTGGGGCGCGCGCTGGTGCTGGGCGCGCTGCTGCTCGTCCTGGCCGCGCCGCCGGCCCCGCCGGCCGCCGCCCAGTCGCTGTACTTTGAAGTGCCGGAGCTGAAGCTGCAGGCCTTCGTCCAGACGGACGGCAGCGTGCTGATCACCTACGACATCACCTTCCAGAACACCAGCTTCGGCGCGCCCATCGACGCCGTCGACATCGGCACGCCCAACGTCAGTTATTCGCTGCGCAAGGTCACGGCCAGCCTGGACGGTGAGCCGCAGACCTCCATCGTCGACTCGCCGTACGTGAATCCCGGCTTCGCCGTCAACCTCAGCCCGGCCATCCCGCCCGGCGGGCGCGGCACGCTGCACGTGGAGTTTCCGGTGAGCCGCCTGCTCTACACAGACGTGACCCGCCCGGGCTACCTGTCGTTCCGGATCACGCCGTTCTGGTTCGACGACGAGTTCGTCAGCGGCCGCACCCACCTGCAGATCGCCGTCCACCTGCTGCCCGGTATCTCGCCGGACGACGCCCTGTATCAGCTGGAACCGTTCAGCGAGAAGGCGCTCTTCCAGGATCGTGCCGTCGTGCTCTGGGATGCGCCGAACTATGAGGTCACCGGCCCCTACCTGGTGGGCGTCTCCTTCCCGAGCCAGGGTGTCACCGCCGGCGTCATCAAGCAGAACGTGCTCGACCTGGCCGCCAAGTGGCTGGAGGACAGCCCGGGAACCGCGTTCTTCCTGGGCCTGCTCATCCTGGCGACGCTGGCCGTCGCCTTCTTCCGCTTCTCCGGCGGCACAGGCCTATCGGTGTTCGTGCTGCTGGCCGGCGTGGCCGGGATCGCGATGCTGGCCAGCGCCTATGTGGAACTGGCCCTGGTGCCGGTCGCGGTCGTGGCCGTCATCTGGGTGGAGGTCGGGCTGCGCCGGCGGCGGCGCCAGTATCTGCCCGCCATCGCCCAAGTGGAGGGCGGCGGCATCAAGCGCGGGCTGACGGCGCCCGAGGCCGCCGTGCTGCTGGAATTGCCGCTCGGCCGCGTGCTCGGGCTGGTCCTGTTCGGCCTGCTCAAGAAAGGCGTGCTCAAGCAGCTGCAGGCCACGCCGCTGATCGTGCGGGTGGACCCGACCTTCGTCAACACGAACCCGGCCGAGGAGCGCCGCGCCGCCCGGCTCAAGGCTGCCCAGGTCGGCGGCTTCGTCCTGCACGAATACGAGCACGGCTTCCTGGACATCCTGCAGGCTGCGCCGGAGGACCGGCCGGTGACGCGCCTGGACTTCGGCAAGGCGATGAAGGGCCTGGTGGAGGGTGTCGCCGCGCGGATGAAGGGCTTCGACCTCTCGGACACGCAGGACTATTACCGCCGGATCGTAAGCCGGGCCGTCAAGGAGGCCCAATCCGTGGGCGAGGTCACCACCGAGCCGGGTCAGCGCGAACGCGTCATCGATCGTGATCTGGAATGGATCATGATGGATCAGCGCTTCCCGACCGTCCTGAACACGCCGATCTACCGCTACCAGCCGATCTGGGCCCGGCCCTTCCCGCGTTTTGGCGGGAGCGTGGCCCCGGCGAAACCGGCAGCGCCGGCCGCGGGCGGCAAGACCTCGGTTGGTGATGTGGCCGCCGGCTTCGCGGGCTGGGCCGAGAACACGATGGGCGGCCTGGCCAGTGCCATCGCCCCCGGCTCGTTGCAGGTGCCCAAGGGCGGCGGCGGCTTTATCGACCTGAGCGGCGCGGACAAAGTGACCGGCGACATCTTCAAGGCGCTGGGCGAGTCTTCCGGAGGCAGCGGGCGCGGCGGAGGCCGCAGCGGTGGCGGCCGCAGCGGCGGCGGGCGGTCCTGTGCCTGCGCGTGTGCCGGCTGCGCCTGCGCCTGCGCGTGCGCGGGCGGAGGGCGATGACGGACGTCGCCGCGGCGAGCCTGCCCGCTCCCGAGTTGCTGGCGCAGCAGGCCGGTTGGCTGGCGCCGGCGCGGGCGCGCCTCCTCCGGCGCGTGGCCATCGCGCGGCGGGCGCGCGTGCTGGACCTGGGGGCCGGCTACGGCGCGGTCACCGGCGAGCTGGTCCGGCGTGCCGGAGGCCCGGTGGTGGCGCTGGACCTGGCCTGGCGCGCGCTGAGCGCCCCGGCCGCGTTCGCGGGCGCCGGGCGCGTGGCGGGCGATGCGGCGCGGCTGCCGCTGGCTGATCGCGCGTTCGACCTGGTCTTCTGCCAGTGCGCGCTGCTGTGGATGCCGGCCCCGGCGGCGCTGGCCGAGATTGAGCGGGTGTTGGCGCCGCAAGGTGTGCTCATAGCTCTCGAACCCGATTACGGCGGACTGATGGAGGCGCCGGCGGCGACCGCCGTCGGTGCAGTGTGGCAGGCGGCCCTGGCCCGCGCCGGCGCCGATCCCGTGATTGGCCGGCAACTGCCGGGCTGGCTGGCCGCGCGCGGCTTTCAGGTGCGCGTGGAACTCTTGCCGGAACTGGCGCCGCCCGAGGCGGCCCGCTTCGCGTTCTTGCGCGAACTGCCGCTGACAGCGGCCGAACGCGACCAGGCGGCGGCGGCCGCCGCCGCTGACGCGGCGTTGTCCGGCTGGGCGCACGTCGCCCACCTGCCCTTCTTCCTTGTGACCGCCTTCAAACCGTGAGATCATCGCGGCCGCCGCCGGCAGCGCGGCCGCTTTAGGGAGAAAGCCATGTCGTCATCACGCCGTCTGACGAACCTGCTGGGGCTGACGCTGGGTGCCGCCTCGGCCTACTACCTGGCCCAGTATGCGGGCCGGACCGCGCCGCTGGCGCGCACGCGCCTGATCGCGCATCGCGGCGGGCCGCGCTACGCGCCCGAGAACACGCTGGCCGCCTTCACCCACGCCATCGAGGTCGGCGCCGACATGTTGGAGTGCGACGTGCACCTGACGCGCGACGGCGAACCCGTGATCATCCACGACGAGACGCTGGAGCGGACGACCAACGGCGCCGGCTGGGTGAAAGACCACACCCTGGCCGAGCTGCGCCAGCTGGACGCGGGCGGCGGCGAGACGCTGCCGAGCCTGCGCGAGTACATCGAGCTGGGCCGGGCCGCCGGCGTGGAACTGCTCATCGAGTTGAAGTCGCCGCACCTGTATCCGGGCATCGAGGCCCGCGTGATCGCCGAGCTGGAGGACGCCGGCTACCTGGACCACAGCGTGCTGCAGTCGTTCGACTGGGACTCCCTGCGCCGGCTGCGCCAGATCAAACCGGCGGCGCGGCTGGGGGCGCTGTATGGCTGGGGGCAGTGGGACGTGAGTTGGCCGGCCGCCGACGCCGAGTATGTCTGCCCGATGGCCGAAGTGGTGCTGGCCAACCCCGGCCTCATCCGCCAGGCTCACCAGGAGGGGCGCGGTGTGTTCGTGTGGTTCGGCCGCGTCGAGCACGCGTTGACCTATCGTTTCCTGCAGGCCTTTGGCGCAGACGGCCTCATCGTCGACGACCCGGTGGCGCTGCGCCAGGTGCTGGGCGCGGCCTAAGCGGCGGCCCGGCTACGGGCTGGGCGTGGCCGGGAACGGATTGGGCGCCTTGAAGCGCGCCTGGAACAGTCCGGCCGCGGCATCGATCTGCGTCGGCGAGGTAGTGGACAGCACCTCGAACCAGGTCACGCCCGGCTTGAGCGGCAGCGGCGCTCCGGCCGCGTCCACCAGGCGCGGCAGCGTGTGGGGCGCATCCGCGCGCTGCCAGCGGACCTCCCAATATTGCCCGTCGCGGAAGACGTACGCCAGGCCCTCCCCCGTCATTTGGACGTCATAGCTGAAGTAACGCGTGCCGCCCTCGGTCTCGCGGATGTTGCTGGAGACGTGGGTGACGTAGAGCACGACCACGTTGGCCGCGGTCAGCGCCTGGCCGTTGAGCGTGTCCACGTGCGCGGCCAGGGTCGGCAGCTGGGCGGTGTCGATCCAGCGCGCGTACAGGCCGCTAGCCGCGTCGTAACGCCATTCGGCCACCGTGTTGTTGAGCTGGAAATCGAGGTGGACGGTGGTGAGCGGCGTGCCGGCCGGCGGCACCGCCGCGCCGAAGGCATAGCCGGTCAGGCCGGTGGCCGGCCCAAAACCCTTGGCCTCGGCCAGCCGCCACAATTCGGTGGGCGCAGTAAAGAGCTTGTTGGTCGTCAGCGCCGCCGACTCCTCGCGGCAGAGCAGCGGGCACTCGGCGTAGCCGGTGGCCTCGGCCACGATGCGCGGGTAGAGGTCGTCGTTCTCGCGCAGGCGGTTCATCGTGCCGGTGCTCGAGCCGGAGGCCACCAGGACGGCCTGGTAAGCGTCGCCCAGGATCGCGTCGATCAGGCGCGCCGAGCGCACATTGCCGACCTTCTCCGGGCCTTGGCCGAAGAAGATGGCCGTGAAGCGCGTCACCCCGCCCTCGGCGTAGTGCTCCCAGACGTTGTCAGCCCCAGACAGGCCCACCTGATGCTCGCGCACGCTGCGCGGAAAGTGCGCGACCTTGATGGCCAGCGGGCGGCGCTGCAGCAGGGCGGCGTCCGCCAGCGCCAGGCCGGTGAGCGGGTTGAGGACGGCCGCGGTCGGTGAGGGAGCCGGCGACGGCGTGGCCGGCGGGAGCTCGGTGGCGGCTGGAGCCGGTGTCACGGTGGCGGGCGCCGGGGCCGCCGGCGTGGCCGTGCTGACCTTGGGCGGCGGCAGGCTGGGGACGGCGGTCGGGGCCGCCGGCGTGGCGGGCGCAGCCACACAGGCCGCCGTTAGCAGAATCGCCCAGACAGGACGCCATAAATTGAATTTAGACATGGTCACCTGACAGCCGGACGAGAGCCTATTGTCAGCCTGATCTCATCCGGCATTAATCGCTGCCGATAGAAAACTAATACATCTATTTGTATACTTTCAGCAAGTCTGGCGAACGGGCCAGGCGGGGAGGTCGGTATGTTCTTCTTTGATCCACTCTACCTGCTGTTCTCGATTCCGGCGCTGCTCTTTGGTCTGTGGGCGCAGTGGCGCGTCCAGTCGGCCGTGAACCAGTATTCGCAAGTGTACACGGGCCGGGGCGCCACCGGGGCGCGCGTGGCGCGCGCCATGCTGGATGCCTACGGCCTGAACCAGGTGCGCGTCGAGCGCACGCAGGGTTTCCTGAGCGACCACTACGACCCGATCAGCCGCACGCTGCGCCTGTCGCCGGCCAACTATGACACGCCCTCGGTGGCGGCGGTGGGCATCGCCGCGCACGAGGCCGGCCACGCCTTGCAACACGCCGAGGGCTATTGGCCGCTGCAGGCCCGCTCCGCCATCGTGCCGATCGTGCAGTTCGGCTCGTTCCTGGGGCCGCTGATCTTCATGGGCGGCTTCTTCCTGGCCTCGGCCGGCAGCAGCCTGGGCTGGAACGTGGCCCTGCTGGGTGTGCTGCTCTTCGGGGCGACCGCGCTCTTCTCGCTGATCACGCTGCCGGTGGAGTTCGACGCCAGCCGCCGCGCCAAGGAGATCCTGGTCCAGGCCGGCTTCGTGACCGGCACCGAGGGCGCGGGGGTGGCGCGCGTGCTGGACGCGGCCGCGCTGACCTACGTCGCCGCGCTGGTCTCGGCGATATCGACGCTGCTCTACTACGTCTTTCTGCTCACCGGCCTGCGCCGCAGCGACTAAGCGGCGCGCTGACTGATCAGGGCAAATAAACGGCGGTGGCCTGTCTTGGCCACCGCCGTTTCTGTTTCATCTTGAAGGACGCCACGGTCAGCGCTTGTCGATCTCGCGCGCCACCAGGCTGCCGTCCGGCAGCCGCCAGGCCTTGACGCGCACTTCGTCGCCCAAGCCGGGGTTGTCCTCGAACTCTGTCTCGCCCGTAATCGTCACCGCCTGGCCCGAGATCACCCAGACTGCGCCGGTGGCTTCCACCGTGCCCGAAAACTCCACCTCTTCCGGGTGCTCAGTTTCACTGGGCTCCGGGTCGGCCGTGGCCGTTGGGCCGGGCGGCGGCGGCGTCGCTGTCGGTGCGGGGCCGCCCCCGCCGGAGTTGGCTGTCGGCGCGGCCGTATGCGTCGGATCAGCCGACGGCGGGAGGGTGGCCGGCGGCGGCGTATTCGACGGCGCTGAACCGCTGCCGGTCTTCGTCGGCGACACGCTCGGCCGGGGTGTCTGGGTCGGCGCCGGGGTGCGGCTCGGCTCGGCGCGTTCGGTCTCGCGCTCGTCGGCCGTCGCGCTGGGCTCTGACGTTGGCGTGGGCGCCGGCGTCGTCGGCGGCGCGGGCGGCTCAGTCGGCGACGGTGGGGGCGTTGGGCCGTCGTCAGCGGGCTCGATCCGGTCGGCGCGGATGACACCATCAGCCTGCGCGGTGCCGGAGACGTGCACGCGGCGCCCGAGGCCCACGCCCGCGCCCTGCCCGGCCGGTACGCTCACGGGCAACCCCGCGATCACCCAGCGGTCGCCGGCCTGCTGCTCCACGACGCCCGTGAAGGCCACGGCCACCACCCGGCCCTGCGCCACCACGGCTTGCGCCTCCAGCAAGCGCCGGGCCTCGAACTGGTTTGCCAGCGCGGCGCGGGCGGCTGGGTCGGCGGTCAGCGCCAGTTGGGCCTGTTCGGCGGAGCGTTTCACGTCGTAGAGGAGATCGCCGGGCAGGCTGGGCGAAGCGGCTGCGACCAGGCCGAAGCCTCCCAGCGTGCCGGCCGTCAGCAGCGCCATCAGCCACACGGCCAGCCGCAGCGCCAACGACAGTTGCGGAAAGAGGCTGGGCGCCGGCCGCCGGGCGCTGCGCAGCACTCGCGCGCGGGCCAGGAACCGGGCGCGGCTGGCGTCCTCGCTCTGCTTTGGCACGCGCAGCGGCTCGCTCGGGCGCACGGCCTGCGCCGCCACCAGCATCGGCCGCAGTTCGTCGGCCAGCGCCGGGTAACGCGCCAGCACCGCGTCCAGGCTGGCGCCCGCTTCCAGGGCGCCCAGGCAATCGTCGAAGGCGGCGATCAAGGCGTCACTCATGGCTCACCTCAGACACCCCGAGGACCCGCCGCAGCGCCTCAACCGCGCGGAATTGCAGCGCCTTGACCGCATTGACCGATTTGCCCATCACCGCCGCCGTCTCTTCCACCGAGATGCCATCCCCAAAACGCAGCCCCAGCACTTCCTGCTGCTCGCGCGTCAGTTGCCGCAAGGCGGCCCGGACCTCCCGCCGCTGCCAGTTCTGCTCGGCGGCGGCCGGCAGGGAGCCCGGCGCCGCCACCGTCTCGTCCAAGCCCTGGCTCTCGCGCGGCGCCTTGCGGTAATGGTCGACCACCAAATTGGAGGCCACCCCAAACAGCCAGCCGCGCAGCGTGGTCTGCGGCGCCCGGCCATTGTGCAGGGCGTCCAGCAGCCGCAAGAAGACCTCGCTCGCGATATCGTCGGCCACTTCCGTCCGGCCGGTGCGATACAGCGCGTAGCGGTAGATCTCGGGGTAATAACGATCGTGTATCTGGCTCAAGGCTCGTTCATCCAGCCGGCGCGCTTGCTCCAGAAGGGCCTTTTCACTCAGTTCGGCAGCGGACATGAGGGCCAGTATATCAGCAGCCCCAGCCCGCGCCGGCCATGCGGGTACGGCCGAAATGAAGAAACCCGGCCGCTGCCAGCGCCGGTCCACACAGGATCGACAGACTTCGAATAAGCTGGAACAACCCTGCCCAACACCCCGGCAGAACATAACTCTGGCCGGCCGCCTGAATGGCATGACCGTCCGTTGATTCAGTCGCGTTCGCGGGCAAAAGGTTATGGCCGCGCGCAGCGGATTGCGCGACGGCGTTCTGGAGAGGCGGATCAGGCAGCGTCGCGCTGAACCTTGAACTGGTCGAAGTCGCGGGCGACCGCGGTGTTGGGGAAGATCGCCTGGGCCTCGTCGATGACGTCGCGCTCCCGGTGGCGCCGGGAGATGTGGGTGAGGAAGAGCCGGCCGACGCCGGCCGCGCGCGCCAGCCGGGCCGCCCGGGCTGCCGTCAGGTGGCCGAACTCGCGCGCCATGTCGGCCTCTGCTTCTAGATATGTCGCCTCGATCACCAGGGCGTCGGCGCCGCGGGCCACTTCCAGCAGATCGGCCGTCTCGCCGCAATCGCCGACGTGCACCAGGCGCGTCCCCGCCACTACCGGGCCAAGCACGTCTTCCGGCGCCACGCTCCGCCCATCCGGCAGGGTCACCGGGCGCCCGGCCACCAACTCGCGCCGGATCGGGCCGGCCGGCACCCCCAGCGCCTCGGCCCGCTCGGCCAGGAACGGCCGGCGCGGCTTCTCGGCAAACACGAACCCGAACGAGTCCGCGCCGCGGTGCTGGACCGGGAAGGCCGTGACCGAGAACGACTTGTCCTCGAACAGCCGGCCAGGCTTGATCTCATGGAACTGCAGGTCGAAGGGCGGGCGCGCGCCCTTGAGCACGATCTCGAACAGCAGCGTGCGGATGCGCTCCAGAGCCCAGCGGCCGGCCCAGATCTCCAGGCTCTCGGCGGTCTCCCAGCGCGTAAAGGTGGAGACCAGCCCGGCCAGGCCCAGGATGTGGTCCAGGTGGCCGTGGGTGATCAGGATACGGTCCAGGCGCTTGAAGCCGATGCCGGAGTGCAGGATCTGGCGCTGCGTGCCCTCGCCGCAGTCGATCAGGAAGCGGTACTCATTGTGCATCACCACCTGCGCCGAGAGCCCGCGGTGGATCGACGGGGCGGAGGCGGAGGTGCCGAGAAAGACGATTTCGAACATGCGTGGCGTTGCTCTCAAGATGGCTGACGAGGCGCGATTGTACCAGCTTCGCGCCCGGCCGCGGGCTGCCGCTCAGGCCGCCACGAAGACGCCGTTGCGCAGCGTCAGCCGCTCGATGATCCGGTCGTCGGCGGCGCTGTCCGGGCGCGTGATGGCCGTGACCGTGATCCACTTCGCCAGCGGGCCGCGCACCACTTTGCGCGTCAGGGTGTCGTCGATCTGGAAGATGCCGGCCAAGTTGTTCATCACCACCGTGATCTCCACCGGATGCTGT
>ERZ761602.1105-NODE-1105-length-51686-cov-12.736999_pt1 | contig 51686 bp, 44 predicted proteins | sample MGYA00512165_ERZ761602 | MGnify/ENA primary metagenome ERZ761602 (study PRJEB28899, sample SAMN02445085) | bioreactor sludge metagenome | biome: EBPR sludge; isolation source: Thorneside wastewater treatment plant | place: Australia: Brisbane, Thorneside...
AGCAGCGCCTCGAAGACCTCTACCTGCCCTACAAGCCCAAGCGCCGCACCAAGGCCCAGATCGCGCGCGAAGCCGGCATCGGCCCGCTTGCCGAAGCCCTGCTCGCCGACCCCACCCTGACGCCCGAGGCCGAGGCGGGGAAATACCTGAATGCCGAGGCTGGCTTCGCCGACACCAAAGCGGTGCTCGACGGCGCGCGCAAGATCCTGATGGAGCACTTTGCCGAGGACGCCCGCCTGCTCGGCGAGCTGCGTGGCTGGCTGCACGAACATGGACAGGTACGATCGAGCGTGATCGAGGGCAAGGAGAACGAAGGCGCCAAGTTCCGCGACTGGTTCGACTTCGCCGAGCCGATCGCCACCATGCCCTCGCATCGCGCGCTGGCGCTGCTGCGCGGGCGCAACGAGGGCGTGCTGCGCCTGGCGCTGGACGTCGAGCGCCCCGACCCCGACGCGCCCCACCCCTGCGAGGGCCGCATCGCGGTGCGCTTCGGCATCCGCAACCAGGGCCGCCCGGCCGACCGCTGGCTCGCCGAGACCGCGCGCTGGGCGTGGAGCGTGAAGATCTCCATCCACCTCGAGCTCGAGCTGATGAGCGAGCTGCGCGAGCGCGCCGAGGAAGAGGCGATCCGCGTCTTCGCGCGCAACCTCCACGACCTCCTGCTCGCCGCCCCCGCCGGCACGCGCGCCACCATCGGCCTCGATCCGGGCATCCGCACCGGGGTGAAGGTCGCGGTGGTGGATGCCACCGGCAAGCTGGTCGACACCGCCACCGTGTATCCCTTCGAGCCGCGCCGCGACCGCGAGTCCTCGATCGCCACCATCGCCGCGCTGGCGAAGAAGCACGCCGTCGAGCTGATCGCCATCGGCAACGGCACCGCCTCGCGCGAGACCGACGCGCTGGTGGCCGAGCTGATGAAACGTCACCCGGAGCTGGGCGTGACCAAGATCGTGGTGTCGGAAGCCGGCGCGTCGGTGTACTCCGCCTCCGAGCTCGCCGCGCGCGAGTTCCCCACCCTCGACGTCAGCCTGCGCGGCGCGGTGTCGATCGCCCGCCGCCTGCAGGACCCGCTCGCCGAGCTGGTCAAGATCGACCCCAAGTCGATCGGTGTCGGCCAGTACCAGCACGACGTCAATCAGGGCCGCCTGGCCAAGAGCCTGGACGCGGTGGTGGAAGACTGCGTGAACGCGGTCGGCGTGGATGTGAATACGGCCTCGGCGCCGCTGCTCGCGCGCATCTCGGGCTTGAACGCCACGCTCGCCGGCAACATCGTCGAGTACCGCAACACCCAGGGGCCCTTCCGCAGCCGCAGCGCACTGAAGGACGTGCCGCGCCTCGGCCCCAAGACCTTCGAGCAGGCCGCCGGCTTCCTGCGCATCCCCAGCGGCGACAACCCGCTCGACGCCTCCTCGGTGCACCCGGAGGCCTACCCGGTGGTCGAGCGCATCCTCGCCAAGGTGCAGAAGGGCGTGCGCGAGCTGATGGGCAACGGCAGCTTCCTCAAGAGCCTGAAGCCTGCGGAGTTCACCGACGAGCGCTTCGGCCTGCCCACGGTGCAGGACATCCTCGCCGAGCTCGAGAAACCCGGCCGCGACCCGCGCCCCGAGTTCCGCACCGCCACCTTCCGGGAGGGCGTGGAAACGCTCAAGGACCTCGAGCCCGGCATGCTGCTCGAAGGCGTGGTCACCAACGTGACCAACTTTGGCGCCTTTGTGGACATCGGCGTGCATCAGGACGGGCTGGTCCACATCTCCGCGCTGTCGAACACCTTCGTCAAGGACCCCCACAGCGTGGTCAAGGCCGGCCAAGTCGTAAAGGTAAAGGTGCTCGAAGTGGACATCCCGCGCCATCGCATCGCCCTGACCATGCGGCTCGGGGACGAAGCGACGCCCAAGCACAACGAGCCTGGAGCAAGACGGCACGACGCCACGCCACGCCGTGGCGACAGCGCCCCGGCGATACGCGCCGACCAGCGCCCGCGCACCAATGACGGCCGTCGTGCCCCCGCCCAGGACAAGACGGCTGGCCGCCAGGACGCATCACGCGCAGCGACCGGCAACGCCCTTGCCGATGCCTTCGCCCGCGCCCGCAACGGCAAGTAGTCAGGACCGCGCCGCCGCACGCCACCCTCAGAGCACTGATTCAGGACATGAAACCGATCATCCACGGCATCAAGAACTGCGACACCATGAAAAAAACCTTCGCCTGGTTCGATGGCGAGGGCATCGCATATGCGTTCCATGATTACAAGAAGGTCGGTATCGACACCGCAACGCTGACCCGCTGGTGCGACCGCCTGGGCTGGAAGGCCCTCGTCAACACACGTGGCACGACCTGGCGCAAACTCTCAGCCGAACAGCAAGCGCTTGCCGACACCGCTGCCGCAATCGCGCTGATGCAGGCCCAGCCCAGCCTGATCCGCCGCCCGGTGGTCGAGTTCGCCGACGGCGAACTCGTCGTCGGTCTCGATACCGCAGCATTCGAGCACCTCGCCCGACGCTGAACAACACAGCCCCTGCATGCGTGCAGGGACAACGGAATACCGACTGATGAATGCCCTTCCCCCAAAAAGTTACGTCCAGCGCTTCCTGCTGGAAGAACTCGACATCCGCGGCGCCGTGGTCCGTCTGACCGACGTCTGGCAGGCCCTGCAGCGCGAGCGCGGGTATGCGCCTGCCGTGGCAAGCCTGCTCGGCCAGATGACTGCCGTGTCTGCCGTCATCGCCGGCAACCTCAAGCAGCCCGGGCGGCTGACCTTCCAGGTCAACGGCCATGGTCCGGTCAGCCTGCTCGTCGTCGACTGCAATGAATCGCTCAACCTGCGCGCCTACGCCAAGGCCGACGCCGTGCCTGCCTCGGTGGCCCTCGACGGCGGGGTCGCCGACCTGGTCGGAGACGGCCGCCTGCAGCTTTCGCTCGACATCCCCGGCCTCGATCAGCCCTATCAGAGCCTGGTCCCGCTCGAAGGCGACAGCATCGCCCGCTGCTTCGAGAACTATCTCGCCCAGTCGGAGCAACAACCCGCAGGCCTCTGGCTGGCCTGCTCGGCGGACGCCGCCGTCGCGCTGTTCGTCCAGAAGCTGCCCGGCGCCGACGAACGCGACGCCGACGGATGGGCACGGGTGCAGCATCTGGCACAGACCGTGCGCGAAGACGAACTGCTTGGCCTGGAGGCCGAGGAGATCCTGCGCCGGCTGTTCGCCGAGGAGACCGTGCGCCTGTTCGAGGCTCGGCCGGTTCGCCACGACTGGCCTGCCGACCCTGCCAAGGTGGGGGCCATGCTACAGGGCCTGGGCGAGCAGGAGGTTCGCGCAATGCTCGCCGAACACGGAGAGATCGTCGTCCACGACGACCTGTCGAACCACACCTACCGCTTCGATGCGGACGACATCGACGCACTGTTCCGGCCGCCGACCCTGCACTGACGGCACACAACGCGTGGGCGGCGGATCAGGCGACACCCACGACGCATGCACCGTACGCGCTTGCCCGATGGCCTGAGCATCAGTACACTTCCTTGATTTTGAAGAACGTTCAGTCCATGCCCGCGCCCGCCCGCCCGATCGAGTTTCGCAACACCACGCTGGGCGCCACCGTCGCCGTGCTGCAGGCCGCAGAGCCCACCGTCCTCGCCGACGCCCTGCACAAGATGCTCGGCGGCATGCCCGACTTCTTCAACGGCGAGGCGGTCGTGCTCGACTTCGGCAGCCTGCGCGACGGCCCCGAGCGCATCGACTGGGCGGGCCTGCAGTCCCTGCTGCGACGCTACCGCCTGCAGCCGATCGGTACCTGCCGGCTCGCCGAACACCACCACGCCGGCGCCCGCCAGGCCGGACTGGCGCTGCTGGACGCCGCCCTGCTTCCGGAACGGCCGGCCGCAGAGCCGGCGCGCCAGCCCGAGCCTGCGGCAGCGCCTGCCTCCCAGCCCGCTGCTCAGCCGGCTGCGTCGCCCAGCCCCGCGCCGACATTGTTTGTCGACCGGCCGCTGCGCTCGGGCCAGCAGGTCTATGCACGCGGCGCCGACCTGGTCCTGCTCGGGGGCGTGAGCCCGGGCGCCGAGGTCATCGCCGATGGCAGCATCCACTGTTACGGCCCCTTGCGCGGGCGCGCCATCGCGGGCGCCCAGGGCGACCACTCGGCTCGCATCATGTCCAGCAATTTCGGGCCGGAGCTCGTCTCGATCTCTGGCGTTTTCCGTACGTTCGAACGCGGCATTCCCGAATCCATCGCAGGCCGTCCGGCCATGGTGCGACTGACGGGCAGCGACCATCAACTCAACATCGACGCGCTGCAGCTCGGCTGAGCCAGCGCATTGCATCAGACCAAGGGGATAGCGTGAGAGTCATCGTCGTAACCTCAGGCAAGGGCGGTGTGGGCAAAACCACCACCAGCGCAGCCTTCGCATCCGGCCTCGCCCTGCGCGGCTACAAGACCGCAGTGATCGACTTCGACGTCGGCCTGCGCAACCTCGACCTCATCATGGGTTGCGAGCGGCGGGTGGTGTACGACCTCGTCAACGTCGTCAATGGCGAAGCGCGCCTGAACCAGGCGTTGATCAAGGACAAGCACTGCGAGAACCTCTTCGTCCTCCCCGCCTCGCAGACCCGTGACAAGGATGCGCTGACCGAGGAAGGTGTCGAAAAGGTACTGCAGGAACTCGAGCACATGGGCTTCGAATACGTGGTGTGCGACTCCCCGGCCGGCATCGAGCGCGGCGCCGTGATGGCGCTGACCTTCGCCGACGAGGCCATCGTGACCACCAATCCCGAGGTTTCCTCGGTGCGCGACTCGGACCGCATCCTCGGCATCCTGCAGTCCAAGTCCAAGCGCGCACGCGAAGGCGGCGAGCCGGTGAAGGAGCACCTGCTCATCACCCGCTACTCGCCCAAGCGTGTCGATGACGGTGAGATGCTTTCCTACAAGGACGTTCAGGAACTGCTGCGGGTCCAGCTCATCGGCGTCATCCCCGAGTCCGAGTCGGTGCTGCACGCTTCCAACCAGGGCACTCCCGCCATCCATCTCAAGGGTACGGACGTGGCCGAGGCTTATTCCGACGTGGTCGGCCGTTTCCTGGGCGAAGACCGTCCGCTACGCTTCGTCAATTACGAGAAGCCGGGCCTCATCAAGCGTCTGTTCGGAGGCAAGTGACATGTCCTTCCTCGCCCGCCTCTTCGGCGAAAAGAAGAAGACCGCGGAGATCGCGAAGAACCGCCTGTCACTGCTGATCGCCCACGAGCGCGCCGGCGGCAGTGCCACGGCCGATTTCCTCCCTGCGCTCCAGCGTGAGCTCATCGAGGTCATCTCCAAGTACGTCGCGGTGAACCCCGACGACATCAAGGTGCAGCTCGAGAAGCAGGACAACTACGAGGTGCTTGAGGTCAACATCGTGCTGCCCGAACAGGGCCGCTGACGCGACAACGCCCGGATGGTGAAACTGGTAGACACAAGGGACTTAAAATCCCTCGCCTCATGGCGTGCGGGTTCGATCCCCGCTCCGGGCACCATTTACCACAGCTGAAGTCCATGCACTGCGGCCCGGATAGGGCCTGCACCCTCTTTTCGCTGGACGCCCGCCTTGATCGTACTGAATCTGTCCTGTCCCGATGAACACGTATTCGAAGGCTGGTTCGCCTCCAGCGCAGCCTTCGAGGATCAGCTTGCCCGCGGTCTGGTGAGCTGTCCGATCTGTAGCAGCCGCGGCATCCGCCGCCTGCCCAGCGCCCCCTACGTGCAGACCCGCACGTCCATGCCCGGCACACGCAAGCCAGTTGGCGCGGATGAACATGCTGGCCTACCCGCAAGCGCTGCCTCCTCGCCACCCTCACAAGTGATTGCGCAGGTTGTCCATGCCCTGCGCAATCTGGCGCGCGACGCCGAGGACGTGGGCGAGCGCCTGCCGGAGGAGGCGCGGCGCATCCACTACGGCGAAGCCGAGGCACGCAACATCCGCGGAGCCGCATCACGCGACGACGTCGAGGCGTTGCTCGACGAAGGCATCATGGTGCTACCCGTACCCGTCAAGGACGACGATCTGCACTGAAGCGCAGTCCCCGCTGCACTCAGGTGCAGGTGACAATTCGCGGCACTCGCATCTCGTCCACGGTCAGGCCACCGTGGACACCAATGAGCGCATAAGGCGTCTCGCCTTCGACCTGATCGACGATGGTGCATCCGGGCTCCATCAGCAACACGTGCGTCCCCACCCGCTCCAGCAGGCGAGAGTGCGCCTCACCCGGCCCGAGCAGGCCGGCAGCGAGGCAGTCGTGGGCGCGAATCGCAACCGCCTTGCCGGCCAGCGCCGTGCCTGCCCAAGCCTCGAACTCGTCGCCCGCCCCTTCCCGAACCTTGCAGAAAGCCAGGCGGCGCTCGCCAAACAAGGGTGCGGCGAGCATCGCCGCAGACTCGCTGCCCGGCGCGATATCCACCCGACCAGCGGCAGGCGCGTCGATGAAGCCATGGTCAGCCGTCACCACCAGATGCACGCCACGCCCCGACAGGCGATCGAGCAAGCTTGCGAACAGTGCATCGAGCCGCCAGAAACAGGCTTGCACATGCGCAGACCGACAGCCATGAAGATGGCTCAAGGCGTCGAAGCCCGGGTAGTAGGCGTGGACGAGGCCACCACTGGAGGCCAGGGCATCGACCATGTCGATGATGCGCTGGCCGAAATCCTCGATGCCATCGTAGGGCTCGATATGGGCGCCGCGGCCATGATGCAGCGAGAAACGCGAGTAGGCGATCTCGGCAGGCGACACCAGATTGACGGGGCGGCACGCGTGGTGCCACATCGGCGCCACCGGACACAGGCGTGGCAGCAGGCGGAACGCAGAAATCTCAGGCCCGCCCCGGTGCAGCAGCGGCAGCGGCGCGATCACCCCCCCGAAGCGACGGTCGTGGATGAACCAGCCGTTCAGCCCATGGACCGCCGGCGCGACCCCAGTAAGCAGCGTGGTAAGCGCGCTCGCAGTCGTGCTCGGAAAGACCGAGCTCATGCTGCCACGCCGATACGCGAGCAGCGTCGAGCCCGCGCCCACGGTGTTGAGAAAGCCGTCGCCCAAGCCATCGATGACGATCACCACCACCGTGCTGCTCGCGCCGGATTCGACACCACCATGGCGCCAACCGGCACGGAGGTCATGCAGCCAGGTGCGCAAGCCGGCGGCGAAGCCGTACAAGCCTTCGTCGCCGTAGTCGGGAAGAACGGCCGCGGTAGGCAGGGGCAAGTCACCAAGGGCAGACGGCTGCAGACCCTGCCCATCCTCCCTTGCATGCTGAAATCCGCCGCTCATCATCAACTGGCTGCTCCAGATCGAGTGGGCTAGACAACGCATTCTATCCGCCTCCGGCATGCCGAACACGGCATCAACGCATGGCGGCAGCGGGGCCACCACGCGCAGTCGTGAAGCCCGTGCGCATCCGGTCGAGCACGAGATAGACGACTGGCGTCGTGTACAGGGTCAGCAACTGGCTGACCGCCAGCCCGCCAACGATGGCGATGCCGAGCGGACGTCTCAACTCGGCGCCCTCGCCCACCCCGAACGCGAGCGGCAGCGCAGCCAGCACCGCAGCGAGATTGGTCATCAGGATCGGCCGCAAGCGCAGGCTAGCGGCGCGCCGGATCGACGATCTCGGCTCGAGCCCGAGCCGACGTTCGCCGTCGAGCGCAAAATCGATCATCAGGATGGCGTTCTTCATGACAACGCCGATGAGCAGGAAGAGCCCCAGGAGGGCGATCAGACTGAACGCGATACCTGCCAGATGCAGCGCTGCAAGTGCGCCGACCCCGGCAGGCGGCAGCGTCGACAGGATGGTCAGGGGATGCAGCGTGCTCTCGTAGAGTACGCCGAGCACCACGTACACCGCCACCACCACCCAAAGTATGAGCCAGGGTTGCGCCTGCATGGTCTGCTGAAGGCGGCTGCCATCGCCCCCCGGCTTAGCAATGATGTCGTTCGGCAGCATCAGTCTTGCCAACAAGCCGTTGATCGCCTGCTGCGCCTCCGATGCGGTCACACCGGGCGCAAGGTCATACTCCACCCCGACCACGGCAAACTGATCGGCGCGAAAAACTCGATCGGAGGACAATTCATACCGATAGCTTACGAAGGCCGACAGCGGCACCCGCTGCCCATCACCCGTCACCACCTGGAGGCGATCGAGCACGCTGGCGTCGGCCGTGTGGCCTGGCTCGAGCTCCATCACGACGCGGTACTGGTTGAGCCGGCCGAACAGCGTGGCCACCTGGCGCTGCGAAAAGGCGTTGTTCATCAGGCTGGTGACCAACTCCGCGTCAACGCCAAGACGAGCAGCGGCCTCGCGGTCGATGTCGATGACGACGATCTGCGTCGCGTCGTTGCCGAAATCATCGACGTCTGCGACCTCGGGCAGGGTGCGCATGCCGTCAGCAACCTTGCGCATCCACTGCGTGAGCCTGGCAAGATCATCGCCGAGCAAGAGCAACTCCTCGCCGCGTCCGCCAAAGGGCGCCGACAGCTGAAGATCCTGGTCGATGTTGAGCAGCAGGATCGCCCCCGGCTCCCGCGGCGCATTGCGCCGGATGCGCTCGAGCGCGGCACGAGCGCTCTCGCCGCGCAGGGCCAGTGGCTTGAGCCTCACCATTAGCCAGCCGTTGCTCATCCCGCCACCACTTCCGCCACTGGTGATGATGACATCGGCCACTGCGGGATCGGCCAGCAGATACTCCCGGAAGCGCTCGATCTTGGGCTGCATGACCTGAAACGAGAAACCGTCGTCGCCGCGTACGAGCCCGCGCAACTGCCCCGTATCCTGCTCCGGCAGCATGGTCCTGGGTACGAGCAGATAGAGCCAGACCGTAAGACCGACAGCAACCACGAGCACGAGCAGAACGACCCACGCGTGCGCGAGCGCCCAGTCCAGAGTCCTCGCATAGACGGCCTCAAGGCGCCCGAAGACAAGGCTTGCGAGCCGGCGGAGCAGGCCGGGAGGGTGCGCCGAGGGCCGCAGCAGCATCTGTCCGGACAGGGCAGGGGCGAGGGTGAGCGAGACCATCAGCGACACCGTCATGGCCATCACAAGGGTGAGCGAGAACTCACGAAAGAGACGCTCGACCACGCCGCCCATGAAGAGGATGGAAGCGAATACAGCAATCAGCGCCAGATTCATCGCGAGCAGTGTGAAGCCCACCTCGCCGAGCCCCACGATCACGGCGCGATACGGCCGCATACCCGCGGCGATGTGGCGTTCGATGTTCTCGAGCACCACTATCGCATCATCGACCACGAGTCCGGCAGCGACGATCAGCGCCATCAGGCTCAGGTTGTTGAGCGAGAAGCCGGCGAGGTACATGAGTGCGCAAGCCCCCAACAGGGACACCGGCACCGCAAGCGCAGGAATCAACGCTGCGCGCAGGCTGCCCAGAAAGGCCCATACCACCAGGACGACCAGTGTCCCCGCTATCCACAGGGTGGCCCAGGCCTCATCAAGCGACGCACGGATTCCCGGCGAGCGGTCAACGACCACGTCCAGCGTGGTGTCAGCCGGTAGCAGCGCGGTCAGCGTCGGCATCTGACTGCGAATGGTGTCGATGGTGGCGACGATGTTCGCCCCTGGTTGGCGACCGACGGTGAGCAGCACCGCCGGATCACGGTTGTGGTGCCCACTGGCGTAGCGATTCTCGACGCCATCGGAGACCCGGGCGACATCACCCAGGCGCAACATCGCACCATGGTCGTGACGAAGCACGAGTTGTTCGAAGTCAGCTGCTACGCGCAGATCAGGCCCCGCCCCGACCTGCCAGCGCAGCCCCCCGTCTTCGATGGCACCGAGCGGCAGTTGGGCGTCTGCGTCGCCGATCGCGCGCCGTACCTCGTCGAGCGCAATCCCGTGCGACTCGAGGCTGGCCGGATCCAGTTGCACGCGCACGGCCGGCAGCGCACTGCCACCGACAGTCACCTCTCCCACACCGGGCATCTGCGCGATCTTCTGCGCGAGGATGGTCGACGCCAGGTCGTACAGCCTACCAGGCGCCAGATTGGCCGAAGATAGCGCCAGAACCATGATGGGCGCCTGTGCCGAATTCACCTTCCGATACACGGGAGCCCCCGGCATACCTGCAGGTAGATCACCTATGGCTGCATTGATCGCCGCCTGGACATCGCGGGCCGCATCATCGATGTCGCGATCGAACTCGAAGGTCAGCCGAACGCGCGCCGCGCCCTGGGACGTCGAGGCGCTCATCTCGGCGACGCCCGCAACGCTGCCGAGCGCGCGCTCGAGCGGCGCCGAGACCATGCGCGCCATGGTCTCGGGACTACCGCCGGGCAGTGCCGCAGATACCTCGATCACTGGCATGTCCACCTGCGGCAGCGGCGCGACCGGCATCAGGCGCAGTGCCAGGGCACCGCACAGCAACCAGGCCAGGGCCAGCAGCGACGCAGCAACCGGCCGCCGCACAAACAGCCGTGCCAGCGCCCTCACACCGCATGCTCCTGCACCATTATGCGCCGCCGCCAACCGACGGCCAGGCGGTCGAAGAACAGGAACACTACGGGGGTAGTGAAGACTGTCAGCACCTGGCTCACCAGCAAGCCACCGACCATCACAACGCCAAGCGGCTGACGCAGCTCGGCGCCTGACCCGGATGCAAACATGAGCGGCAACGCACCGACCAGGGCGGCAAGCGTGGTCATGAGAATCGGCCGGAAGCGGAGCATGGCCGCGCGGCGGATCGCATCAAGCGCAGACATCTTATGGCGCCGCTGCGCATCGAGTGCGAAGTCCACCATCATGATGCCGTTCTTCTTCACCAGACCGATGAGGAGCACGATGCCGATCACTGCGATGAGATCCAGCGGCCGGCCGGAAAGGTGGAGCGCCCCCAGCGCGCCCACCGTTGCCGACGGCAGTGTAGACAGGATTGTCAGCGGATGAATCGTGCTCTCGTAGAGCACGCCGAGCACGATGTACATCGTGACCACGGCTGCCAGCATCAACCACAGGGTGCCGGAGAGCGAGGTCTGGAAGGCCTCCGCTGCCCCCTGAAGGCGCATGTCCACCGAAGGCGGCAAACCGATCCTCGCAAGCGCCTGCTCGATCGCCTCGATCGCATCGCCCAGCGACACACCTGGACCAAGGTTGAACGACAAGGTGGCGGCGGGGAACTGTCCCTGCTGGTGGACAGCGAGTGCAACCGCACGCTGTTCAAAACGCGCAAGCGACGCCAGTGGCACCGGCGTACCGTCGCCCGCAGCAACATGGATCGCATCGAGTGCAGCCAGACCACCAATGCGCTCGGTGTTCGCCTCGAGGACAACTCGGTACTGGTTGGCCTGCGTAAACAAGGTCGCGATCTGGCGCTGGCCGAAGGCCGAATGCAACGCCTCGACGACGGCAGAAGTACGCACCCCGAGACGCTCGGCTGCGTCGCGATCAATCGTAACGAAAACCTGCCGGCCTTCGCGCTGGTGATCGGCCGCGACATCGGTCAGCTCGGTGAGGCCACCCAGTGCCTCTATCGTGCGGCCCACCCAGTCGGCAAGCTCGGACTCGTCGGGGGACGAGAGCGTGAACTGGTATTGCGTACGACTCACACGATCCTCGATGGACAACTCCTGAACCGGCTGCAACCATGCGCGGATACCCTCCACTTCACGCATCGCGGTCGCCAGGCGGCGCCCGATCTCTACTGCACCAGCTGAGCGCTCTCCGTGCGGGCGCAGATTGATGAGCATGCGTCCGCTGTTGAGCGTCGCATTGCTACCGTCGATGCCGATGAAGGACGACAGGCCCGCCACGTCGGGATCTGCCAGCGCAATCTCGGCCAATGCCTGCTGACGTTCGGCCATGGCGCGAAACGAAACCGTTTGCGGCGCATCGGTGACGACCTGGATGACACCACTGTCCTGGACGGGGAAAAAGCCCTTCGGAACTGCGACGTAGAGCAGCGCCGTCAGGCACAGCGTGCCAAGCAGGACCAGAAGGGTGATCGTCTGATGCGCTAGAACACGCTCGAGCATGACTCCGTAGGCGCGCAGCAGGCGGTCAAACAGACCCAAGCCGGCACCGCCGCGTTCGGTATGCCCCCCTCCTTGCGTGCTTCCAAGCATCCTTGCGGCCATCATCGGCGTCAGGGTGAGGGACACGAGCAGCGAGATCAAAATCGCCACCGCAAGGGTAATGGCAAACTCGCGGAAAAGGCGCCCCACCACATCACCCATGAACAGCAAGGGAATCAGCACTGCGACAAGCGAGAAGGTGAGCGACACAAGCGTGAAACCAATCTCGGCTGCCCCCTTGAGCGCAGCCTGCAGTGCGGACTCGCCCGACTCGCGGTGGCGTGCAATGTTCTCGAGCATGACGATCGCATCATCAACAACGAATCCGGTCGCGATGGTCAGTGCCATCAGGCTGAGGTTGTTCACCGAGAAGCCTGCGAGGTACATGAAGCCGAAGGTTCCGACCAGCGACAAGGGCACGACGACACTCGGAATGAGGGTGGCTGAAGCGCGCCGCAGGAACAGGAAGGTGACCAGCACCACCAGCATTACCGCGAACAGGAGCTCCTTCTGCACGCCCCACACCGAGGCTCGGATGGACTCGGTGCGGTCCGTCAGCACCGCAACATCGGCCGCAGCCGGAAGGGTCGCGGTCAGGCTCGGCAGCAGGTCGCGAACGCGATCGGCCACCTCGATGACATTGGCGCCGGGCTGTCGATAGACGTTCACCAGAACTGCGGGCACCTGGCGCGTCTGTCCAGGCGCACAGGTAGCGACTGCGCCCTCTTCGGGCGCCCAGCAAACTCCGGCCCACGCTGCCTGGAAGCGATCCTCAGCACCTCGTTCAATGCCAGCCAGGTCGCCAAGCCGCAATGGGGCGCCGTCACGCCATGCCACGACCAGTGTCCGGTAATCGTCAAGCGAGCGAATCTGGTCGTTGGCTTCAATCATCACGAAGCGGTAGGGGCCATCCAGGCTGCCCTTGGGCTGGTTCGAGTTGGCTGCCGAGACGGCCGAGCGCAGGGACTCGAGCGTCATTCCGTGCGCAGCAAGCGTACGAGGATCAGCCTGGATCCGCACGGCCGGGCGCTGGCCACCGGCCAGGTTGACCATCCCGACCCCGGAGAGCTGCGCCAGCTTCTGCGCGACGCGGGTATCCACGAGATCGTAGAGTTCGACAAGTGCCATGCTGGAAGACGACACCGCCAATGTCAGGATGGGCGTGTCGGCAGGGTTGACCTTGCGGTAAACGGGCGGAGTGGGCAGATCGCGCGGCAAGAGGCTGGCTGCCGTAGTGATCGCGGCCTGGACCTCCTGCTCGGCCACGGCCATATCGACTTCCAGTGCGAACTGCAGTGTGATTGACGAGGCGCCCGCGGAACTCGTCGAAGACATTCTTCGCAACCCAGGGATCTGCCCGAGCCTGCGCTCGAGCGGCGCTGTGACCGTGCGCGCCACCAGATCTGCCGATGCCCCGGTACGAAAGGTCATGACCTGGATGACCGGATAGTCAACGCTCGGCAACGCAGCGACCGGCAGCAGGCGCCAGGCAAGCAAGCCGCTGGCAAGCACGGCCAGCGTTAACAGCACGGTCGCCACCGGCCGCAGGATAAAGGGCCGCGACAGGTTCATTTCGGCGCGCTGAGCGCGACCTCGCCTTGCAGCGACACCTCGCGACCTTCGCGCAATCGGTCTACCCCCTCGAGGACGACCATCTCGTCGGCCGCAAGTCCATCGACGATGGCGACCAGTCCATCGGCCACCCTGCCCGTCTCGACCGGGCGCAACCTCGCCCGGTTGTCCTCGATGACGTAGACGTATGCGCCCCGTGCCCCGTACTGGACGGCATCAGCGGGGATCGTGACCGCTTCGCGATCCACACCAACGCGCAGACGGACGTTGACGAACTGATTCGGAAACAGCGCCTCATCCTCGTTGGCGAACTCGGCACGCAGGCGCACCGTGCCAGTACGCGGATCGATACGGTTGTCCAGTGTCGCAAGAACACCGCGTGCGAGCAGGCTGCTGCCGTCACGTGCATAGACATCCACCGCCAGCGTCCGCCCGTCTCGCATGGCCGCGCGCACCGCAGGCAGTTCGTGCCCCGGTACGCCGAAGGTGACGCCGATGGGTTTCATCTGCACGATCGTGACCAGCTCCGTGCTGCCCGCAACGACCAGGTTGCCGGCATCGAGCCCGCGCAGTCCGAGGCGACCGGCAATCGGCGCCGTGATGCGGGTCCAGTCCAACTGCAGGCGCGCATCGGCCACGCGCGCCTCGGCAGTCGAAACTGCGGCGCGTAACTCGGCGATGTTCGACTCTGCTGCCTCCACGACCTGTCGCTCGATCGCATCCTCTCGTAACAGCGCCTTCGAACGGGTCAGCTCGCGCTCGGCATGACGAAGGCGTGCCATCACCTGGCTATGTTCGCCCTGCGCTTGGGCCAGCTTCGCCCGGTATGGCGCGGAATCGATCTCGGCCAGTGCGGCACCCGCCTCGACCGTAGCGCCATCGACGAAAAGCAGGCGCTGCAGCGGCCCTCCCACGCGCGCGATGACGGTCACCGCAGCGAGCGGCGTCACGTCGCCGACTGCCTGCAGGCTCACCTCCAGCACACCCGCTTCGGACTGCACCGTTCGCACGGGTACCGCACCGGTCCATGGACTGAAAGGCGGCGCACCGGCGGCAGACTCATCCTCGCCTGCGGCCCACCACGCCAGGCCGCCCGCAGCGAGTACGGCCACGACCAAGCCAATACGGCGCAGAGAGCGCATTCGTTTCACAGTTGAATCACTCATACGTAACTTGAGCCTGCGACGGCGACCCCGCCGACGCCCAGTGCCGATCCCGTATCCGGCTGGGCCGACATGCGCGCCTCGCCGCAGCACTCGGGGCAACCCGCGCTGCATGAGGCACGCACCACCAGGGTGTAGTCACCCAGGCTAAAGCCCGCATCACCGACTGCCCTGCGCACGACCACGTCCAGTTCCGAATCTCGCAGGATGCGTTCGGTCCCGCAGGTATCGCAGACCACGCGCGCCGGCGGCAAACCGCCGCATTGCTCGAACACCCGCCGACCGTCCTCGTAGCGACTCACGATCAGCCTGGCCTCATCGAGCTGGCGCAAGGCCGAGTAGACGGTCGAGGGCGACATCGCATCCCCTCGCTCGAACAAGGCTCTGAGTACCTGGTCCACAGACATGGCCTCCACCCGGCTTGCAAGAAACAGGCTCAGGACCAGAAGGCGTGGAAGCGTGACGCGCAGGCCGGCGCTCACCAGCGCAGATTGCGCGGCCTCCAGGCGTGGCTCGAGCTTGGCTGCCTGCCGCGCCGATTGCGCCGCCCTGTAGTCAGCACCCCTCTCGTTCTTCTTGCGTATGAACATGCTCGCTCCTGAATCCAGTCCGAACCTCACTACCTCCCCGTCAGCGCCGACAGGTAACGCGCGGTGGCGGGCGACACGCGGGCTAGGTCGATCTCGACGGCGTGCACGCTGCCATCCATACCCTCCACGGTGAGCCACAAACCGTCCTCGATCCGCGCAGTCGGTGCAATCTGGATATCAGCCCTGCGGTTCCACGACGGTCCCTGAAAGACCATCCCCGCGCCGCGCAAGGAGCGCGGCTGGCGGATCTTCAAATAGGCCGATCGAATCTGGGTGTCGCAGCCTGTGCAGAAGCGAACCTGAAACGCCTTCATCGCCGTACCCAGCGCCGAGGGCTCGGGCGGCTTGCGGGTGACATCGGCGATGACGAAGGACCACGGCCCCACGTGGCCGGCAAGGGCGTCATCTCGCTGAACGGGACTTGGCGGAACATTAACGAAGACCCATGCGATCCCAGCAGGCAAAGCAACGAGTACCAGCACCCGCACGCCTCTCCATAGCCTGGCGCTCAAACTGCAGCGGGCCGCCCCGAACTCGACGAACTCGGCTCCGGAGGCAGGTATGGCGGGCGCTGCGCTGCGCCTGTGCCTGTGCCTGTACCTACGCGAATAGTACGGCAGCACCAGCATGACCAGCGGCACGGTCGCCACCGTCATCGCGCCCGTCCATTCGACGACACCTACCGTGGCCCCCCAGCCCAGCATGCCGAGTGCCATTGCCACGGCCAGCAGCACCCATCCGGCAATGCGAAGCCCCAGGCGCCTGCGTGGAGCAGGAACAACGCCAAGCACGTCCTTCGCGTGGCGCTCCATGCCAAGCGCAAGCGCGGCAAAGGCAAATGTCGTGACAACCAGCAGAGCAATCGCCATCACGTCGCCGCCCCCTGCATCAACCACCATCCGAGCGCTGCGAACAGCGCAGTCCAAGCAACGATTCCGGCCCAGGCACGCCAGGCCGAACGCGTGGCGAAGACCCACATCGCGACTGCTGCATAGATGAGGAAGCCCAGCATCGTGGCCAGGCCGACGGCCTGGGCGCGCGGCAGCGGCCAGAGCAACGCCAGAAGCACAATGGCCGCCCACGTGAAGGCATAACCCCCAAGCGACGCTGCAAGCACCCGCGACAAGACCGCCCAGCGATAACGGGCGGACGCAGACAACACCTTCATGCAGTCACCTCCCCTTTGGTCCAACGGCGATCGAGCTTGCGCAGGATGTAGATGAACACGGCAGCAAGACCAATCATGGTGAGATCGAAGCCGGCCAAGACCCAGTCTCCATGTGGCAGCGTCACACCGAGATGGCGATCGGTGGTGGCAGCGTTGAGCACTGGCAGCAAGGCATAGGCCAGCGCCGCGAGCCACAGAATCTCGACCCAAGCTCGCCGCAGCGGCCTCAGCGAGGCATAGATGAAGAGCCAGCCCCACACGGCAAACATCATGTGGGCTTCCCACTGTGCCCGATCCGCCATGTCCAGCGGCAGCAGCCGATTGGCCCAGAAGTACGCCGCCACGGCCACTGGCAGGCCGGCGATCGTACCGGCGTTGAGCACCTCGACCAGCCGCAACCCCGCTGCGTCGAAAGCGGAGGCGTTTGCGCCCTGCTTGTGGTGGCGCTTGCGTCGCTTGACCGTCCACAACACCAGTCCGGTCGCGATCATGGCGCAACCCAGCAAGCCCGACCCGAAGTAGACCCAACGCAACCAGGGGCCGGCAAACAGTCCCTCGTGCAAGGCATAGAGAACGTTGCGTGTCTGTCCGACCGCATGTCTGGGCTCGAGTGCTGCCAAGGGCTCTCCAGTGTGGGCGGCGAAACGGAGCGACTCCGGCTCTCGGAAATCGATCTTACTGCCATGCCGCCGTTGCGCGGTCACCGTCGCAACCGCATCGACCGGGTGACTCAACTCCAGCGCCGCAACCTGTCCGTCCCCCCACTGGGCTTCGGCCTGGGCAACGATCGCGTCCAAGGCGACGAGCGGGCGCTGCAGAGGCTCGTAGGATCGGTCGCGCTCGACCTCGAAGAACTGATCGGAGAACGCCCTCACCCCCTGCTCGGAACCGCCGTAGACGGTGTAGATCGCGCCGGGCATGTATTGCACCGGGAACAGGATGAGACCGCTGTAAGTAATCATGAGAAAGAACGGCAAGGCCATCACGCTCACCACGTTGTGCGCGTCGAGCCAGGAACGCTGCCCCTTGCCAGGCCGGAAAGTGAAGAAATCCTTGAAGATCTGCTTGTGGGTGACCACCCCCGACAGGATCGCGATCAGCATCATCATCGTGCACACGCCAACCAGCAGGATTCCCGCAGTGGTCGGCATGTAGTGCAGCAGGTAATGCATGCGGTACAGCAGTTGCCCTCCCCTGGTCGCACGCGGCTCCACATCGGGTACAGGCTCCCCGCTCCCGGCGTCGAGTCCTTCGCTGCCACGGCGCCCCTGGTCGCGACCGAACTCGGGCATTTCCTCCCAGCGCACGGCAAGTCCGCGCGCCCCACGCGGCACGACGGCTTCGCCCGGAAGGAGGATCGTCCACTCCTTCGCGCCTGGCGCCACGGACTCAAGGCGGTCAAGCGCACGCTCGAGCATTGCGGCGCGATCACCCACCTCCACCCTCGCCGACAGCGGCAGTTCGGGCTTCATCCAGCGGTCAATCTCGTCGTCGAAGTATCCGGCCGTGCCGGTCACGAACACAAAGAACAACACCCAGCCGGCAACCAGGCCAACCCAGGTGTGGAGCCAGGCCATGCACTGGCGAAATCCATCCTTCATCAATTCCTCTCGGGGAGCGTCGTTTGTTGTCGCACCGTGGCGACCACGCTGGCGACCGATGACTTCATGGCGAAGGCATCGGCTTCAGGTGCGCCAACGGTTTGCTGTGCCTTACTGTCGATGTCGTTCAAGCGCCCCAAAACGGTCACTAATTCACACTTAGTTACATTTAACCCAGACTCGACCATGACGTGCCCTTGACCCAGCGCGTCATGGTCAGCGTCGCTACGGCAGCGGAGCCTCGCGCCCCATTCGCTCAGAACCGACTCGTCAAGCTCAGGTAAGCATTCCGGCCTTTGCCGACGCGTGTGGTCGTTTCCACGTTCAAGGCGTTGATGTAAGGCTGGTCGAACAGATTGTTGACGCCGGCCGAGATCTCTATCTCCTTGCCCAATAGTGACCCATCAGCCAGTCTTGGCGCCCACCGCACACCGACGTTCACCTGAGTGAAGTCATCGCGCACATACCAGAGCGTCCGCCCCCCGGACACCACGGTCTCGGGATTCTGGTCCGGCTTGCGCCAATGGCTGACGTCCACGTTCACCCGCATGCGTTCGAACGGGCTGAAATGGACGCCTACACGCACACGGTCTGCATAGGCCTGAGGCGTGAAGCGCCCGGTCGCCTTGTCGCGCTGCTTAAGATGCTCGTAGGACAGATCGACTCCGGCACGGCGGGTGCTGTAGGCCGTCGTCAGCTCGTAGCCGCGACGCTCCACCTTGTCTACGTTCTCGTAGGTCGCGTAGTGATTGCTCTCCGGTGGCTTGGGCCCGGCGAGGTCGGGCTGCAGCTTGATCAGGTTGTCGATGGTGCCGTCGAAGTACGTCGATTTCATGCGCAGCCGGTCACCGTCAACGAACATGGATCGACGGTCAAAGGACACGCCCCACTCGAACTCCCGCACGGTCTCCGGCTTGAGATCGGGGTTCGGAAGGTAGTAGTAGTGCGGATTGAGTGGTCCGCTCGAGGAGGTCTCGTGCGGCGTCGGCGCGCGGAAGGATTCCGAATAGTTTCCCAACAGATGCCAGCCCTGCCCCACGGCCGCGCTGACGCCCACGCGCGGCGAGAAGTGACTGTTGCTGTACTCCCCTTCGTTCGCATTCACCTTGCGCTGAAAGCGGTCATAGCGACCACCTAGATGCACGACCAACCTGTCATCGAGGAAGCTTGCCTCTTCCTGCAGGAAGAGGCCCAGATCGTTGTAGGTATTCGGAATCGAGCCGAACACCGTCGCCACGCCATCGAGCACATAGCTGGCATCCTCGTTACGGCGCTCGTAATCGACACCCACGATCAGGCGATGACGAGCGCCCAGGGCATCGAAGTACATCTGGTTGTTCAGGCGCAATCCACGGCGTGTGTCCTTGTTCTCATAGTCGAGCTTGCGTTGAGCGCCGCTGCTCAGGACATACTCGTAGCCGCGGTCATAACTGCCAACCGCGTGGTACGCCATCGCCGAGACATTCAGCCACGGCGATCCCGGCTGCAGGGTGTAGCTCGCCACCATGTCGCGCTGGCGCAGGGTTCCTCGCACCGGTCCCGTTGTCGTACTGTAGCCCGAGTGGAAAAGCGTCTGCCAAGTCACTTCGGTGTCCTCGGCAAAGTCGTAGTAGGAAAGCGCAGCGCGCTGGCCATGGGGGAGGTTCCATGCAGCCTTGATGAAGCCGACCTCGATATCCTCGTGATTATCGACGTCACGGTTGAACACGCCGCTACCCTTGTCCACCGTGCGCGAAAGCCGCAGATCGCCAACCCGCCCCCGCTTGCCGTAGGCCAGCAGTTCGTAAGGCTTATCGGCCGGAGCGAGCGCGCCTGCCAGGTACACCTCACGATAGTTGTTGGTCTGATAAGCAAGCTTGGCGGCCACACCCCGCTCCTCGCCAGCAGCGAGGAAGTCACCGGCATCCTTGGTGGTCATCCCGATAACCCCCCCGATCGCCCCGCCGCCGTGCGAGACCGACGATGCGCCCTTCACCACTTCAACGCGCTTGAGCAGGTCGTTGTCCGACCGGAAGGTCGAAACATGGTTGGAATAAAGCGAGGACGACCGTCTCACGCCGTCCTGCAACACGATCACACGGTCCTCGGAACCATAGCCGAACCCTCGCACCGTGAACTGCGAACCAATGCTGCGCCCACTGTCGCTGCCCGAAGCGACGCCGGGCACACGGCCAAGGGCCTCGATCACATTGACCGTACCATCGAGCGCGGTGTCATCTAGCACTGCAACCGAGCCTGGGTACTTCATTACGTCCAGCGCCAGCCTGGTCCCTAGAACGGTCACCTCGGACAGCGTGGCATGTTCAGCCGCAGCCACCGATGCTGCATCTGGCACCTGGGGGCGCCTGCGCACGATGCGCCCCTCTGGCACCACCAGCACCTCGAACCCGGTACCGGCGAGCAGCATAGCCAAGCCTTCGTCGAGACTGAACTCGCCATCAAGTCCGCGAGCCGGCTTGGCGATGGCTTCGAGTTGCCCGTCATAGGCGATTGACACCCTGGCCTGGCGAGCCAGCGAGTCGAGTACCTGCGCCAGCGTGCCCGGAGGCACCAGGAAACGCTGGACGGGGCCCTGGGCCACCTCAACCGCAGGCGCTGCGACGGCCGGCGACCCTGTCAGCACCAGCCCGGCACCCAACAAGGCTCGGTACAGAGCCTGCTTCAACGGATTCGTGGGTGGAACGAACCCGGGCATATATACGGGGGACATACTAATGACTCCTCAGTTGGACAGGAAAAACTCGCTTTCCCTGTTTGCCGGACGAGCCGAAAAAATCCCTCACATTTTTATCCTTCTTGGCGGCGCGCCGGTATCGCGGGCCAGCAGGCGCACCGGCATTCGCGACCAGGAGGCCAAACCGGCGACGCGCACCGGGAGCATGCGGGTGAGCAGTTTCAACGCCGCCGCCACATCGCCAACCTGAAACACACCGGAGACGGCGAGGTCGCGGATCTCGGGCGCCACGCTCACCGATGCGTGGCGGTAGCGGGACAACTCCGCGGCGAAGCTCTCCAGGCTCATGTCGCGTGCCGCCAGCACGCGATCGACCCACCCAAGCGGATCAAGCCGGGCAGATTGCGGCGCAGGCACGACACCACCACTGGCGAGTTCGTAGCAGCCCCCTGCAGGAGCAGCCAACCCATCAACATACGGACCGGCAGCCATCCCGTGCAAACGGACCTCGCCCGCCTCGACATGCACCAGGGCTCGCCCAGTGTCGAGCCGGACTGCGAAGACGGCAGCGCCCTCGCAAGCCACAGAGCCGAAGGGGCACAACACCTGCAGGGCAAGCATGTTCGCCGCGCCCCGCAGCGTCGTATCGACGTAAATTTCTCCACGTAGGAGTTCGACATGCTCCGTCCGGTCCTCAAGACTCAACCTGACGGCCGTATTGGTATTCAGCCGCAAGGTGCCTCCGCCGCCGAGAGACACCGCCCGATAGCCACCCGGTGCAGTGCTTGCATACACGGCCTGGCTGCCTGCCTCATCGCCCCAGCGGCGTCCCACAAACACGGGCAGCACAGCGGCAACCGCAAGCATGGCGACAACCTGGCGCCGACGCCTACGGCGGCCACCCGCGACGGCGAACGCATCGGCAACACCCGTCGAGGCCTCGCCCGGCGGCAAGGCGCATAGTGCGCCACACATCCACTGCACACGCTGCCATGCCAATTCATGACTGGGGTGGACCGCACGCCACCGTTCGCAGGCGGCACTGTCCGCATCACCCGAGCGCATGCGAATCGACCACTGGATGGCCGACTCGACCACCTCGGCGCTCGGCTCCGCCGCCGCGAGGGGATTGACGACACCAAGCCCCACCGTCATCTCAGCCATGAACCGGTTCGCCAAGCGGCACGTTTTCGAACACCTGCTGATAACAATGGCGCATCGCCGCCGCGAGGTCGCGCTCCACGGTCGCCCTCGACAACGAGAGTCGCTCGGCGACCTCAGCCAGGGTGCAGTTGTCGATATGGACCAGGATGAACACCTCGCGCATCCGCGGCTTGAGTCGTCCGAGCAAGGCATCGAGCCGCAAGAGCACCTCAAGCACCATAAGGCGATGCTCCGGGGACGGCTCGAAATCCTCCGGGCGCGACGCCAGGCCCTCGGCGTAAGCGCGCTCCAGATCCGCACGCCGCCAGTGATCCACCATCAAACCATGCGCAATCACTCTCAGATAGGCGCGCGGTGCCTTGAGCTTGACCGCCTCGGTCGCGCCCTGCTTCGCCTGAATCAAACGCACGAAGGTGTCTTGCGCCAGATCAGCGGCATACTGGGGGCAACCCAGCCGTACGCGAAGCCAGTCCTTCAACCAGGCTCTGTGTTCTCGATACAGCAGTTCTATCGATTTCTGACGGGGAAGAGAGAGCATCGAAACAGTCAATCAAACGTGATAGGGCCAATTCTGACCAACTTGCCAGAAAGGCCTCGTCCACTCGTAAGGTGCCCTGGCGGCTCGCAGAAGCATCCGGCGCAAGCTGCCAACATCGGGGGCCTTCAACGAGCACAGGTCGAAGACGGCACCCCGGCGCCAGCAAGGAGCGCTCAGAACTTCACCACCCCCTTCATGACGCCCCAATGCCCGGGGAAGGAGCAGAAGAAGCTGTAATCTCCCCCGTCACCTAGCCGTTCGACATCGAAGGTCACGGAGTCCGACTCGCCGCCGCCGATCATGGCGGTATGCGCAATCACCCGAGGATCGTCGGGAACCAGATAGCCATTCGCCGGCCCAGCCTTGGCGCCATCGGTGGCGACCGCCTGGAGATCGGCAGTCTTCGCCAGTACCCAGTTGTGCCCCATCGACACCTTGGCAAGCTTGCCGACGTGCTTGAGATGAACCGTGAACTGCATGCAACTGCGATCGATCGTGATTTCCTTCAGATTGAACTGCATCGCATCGTTGCTTTCGACCGTCACTTCGCAGGTCGCAGCAGACGACGGGGCCGCGCCGGCCAACAAGGCGAGCGCTAGCATCAGGTGTCGCTTCATCGAGTATCTCCTTATCAGGAATTCGGACAGGGCAGACGAGCCATGCTGAGCCGCCAAACTCGGAATGATTCTCAATCGTAACAAATTGCGGTAAAACGGTGTCGACCAACGCTCTCCTGCCCGCCACATACCATCGTCTGACGAGGAAGAACATGTACCGCCTTTGGATCACCCTGACTGGGCTACTCGGCGCCATCGGCGTCGCCGTCGCCGCCTGGAGCACGCACGGCCTGCCGGCCTATGTCATGGCGGAAGACCTACCGCTTGCGCTGGAACGCGCCCGCAGCGCCAGCCTTCATCACATGCTGCACACCCTCGCCCTCTTTGGTGTTGCCCTTTGGTACCGCTGGCAACCCAGCCTGTGGCTGAACGTTGCAGGTGCCCTGTTCGCCGTCGGCATCGCAGGCTTCGCTGGTGGCATCTACCTCATCCGCATCATCGGCGGCATCGACTACGGGGCACTTGCCGAGGTCATCCCCTTGGGAGGCTTCTGCCTGATCTTTGGCTGGCTGGCGCTGGCGGCAGCGGGGTGGCGAAGGGGGTAAAGACTGTACTCTTGGGGCGGCACGGGACCTAGATGAGAGCGCTCTGGAACACGCCAGTCTCGCGGGCGGGCCGTAACGCGAATTGACGCCCTCCGAGGAAACCTACAAAATAAGAACCATTCTCGATAGCCAGCCACCCTGACCTCAGGCAGCCAGCCAGCGCTTTCCTCCCCGCCCGGAGTCGCCCGTGCCCGCTGCCCACCCCATCACCGACCTGTATGCAGACCACCACCGGTGGCTGCATGCCTGGTTGCGCAAGAAGCTCGGTTGCACGCACCGCGCGGCGGATCTCGTGCACGATACCTACATGCGCCTGCTCAACCGCGAGGAGATGCCCGTCCTCGACGAGCCCCGTGCATTCCTGGTCACCGTTGCTCAGCGAGTGCTCTCCAACCACTGGCGCCATGAACGCGTGGAACGCGCCTTCCTGGAGACGCTGGCGCAGTGGCCCGAGGCGGTAGCGCCTTCGGCAGAGGAAAAGGCCTGCCTGCTGGAGACGCTGATGGAAATCGACCGCCTGCTCGACGGCCTGCCCGCCGTCGTCAAGCGCGCCTTTCTGCATGCGCAGCTCGACGGCATGAGCCACACCGAGATCGCGGCAACGCTGGGCATCTCGATCAGCTCGGTCAAGCGCTACCTGATCAAGGCCGGTACGCAATGCTACTTTGCCCTGGCGCTGGACTGAATGTCCGGCCTGTCACCCGCCTCGCCGGCCGACATGGACAACTCGCCACCGCTGGCGGGGAGTGAGGGGCGGCTTGACGGCGTTTCCGCCGATGTCGCCCGCCAGGCGGTCACCTGGCTGGTCGAACTGCAATCCGCCAAGCCGGGATCGGGCATCGAACGGGCAATCCTGGACTGGCGGGCGCGCGATCCAGCGCATGAGCGCGCCTGGCAGCGCATCGAGGCGGTCAATGCCCGGCTGGGCGGGCTCGCCTCACCGCTCGGTTCGGCGCTGGCGCAGGCGGCGCTGACGCGACCGGCCTCGCGCGGACGGCGCCAGGCCGTCAAGGTGCTGGCCGCGGCCCTGTTCGTCGGTGGTGCGACGCTGGCAACGCGCGACCACGCACCTTGGCGCCCCTGGATCGCCGACGCACGCAGCAGAACAGGAGAACGGCGTACGCTGCAACTGGCCGATGGCAGCCGCGTGCTGTTGAACAGCGACAGCGCGCTCAACATCGCCTTTTCGGATCACGCCCGCAGGCTGCAACTGGTGCGCGGCGAGATCCTCATCGACACCGGCCGTGACGAAACCTTCCCAAGGCCCCGCCCGTTCCAGGTGCTCACCCCGCACGGCATGTTGCAGCCACTGGGCACGCGTTTTTCCGTTCGCTTGTACAACGACAGGACGCGACTTGACGTCTTCGCGGGCGCGGTCGAGATCCGTCCTGCGGGCACCGCCGCCCCCGGCCTCACAGTCGGTGCGGGGAACAGCGCGGAGTTCGCCGGGCACACCATTCTTGCCAGCGGCACTGCCGACGATGACCGCATTGCCTGGCAGGACGGCATGATCGTCGCCAGCCGCATGCGTCTGGCCGACTTCCTGGCCGAACTCGACCGCCATCGCCCTGGCCGCCTGAACTGCGATCCGGCCGTGGCGGCGCTGCGCCTGTCGGGCTCCTACCCCCTGGCCGAACCGGACAAAATCCTCGATGCGCTACGCAGCACGCTGCCGGTCGAAATTCACTACCTCACCCGCTACTGGGCAACGGTGCGGGCGGCACGCCGCGGTTGATCTTTTTTTTGATCAGGCTGAGCTGTTTTCGAATCTCGCGAGACATGGAAGGCAAGCCTCGACGCTTGCCCACCCTTCTCAAGGATTCGATGATGCGCCCACGACACCGCAACGCCCCCACAGTCCAACGCACCCTGCTCAGCCTCGCCGTCGCAGTGGTCGTCACCGGAGTCTTCCCGGAGCCCGTTCACGCCGACATGACGGTCAGCAGCGCCGCCACGGCTCGAAAGAAGTATGACATCGGTCCCGGCTCGCTCGAGAGCACGCTCAACCGCTTCGGGCGGGAAGCCGGCATCCTGCTGGCCTTTCCGAGCGACCTCGTCACCGACCTGAACAGCGCCGGGCTGCGCGGTACTTACTCCCCGCAAGAGGGCCTCGACCGCCTGCTGGAAGGCAGCGGACTGGAGGGTTTTCGCGACAGCAGCGGCAAGTACGGACTTCGCCGTGCCGCCCGCGCGCAGCGAGCGGGCAGCACCGAGGCCACGCTGGAGGCCGTGCGTGTAACCGCCGGGTTAGCAGACAGCACGGCCACCCCTGGACGGGTCAGCGCCCGTACGCTTGAGCGTTATGCGGCAAACGACCTGGAAGACATCCTGGCCGGCCAGCCTGAGGTCTCCGTCGGCGGTGGGCATGGAATCGCACAAAAGATCTTCGTGCGCGGGGTCGAGGACACTCTGGTCAGTGTCTCGATCGACGGCACCGTGCAAGGCAACCGCGCCTTTCATCACGCTGGCCGCCTGCAGCTCGAACCCGAGCTGATCAGCCGTGTCGAGATCATGCCCGGTGTAGTGGACGCCACGGCCGGCCCGGGCGCCCTAGGTGGCGCCATACGTTTCATCACCAAGGACCCGGAGGAGCTGCTGCGCCGGGACGAAAAAGCCGGTGCGCTCGTGAAGGGCGAATACACCAGCAACGCCGAAGGCTACAAGGCCCACACCACGGTCTTCGGCCGCCTCGGCGGCAACTGGTCGGCCATGGCCTCAATGACCCGCCTGGACCAGAGTGACTACGAGGACGGTAGCGGCGAACGCGTCCATAGCACCGGCTCACAGCAAGAGTCGAGCTTCTTCAAGGTGGTCGGCAAGCTGACCCCCGAGCAGACCCTGCGCCTGACCTACGACCGGCATGACAACGAGGGCATGCGCAACCAGCGCCCGCAATGGATCCGCAGTTCATGGAACCCGGCCTATCCGATGAGCAGCGAGCGCAGGACCTGGAATGCGGGCTACACCTGGAAGTCCGACAACCCGCTGCTCGATCTCGCGGCCAACCTTTACCAGACGCAAACCGACTTCGAGCAGAATGTGATCGGCCGCTGGGGCGTCTATGTCGCACAGATGGCGTCGACAGGCTTCGATATGCGCAACACCAGTGTCCTTGGCCGGCATCGCGTAACCTATGGCTTCGACTACCGCCGCGACAAGGTCAACGCAGGCTCGCTCTCCAACCTCAATGAGGAAACTGGAAACGGCGATGTCCGCGGTTTCTTCGTGCAGGACCGTATCCAACTGGCTGCCCCTCTGCATATGGACATCGGCGTCCGTCACGACCGCTACGAGGTCACCGACGACAGCGGCACTACCATGAAGGCCAGCGGCTTCAGCCCGAACGTCGGCTTCACCTACGCTCTGACGCCGGAACTCATTCTGCTCGCGGCTCACTCACGCGCGCTACGCGGCCCGGGCAACATGGACGCCTTCAAGATGTCGGTGGCCACAAACGCTCCCGGACTCAAGGCGGAAAAGGCCCGCTCGTCCGAGCTTGGGGCCGAATACGAGCGTGATCGACTTCGGCTCGGCGCCAAGGTGTATGAGACCCTCATCGACAACGCCATTGCCGACCCTCTCGGCCGCCCCAACCGCTACGAGAACGTCGGCCAACTGAAATCGCGCGGGCTCCTGCTGACGGCAGGCTACCAGTGGAGTCGCCTGACCATGGCGGTTAACTTCCATCGCAACCTGCTTACGCTGAACGACGAAGTACCCAACGGTTACGCCCACAACGGACTCGGCATCAGCCAGGGCAACACCGTGACCGCAAGCCTCGACTACACGCCCAACGACCGCCTCGAAATGGGCTGGCAAGGCCGTTTCGTGCGCGGCATCGACAGTCAATCCACCGTCGTCGGCACGATTGACAAACCGGGCTACGGCATCCATGACCTCTATGCACGCTGGCACCCGAGCGGTCGCGACAACTACACGGTGAGCCTGAGTATCAGGAACGTGTTCGACAAGAGCTACCTCGACCACGCCACCACGGAGGACTTCCAGCACATTCCGGGCTACGAAGGCGTTGTCGGCTCGCGTGAACCGGGGCGCGAACTGCGCATCGGCCTGAGCGCACGCTTCTGACCATCCGGTACGAGCCAGCCCCTGCTCCTGGCGATGGTTCAAGTGCGGAACATCGCCAGGAGCGCAGACGACGTGCATCGAGCGCAGCGACTTGGGCGCTCCGCACCTCCCATGACCGCTTGAGCAGCGACGACACAAGTGCAATAATGAGAACCATTCGCAAAACAGATTAGCCAGCCAACCCACTCCGGGCCAGCCAGCAAGACCGCCTCCCGGAGACCCACGTGAGTACCGCTGCGACTTGTCGGGCAGCCATCGGCAGCCTCTATCGCGAACACCATGGCTGGCTGCACGGCTGGCTGCGGCGTCGCCTCAACTGCAACCAACAGGCGGCGGACCTTGCGCAGGACACCTTCTTGCGGCTGCTTGCCAAGGACGAGATGGTCGATCTTCGCGAGCCGCGTGCCTACCTCACCACCATCGCGCACGGGCTCGTCGTGAACCACTGGCGTCGCAAGGCGCTCGAGCAGGCCTACCTCGAAGAGCTGGCCAGCCGCCCCGAAGCCTTCGCACCGTCGCCCGAAGAGCGTGCCCTGGCAATTGAAGCGCTGGTCGAGATCGCCCGCGTGCTCGATGGCCTGCCGCCCCGCGTGCGGGATATCTTCCTGCTGTCGCAGATCGAAGGCCTCACCTATAGCGCCATCGGCAGCCAGCTCGGCGTCAGCGTCAACATGGTCCAGAAGGCCATGATCCGAGCCATGGCGCATTGTTACAAAGCGCTCTACCCCGCATGACCCATTCCTTGGACCATCTGCACGATCTCCGTACGCCACCGGCTGACGATGGCCGCCCGATCGCTGAGGCAGTCGTCGATCGGGCCATACACTGGTTCGTGCTGCAGTCCTCCGGCCACATATCCGCTGCGGACCGACGTGCACTCCAGGCCTGGCGCGAGGCGCATCCCGACCACGCCCACGCCCTCGCACGGCTGGAGCACATGGGACAGATCATGCAGGGCCACAACGCCGGAGCTCCGGACCTGGCGCGCGCGACACTGACACGTGCCGGGCGCATGGGGCGGCGACGCATGCTCGGCCACCTGCTCTGCGCCGGCGCAGCGGGCGCGCTACTGTGGTACGGCCGTGACGAACTCCACGCGCTTGCTGCACCCGCGGACCTCAGCACCGCGGCCGGTGAGCTTCGCCGCATAACCCTCGCGGACGGCACTCAGTTGCGCCTTAACAGTGCGACCGCGGTCGATCTTCGTTACGACGACAAGGCAAGGCGCATCGTGCTGCGCGAGGGCGAGATCGAGGTGGTCACCGCCCCCGACCCCTCAGGCCGGCCACTGTCGATCGACACCAGGGATGCACGCCTTGTGCCGGTCGGCACCCGCTTCCATGTCCTGCAACTGGCAGACCATAGCCGACTCGGCGTAAGTGAAGGCGCTGTAGACATCCTCTTTCGCAACCGCGGCTCAACCGCACGCATCGAAGCCGGTCAGCAGGCACAGTTCGACCACGATCGGCTGCTCGCCCGCACTGGGCTCGATGAAAGCACGCATGCGTGGACCGAAGGCATGCTGGTAGCGGCCAACCGCCGCCTCGATGACTTCCTCGCAGAGATCGCACGCCATCGCGCTGGACACCTCCAGTGGAGCCCGGAGGTCTCTGCCCTGCGCATCACCGGCAGCTGGCCACTGCACGGCGACCAGCCCACCGATACCGTGCTCGCCTCGCTCGAAAGACGGCTGCCGGTGCGCATCCAGACCCTCACTCGCTACTGGGTGCGCGTGCTACCTCGTGCCGAAGGCTGACCCCAAGCATCAAAAAAGTTGGCAGGTTCTTCGGTCTCGTTGGGCATATCAGGCTGAGGCCTCGCGGAAATCGCGTCCGCACCGGCCCGATCACTGTTCGACCACAGGAAATTTCGATGAACCCGAACCGCAGTCACCAGCCAACCCACCATCGTATGGCTCCAATTGCACGTGCGCTGTTGCTCACCTTCCTGGGCAGCGGCATTGCACTAACCTCTGCATCGGCACTGGCGCAATCGGGCGCCGAGCATACCGTACGCCAGTTCGATGTCCCCGCGGGCAGCCTGGACCAAGCCCTGAGCCGCTTCGGGCAGCAGGCGGGCGTACAGCTCGCAGTCGATGCGCAACTCACCGCCGGTCTGTCCACCCCCGGCGTCAGCGGCCAACTGTCTGCCACCGACGCGCTGCAACGCCTGCTGCGCGGGACAGGCCTCGAGGCGGTACGCGACAGCAGCGGTGAGATCACCCTCCGCAAGCGGCCCATCGGCCCGACCACGCTGCAGGCGGTTCAGGTCAGCGCCAACCAGCTCGGCGAGATCACCGAAGGCACTGCCACCTATTCTCCCGGAGCCATCGCCACTGCCACCCGTCTGGTGCTCTCGCCCCGCGAGACGCCGCAGTCGATCAGCGTGATCACGCGCAATGAGATGGATGACTTCCAACTCACCAACATCGACAAGGTCATGCATCATACGCCGGGCATCAGCATCCTGACCTATGACAGCGAGCGCACCGTGTATTACGCGCGCGGCTTCGCGATCAACAATTTCCAGTACGACGGCATTCCGATGGAGCGCAACTCCGGCTACTCAGCCGGCAATACGCTCAGCGACATGGCGATCTACGACCGTGTCGAGGTGCTCAAGGGCGCCACAGGCCTGCTCACCGGCAGCGGTGACCCAGGCGCCACCATCAATCTGGTTCGCAAGAAGCCGACGCGCGAGTTTCAGGGCCACGCAAGCCTCGGCGCGGGCTCGTGGAACAGCTACCGCACCGAGGTCGATCTGTCCGGCCCGCTCAATGCAGAGGGTACGGTGCGCGGACGTGCCGTCGCCGCCTATCAGGACCGCGAATCGCACCTGGATGGCTACCGCCGCAAGACACCGGTGTTCTACGCCATCCTCGAGGCCGATCTCGGCACCAGCACGCTGCTGACTGTCGGCGCCGACTACCAGGACAACAAGCCAACGCGCTCGACCTGGGGCGGCATCCCGATCTACGACACCACAGGCAACTTCAACAAGCGCCCGCGCTCTTTCAACAACGGCGCCACCTGGAGCAGTTGGGAACAGTACACGCGTACAGTGTTCGCCACACTCGAACATTACTTCGACAACGACTGGGTGGTGAAGCTTCAGCTCAATCACCAGATCAACGGCTACGACGCGCCGTTGGGCGCGGTCGGTGGCGGCAACCCGAACCCAGCAGACGGCTCCGGTACGCGCATGTGGGTCGGTCGGTACGTTGGCAAGACACGTGCAGACGCCGCCGACTTCTACGCCAGCGGCCCGTTTGAGCTGTTCGGCCGCAAACACGAGTTGGTGCTTGGCGGCGGCGCCAGCGACCGCCGCTGGACCAACAAGGGCGACGGACCGCAGGTCGGCTACCCAACCAGCGTAGCCGACTATTACGGTTGGAACGGCAGGGTGCCGGAACCCAACTGGAACGACCCCGCAGCATGGCATGGTCAGAACGACGAGACCACGCGCGAGAAGGGGCTCTACAGCACCGTGCGCTGGAACCTGCGCGACGACCTCAAGCTCATCACCGGCGCACGCGTTTCCAGCTACGACCGCGGCAGCATGAACGAGTCTGGTGTCGTCGTCCCCTACCTCGGCGTCGTGTACGACCTGAACGGCACCCACTCCGTATATGCCAGCCACACCGGCATCTTCAAACCGCAATCGCGGCGCGACGAGTCCGGCAACGCCCTCGATCCTCTTGAAGGCACCAACCTCGAACTCGGTCTCAAGAGTGCGTTCCTGGGCGGTCGGCTCAACACCAGCGCAGCCATCTTCCAGCTCGAACAAGACAACTTCGCACAAGCCACGGGCGGTCTGACACCCGACGGCGGCACCGCTTACCGCGCTATCAGCGGCGTCAAGACCAAGGGTTACGAACTGGAACTGTCCGGCCGGCTCGATGCGCACTGGAATCTCCACGCTGGCTACAGCCACAGTGTGTCGCGTCGGCAGGGTGAGAAGGTGTCCACCCTGGCGCCAGCCAACCAACTCTCGATCTTCGCAACCTACAAACCGGGAGGCGAAGATGGCCGTCTGACGCTCGGCGGTGGCGCACGTTGGCAGGATGAGACCTGGGGCGACGTGTTCAACCCCGCGGCCGGCGGCATGGTCAAGCACACGGTGGCCGACTACTGGGTCGTCGACGCGATGGCCAGCTATCGCTTCAACAAGCAGCTGACCGGCACCCTCAACGTCAGCAACCTGCTCGACAAGAAGTACTACACGATCTTCAATGCATACAGCACCTACACTTGGGGCGAGCCACGCAGCGTGAACGTGTCGATGAAGTACGCCTTCTGACAAGCGCGTAACCCGACGCCACCCGGCTCGCCCTGACGTGCCGGGTGGCAACGCGGCCGACGGTCCTCGCCGCTCCCGACTGCCTGACCGACTTGGCCGAGCGTACTCGGTGCTGCATTTGCGCCTCCCCACCGTCGCATGGATAATTGCGAATCATTGCTATTACGCACTCTATCCATACACTCCGGGCCGGTTGTGAGTTCATCTGCTTATGCATCATCCTCATCGGTAGAGCTTGTCTACCGCGACAACCACAACTGGCTGCAAGGCTGGTTGCGTCGGCGCCTCGGCAATGCGTCGGAGGCGGCCGACCTGGCCCACGACACCTTCATCCGGCTGCTCCGCTCACCGCAGCAGTTCGACAGCCAGCCGGCGGCACGTGCCTACCTGCGGGTCGTCGCAAATGGCCTGTGCATCGACTTGTGGCGCCACCGGGAAATCGAACGCGCCTGGCTCGACACCCTGGCAGTGTTGCCCGAGGCCCAGGCGCCGTCGCCCGAGGATCAGCACATCGTCCTGCAGGCCCTGCGCGAGATCGACACCATGCTGCGCAGTCTTTCGGCCAAGGCTGCCCGGGCCTTCGTGCTGTCCGCCGCCTGCGGCATGACGCACCAGGAGATTGCGTGCGAACTGGGTGTCAGCTCGCGCACGGTGCGTACCTACATCACCCAGGCCATGCTGCACTGCATGAAGTTGGAGGCCGCCAGTGTGGTCGGCGGGGGCGTCGAGCAAGAATGAGCGCCCTCCCGCCCGGCCTGCGTGCGCCCAGCCACGAGGCCATGGAACAGGCCGCCACCTGGTTCTCACTGCTTAACTCGGGTCATGCCACACCCGCGGACCGCGAGCGCTGGCAGGTCTGGCTCGCTAGCGGCGGCGAAAACCATGCCGCCTGGACCTTCGTCGAGCGCGTCAGCCAACGCTTCGCCCCCTTGCAAACCACCCCCACACCACGCCTGGCCGCCGATGTCCTGCAGACGGCCAACCAACGGCTGGTCAAGCGCCGCGTACTGCTGGGCGTCGCCGCCATGGCAGGCACCGGCGGCCTGCTCGGCTGGGCCGCCTGGCGGCAGGCCGGCTGGGTCGATCCGCTGCTCGCCCATTTTGCCGATCACCACACCGCCACCGGAGAACGGCGCGACGTCGTCCTTGCCGACGGCACCCAGGTCTGGCTCGCCAGCGCCAGCGCCTTTGACCAGGACTACCGCGCCGACCTGCGCCGCCTGCGCCTGCGCAGCGGCGAAATCCTGATCCAGACCGCTGCCGACACCGGCCGACCCTTCGTCGTCGACACCGCCCACGGGCGCCTGCGCGCCCTCGGCACCCGCTTCAACGTCCGTCTGGACGAAGCCGGCGGCACCCAGCTTGCCGTCTATGAAGGCGCGGTGGAAATCACGCTCGCCCACGGCGGGCAAAGCACCGCCGCCGCCGCCGGGCAACAGGTCCGCTTCACCGCCGACCGCTGGGACGACACAACGGCGGCCGACCCCGCCCGCGAAGCCTGGTCGCGCGGCATCCTGCTGGCGCAGGACATGCCCCTGGCGCAAGTCGTCGCCGAACTCGCCCGTTACCATCGCGGCCACATCGCCGTGGCGCCGGAAGTGGCTGGTCTCACTGTGCTCGGCAGCTATCCGCTGGACGATTTCAACGGCACCCTGACCATGCTCCAGAAAGCCTTGCCCATCCAGGTGCGCCAACCGCTGCCCTGGTGGACCACCATCGAAGCCCGCGCCCGCTGAACACCCTGGCGGGCGTTCGAAGAAATTTCGCCGAAAACTTCCACATTTTTTGCCCTCATCCGGTTTACCCGATAAGGACACACAAGTCGCCATGTGCGCCGCCCCGTTTTTGCGGGGAGCAAACATGTAGCCACTGCCACCCGCCCTAGCATCCAGCCCGCCAGGGCAGCCAGGCACCCGCCAAACCCGTGACGAGACCTGCACCGCCGCTGGCGGGCAGGTTCCGGCATGCGGGCGCTGACGCGTTCCGGTCCGCTATTTGAACCAATCCGACCGAAAAGGGGTAAACCACATGTCTCGTCACCCAACACCGCAAGCCACGCGTAGCAACTCCTCGCTGCGCTTCGCCCTGCGCCCCACGGCTATCGCCGTCCACCTGCTGCTGGCCGGTGTAGCCGTCGGCGGCTGGGTCGGCGCCGCACAAGCGCAAACAGCCACTGCCGCCAGCACCCGCAGCTACAACATCCCCGCCGGCCCGCTGAACGTGGTGCTGACCCGCTTCCTCGGCGAGTCGGGCGTGCTGCTGTCCGGCAGCACCGAGCAGGCCCAGGGCAAGCAAAGCCGCGGCGTCCAGGGCAATCTGACGCCCGACGCGGCGCTGGCGGCGCTGCTGGCCGGCACTGGTTTGCAGGCGGTGGCGGATGCGCAGGGGCGGTATGTGTTGCGGGTTGCGCCGGAGAGTAACAGCCGGGGGGAGTCGACGCTGCCGACGGTAACAGTCAAGAGTGACATCCCCACCCAACAGTCTCGCCTTGCCTACTTGTCCAAACGTGCTGCGACGGGCGCATTGGGTACCAAGTCCGTTCTTGACACGCCTTTCTCCATCACAGTTGTGGACAGCTCCGACATAGTCGAGCGCGGAGCCAAGTCAATTGGCCAGATCTTCTTCAACGATCCGTCGGTCTACACGCCTACTCCCTCTTTCAACGTTGACTGGTGGGGAACACGGATACGCGGGTTGCCAGTACGCAATACCTACGTGGACGACATTTCCATGGTGCTGTCCTGGGGAGGCGACTTTCCCACAGAGGTGGTTGATAGCGTTTCGGCACTCAAGGGTTTGACTGGATTCATGTACGGTTTCGGCACCCCAGGCGGTGCATTGAGCTACCAGTTGAAGCGCCCGACTCAAACACCCGAAACCTCGTTGAGCGTCGGTTACCGCAACCCCAAGCTATTCACTGCACACGTAGACACCAGTCATAACATAGATGGTGATCTCGCCATACGCGCGAACTTTGCAACCGAACAGGGTACGGCCTATAACGCCAGCGAAATCAACCGTAACGTGGCATCGCTAGCCGTGGATAAACAGCTCGGAGGCTCACTGCTATGGCAGACCACACTGGTTTATGAGGACAGCGAGATCAAGGGAGAGCCATTCCAGTTTTACCTGAGCGAGTACGATGTCGCCGGAAGTGGCGGTCGCATGCCGACCCCGACCTACGAATATGACAATATCAACATTCACAATGCTTACTATAAGACCGACACACTGCTGGCTTCGACCGGTGTGAAATGGCAGATTGACGATCAATGGGAGTTGGATTACCAACTCGGCTTCTCGCGCAAGAATCACCGCTCGAACAAGGCATTTGCCGATCTGTTGAACGCGGCAGGCGACTACAGCGGGGGGATCTACAACTTCGCGGGCCGGCACGACACATTATTCACCCAGGCGATGTTGCAGGGCACAGTATCAGCGTTTGGTATGAAGCATGAGCTGGTTGCGGGCCTTGGTTTGCAGAAGACCGAAACGAGCTACAGCAACTTCAGATATCCGGACAATGATTTCCAAGGCAACATCCATGGGTCCCAGCCCTACCGAGTGAGCCACACACCTGATTTTTCGCTGAATCCCGCAAGACCCGAAGTCGTCCAGAAGAGTGTTTTCCTCAGTGACACCGTCCATTTCAACGAGCGCTGGCAGGCAATTGCGGGTCTGCGCTTCACCGATTATCACAACAAGGCCGGCTACCGAACTCGCGAGACGACGCCAACACTGGCCTTGATCTACAAGCCCGATGCTCAAACCAGTCTCTACGGTAGCTATGTCGAGGGCCTTGAGCCCGGCAGCCGTGTGGGTGACATTTACGCCAATGCTGGAGAGTTGCTGCCTGCGACGATTTCCAAGCAAGCCGAGATCGGCATCAAGGGCCAGGCAAACACGTTTGACTACAGTGCAGCGATCTTCCGGATCGAAAGAGCCAATCAAATTGATGTAGTCAGGAGTGGTGAGCGCTATCGAACACAGGATGGGCTGGTGCTGTATCAAGGCGCTGAACTGTCAGGCGCCTATCAATTCACCAGGAGCCTGAGTCTGGGCATGGGCGCAACCTATCTCGATGCCACGATTGATAAAGTCTCCGCTGCCAGTGCCGCGATTGAAGGGAATACGCCCGCGAATGCACCCAAATGGCAGGTCGTCGGCCATGCTCAGTATAAGGTGCCGAACATCTCGGGCCTGTCTATCCACGGTGCAGCGCGCTACTTTGGCGCCACCTACAACGACAACAAGAATCTACTGACAGTACCAAGTCGTACCATAGTCAACGCTGGTTTTAGCTACGATTTCGACGTGCAAGGCCATGCCTTGACACTGATCGGCAACATCAACAACGTGTTCAACAAGAAGTACTGGGCCACAGGGCAATCGCACCGACTTCGCATAAGCAAATGCAATAACGCTTTTACTTTCATGACCTTGCGAGACTCCTGTTCACATTGTCATAAGTTGTGTAGTTTCCTACCTTTTTGGGTATCCCATGAAGGCAGGAAACGTCATGCCGCTGACGCAGGTGTTCGTCTCGATTTCCGACCCGCGCAGCGCGCGGCATGCGCGCCACGACCTGGCCGAGTTGCTGACGGTGGCGGTGTGCGCGGTGCTCTCGGGTGTCGACGACTTCGTCGACATCGAGTTGTGGGCCGAGGCCAAGATCGACTGGTTGCGAGGCTTCATGAAGCTTGAGCATGGCATCCCGTCTCACGACACGATCGGACGCGTGTTCGGCCTGATCGCGCCCGACGAGTTCGAGTCCGCGTTCCGGCGCTGGGTGGGCATGGTGGTGCCGGCGCTGGCCGGGGATACGGTCGTGGCGATCGACGGCAAGACGAGCCGGCGCTCGGGCGGCAAGAGCAAGACTGACGCCAGTCCGTTGCACCTGGTGAGCGCGTTTGCGGCCGGCATGGGCGTCGTGCTGGGCCAGACGGCGACCGCCGAGAAGTCGAACGAGATCACCGCGATTCCCGAACTGCTTGCCAAGTTGGCGATCGAGGGCTGCGTGGTGACGATCGACGCGATGGGCACCCAGACAAAGATCGCCCGCACGATCCGCGAGCGCGGCGCGCATTACGTGCTGTGCGTGAAGGAGAACCATCCGAACCTGCACGATTCGATCCTGTTTGCCGACATCGATCCGCGAGGGCCGCTGACGCCGAGCTCGACCCATGAGACCACGATCAAGGACCACGGTCGCATCGAGATCCGCCGATGCCGCGCCTACGCCGCGATCGATCGCCTCTACAAGTCCGAGGACTGGCAGGATCTGGCAAGCTTCGCGGTGGTCGAGCGCATTCGCACCGTGGGCGATCACACCAGCACCGAGCGCGTCTTCTACATCAGCAGCCTGCCCGCCGACGCCGAGCGCATCGCTCGGGCCGTACGCAGTCACTGGGAGGTCGAGAATCGGCTTCATTGGTGTCTGGATGTGCAGTTCAACGAGGATCAGTCACGCGTTCGCACCGGCTACGCTGCCAACAATTTCGCCATCGTTCGCCACATCGTGATGAACCTGCTGCGGCTCAACACGACCCGCAAGGTGAGCATCAAGTCCAAGCGCATGCTGGCGGCGACGATCGACGAACTTCGTGCCGAGTTGCTTGGGGTTATGACATGAAGGTGCGATTGCCCTGTACTGGGCCAGCGGCGGATCGGAGGAGGGATCAAGCAATATCGGCGAGGCACGCAACGTTTCGTTAATGCTGAGGGCGCAGTTTTGAACCTCGTCGAGGACAAAGGACGGATATGGGCAGGGCTCCCGCAGCTACGCATTCATCATTCATCATTCATCGTCATCCTCGTCAGGCGCTTCGAAGCCCAGCAAAGGCGCACGGCTTAGAGATGAGGCCACGGGCCGCGTTGGCTCAGATACCAATCTCACAGCTGGCCTCACCTCGCTTCAGCTGAAGGGATCGGACAGCCGAAACATCTAGGAGTGGGTACCACGCCGTACGCTGAAACTGCGCGCCGACACGCACGTACCGATGTTGCCGAAGCTGCAGGTTGGTACGGGTGTGCGCCGCCAGTCCGACGTTTCGAAAAGCGGCGGTGCGTGGCAAGACGTGTATCTCCTGGCTGACCTCATTGCAGCTTATGAGCTTTCCGAGGCAGCCACCATACGGCTGAACGTCAGCAACATGTTCGAGAAGAAGTACCTGCGGACAGTCGAGTACGGAGCCATCTACGTTACCCCCGCACCGCTTCGATCACGCTGGAATATAAGCTGTGAAGGCTGTAGCAGAGTCATCGTGAGACTTCCGCACGGCATGGCTGGGCACCCCACCCAGCCATGCCGTTCTACATAGTTTGACGGCGCAACCTACGATCCGCGACAATGCGAACAATTCTTACTCTGAAATAAGCCAGCCAACCCTACCCGGGCCAGCCAGCGCTCCCGCATTCCGGAGACACACGTGAGCACCGCTGCCCGCCGCGCCGACCCCATCGCCAACCTTTACAGCGATCACCACGGCTGGCTGCAGGGATGGTTGCGCGGCAAGCTCGGCTGCTCGCAACAGGCTGCCGACCTCGCCCAGGACACCTTCGTGCGACTGCTCGCCGGGCGACGCGAACAGGTGGAAGGACTGCGCGAACCGCGCGCCTATCTCACCACCGTCGCCCGCGGCCTGCTCATCGACCACTACCGCCGACGCGAACTGGAACGCGCCTGGCTGGAAGCACTTGCACATATGCCGGAAGCCGAGACGCCCTCGCCCGAGGCGCGTCATCTCGTCATCGAGTCACTGCTGGAAGTCGACCGCATGCTAGACGGGCTGGCGCCCAGGATGCGGGCCGCCTGGCTGTACAGCCGGCTCGACGGCCTGCCCCACGCCGAGATCGCCGCACGGCTCGGCGTATCGGTTTCCAGCGTGCGCCAATACCTTGCCGAGGCGGCGCGGCATTGCTACCGGCTGCGTTTCGGTAGCCCTGCGTAAAGCCATGCCAAGCAACGTGAGCGCCCGTTCGACGGACGACCGCCCGGTCTCCGACCGGGTGCTGGACGAAGCCATTGCCTGGCAAGTCCTGCTCGACTCGGGCGACGCCTCAGACGAACACCGCGCCTGCCTCATCCGCTGGCTGGAGGCCGATACCGACCACGCCCGCGCCTGGCGCCAGCTCGGCCTGCTGGACCATGGCCTGCACGACCTGCCACGAGACGCTGCGGCACCGCTGCGCGAAACATTGATCACACCGCGCCGTCGCGGCGGTACGCGAGCGGCCGCCGGTCTGCTGTCGCTGGCGCTGCTGGTTGCCGTTGCGGCGGGTGTGCTCGACCGCCACCACCCGCTCGCCGGCTTGCTCGCTGACCACCGCAGCGGCACGGGCGAGCAGCGCAGCGTCGTGCTCCCGGACGGCACCGTCGTCGTCCTCAATACCCGCAGCGCGATCGACCTCGCCTTCGACGCCGATCGGCGTGCCATCGTCCTGCGCCAAGGCGAGATCCATGTGCGCAGCGCACCGGCGAGAGAGGCGGAGTTGCGCCCGCTGATGGTGCTGACGCCGCAAGGCAGTCTGCGCGCACTCGGCACCCGCTTCATCGTCCGCCACGAAGCCGACCTGACCACGCTTACCGTCACCGAATCCGCGGTAATGGCACGCCCCACCGCATGCGACCCTACACCCGCTCAGGCCTGCCCGGCCGAGCGCCGGGTCTCCGCCGGCCACGGCGTTTGGCTGCGCGCCGACGCAGTCGGCGAACCCACGGCCATGCGGCCGGACGCCGACGCCTGGATCGACGGCATGCTGGTGGTCGAGAACGCCGCGCTCGGCGAAGTCGTCGCCGAACTCGCCCGCCATCGAGCTGCACCGCTCACCATCGCGGCCGACGCGGCCGGGCTGCGCGTCACCGGCACCGTTCCGCAGGCCGATACCGAACGCGCCCTGACCGCACTCACTCACGCCCTGCCAGTGCGTCTGGTGAAGCGCGGCGGCGTGTGGCTGCACGTCGAGCGCGAGCGCTGAAGCCGGACGTGCCACGCCGGCGACACGAAACCTGCACCTGCCAGAAAAATTCTTCCGATTCGACTGTCACTTTCGCAACTTCGTCCGGCAGACGGGGAAAGCATCTCGCTCTCCCTTTTCAACGTCTTCGCTGGAGCTTCGCCCGTGCCCCCCCATTCCCCTGTCCTTCACCTTCGCCCCCTCGCCCTGGCCATTGCGTTCGCATTGTTGGGCACCGTACCGACCGCGGTCGTGGCCCAGAGCCAGACCGCATCACCGCATGTCGCGCAGACGGTGCGCGACTACGACCTGCCCGCCGGCCCGCTCGCTGCCACCCTCAACCGCATCAGTCGCGAAGCCGGCATCGCCCTCACCGCAGGCGCCGCAACACTCGAAAACCGCAACGCCGCCGCGGTCCGTGGCCGCATGCGTACCGAACAGGCACTGGAGCGTGCGCTGACCGGCAGCGGCCTGGAACTGGTACCCACTGGACCGGGCAGTTACACCTTGCGGCTAGCCGCGCCGTCGCCCGACGCTGCCATGCTGTCGGCGGTCACCGTCTCGGCCGCGATCGGTACTGCGACTGAGCGCACCGGCAGCTATGTCGCACGTTCAACCTCAACCGCCACGCGACTGGAGCTCTCCCAACGCGAGACACCGCAGTCGGTCAGCGTCGTCACCCGCGCGATGATGGACGACTTCAGCTTGACCAATGTGAACGACATGCTCGCCTCGGTAACAGGCGTGAATGTCGAACTGGTGGAGTCCGACCGCACCTACTTTTCGATCCGCGGCTTCGAAGTCAGCAACTTCCTGGTCGACGGCATCGGCCTGCCCTTCGCCACCGGCGATCAACTCGGCGACATCGACACCGCCCCGTACGACCGCGTCGAGGTCCTGCGCGGCGCCAACGGGCTGCTTGCCTCCATCGGCAATCCCGCGGGTACCGTCAACTTCGTGCGCAAGCGCCCCACCCGCGAACTGCAGGCCTCGGCGGCCGTAACGTTTGGCTCTTGGCAGAACCGCCGCATTGACGGTGACTTCTCCTCTGCACTCGATGAGGATGGGCGCTGGCGAGGCCGGCTGATCGTCGCCGCGCAAGAGAAGGACTCACATCTGGACCGCTACTCCCTCGACAAAAAGCTGTTCTCTGCGATCGTCGAGCACGATATCGGCACTGACACGCTGCTGGCCATCGGCCACTCACAACAGCGCAACCGGCCGAAGGGTACGCTGTGGGGCGCCCTGCCACTCAGATACAGTGACGGCACACCCACCCACTACGAACGCTCGGCCAGCAGCGCAGCAAAATGGGCCTACTGGAACAGCGACGACACCCAGACCTTCGCCGAACTGAACCACCGCCTGAACGACCGCTGGCAGGCCAAGGCCACGCTGCTGCGCCGCAGCCTTGAATCGGACGGTGAACTCTTCTATGTGTATGGCACACCCGATCGCGAGACCGGCACCGGCTTGTTCAGTTGGCCTTCGAAGTACGGCCATACCGAACGCCAATGGACAGCTGACGTGAACCTCACCGGCACCGTGGCTCTGGGCGGACACGAACACGAGCTGGTGTTCGGCATCAGCCGCAGCAAGAGCGATAACTGGCTGCATTCGCGCGACGACGATACACATCTGCCACTGACCGAGAGCGAAGTGCTCGCCGGTAGCTTTCCCCGCCCCGCGTTCGACGTCGGATTGAGCGACCATGCCGACTTCGTCAACCGCCGCGACAGCATCTACGCAGCCGGACGCTTCAGCCTCACCTCCGATCTCAAGCTGCTCGCCGGCGCCAACCTGAGCCGCGTCACCAGTTCGGGCGTTCAGTACGGCGCAGTACACGACTACCGCGAGACGCGCACCACTCCCTACCTCAGTGTCGTGTACGACATCGACCGCCATCACAGCGCCTACGCGAGCTATGCCGAGATCTTCAACCCCCAGCACCAGATCACCCAGTCGGGCAGCGTACTCGAACCGATCGAAGGCAGAAACCTCGAAGCAGGCATAAAGGGCGAATGGTTCGAGCGCAGACTGAACGGTAGCTTGGCGGTGTTCCGTACCGACCAGAAGAACACGGCGGAATATGATGGTTTCAGTGCCGGACGCTCCTATTACCGCGGCGTAAACGCCAGCTCCCAGGGCTTCGAGATCGATATGGCTGGACGCATCGGATCGACTTGGGACATCAATGCGGGTTACACCCAGTTCAGCCTGAAAGATGAAGACAGCCGCGACGTACGTACCCATGTCCCGCGCAGAACCTTGCGCCTGAGCGCCGTGGCCCGTGTGCCGGGCCTGCATGGATTCAAGGCTGGAGCAACAGTCAAGTGGCAGAGCGAGATCCACCGTACAGAAGCAAGCGCCATCACCAGCCGTCAGGACGCCTACGCGCTGCTCGACTTGATGGCCAGCTACGACATCTCTCCAACGCTTAACGTTACCGCCAAACTCAACAACGCCACGGACCGCAAGTACCTCAGCAGCCTGTTCTGGTCCCAGAGCTTCTACGGCGCGCCACGCAACGCCAGCTTGACCCTGAACTGGAAGTACTGATCGCAATGGGGGTTGTTGCGTCACTCAAAAGCGCCACCCATGGCTGACCTTGACGTCCACCCTATGGCGACCGAGCCAAAGCCTCGCCTGCGGCGGCCTGCAATATGTAACGCCATGTATCAAATTGCACTTTTTGGGCATGTCAAACGACATGGCTAATAGAGACGTCCGTTCCGCGGAGCGTGATCGGGCACATGCCGCAAGCGCTTCGAACGCGCTCACATAGGGGCCACTGCGACCGACACAAGTGATCCAGCCAAGCGAACCGAAACCGGTTTTGCGCCTTCCCGCTGGTTCGATTGGATGTTCGCCGGAGGCAAGGTCCCACGAGGCAGTTTTTCGCAGCGCCTGCGGGCGCTGCATTTTTTTCGACAGGATTACAGAACCAGCAATGCGATATGGCTGCTCCCTTTTCCGCAGGAACTCTTTGGTGCCCTCCCCAAGGCAGGGGAGCCGGCGCTCAGGCGCACCGCGATGAAGACCGCCGAACGCGGGTCAACCTTCGTTCTGGTCTTGGCGCTGCATGTCGGCGCCGTGGCGTGGGCAACGCACGCCCTCGATCAGAGCCGCTCCGAACTCGTGCAGCCAACCATGCAGGGCGTGCTCGTACCGTCTGACGCCGTCGTACCCCCAACACCGGCCCCCCTCGCACCGCCGCCTCCCGCGCCCGATCCGGAGCCACCAAAGCCTGAACCGCCGAAGCCCTCGCCGCCGAAGCCCAAGCCCGAGACGAAGCGCAAGCCGCTTCCACCGCCACCACCGCTGCCGCCATCGGAGACTGCCATCGAGATTCCGATGGACGAAGCCGAGCCGCCGCCAACGCCGCAGGCGAGCAAAGCGCCGTCGGAGGACGCGTCGACACAGCCGCATCGCCCTCCTCCGACTGGGCAGGCAGGCCCAACGACCGAAACGCCGCTTACGCCTCCACGCGTCGATGCCTCGCATCTGAACAACCCTGCTCCGACCTACCCTCCGCTATCGCGGCGCATGCGGGAAGAGGGGCGAGTGCTACTCGACGTACACATCATGCCGGACGGCTCCGTGGCGGAGGTGAAGCTGCGTGAATCCAGCGGCCACCGCCGGCTGGACGACTCCGCGATTGCGGCAGTGGAACGCTGGCGCTACGTCCCGGCAACACGGGGCGGCAAGCCGATCGCATTCTGGTATGTGCAGCCGGTCATCTTCTCATTGCTCAACTGAATCCAGGCCCAACTCTCACGCCTCCCGGACGCACCCTTCAAGCAAGGAAACACAGATGGAAAACGAATCCGAGAACCTCCGTTCCATACCGGCTTCCGCTGACGTAGCAGACAGCGCATCGAATGCCGGCGTGGAGACCGGCACCACGCCGGCGACCGACGCCCTGCCTACTGCGGGCGAAGCGCTCGGTACAGCCACACCACCGATACCGGATACCGGCGCCGTGGATACGCTGGCCAACCCCTACGGCATCGAGGCGCTCTGGGCCCAGGGCGATCTCGTCATCAAATCCGTGGCAATCATGCTCTTCATTATGTCCATCGCATCCTGGTATGTGATCGCCACTCGCGGTATCCAGGCCATGCGCCTCAGACGCGCTGCCCGGCGCGCGCAGCTGTTCTGGCACGCGCAGAGCATCGAAGAGGGATTGAATCTGATAGGTGGCGAAACAGCCACGAACCCGTTTCGCCGTCTGGTGGACGAGGGTGGGCGGGCCTGCGACCATCACGCCGCACATCGCGAGGAGCTCCACGGACAATTGAGCCTGGCCGACTGGCTGACCGCATGCCTGCGCACCGCCATCGACGAGAGCGCAGAACGCATGCAGAGCGGCCTCTCCGTGCTCGCCTCGGTTGGCTCCGTGGCCCCCTTCGTCGGCCTGTTCGGCACGGTTTGGGGGATCTACCACGCGCTCGTCGGTATCGGCGTATCGGGCAACGCCGGAATCGACAAGGTCGCCGGCCCCGTCGGCGAAGCATTGATCATGACCGCATTCGGCCTCGCCGTTGCGATCCCCGCCGTGCTCGGCTACAACGCGCTGGTACGCACCAACAAGGGCGTCCTCGGACAACTCAACCGCTTCGCCCATCACCTTCACGCATTCCTCGTCACCGGAGCGCCTGTGAAGGTCGCCAAGCTGCATGTCGCCAACAAGACGCGTGAGGCCTCCTGATGGCTTTCGGCAACGGACTGGAGGACACGGGCGACACCGAGATGAGCGAGATCAACATGATCCCCTTGGTCGACATCATGCTGGTGCTGCTCATCATCTTCATCATCACGGTGCCGGTGATGACCCACTCGGTGAAGCTCGATCTGCCCCGCGCGGCCAACCAGCCGAACGTCGTCGAACCGCGTACGGTGACGATCGCCGTTACTGCCGCGGGCGACCTGCACTGGAACGAAGACCGGATCGACTACGAGACACTCGAGGCGCGTCTCATCCAGATCGCCAGTGAAGAACCACAACCCGAGATCCACGTTCGTGGCGATCGCAGCGTCGAGTACGAGCAGGTAGTCAAGGTCATGGCCGCGGCGCAACGCGCTGGCATGCAGAAGCTGGGCTTTGTGACCGACCCCCAGCCGTAACCCTCGTTCTGGCCGCAGCGAACAAGCCCGCCCCGGAAAGGGGCGGGCGCTCGACCTGCCGGACTTCAGTTCGCGCCCAGAACGGCGGTAACGTTGTCGCGCAAGGCCTGCAAGGGATCGTTGCCTGCGCTTTCCAGCACCGCGACACGCACGCCACCCCGCTGCAGCGCCAGGGCCAACGCCTCGGGCGGCGCACGATGATGCAGTACGATGCCGACGTCGGCCGCGTGCAGGCGCTCAAGCAGGGCGGATACGGCTTGCGGCGTCCACTCGTCATCGGCGCGCAGGTCGCGCCCTTCCAGATCGAGGTTGAAGCCGGTGATGAAGTAGTCGAGCCGATCGGACAGGCTGAACACCACCGGATTGTCGAGCGCCGCGAAGCGCTGACCGGCCTCGGCCGCGAGGCGCACCACTTCGCGCTTGTACGCTGCCAGACGCTGTGCCACGGCTGCGGCATCGGCCGGTGCAAGACGTGCGAGGTCATGCGCCACGATGTCCGCCATGCGACCGAGATTGGCCGGATCGAGCCAGGCGTTCAGCCCATCCGCATCACCGGCCCGCAGCGCCACGCCGGGCAGCGTGCCATCGATCGGGCGAGCTGCATCGATCTCGACGATCCGCAGGTTGGCGCGCCGGGCATGGGGGTAGAGCACGTCATCGGCCCACACGGCACGCAGCCCCACCACGGCATCGGCCTCGCGCGCGGCGCGTTCCAGCGCCGCAGCACCGCGTCCGTTGAAGTATGCCGCATGACGCGTGGGCGGCAAGGTATCCGGCACCACGCGGCTGACGTCGATGCGCGTGCCTTCGGCCAACTGGCGCGTCAGCGCGTACACAACGGGGTGTGCCACCAGCACGGTAGCGGCAGGTTTCGCCTGCGGGGTCTCGCCGGCCCAGACAGGCGTGCTGCACGCGAGCGCGCAGGCGACGACAAGCGTCTTCAAGGTCGTCATGCAACTTGCCCTTTGAGTGCAGGTACGATGCCGCGCGCAATGGCCGCGAGCGCAAACAGCGCACCGGAGAACAGGATGATTGCGGCACCCGAGGGCACCGGTAGTTCGAGCTCGATCGGTACCAGGATGCCGGCCAGCGTGCTGAGCGTGGCAAACAGCACCGACAACCAGAAGAAGCCACGCAGCGAGCGGCTCAACAGACGCGCAGCGGCCGCCGGGATGACCAGCAAGGCCCCCACCAGGATGGCGCCGATGACCTTCACGGAGGCCACCGTAACCACCGTCACCAGCGCAACGAAGAGATAGTCCAGCAGCTTCACGCGCACACCGCGTACGGTGGCGAGCTGTGGATTGAAGCTTGCCAGCATCATGTGGTTGTAGAGCGGCAGCGCCAGCACCACCACCAGCACGGCCACCACCGCCAGGACTGCGAGGTCCTGGCCGTTGACCGTGAGCACCGAGCCGAACAGCACGTTCTCGAGGATGTGGACGTTCACCTTTCCGGACAACAGCAACAGCAGGCTGCCGCCAAGCGCCAGAGATACCGAGAGGAACACGCCGATCAGCGTATCGGGTGTGAGCCCGGTACGGTTGCGCAGGAAATTCAGCAGAATGCCAAACAGCAGGCAGTAGCCGAACAGGCTGCCATATGGGCCCGTGTAGGGTTCACCCAGCAGAATGCCGATGGCAACGCCGGTAAGCGCCGCATGGCCGACCGCCTCGGAAAAGAAGGCGAAGCGCTTGACCACCACCAGGGTACCCAGCCCGCCGAGTACGGGGCCGATGATGAGCCCGGCGAGCAAGGCACTGGCGACGAAACCATAGGTCAGCGACGGCGGCAGCCACCCCGCCTCGGCCCAACCCTGCACCAGTTGGCGAAAGGATTCGTAGCTCACGCGGCCGCCTCCAGCCGGACGGCCGTCGGCGCGATGCGCGGGCGTGCCGAGAACAGCGCGAGCAGTCGCTCGGGCGCCAGCATTTCGAGCGGCGCACCGTCGAACAGCAGGCTGCGGTTGAGCCCGCTCACGCGGTCGGCAAGCCGGGCGACGGCGTCGATGTCGTGCTCGATCCACAGCACCGTGACACCGTCGCGCCGCCAGTCGGCAAGCAGATGTTCGAACACTGCAATGCCGGCTTCGTCGAGCGCGGCCATCGGCTCATCGAGCACGAGCAGACCCGGTTGTGGAATCAGGCTCTGCGCCAGCAGCACGCGCTGGCGCTCACCGCCGGACAACGCCCCCATGCGGCGCAGGCGCTTGTCGCCCATGTCCACGCGATCGAGCGCGGCATCGACAGTCGCCATCTGGCCGCGTGCACGGCCCAGGAAGGCCGGTCGGCGCTGGGTGGTGGCGCGCATGAAGTCTTCCACCGTCATCGGCAGGCCACGGTCGAACTCCAGCGCCTGCGGGACATAGCCGATGGTGCCGGGCTGCCCGGGCCAAGTGATCGACAGGCGGCCACGATGGGGCATCTGCCCGAGCAGGGTCTTCACCAGCGAGCTCTTGCCGCCGCCGTTGGGGCCGACCAGCGCGTGCACACTGCCCGCCACGACGCGCAGTGACACATCGCGCAGGATCTCGGTGCGCCCGAGCGTCAGCCCGACCGACTCGAGGCGGATCTCCGGACCTGCAGGTAAGTGCGTCATTGCGCGGCCTCGCGGATCGCACGCACGACGGTAGCAAGGTTGCGGGCCGTCTCGCGCTCGAACTTGTCAATCTCGTACTCGCCATAGGAGATGTGGGTGAGCGCGTACAGGCGCACGCCAGTTTCACGCTGGATGGTGTCGACATAGGCCGAGGGGAAGTCCATTTCCGAGAAGATGACCTTCACGTCCAGTCCGCGCAAACGGTCGATGGTGCCCTTGAGTTGCGCAGGACTTGGCTCGATGCCATGCGCCGGCTCCACCACCGCCGTGACTTCGATACCGAACTCGCGCAGCAGGTAGTCGTAGGCGCCGTGTATGGTCGCCACCCGGAACTCTGCGCCCGACATGTCGGCCAGTTCGGCCAGCGCATCGGCACGAAGCTGGCGCAGACGACGGGCAAAGCCACGCGCGTTGGCCTGGAAAGTCGCGGCATTGGTGGGATCGAAACGCGCCAGCTCACGCGCAATGGTGTTGACCTGCGCGATCGATGCGGTCACCGACAGGAAGGTATGCGGATTAACAACCGAGCCCGACCCGGCACGGCCCGCCATGCCGGTGGCAGCCAGCAAGGGCACGTCGGCGTTGGCCTCGATCACGGGCAGGTCGGGCTTCTCGCTGGCAGCGATCATGCGCTCGGCGAAGTCATCGTGACCAACGCCATTGACCACCATCAGGTCGAGCGACCCGATGCGCTTGATGTCCTCGGCGCGCGGCTCGTAGGCGTGTGGATTGAAGCCGGCGGGAATCACCGGCACGACCTCGGCAAGGTCGCCGACGATGTTCTTCACATAGCTGTAGTAAGGGTGCAGCGTGACACCGATTCGCAGCGGGCGACTGCGCGCAGGCGCGCCTGCATGCGCAGCAGCGGGCAGCGCGCAGAGCGCCGCCAGCCCTGCAAGCAGACGTCGGCGCGAACGCGAGAAACAATAGGTATCGGACATGGAAACTCCATGAAGAAACAGTCGCGAACGGCTGCGGGATTGGACATCGGCGCGGGCGCCAGGCCCCGCGCTCAATTCAGTGCTTGTGGCGCGTCACACCCGCATCGAAACGGCTCACGATCTCGCGCCACCCTGCCTCGACAAGAAAGCCAGCATCGAACCGGGCAGGCGCTGCTGCATCGGACTCGCGGTGCAGCCAGATCTTTGGCGGCGAGTCAGCCTCTCCCACAAGTGGCAGCACCAGCAGGAACGAACCGGCCACTGCCGGCTCAGCACTCAGGCCCAGATAGGCGCTCATCCCCGCGTGCTCGATCAGGGACCAACTGTGTGCTCCACGCCATGCCATGCCAAGGTCGGCGACGAAGGGCGGAACGAGCGCCGCGGCCAACTCAGCCACTGCAGGTGGCACGCCCCCCCACGCCGTCAGTTCTATGGGCACGAGGCGCAGATCGGCATACAGCCCCTGTTCGGCCGCACTCAGTCCGTCACGCGCGTCAAGCTGATGCGCCTCCACAATGGTCACGCCGACGTGCGCGGCACGCACCCCGACCACCGCCCCCGCCGCTGCCAGGATCACGCAGCAGGCCAGCGCCACGAACAAGGACTCGTGACCCGCACCAGCGGGTCGAACAAGGACAGCAGCCATCAGCGGATCTCGGTGTGATCGATCTCGACCACATGTCCCGGACCTGCATCGAAGAGCACGTAGAACTCACCTTCGGGCCGCTTGAAGCGCAGCGTGGAATCGTCGCCAAGCTTGCCCTGTATGAGGATGGTCTCATCGTAGGCGACGACATCGATGGTGACACCGGGCGCCTTGCTGCCATCCGAGAATCCGCCGGTGCAGACAACGGTATCGCCATCGGGTACGCAGACGCAAACCGGGTTGTGGGCGACGGCAAGGCCCGCAAGCCCTGAAAGCAGGCCCGCCAGAATGAGGTGCAGCGGTTTGCGTGGGAAGTCGAGACTCATGTGGGGTTTCCTTTCTTTACTAGCCATCCGGCAGTGACTGGCGAGACCTCGGCAAGCGGCAGCGCCACTTGGTGCGTGGAACCGTCCCAGCCCTCCAGCGTGATCCACACCTCGGAATCCGGGGTTGCTCTATCGGGAACATGCAGGTTCGCAAACTGGCGGTAGGGCGAGCCGAAGAAGATCGCGCCTGCCGCACGCAGACTGCGCGGCTTGCCGACGCGGATGTAGACCGCCTTCACCTGCGCCGTACACTGCTCACAAAGCGCCAGGCTGAAGGTCTTCATGTACCCTGCCTCACCATCGAGCGCGGGTGGCATGAGGTTCCACTCGGCAAGGCGGATCGACCAAGGGCCGACGGCGAACTCGCCCACCATCCGTTCGCCAAGGCCCTTGGCGCCGCGGTTCATCTCGATGCGATCGAAGTAGCCTGGAAGATAGAAGAGGGGCAGCAACACCATCACGACGCTGATGCGGAACAGCCAGCGCTTGCGCGAGACGTTTTCGGGCTTCTTGCCCAGCTTGGGCGCCGCCAAGGTACTGGTCAGACTCATTCGCTCACCTCCTGCGCCATAACCGGCTGCGGTTGCCGGCGCAGCGCAGCGATGGCGGCCTGCGCCGTGCGTTTGGTCCAGATCATCATGCCGCTCAGCACCATCATGGTGAGCAGCACACCGAACAGGAAGTACACCAGCTTCAGCCACAGACCGGCGAAGTCACCGGTATGCAGCGGCCGCATCGACTCGGTGAATAATTCCAGGCCGGAGCGGTCCGAGACGCGACGCACATACACCACGTCGCCATCGTAAGGGTTGATGTGGAGACGCTCGAACAGCAGCGGATAGCCCCCGCGCCCCAGCACCATGATCGGATCGTAGGCAGTACCCGGCAGTCGCACGAACATCGGCTCCAAGCCAGGCAGATGCTCGCTCGCCTTGGCTGCGGCCCCGTCGAGCGAGATCATCGGTGCGCGCAGTCCATCTGCGGTATACGGCGCATCCTCGCGCGCCACCACGGGTGGAACGCCTTCGGTCGAGATCGAGATCGACAGGTCCGAAAGCGTTGCCTGCACCAGAAACCACAGCCCGGTCACCGACATGATGAGGATGAACGGGATAGACCAGATGCCAGCCAGTCGGTGGAAATCGCCCCAGAAGACGCGCGCGCCCTGCGCGAACCGCAAGCGCGGTCGCAGGAAGCCACGCCAGAACTTCTTGTAAACCACCAACCCAGTGACTAGCGATACCAGCATCGGCAAGGCAAGGGCGGAGACCGCATACCATCCGAGATTGAAGCCGTTGTCGAACGGCATCAACAGCCAGCCGTGCAGCGCACGGATGAACTGACGGAAATCGAACCCCGAGTGCGCGCCCTGTATCTCCCCAGTGTAGGGATTCACATGCAGCGTGCCACTGGTTCCATCGGCGTAGCCTACGCGCACGCTGAGCGCGAACTGCGACTTCACCGGTCGAGAGATGGACTGCACTACGGCGTCGGGCTGCGCCCCGTTGACTGCAGCCAGGATCTCGTCGTACCCAAGCACTTGCGCATCGTGTGCCGGAGCACGAGCGCGTACCGCCGGATCCGCCAACCACACGATCTCCTGGCTTACCGTCGCTATCGACCCGGTCAGACAGACGAAGAACATGAACATCCACAGCGGCAGTGCAGCCCAGCCATGGACAAGGAACCAGACGCGTGCGCCACTCCTCCGTCCCTGCACACCATCGACCATAGGGACTGTGGACTTCATCGGCGCCACTCCCATCCATGCAGGGCGCTCCAGTTCCGAACCATGAAAACTCCACTGTGCAGGCAACGCACCAATCCAGAAAACAACAAAACCCGCGCCTCGCAATCGACAGGAACGGGACTCAAAGCAAATCAGGTGCTTTCATAGGACATGTCGTTTGAACGCGCAAAATGGGCTAATTTGTTACACATAGTTACATTCAAGCCTTCAAACTGATTGATGCTTCTCCGCAGCAGGGAATCCCCTCGCTTGCCCGCGCCCCGGCGCTGGGTTAAAAGTGCCGCAGT
>ERZ761602.1106-NODE-1106-length-51596-cov-9.933858_pt1 | contig 51596 bp, 51 predicted proteins | sample MGYA00512165_ERZ761602 | MGnify/ENA primary metagenome ERZ761602 (study PRJEB28899, sample SAMN02445085) | bioreactor sludge metagenome | biome: EBPR sludge; isolation source: Thorneside wastewater treatment plant | place: Australia: Brisbane, Thorneside...
GTCCGGTGCATCGCGTAACTCCTCCGGGGAACGGCTGGCGATTATTCCACCGGTGCGCTCGAACGGATGCCGCTGGCGCACGACCGTGCGGAGACGGGCCGGGGGCGCCGAGCCCTCTTGGCTTGGCGTCCGTTGCGCGCCCTGCAGTGTCGGGACATGGTCGCTCCCGCCAACCAGTCCGGCGGGCCGGGAGGGGGTCCGACCGGCAGTCGAGCCCGAACCGCGCGCATGGTTCGATATACTTCGAATCATGAAAGAAAAAGCTGCCGTCGCCGCACTCGCGGCCCTGGCCCAGGAAGCCAGGCTGCGCGTCTTCCGGGCCCTGGTGGGCGCCGGGCCGCGCGGCATGACACCCGGCGCGTTGTCGGCGCTGCTCGACATCCCGGCATCGACCCTGTCCTTCCATCTGAAGGAACTCGTGAACGCCGACCTCGTGAGCGTCGAGCGCGATGGCCGCAACCTTCACTACCGCCCCGAGCTCGCGCGAATGAACACGCTGCTCGGTTACCTGACCGACCACTGCTGCCTCGGGCAGTCGTGCGCGCCCGTGCGAGACAGGCGCCGCGCGACATGCTGATCCGTTGGCCGTCCCGGCGGGCCCCGGGACACGCAAGCCGCTGCACCATGACCACTGATGTCCTGATCCCGCGTACCCACGACTCCGCGCGCAGCGGGACTGGCGACGCGATGCTCGACCTCCGGGCGGGCAGGCGCCATGCGTTCGAGCTGACCCGCCTTGCCCTCGGCTACCGCCTGCTGCAGCTGCTGGCGCTGCCTCTCGAGTCGATGGCACGCGCCCCGCTGCAGGCGGCGCTGGCCGAGATCGGTCGAAGCTGAGGACACCGGAGGCCCCGGCATGAGCAACGTCTCGAAGCAACTGTCGTTCCTCGACCGATACCTCACGCTCTGGATCTTCGCCGCGATGGCGCTCGGAGTCGCGCTCGGCCACGTCGTGCCCGGCATCGAGCAGCGGTTGGATGCGTTCACCGTCGGCACGACCAACCTGCCGATCGCCATGGGGCTCATCTTGATGATGTACCCGCCGTTCGCGAAGGTTCGCTACGAGGAGCTGCCCGACGTGTTCCGCGACCGAAAGGTGCTCGGCCTGTCGCTGCTGCAGAATTGGGTCGTCGGCCCGCTGCTGATGTTCGGGCTGGCAGTCGTCTTCCTGCCCGACAAGCCCGAGTACATGGTCGGGCTGATCCTGATCGGGCTGGCGCGCTGCATCGCGATGGTGATCGTGTGGAACGAGATCGCCAGGGGATCGACCGAGTACGCCGCCGGGCTCGTCGCCTTCAATTCGATCTTCCAGGTGCTGTTCTTCAGCGTCTATGCCTGGCTGTTCATCACCGTGCTGCCGCCCCTGGTCGGCCTCACGGGCTCGGTGGTCGACATCTCGATCGGCCAGATCGCCCAGAGCGTGTTCATCTATCTCGGCATCCCGGCCATCGCCGGCGTGCTGACTCGCGTAATCATGCTGCGCTTCGTCGGCAAGGACTGGTACCACCAGCACTTCGTGCCGAGGATCGGGCCGCTCACGCTGGTCGCGCTGCTGTTCACGATCGTCGTGATGTTCGCGCTCAAGGGCGAGACCATCGTAGCCCAGCCCTTCGATGTCGTGCGCATCGCCATCCCGCTGCTGCTGTACTTCGCGCTGATGTTCCTGTTCTCGTTCTTCATGAGCCGGCGACTGGGCGCCGACTACGAGAAGAGCGCGACGCTGTCGTTCACCGCGGCGAGCAACAACTTCGAACTCGCGATCGCGGTGGCGATCGCGGTCTACGGCATCCACTCCGGTGCCGCGTTCGCGGCCGTGATAGGGCCGCTGGTCGAAGTGCCGGTGATGATCGGCTTGGTGCACGTGGCGCTCGCCTTCAAGCGGCGCTACTTCGCGCCGGCAACGCTGAGCAAGCCCTGTTGAGCCGGCCCACTGGATCACCGAGTCGCGCCCGCAACGGCAACCCACCCTGACCCTCCCGGAAGGAGACAGCATGGACACCGACGTCAAGGACATCGTGCGGCAGAAGTACGGCGAGGCCGCCAGGCGCGTGAGCGACGGCGCGAGGGGCTCGTGCTGCGGGCCGGCCGGCAGCTGCTGCGGCGCGGCGCCGGCCGCCATCGGCGGCAGCGACCCGATCACCGCCGACCTCTATGGCGCGGTCGACGCGAGCCAGGTGCCCGACACCGCGCTGCTCGCCTCGCTCGGCTGCGGCAACCCGACCGCTCTGGCCGAACTGAGACCCGGCGAGACCGTGCTCGACCTCGGGTCGGGCGGCGGCATCGACGTGCTGCTCTCGGCGCGGCGGATCGGTCCGACCGGCGTCGCCTACGGCCTGGACATGACCGACGAGATGCTCGCGCTGGCGCAGGAGAACCAGCGCAAGAGCGGTCTCACGAACGTGCACTTCCTCAAGGGCGACATCGAGCACATCCCGCTGCCCGCGAACTCGGTCGACGTGATCATCTCCAACTGCGTGATCAATCTCGCCGCCGACAAGGACCGCGTGCTCGCCGAGGCTTTCCGCGTGCTCAGGCCCGGTGGCCGCTTCGCGGTATCGGACGTCATCGTGCGGGGCGAGGTGCCGCTTGTGATCCGCCGCAACATGGAACTGTGGATCGGCTGCGTCGCCGGCGCGCTGTCCGATCGCGACTACCTCGACAAGCTGGGGCGTGCGGGCTTCGTCGACGCGTCGATCGACGTGACGCGCGTCTACGGCATCGACGACGCGCGCGAGTTCCTCGCCGCACAGGGTGCGGAGCTGCAGGGACTGGCCGCGCAGGTCGACGGCAGGTTCGCGAGCGGGTTCATCCGCGCCATCAAGCCACCGGTGGCGCACATCGGCGCCTCGACGGCGGGAAGCTCATCGGCCACCAAGACCACGCCGATGGCGGCGGCGCCCCTCACCCCTGCTGCTGAGGCCGAGCCTGCGGCCACCGTTGCGTGCCGCGGTCCCGGCCCCTGCTGTGGACGCTGAGCCCGGCGCACTCGAGCGCGCCCGCCTCGCGGCAGCCGCCGCCGAAGGTGGCGGCGCGGGTGCGTTCGCCTGCGTGGCCGCCGCCTGGCAGGCACACGAAGCCGAGTTGCGCGGTTACCTGCGCCATCGCGCGGGCGACGAGCCCGCGGCCGACGACATCCTGCAGGACGTCTTCGTCAAGGCGATGCGCCAAGGCCTCGGCTTCTGCACGCTGGACAACCCGCGCGCCTGGCTGTTCCAGGTGGCGCGCAACGCGCTCGTCGACCGCTTGCGCACCACGCATGCCCACGAGCCGCTGACCGAGGATGTTGCAGAGGCGGCCATTCAGCCGCTGGAAGCCCCCGCCCCGATCGATGCCCTGTCCGGTTGCGTCGCGCGCACGCTGGCCGAACTCGCGCCCGAGGACGCCGCCATCGTCCGCGCCTGCGACCTCGACGGTCAGACGCAACGCGAGTTCGCGGCGGCCCATGGGCTGAGCCTGGCGGCGGCCAAGTCGCGCCTGCTGCGGGCGCGCCAGCGCCTGCGCGAGCGGCTGACGACGGTCTGCCGTGTGCAGTTCGACGACGACGGCCGCGTCGGGGGACACGCAGGGCGCGCAGATCCGCCCGGCTGATCCCGCAGTGCCTGTCGCGACCGTCGCGCAGGCAACCTGAGCGGCGCCGGCTGGGTCTCGACGCTGCCCGCTGCAGCCTGCATCCTCGTGCGGCTGCACGTGGCGCGGTGCAGGGTCCGGTCATCGGGGCGGTGCTCGACATCCGCTTGCCACGGCGGATCGCGACGGACCTCCGGCTGCATCCTTTGCACGGCTCATTCGTCTCCTTGGGGAGAGGCGACGACAGGACGGGGTCCATCCGGTCCCGGCGTCCTCTGTGCTTGCCGTTATCGCGACGCCTCGTGCTGGTCGCCGCGGTGGTGTGCGTGATCGCGATGGTCAACTCCTGCTTCACACCTGATCAAGCTCGGGCGTTCCTGACCGGGCGCGGCGAAGGGGCCGCGAAGTTCATGGCGGCCCGCCCGGGGCTGGTGATGCCGTTCCGCTCGAGCCCCGCGTTGCTTGGGTTCATCAGCTTCGCACAGGCGGGCGCGCCGCCGGGCGTGGCCTTCCCGCTCCTGATCGCCGCACCGATGGTCAACGAGGCGGCGCTGGCGCGCTTGTTCGGCTGGAGCTTCGGCTGCTTGCGCGAGACCGTCAGCAGGCTGTGGCCCCGTGACCCTGGCCGGCATCCCCGGCCGGGTGCCTCAGGACATCATGGCCTCGTTCATCGGCAAGGTCGCCTGGTGGTCGGTACCGCTGGTCGTTCGAAACAGTGTGCCGATGTACGTCAACGCCGGCGGGACGATCCCGATCGTGCAGGCGCTGCGGGCCGAAGCGGCGGCCCTGGGCACCGTGCTGGCCTTCATGACGAGCGAGATCGCGCCGTCGCTGCCCGAGACGGCCATCCTGCGCAAGGTGCCCGAGCCGAGGCTGATCGCGACATTCGTTGGCGTTGTCGCCAGCTGCCTCCTGGTTGTCGGATTCGTGTTCCATGCGGTCCTGCAGTCGCCGCCCCCCCGGACGCAGGGTGCCCCCTCCAACCGGCGATCGACATGAGCTCCCGCATTCCCTTGCAGCTGCTGCCGGTTGGCGTCGCCATCTTCGCGCCGATGGCGGACGAGTCTGCCGCCATCGCCGAGTCCGCGCAGCACTTCATGCCAAGCGGCAGGCCGGTATTCGTGAGCGCCGACAAGCCGATGGACATGATGACCAGCCCGGCCACCGCCCCGGTTCTCGTCAGCGCATGGGCGACCGATGACTGCGCCGACGCGCAAGTCCCGGGCTCGGTCAACATGCCGCGAGGCGCGTTCCGGAAGCCGACCAACTTGGCCAAGCTGCCCCCCAAGGACAGGTTGGCCGTCCCCTGCTGCTGCATCGGTAACGGGGCGGCTGAGCCGGCGTTGCCGCTCAAGCTGATGGGCAACAACGCGGCACAGATCCAGCGGGACATGATGCGCTGGAGTCCGGTGGCCGCGTCGAGCGGGCGCAGCGGACGCTTGCCGTCCGAACTGCTGCGCGACACTCCGATCGCCGGGAGCGCAGCGAAGTGAGGACAGCGTCGTGCTGGCTCTTGCCGACGGCGCGGCTCGTCGGCCGTGCCGGGCTCGCGGTCGAGGTCCGTTTCGACGGGGTGGCCGCGGGTTTCTTCGCGCACATCGGCGACAAGGGCCCGCGCACCGCGCAGAACGAGGGCCTGAACGCCAGGCGCGGGCTGGCGTTCACCTCGGCGGGCGCAGTGCTGATCGACAGCGGCGCGAGCTTGCAGAGCGCGCGCCCGATCCACGAGGAGCGGAAGCGTGTGATGGCCCAGCCGCTGCGCTGGATCGTCGACACCGGTGAGCAGGGCCACCGCTGGCTCGGCAACGGCTGCTTCGCGGCCCAGCGTGTGGACATCATCGCCCACGCCCGCGCGCGTGCCGACACGACCAACCGAGGCAATGGCCAGCTGCGGCGCCTCCGGTTCACGCTGGGCGCCAAGGCCAACGGCGCGGTGCCGACACCGCCCACGCGCTGGCTGGTCTGCAACACGAACCACACCCATGTCGAGCTCGATCGAACATCATCCCTGGAGAGGAAAGCGCCATGGACATCAAGGTACTCGGCACCGGCTGTGCCAACTGCAAGCGCACGATCCAGCTGATCGAACAGGTGGCCCTCGCGAAGGGTGTGCCGGTAGCGCTCGGCAAGGTCGAGGACATTCGCGAGATCGTGGGGTACGGCGTGGTGAGCACGCCCGGCGTGGTCATCGACGGCAAGGTCGTGCATGCCGGCGGCGTCCCGGCCCGCGAGAAGGTCGAGCAATGGCTCGCCGTCCGCCCACCGGCATGAACGCCCGGGTCGAAACTCAGCCGGCGTGCGAGGTCTGCCCGACCACCATGCGCCATCCGTTCGCCGACGGCGCGCAGCGGGTCGCCGTGTTCGGGCCGTCAGACGTGGCGCGGACGGCCTTCGGGTTGACCGGCGTTCTGCCGCTGCCGCTGACGGAACCGCTGGAGCGCCCTGGCGAAGTGCCGCGCCAGCGCAAGTTGGTGCTGGCCGGCCCGGCCGACGAGCCCGGCCTGAAGGCGACCTGCCACTTGGTGGTGCATCAAGGCATCATCCATGTCTCGCACCTGCAGGGAGGCCTCGAGGAGTGGGCCCGCAAGGGCTCCCCGATCCGTGATGTCGTCCCGCTTGGCGCGGTCACCGCGGCGTCGTGCTGCGGCGCGCCGGCACGGAGCGAGACGGCGGCCTGCGACGTCGCCGTCGCCCGGCCCCAGGCCAGTCGGTGCTGAGCGAGGTGGCGACCGTGCAACGCCGGATCTTCGCCCGGCGCGCGTTCGTCGCAGCAGCGGCCGCGCTGGGCCTGGGTGCCGCGCTCCTGCACTGCACCGAGGCCGCGGCACCAGCCGCACCCGCTGCCGACGCCGTGCAGCGCGCACGGGCCGCCGGAAAGCCCACGGTGATCGAGTTCGGCGCCAATGCATGCACAGCTTGTCGCGAGATGAAGCCGGTGCTCCAGGCGCTGCGGCAAGAGCACGGCGAGCACATCGGCGTGATCGAGGTCGACGTGATCGCGCAGAGACACGAGGCCGACTACATCCGGCGGTATCGCGTCACGCTGATGCCGACCCAGGTCTTCTTCGACGCCCAGGGCCACGAGACGGGACGGAACATGGGCACGATCACCGGCGTCGAGATCCTGGCCCGGCTCGAAGGGCGCGCGCGATGACCGGCGCAGAAGGCCTGGTTGCGGCGTTCGTCGGCGGCGTGCTGACCTCGGCATCCCCCTGCGTGCTGACCGCGGTGCCGGTGGCGGTGGGCTTCGTGGGCGGCCACGCGGTCACGCCGCGGCGCGCGTGGTCGCTGGCGCTGGCTTTCGTGGGGGGCATGAACGCGGCACTGCTCATGATGGGTCTGGCCGCGGCGCGGCTCGGGCTGTTGCTCGGCACCCTGCCCGGCCCCTGGTCGGTGGCGGTCGGTCTGCTCGTCGTCGCGGCCGCCGCATGGCTCTGGCGGCCGATGGCTGCGACCTGCGGCGTGCCGCTGCCGGCGGCGCTGCAGCGGCACCTGGCGCGCTCGGGCGTCGCAGGTGCCGTGCTGCTGGGCACGCTGATCGGCACGGTGATGAGTCCCTGCGCCACGCCGGCACTGGCCGCGGCATTGGCGCTCGCCGGGTCGGGCAGCGCCTTCGGCGCCTCGATGTGGTGGGGTGCAGCGCTGCTGCTCGCCTACGGCATCGGCCACAGTGTGCTGCTCTTGGTGGCCGGGGCGACGCCCGGCACTGCGAGCGCCCTGCTGCGGCACTTCGCCCCGGCCCAGGCCTGGCTGCCCGGTCGCCGGACCTTCGCCCTGCTGCTGGCGCTGGCAGGACTGTGGTGCGTGGCCCGGGGTGTCGCACCCGAGTGGACAGGCTCGATGATGGCCCTGTAGCGGCGCAGTCGGTCAACGGACGCCTGCATGCATGATGTGTCGCGGCTTGACCCGTCCTCTCGAACACCCGGCACCGGATGCCCGCTGTACCGGCCACGGGCATTGCCACGGTGACCACCCCTCAGCCCAACGCCGCAGGCCCGCTGCCCGTCACAAAGGAGAGCCCTGAAGATGGACCTGTTGCTTCGCCTGGTCGCCGCCGGCGCCGGCAATCTCGCGGCCTACCTCGCCGCGCATGTGTTGCTGTGCCTGCTGCCGGCGTTCTTCATCGCCGGCGCGATGACGGCCCTGATCCCCAAGGCCAGCATCACACGCTGGCTGGGCCGCAGTGCGCCGGGACAGGTGTCCTATCCGGCAGCGGCAGCGGCGGGCTCGCTGCTGGCCGTGTGCTCGTGCACGATCGTGCCGCTGTTTGCCGGCATCTACAAGAAGGGCGCCGGGCTCGGGCCTGCGATCACCTTCCTGTTCTTCGCTCCTGCCGGCAACGTTCTGGCGCTCGCCTACACCGGCAGCATCCTGGGGCCGGAGTTCGCGATCGCACGCCTGGCGCTGTGCCTGCTGTTCGGCATCGGCATCGGGCTGCTGATGGCCGTGATCTTCTGGCGCGACGACGCCTCGCACGAGGCCGAGCCGGACACGGCGTTCGCCGAGCGCGGCCGCGTGGGCGCCGCTGCGACCGGCGTGCTGTTGTCGCTGCTGGCCGTGCTGGTCGCCGGCACGCTCAAGCTCTGGCCGCTGACGGCCATCGTGGGCAGCGTCACGTTGCCGGCGTCCTGGGCCGAGGCCTGCCAGGCTGCGCTCACGCGGTGGGTGCCTTTCGATGCCGGCAAGGGCGAGGAAGGCGTGAGCGTCCATGGCGCGATGCTGATCGGGCTGCTGGCCCTGCTCGGCGTGGCCGCCTGGAAGGGTCTCGAAGACATCCTGGAGAGCGCCAACCGCTGGACGGGGATCACGCTCGCACTCGCCGCCGCGACGTTGATTGCCGCGGCAGTGCGGTTGGTGCCGGGGCCAGCGGGGCTCGAGGTCATGCTGACCGGCCGCGCCCTGGCGGTGGCCCTGGCCCTCGTGGCCGTCTGGCACTTCGGGCGCCGGCTCGGCGCCGAGGCCCTGCGGGGCTGGCTGTGGGAGAGCTGGCGCTTCGTCAAGCAGATCTTCCTGCTGCTGGCGGCAGGGGTCTTCGTCGTGGGCGTCGCGCGCCAGCTGATCCAGCCGGAGTGGATTCGCGGACTCGCCGGCACCAACGATCTGCAGGCCAATGCCGTCGCGGTGGCCTTCGGCGTGTTCATGTACTTCCCGACCCTGGTCGAGGTGCCTGTGGCGCGCATGTTCCTCGACCTCGGCATGCACCGCGGGCCTCTGCTGGCCTACCTGATGGCCGACCCCGAGTTGAGCCTGCAGAGCATCCTGATGGTCGCGGCGGTGATCGGACGGCCCAAGACCCTCGCCTATGTCGCCCTGGTCGCGCTCGCCAGCGTCGCCGCCGGCTTCACGTACGGCGCCTGGGTCGACGGCGCGAGCCGCTTCGCCCTCGTCGGCGCGCTCGCGCTCGTCTTCGGCCTACTGGCCCTCGCCGTCGCGACGCTGCGGCATCGCCGCCTGCGCCATGACCGGGCCGGGCCGGGATGCCCCCGATAGAGGTCCGCCGCGACCGAGACGGGTTGGCCTGCCGGATCCCGCGCACGCCTGAGGCCTGCGGCGCAAGGACAAGGTCGATCACGCGGCGGGCACCGCGACAGCCCTCGAGCGGGTACTCAGGCGGTCCCGGCGTAGCGGGTTGCCTCCAGGCGGACGAAGCGCTCGGTCAGTTCGGCCAGCGCCTCGTAGAACCCGGTCCGGGCACCCTCGTGCATGGCCAGAAGGAAGGGACCGACCCAGCGGCCCAGGTGCTCGCCCAGGAACCGGCGCTCGAGCGCCTCGAATCCGGCCTGCTCCGCGCTGCGGCCCGACCAGCGTGCCTCGTTGCCGCGGTTGATCAGCAGGTAGAGGAACTCCAGTTCGGCGGCCACGTGGTCGGGCAGATCGCGGAAGTCGTCGGCGATCTCGAATCCGCCCTGCGCGTACAGAGACTGCACGTCGAGCGTCGAGCCCTGCATCACCTGCTGCTCGCCGCTCAACCACACCGAAGCATACGGCTGCGCGAGCGCCTGCGCCGGACCGAGGAACAGCCGCGTGTAGTCCACCAGCAGATCCTGGAGCGCAGATGTGGCAAACGCCGGGCCGAGCCTTGCCGCGATCTCCGCAAGCCCGTGGTCGATCCGCGCCGCGGCAGCGACCATCGAGTCGAACAGCCGCTCCTCCGCGAACTCGGGCCCCGGCTCGTAGTAGCACGCGGCCAGGTAACGACAGAGATCGCTGCGCGCCGCGTCGCGCTCCGCCTCGGGTAGTCGCGGATCGTCTCGAAGGTCAGGCCCGGGCACTGTACTTCCCGATGTAGTGCACGTTCGGCTTGGTGCCCTTCTCTTCGAGCAAGCGGAAGGACTTCCGCGTCGCCAGGATCTTGCTGATCGGCGCGTTCGGGTCCTCCTGGTCGCCGAAGATGCGCGCCTGCGACGGACAGACCTCGACGCAGGCCGGCGGCAGCCCGTTGGTCGTGCGGTGATAGCAGAACGTGCATTTCTCGACCACGTCGGCCTTTCGCACGGGCTGCACGTCGCCACCGCTCCACCTGGCCATCGCCGGAACGGGCGCGCCGGCCTTGGCCGCAACCTCGGCGCCAGAGGAGGTGCAGCCGGGAATCGCAGCGGACTTGTCCTCCCAGTACGGCTGCGCGCTTGCGTCGGCTGGGTTGTAGCTGATCACGCTGTAGGTCTCCCCGCTCAGGCTCGAGTCATCCAGCTTCTCGTGGCTGTACGGGCAGGCTTCCTGGCAGCTCTGGCAGCCAATGCACAACTCCGGGTCGTGCAGGGTGATGCCCTCGGGCGTCTTGAACATCGCCTTCTTCGGCTTGACCGGGCAGGCCTTGATGCAGGGTGCGTCGCTGCAGTGGTTGCACAGCACCGGCATCACGACGTGCGTGACGTTCGGGAACCTGCCTTCCGTGCGGACAATGAAGTCGGCCCAGTTGTAGCTCTGTCCGTTGCCCCGCGTGCGGGTGTTGTTCTCGGCCTTGCACGCCAGCGCGCAGGCGCCGCATCCGACGCAGCGGCCCAGATCGATGACCATTCCAAGTCTTGTCATGATGCTCTCCGTAGTCCTGTGTCGGTCGCTCAGGCCTTGACGATCTGCACGCCGGTGAAGCCGCCGTTGCGTGCCGTGCTGCCGCTCAACCGGTCGTAGTCATCGACCAGCAGGTCGTTGTTGTTGGCGCCGCGTGGCGTCTTGCCGAACTCCTTGGCCGCCACGCGACCGTAGGCCCAGTGGCCCTGGCCGTAGCTCTTGGTCACGCTGCCTGGGCGCACGCCCTCCCACAGCCGGAGCTTGACGGTGATCGAGCCGGTCATCGAGCTGACCTTGACCATGTCGCCGGACTTCAGGCCAAGCCGTGCGCCGTCGGCCGGGTTCATCTTGAGTACGTCGTCCCAAGACACGTCACCCGGGTCCATCTTCTTGAACTCGTGGTACCAGGGCAGGTTGCCGCTGCGGCCTTCGCGATTCAGCCGGCTCTTGTAGTCGATGAACTCGAACGGATACTGCTCGCGGCTGCCGTGGCGCTTGGGCGGCTCGTAGTGCGGCACGAACGCGAGTTCGCCGCGGGCCACGTAGTGGTTCACGCCGAGGATGTCGTCGACCGTCGTGTTGTGCTTCTTCGCGTGGTCCTGCAGGCCCTTCTTCAGCGCCTCGCTGTAGAACTCGAACTTCTTGGTCGGCGTCGCGAACTTGCCGCCCCAGCCGCGCTTGAAGGCGTACTTGGGTCCGCTGACCATCCCGCGCTTGCGGAACTCGGCCCAGCCCTTGACGTTCTCGCCCTTCAGCGGCTCCTTGGCCATCCAGATCGGCGCGCTCGAGATCTTGGCCGCGATCTCGGTGAACTCGTGCTCGTTGGTCGGCAGCTTGCCGGTCTCGGGGTCCTTGAACTCCTGCGAGTAGTAGTCGAACAGGTTCGGGAAACCCTTGGCCTTGAGTTTGGCGGCCAGCAGCCACATCACCTCGGTCTCTTCCTGCTTGACGTCCCACAGCCGCTTGACCACCGGCTGCTGGATCGACGCGTAGGTGTGCAGGTTGCCGTTGTTGGTGATGATCGTGAAGCCCTCCGCGGCGTTGAACGTGGAGGGCAGCACGATGTCGGCGAACTGCGTCATCTCGGCCGGATCGGTGACCATCGAGACGAAGAAGGGCACCCTGGCCATCACGCGGTCCCAGCGGTCGGCCCCGGTGCACGAGAAGTTGAAGTTGGCCCACGAGGCCATCATCACCTTCACCGCGCCCGGGTCCTTCAGCAGGGTGTTGGCGATGTTGTTCGCCACCACACCGCTGCCCGGGCGGGCATTCATCATCGCGGGCATGTCCTTGTCGCCGCGGCCGTCGATCTTCTTGCCCGCGGCGGCCTTCTTGGCCTGCTCGTCGACATACTTGTCGCTGCTCGGCCAGGGGCCGATCGGCACGCCACCGGCCGTCTGCAGCGTACCGCCCTCGACGTCGATCGAGCCCAGCAGGGCGTTGAGCGCGTGCGTCGCCATCGCCGTGTAGGTGCCGCGCGGGCACATCACCGGACCGGGGCCCATCCATACCGCCACCCTCGGCGCCGCGGCACCCATCATGCGCGTCACGCGCACGATCTGCGCCGCCGGGATGCCGCACTCCTTCTCGGCCCAGGCCGGCGTGCGGTCCTTCAGTTCGAGGTTCCACCACTTCACCAGGCCATGCGTCTCCTTCTCGGCGAAAGCGGCCTCGTCGACGGTCTGGCCGGTCCTGAACAGGTTCTTGCCGTCCTTGAAGTCACCGACGAACTCCTTGTTCCACGACCCCTCGGTCAGCAGCACGTGGGCCATGGCGCCGGCCAGCGCACCGTCGGTGCCGGGCTGGACCGGCAGCCACTCGTGGGCCTTGGCGGCGATGTTGGTCAGCCGCGGGTCGATCGCGATCACCTTGCCGCGCTGCAGCAGGGCGGGCAATTGCACGATCGTGTTCGGCACCTCGCGGTTCGACGACACCGGGTCGACGCCCCAGCACACCAGGCACTGGGTGTTGGCGAGGTCGTAGTCGCGGTAGTTGTAGAAGCCCTGCGTGAGGCCCGGGCCCATCTTCTCGGCCTCGGCGCAGATCGAGCTGTGCGTGAAGTTGTTCGGCGAGCCGAAGACCTTGGCCACGGTACCGTACAGCAGCCCTGTGCCGGTCGAGGAGTAGCGGCCACGGATGTAGCAGAACTTGTCGGTCTCGCCGGTGCGGCGCAGCTCCATCATCTTCTCGGCGACGGTGTCGAGCGCCTCGTCCCAGCTGATCGGCACCCACTTCGGGTCGACGCCGCGGCCCTTGACCGGGTTGGTGCGTTTCATCGGCGTCTTGATGCGGTCCGGGCTGTACAGCTGCTGCGGGATCAGGTGGCCGCGCGGGCAGACATAGCCGTGGTTGGTCTTCGAGTTCTGGTTGCCGCGCACGCGCACGGCGCGCCCGTCCTGCACGAAGATCTCGATCGCGCACCACTGCGTGCAGCCCTGGCAGGTGCTCGCGATCCACGAGCCGGCAGCCGCGCGCGCCGGCCGGGCGGGCCTGACCTGCATGGCGCTGGTGATCGGGAACGACACCTGCGCAGGGGTGGTGGAGCAGCCCAGCAGCCACAGGCCGCTGCTTGCGGTCGTGGCCTGAATGAATGCGCGACGTGACAGCCTCATCGCAGTTCCTTCTTGACGGTTTCGGGACGATGGCGCGAACTTTCCCCCGCTCGTCACATGGTCTTGTTGCGCTGCATCAACGAGCGTTCCGGGATCGATACCCCGGCGCGTAATTCGAGTGTGCAGACATGCTCCCCGCTGCGGGCGGCCATCGATGCCCGCTGCGGCCCGCACTGCCGAGGCATCGCGTGCGTCCCCACCACGGCCCGGTGCCGCACCCCCGTCGGCACGAGCCGCGCGGCCTTTCGGCCGCCTCACCGCTGGCCGTAGTAGGCGCCCGGCCCGTGCTTGCGCTCGAAGTGCTTCTCGAGCAGGTGCGGCGCCATGTCGTGCAGCGTCGTGTCCAGCTGCAGCGTCAGGAAGGCCATGCGCGCGATCTGCTCCAGCACCGCCGCGTGGTGGACAGCGTCCTCGACCGACTCGCCCCAGCTGAAGGGCCCATGGCTGGCCACCAGGATCGCCGGCATCTGCATCGGGTCGAGCTCGTCGTTGCGGAAGCGCTCGACGATCACGCGGCCGGTCTCGCGTTCGTAGTCGCCGCGGGTCTGGAACTCGGTGAGGTCGCGCGTGCACGGGATCGGCCCGTGGAAGTAGTCGGCGTGCGTCGTGCCCAGCGCCGGGATCGCGCGGTGCGCCTGGGCCCACACCGTGGCCCAGGTCGAGTGAGTGTGCACCAGCCCGCCGACCGCCTCGAAGTGGCGGTACAAGTGCAGGTGCGTCGGCAGGTCGGACGACGGGCGGCGCGTGCCCTCGATCACCTGGCCCTGCGGGTCGACGACGACGATGTCGTCGGCGGTCATGATCTCGTACGGCACGCCGCTGGGCTTGATCGCGATGGCGCCGCTCGCGCGGTCGCGCGCGCTCGCGTTGCCCCAGGTGAACGACACCAGCCCGAGCCGCGGCAGCTCCAGGTTGGCGGCCAGCACGCGCTGCTTCAAGTCCTCGAACCTCATGCGTATCCTCCGGCCGCCATCCGCTGCAGCACCCACTCGCGCGCCAGGCGGATCTCGCGCAGCGGATCGGCCGCCTTCTCGGTCCACATCTCGACGAGGAACGGCCCGGCATAGCCCAGCTCGTGCAGCGTCGAGAAGCAGCGCACGAAGTCCACGCCGCCCTCGCCGAACGGCACGTCGCGGAAGGCCCCGGGGAAGCCGGGCGCGACCGGGCGCGACTCCTTGACGTGCACGCCGACGATGTCGCCGATGCCGGCCCGCAGCTCGGCCTGGACGTCGTTGCCCCAGGCCGAGAGGTTGCCCAGGTCCGGGTACACGCCGAGCCAGGGCGAGGGCGGCAGCTGCGACTTCAGCGCGAGGTAGCGCGTGATCGAGTTCAGGAACGTCGTGTCCATGATCTCGACGGCGAGCATCACCTGGTGCCGCGCCGCGAGCTCGAGCGCCCGCTGCATCCCCTCGAGGTAGCGGGCGCGCGTGGCGGCACCGGAGGGCTCGTAGTAGACGTCGTAGCCGGCGAGCTGGATCACGCGGATGCCCAGGTCGCCCGCGAGCTCGAGCGCCTTGCGCATCACCACGTCGGCCTGCGCGCGCAGCGCCCCGTCCGCACTGCCGAAAGGGCAGCGGCGGTGCGCCGAGAGGCACATCGAGGGCACCGGAACGCCCTCCTCGCGCACGGCGCGAAGGAGGTCGAGCCGCGCGCTGCGGCTCCAGTCCAGGCGCGCCAAGCGCTCGTCACTCTCGTCGATCGACATCTCGACGAAGTCGTAGCCCGCCTCGCGCGCCGCGACCAGGCGTTCACGCCACCCGATCCCGCGCGGCAGCGCCTTCTCGTAGATGCCCAGGGGGTTGTGCATCGGCGGTGCCTATCAGGTGACGATGTAGAGTGCGCCCTCCGCCTTCTCGCGGTTGGCGGCGACGAGCAGGTCGCGCCCGCTCTCGTGCACCACGTGCACGTTGGCCGGCCCGACGCCCTCGTCGATGAGCACCGCCTCGAGCTCCAGCGGCGAGCGGCGCCGCGCACGCAGCACGAACAGCTGCTGGCGGCCGCGCCGGCAGCCGCCGATGAACACCGGCTCGCCGCGCAAGGTGTCGGCGACCACCACGTGGTAGAAGTCGCTGACCTCGGGGTGCTCGAAGACACGCTGCCAGCCCGCGCCGTCGCGCTTGTAGACGCGGAACCAGCAGCCGTGGAAGGGCTCGATGGTGGCGAACTCGAGCTCGCCGTCGCCGTCGATGTCGATCGCGGCGATGTCGCTGATCGGCCAGTCCATGAAGGGGCGCAGGCTCCAGGCGGCGCCGGGCTCGCGAGGCGGCGTGATCTCGAAGGCGCCCTGCGCGCCGGCGACCAGGCTGCACGGGCCCTCGGGCCGCTGCAGCCGGCTGTAGCCGTGGTTCTGCGTCAGCCCGTCGTGCAGCAGCTGCAGTTGCAGCGGCCGCGGCCCGTGGTAGGCGCCGACCCAGACCTGCCCGGGACGACTCCAGTCCTCCTTGGTCTCCTTGTGCGCCGACAGCGTGCAGCCGATGAAGTGCAGCCCCCCGCCGCTGGCCAGCAGGTCGAAGCGGTGGATGTAGGGCAGCTGAAGGATCGGGGTGACCGCATAGCCCTCCGGCCCGGGCCGCACGTGCACGACCTGCGCCTGGTCCCACTGGAACATCCGGAAGAACTTCTGCACCGCGAGGAACTCGCCGTCGGTGCCGGGCACGGCAACGATCGACATCGTCCCGCCAGGGCCGTCCCAGACGGTCTGCGGCGTGTCGTAGGACGGGCCGCTCCAGGCCAGGCAAGGCCCTTCGCCTTCCGTGGCCAGCAGCACCCGGTTCTGGCCGCCGACGACGATGTGCCCCGCCGCATAGCAGCGGTTCATCGTGACGAGAAACCGCTTCTGGATGTTCATGATCGCTCGAAGCGATCATAGTGATCCACATTCGCGATCGACTTGATCGAGATCACCCCGGAGTGGGCGATACGGCGATCCCGACGAACGTTCCGCGTCAGGCGGGCAGTCGATCAGCCGGACAGGACCAGCGCATCGAGCACCCAGGCGTCACCCGCCGTCAACAGAACGGGATTGAGTTCGATCTCGGTCACATCGCGCGCCAGCACGCCGGCCTGCAGCCGGACGACCGCGGCGGCCAGCGCACCCAGCGCCAGCGGCGGACGGCCGCGGTGACCGCTGATCAGCGGCGCACAGCGCAGCCCGGCCACCAGCACCGCCACGTCGCGCTCGTCCACGAGGCCCGCGTGCACCGCGTAGTCGCGGTCGATCTCCACGTGGACACCGCCCCGGCCGATGACCGTGACCAGACCCATCGCGGCGTCGCGGCGCACCGTCACGACCAGCTCGAGGCCCGGCGCCGTGATGCGTTCCTCGACGAGGACATCGAGCTGACGCACTTCGGGCCTGAGGGCGCGCACGTTGGCCAGCACGCGCGCGTGCGCGGCCTCGACCTCGGCAGCCTCGGCGCGGCACAACACGACGCCGCCGACATCGGTCTTGTGCGCGATCTCGCGGGCGACGATCTTCACGGCGACGCCATCGGGGCAAGTGGCCGTGAAGGTCCGGGCGGCCGCGGCATCGGCGCACAGCATGCCGCGCGGCACGGACAAGCCGAGGCCACGCAGCCACGCCTTCACCGCGGGCTCGGTGGACAGTGGCGGCAGCTCCGGGGCCGGCGCCGGGTTCGCCGCCGCGGGTGCGGGACGGTAGCCCAGGCCCGGGATCGACAGGTTCAGGGCGGTGAGCGCCTGCGCGGCCTGACCCAGGTCGCGGAACGCGGTGAGGACCTCGCTGCGCGCGAGGACCGCCCACTCCTCGTCGGTGGCCGCCTCCCAGACGACCCACACCGGCCGCGGCGTACGACCCGCCAGCGACTCCAGCAGCTGCACCTTGCGAAGCCCGCCCATCAGCGAGGGCGAACTCGTGAAGAGGTAGACCACCAGCTGGTTGAAGTCCGGCGAGGCCGTCAGCGCCTCCAGCGCAGCTGCGAACGCGGTGTCGTCGAAGACCGCCGGCCCCAGGTCGAGCGGATGCGTGGCGGCGAGGAAAGGCGGGAGCCTCTCGGCGAGCACCCCGGCCTGCTCGGCCTCCAGTGCCGGCAGCGCGAGGCCGAGCGCCTCGCAGCGGTCGGCCCACAGCGCACACGCGCCGCCCGAGATGCTGGCGAAGGCCGCGCGCGGCGGCCCGTCGGGCAAGCGACCGGCCAGCGCCTTGAGCGTCCACAGGAAGGACTCGGCGGTCTCGCACAGCACCACGCCGAGCTGCCGGCACAGAGCCCGGAAGGCATCGCCGTCGCCGCTCATCGAGGCCGTGTGCGAGGCCACCGCCGCCGCCCCGCGGCGCGAGAGCCCGGCGCGCAGCACCACCGTGTGCTGCCCCGCGGCGCGGCCGCGCTGCACGGCGCGCGCGAACGCGGCGGCATCGTCCAGGCCCTCGAGGTACAGGCCCACGACACGCGTGCCGGCCTCGCCCGCCAGCCAGTCCAGCGCCTGCACCGGCGTCACGTCGGCCGCGTTGCCGAAGCTCGCGACCAGCCCGAAGTCCAGACCCAGCTGCTGCTGCCCGCGAACGGCCAGCGAGATCGCCATCGCGCCGCTCTGCGCGAGCAGCGCCACGGGGCCGGCTCGCAGCGCGAGGCGCTCCATGACCTGCGACAGCGACAGCGGCAGCCCTGCGGCCGCGTGCACGAAGCCGATCGATTGCGGGCCGACGATGCGCAGCCCGCCGCGGCGGGCGCGCTCCAGCATGGCCGACTGCGCCGTGCGCCCGGCCTCGCCCGACTCGGCGAAGCCCGAGGCCAGCACCACCAGGAAGCCGGCACCGACGGCCACCGCGTCGTCGACCAGCGCGTCGATGCCGCTCGACGGCGTGCGCGCGAGCACCACGTCGGGTGCCATCGGCAGCTCGCGCAGCGAGCGCCACACACGCAGGCCGTAGAGCTCGTCGTGGCGCGTGCTGACGGGGTAGACCTCTCCCGCCCATCCCGACTGCACCAGATCGTGCAGCGTGCGGGTGCCCATGCGCGCGGGGTCGTGGGGACCGGCCCCGACGATGGCCACGCGCCGAGGCCGGAACAGCCGATCGAGCTCATGCGCCATGCGGCCTCCCCGGTGCGGCCGATGGCTGGCGCGCCGCCGCGCGCGCGGCGCGGGTCCCCCCGCCGGTTCGACCCGTCACCGGGCCTCCCGGCCGGCCCCGCGCGGCCTTCGCAGGCACGGCGCCGGCGTCGTAGCCGAGCTGGCGCGAGAGCTCGCGGGCCTGCCGCGCGAGCAGCCGCCCTGCCGCATGCAAGCGGTCGTCGTCCAGCCGATCGGCCGGCCCGAGGATCGCCAGCGCCGCGATGGCGTGCTCGGCACCGACGAGCACGGGCGCGGCGGCGCCGGCGACCCCGTCGCGCCAGCCCTGGCGGTTGATCGCATAGCCGACGGCGCGCACGCCATCGATCTCGGCGCGCAGCGCCGCCGGGTCGGTGACCGTGTGCGCCGTGTGCGCCCGCACGCGCCTGAGCACGCGGCGCACCTCGTCGTCGGGTTGGTAGGCGAGCAGCACCTTCCCGCTGGCCACGCAGTAGGCCGGCGCCCGCAGCCCGGGTTCGGAACTGGCGCGGATGGGTGCGTTGTTCTCGATCTTGTCGAGGTAGATGATCTCGGCGTTGTGGTAGATCATGATGTGCGCGGATTCGCCCGTGCGGCGCACGATCCGCTGCAGGAAGGGCCGAGCCACCTCCGACAGGCGCAGCCGCGAGACCACGCGCGAGCCGATCTCGAACATCTTGTAGTTGAGCTGGTAGGTGGGCCCGGCGTCGAAGCGCACCACGTAGCCCTGCTCCACCAGCGTGCTCAGGATCCGGTGCACGTTGCTCTTCTGGTAGCCCAACTCGCGCGCCAGCTCGCTCACGCCGCGCGGGCCCTCGCTGCAGGCGAGGGTCTCCATCACGCGCAGCGCCTTGACGAGTGCCTTGTCCATCGCGCGGCTCAACCCGCGGCGGCCAGTCTCGCCGCCATCGCCTCGCGCATCAGGTGCTTCTGCACCTTTCCCGTCACCGTCATCGGGAACCCCTCGACGAACTCCACGTGGCGCGGCACCTTGTAGTGTGCGATGCGCTCGCGGCACCACTGGCGCAGCGACTCGGCATCGAGCACGTGGCCGGGTTTCAGCCGCACCCAGGCACAGACCTCCTCCCCCCAGCGCGCATCCGGCACGCCGAAGACCTGCGCCTCGGCCACGGCTTCGTGCTGGAACAGCCATTCCTCGATCTCGCGCGGGTAGATGTTCTCGCCGCCCCGGATGAGCATGTCCTTGATGCGTCCGACGATGCGCCCATAGCCGGCCTCGTCGATCGTGGCCAGGTCGCCGGTGTGCATCCAGCCGTCATCGTCGATGGCCTCGCGCGTGCGCGCCGCGTCCTCCCAGTAGCCGAGCATCACGCCGTAGCCGCGCGTGAGCAGCTCGCCGGGGGTGCCGCGCGGCACGGTGCGTCCCTGCGCGTCGACGATCCTCACCTCCACGTGCGGGTGCACGCGGCCCACGGTCTCCACGCGCGGCGCGAGCGCGTCGTCCACCTGGCTCTGGAAGCTCACCGGACTGGTCTCGGTCATGCCGTAGCAGATGGTGACTTCGCGCATCGAGAGGCGCTCGATGACCGCGCGCATCACGGCCTCGGGACAGGGTGCGCCGGCCATGATGCCGGTGCGCAGGCTGGACACGCGGCGCGGCGCGCGCGACTGTTCCTCCAGCAGCGCGACGAACATGGTCGGCACGCCGTACAGCGTCGTGCACCGCTCGGCCTGCACCGCGTCGAGCGTCGAGCCGGGATCGAACCCCTCGCCGGCCAGCACCACCGCGGCGCCGTGCGACAGCGCGCCGAGCACGCCCATCACCAGGCCGAAGCAGTGGTACAGCGGCACGCACAGGCACAAGCGGTCGGCCGGCGCCAGGCGCAGCGTCTCGCCGACGAAGAAGCCGTTGTTGAGGATGTTGCGATGCGACAGGGTCGCGCCCTTGGGGGCGCCGGTGGTGCCGCTGGTGAACTGGATGTTGATCGGCTCGGCGGCCCGCGTGCGCGCCACGGCTGCGGCCAGCGCGCCGGGGTCCGTGCGCGACGCAGCCTCGAGCAGATGCGCCCAGCCGAGCCAGCGAGCACCAGGCGTGGCGCCGACGGCCTGCTGCACCTCGCCACCGCCGGCCGCCTGCGCAACCCCGCCGGCAGCATCGTCCAGGGTGATCACGAGCTCCAGCGCCGGCAGCCGGTTGCCCTGCGGGCCCTGCTGCAGCGCGCGCAGCATGTCGTGGTAGCGCGAGCTCTTGTGCGACTCGGGCGCGACCACTGCGCGGCAGCCCGCCAGGCGCAGCGCGTGCAGGGCCTCGAGCTCGCGGTACGCGGGGTTCACGGTCACGAGGACGAGGCCCACGCGGGCCGCGGCGAGCTGCGTCAGCACCCACTCGGCGCGATTGGGCGACCAGATGCCGATGCGGTCGCCATGCAGCAGCCCGAGCGCGAGCAGGCCTCGCGCGACGCGATCCACCTCGTCGCGAAGCCTGCGGTACGACAGCCGCACGCCCTGCGCGCCGCTGACCAGCGCGTCGGCATCCTCATGGGTCGAGGCGATGCGGTCCAGGAACGTGCCGAGCGTCTCCTCCAGCAACGCGGTGTCGGTGCGCCCCAGGACGTGGCTCGGCGCGGGAAGGCTGTCGCCCATGCGGTCAGCGCGAGCGGGCGTGGTACTCGGGGTTCGCCTTCATGCCCGTGCCGATGGCGAGCCGGTTGGACATGGCGTAGAACGACGCCGTGGCCACGATGTCCCAGATGGCACGCTCGCCGAAGCCGGCGTCGCGCAGCGCCTGGCGGTCGGCGTCGCCCACCTCCTCGGGCCGGTCGGTCAGGCGCACGCAGAAGTCGAGCATCACGCGTTGCGCCGGGGTGACCTCGGCAACCCGGTGGTTCATCACCAGCGCCTCGCCGAGCAGCGGGTCTGCCGAGAGCTGCCGCACCGCCTGGCCGTGCGACACCAGGCAGTAGTGGCAGCGGTTCCTCGCCGAGACCACGACGGCGATCATCTCGCGCTCGAGCTTGCTCAGCTCGGACTCGCCCATCATCAGCTGGTTGTAGACATCGGCGAACTGGCGCAGCTTCAACGGATCGAAGGCGTGCGCGACCAGCACGTTGGGGACGAAGCCGAGCTTGCTCTCGCACTTGTCGAAGTAGGCGGCCAGGTCGGCCGGCATCGCGGCGGGGTCGATGTCGGGCAGCTCGAGCGCAGTCACGTCTCGGGGCTGCTGCCGTGCGGGGCGTTCGGCCATGGTCTCACTCTCCACGGAAGTGCGGGATGCGGTGCTCGACGAAGGCCGCCCGGCCCTCGGCGAAGTCGTGGCTCGTGATCATCTGCTGCACCCGCGTCATCGTGCGCAGCGCCTCGGCAGCGGGGCCGTCGGGCAGCACATGGCGGTCGACGCTCTCCTTGAGCCAGCGCACGACCAGCGGCGCGGCGTCGGCGATGCCGCCGGCCCAGGCCATCGCCGTGCCGGCCTGATCGCCGGCGGGCACCACGAGGTTGACCAGGCCCATGCGCTCGGCTCGGGAGGCGTCCACCGGCTGGCCACGCAGCATGACCTCCATCGCCAGCTTGTGCGGGATGCGCGCGGCCAGCCCGCTGATCAGTCCGTAGGCCAGGCCCACGCGCGGCTCGGCGTAGATCAGGCTCGCATCGTCCGCCGCGATGCAGAGGTCGGCCGCCTGAACCAATGCCAGGCCGACGCCGACCACGCAGCCGTGCACGGCGGCGATCACCGGCTTGGTCACCCGCACGGCGACACCGGGCACGCCCTGCCAAACGTCCTGCGGCATGTTCTTGAGGTCAGCGCCCACGGTGAAGTGCCGCGAGGTGCCACCCTCGACCACCGCCACGCGCTCGGGTCCTGCCTCGAAGCGCTGCCACGCGGACAGCAGTCCGGCGACCATCGCGTCGTCGAAGGCGTTGTGCGCCTCGGGGCGGTCGATCGTGATGCGCGCAACCCGGCCCTCGGTGGTGTAGCGGATGGCCACGGCGCGCGCCTCACTCGGCCTTGAGGTTGGCGCGCTTGATGAGCTCACCCCAGCGAGCGGTCTCCGAGGCGATGAAGCCGCCCCACGCCGTCGGCGTCATGGCCTGTGGCTCGAAGCCTCGAGACAGCAACTGCCGTGCGACATCAGGGTCGCCGAGCGCGCGGTTGATCTCGGCGTTGAGCCGCTCCAGCACCGCGGCTGGCGTGCCCGCCGGGGCCATCACACCGAACCAGGCCGTGGCCTCGAAGCCCGGCAGCGCCCGGCCCACGGGCTCGAGATCGGGGAAAACCGCCGAGGGCTTCTCGCTGGCCACGCCGAGGAACCGCACCCGCCCGGCCTGCTGCACGCCCTGCAGCGCGAGCTGGCTGTCGAGCAGCATCGAGATGCGGCCGGCGGCCAGGTCGGTGGCCGCAGCGGCGCCCCCCTTGTACGGCACCATCAGCAGCTTCCCGCCGGTGAGCTGCGAGAACAGCTCGCCGCCCAGGTGGGAGGCCCCGCCGGTGGCCGACGAGCCATAGCTCAGCTTGCCGGGATGGGCGCGCGCATCGGCGATCAGCTCGGCCACGCTGCGGTGCCCGTCGGCCGGCACCGCCAGCAGCAGCGGCACCTTGCCGAGGAAAGCCACCGGCGCGAAGGCCTTGGCGCTGTCGTAGGGCAGCCTCGCCATGAGCCACGGGTTGATCGCGTGGCTGGTGTAGTTCATCAGCAGCGTGTGCCCGTCGGCAGGCGCAGCGGCCACCGCCTGCGAGGCGATGGCGCCGCTGGCACCAGCCTTGTTCTCCACGAGCACGGGCTGGCCGAGAGCAGCCGCCAGGCGCGGCACCAGCGTGCGCACCACCGTGTCGGCCGTGCCGCCCGGCGGCGCGGGGACGACGATGGTCACGGGCCTGACCGGGAAGGCGGCAGCGAGGCCACAGCAGGCGAGAAGCGCGAGCCCGAGCAGGCCGCGGCGGGCAGAGAGCGTCATTCGGCGGGTCTCCTCTAGAAATCTGGAACGCCGTTGCGGGGTGACGGCGCCCCGCAGTGTCCGCGGCCTGCCACCGGTGTCGCAACGCAAGAATTTGGAACGCGCCGGCGCGATGGCTTGCCCATCGAGTGCGCCGTCAGGATCCGCCCCGCGTCCCCCGGGACAGGCGCGCAGCACGTGGCGCCGGACCGCCCGGGAGGCGGTCTCGACGCTCAGTCGCAACCCCGCCTGGCGGGCGGCTGCGCGGAGGACGGCGGCGGCATGAGGAGCGGCCGCCGCACGCCGGGGCCGATCGGCGCGATCCGGTTGCCCGGATGCGCCGGATCCGGCCCCCAGATGGCCTGGTAGGTGTCGATGCAGCGCCCCGCGCGCTGCAGCCGCCAGGCCGCGAAGGCCAGCACGGCCCACCACAGCGCGAGCAGCAGCGGCATCCAGCGCGGGGCGTCGGCCGCGCGCAGGCCGAGGCCGATGACCGGCAGCGTCAACCCGATCGCGAGCCAGCCCAGGGACTTGTGCACCCGCTCGAACCACCGGCGGCGCGCGCTCATGTCGTAGTGGTCGCCGCGCAGCGTTGCCGATGTCGGCCCGCCCTTGCTGCCGCGCAGGACACCCGTCGCCACCTGGACCAGACCCAGCGCCAGCACGAGCCAGCCGATCCCCGCGTGCGCACCGATGCCCCCCGCCGCAGCCCTGGCGGGCCAGCCCATCAGCGCCACGGCGACGAGCGCGATCGCGACCCCGCCGTACTGCAGCACCCGGTGCAGGTGCCACCAGACCGGGTTGTCCAGCTGCCGCGGCCAGTCCTGGCCGGGCAGCACCTTGCCGTAGCGGGCCACGAGCGCGCCCAGCGGCAGCATCACGGCCCAGGCCAGCACCATCAGCCGCGCATGCCAGGCCACGGCCGGCTCGACGTGGTGCGTCGCACTGCCGCTCAGCGGCAGCAGCAGCCAGTCGAGCATGCGCGTGCTCCGCGTTCAGGGGCGCTGCACGCCGCGCGTGTTCAGCCGGATCCGGTAGAGCGACGTGCTCGCGCAGACGTACAGCGCGTCGCGGCCCTCGCCGCCGAAGCACAGGTTGCCGACCTTCTCCGGCACCGCGATGCGGCCGATGCGCGTGCCGTCGGGATGGTAGACCTGCACCGCGTCGGCACTGCTGGTGTAGACGAAGCCGTGCACGTCGACGCGCAGCCCGTCGGGCAGCCCCGGCTCGACGACGGCGAACACGCGCGGGCGTCCCAGGTCCTGCCCGCCGAGGACGTCGAAGGCCCAGATCTGGTGGTGGCCCGTGCCGTCTCGGCGCAGCGCAGCCGAGGTGTCGCTGACGTAGAGCACCGACTCGTCGGGGGCGAAGGCCAGGCCGTTGGGCTCCTCGACGAGGTCGCTGACGATGCGCAGCGCGCCGCTGCCGGGATCGAAGCGGAACACGTAGCAGTCACCGAGCTCGCTGGTCGCCCGATGACCCTCGACGTCGGAGAGGATGCCGTACGGCGGATCGGTGAACCAGATGCTGCCGTCGGACTTGACGATGAGGTCGTTCGGCGAGTTCAGGCGCCGCCCCTGGTAGCGATCGACGACGATCTCGTCGCGCGCCTCGTGCAGCCCTGAACCGAAGCGTGTGCGCACGATCGCCCGCAGGCCGTGCGAACAATGCAGCAAGGCGCCGTCGGCCTCGCGGCAGTGGCCGTTGGTGAACTCGACCCGCTCGCGCCAGACCTCCAGGCCGGTGGCGGGATGCCAGCGCAGCATGCGGTCGGCCGGGATGTCGCTCCACAGCACCGAGCCGTCCTCGTGCATCCACACGGGGCCTTCGCTCCAGGTGGCACCCGTGCACAGTCGCTCGAGCCGCCCGGCACCCCGCGCGACGGGCTCGAAACGCGGGTCCAGCACCTCGACGACAGCCACGCCGTCCCCCGGTCGGCTCAGCGGCACTCCGGAACCGGTGTCAGCAGCGGCTGCCCCGAGAAGCAGGCGCGCAGGTTGTCGATGGCCAGGTCGCACATCGCCTGCCGGGTCTCGCGCGTCGCGCTGCCGATGTGCGGCGTCAGCACGACCTGCGGCATGTCGATCAGCGCCTGCGGCACGCGCGGCTCGTCCTCGAAGACGTCCAGTGCCGCGCCCCCGATCGTGCCGCGCTGCAGCGCCTGGACCAGTGCGGCCTCGTCGACCACCGAGCCGCGCGCGACGTTGACCAGGATGCCCTTCGGCCCCAGGGCTTCGAGCACAGCCGCGTCGATCAGCTTGCGCGTGCCCTCGCCGCCCGTCGTGATGACCACCAGGAAGTCGCTGATCGCGGCCAGCTCGGCGGCCGTCGCGCAGAAGCGGTAGGACAGCTCGGGCTTGGCGCTGCGCGCCGTGTAGGCGATGCGCATGCCGAAGGCCTCGGCTCGCCGGGCGATCGCCTTGCCGATGCGACCCATGCCCACGATCCCCAGCCGCGCCCCGCTCATCCGGCGCTGCAGTGGCATCGGCCCTTGCAGCCACTGGCCGCTGCGCACGAAGCGGTCGGCCGCAGGCAGCTGCCGCGCCGCGCACAGCATGAGGCCGATCGCCGTGTCGGCAACCTCGTCGTTGAGCACGTCGGGCGTGTGGGTGACGACGATGCCGCGGCGCTTCGCGGCCGCCACGTCGATGCCGTCGTAGCCGACCCCCATCACGGAGATCAGCTGCAGCGCCGGCAGACGTGCCATCAGGTCCTCGCTGACCCGGGTCTCGCCCTGTGCGGCGACGGCCCGGATGCGCGGCGCCACCTGCGCGAAGGCGGCCGGATCGGTCTCGTGCAGGCGGTCGTGCAGCGTGAACAGCGCATTCAGGCGCTCGAGAAACATCGGCGCGAGGCGGGCGGCGGCGAGCACCTCGGGTCGGGATTCGGGGTTCGACATGGGGCTTGTCCGGTCGGCTCGGTCAATCGTCATACCATAGCATGTCGCGGTTCGCTGGACACTCGGCGAGGTGTGGCCGAGCCGAGTCGCGCGATCACGGCGCACCCTGCCGCGGTGCCGCCTGCAGGAAGGACATCCATGACCGACCAGTTCGCCATCGTCACCGGAGCCGGCTCCGGGATCGGCCGCGCCTGTGCGCTGGCCCTGCTGCGCGAAGGCTGGCACGTCGCGCTGCTCGGGCGGCGCGCCGAGACCCTCCAGGCGACGGCCACGCAGGCCGGCGACGATGCGCCGCGGACCCTCGTGCTGCCTTGCGACGTCGGACAGGAGGACCAGGTCGCCGCCGCGTTCGATGCCGTGCGACGGGCTTTCGGCCGGCTCGACCTGCTCTTCAACAATGCCGGCACGGGGCTGCCGCCGCAGACACCGGACGAGGTCAGCGGTGCCGACTGGCGACGCGTCGTCGATGCCAACCTCAACGGCTCCTTCTACTGCCTCTCGCAGGCCTTCCGGCTGATGAAGGCGCAGCGCCCGATGGGCGGGCGGATCGTCAACAACGGCTCGATCTCCGCCTATGCGCCGCGGCCCGGCAGCATCGCCTACACCGCGACCAAGCACGCGATCAGCGGGCTGACGCGCACGGCCGCTCTCGACGGCCGCCCCTTCGACATCGCGGTGGGCCAGCTCGACATCGGCAACGTGGCCAGTGACATGACCGAACGCATGGCACAGGGCGTGCCCCAGGCCGACGGCAGCCTGCGCGCCGAGCCACGCATCGACATGGACGCCGTCGTGCAGGCCTTCCTGACGATGGTGCGGCTGCCGCTGACGGCGAACATGCTGTTCGTCAACGTGATGGCGACGAAGATGCCCTTCGTGGGCCGCGGCTGAACGGCACGCGCCCGCTTCCCCCACCACGACCGACGGCCCCGGCTGCGGGCCGGCAGGGCGCAACGGACCGACACCGGAGATCCCGACCATGAGCCTGGCCTGCACGATCCACGCCGCCCGCGACCTTCGCCTCCAGCCGCGCACCCTGCCGCCGCTGGGCGAACACGACGTGCTGCTGCGCCTGGGCGCCGGCGGCATCTGCGGCTCGGACCTGCACTACTACACCGAGGGCCGCGTCGGCGCGTTCGTCGTGCGCGAGCCGCTGGTCCCGGGCCACGAAGCCTCGGGCATCGTGCAGGCGGTGGGTTCGGCCGTCACGCGGGTGAAGCCGGGGCAGCGCGTGGCCATCAACCCCTCGCACCCTTGCGGGCGCTGCGACTACTGCCGCGCCGGCCGCGGCAACCTGTGCCGGCAGATGTTCTTCCTCGGCAGCGCAAGTGTCTTCCCGCACGCCCAGGGCCTGTTCAGCGAGACCTTCGTGATGGGCGAGCGGCAGCTGACGCCGGTCACCGAGAGCGAGATCGGGCTCGGCGAGATCGCCTGCGCCGAGCCGCTGTCGATCGGCCTGCACGCGATCCAGCGCGCAGGACCGGTGCTCGGCGAGACCGTGCTGGTCACCGGCGCCGGCACGATCGGCTGCATGTCCGTGATCGCGGCCCGCCTGGCCGGAGCGGCGCGGGTGATCTGCTGCGACGTGCAGGACCGCGCGCTGGCGATGGCGCGCGCGGTCGGTGCCGACCTCACGCTGCGCAGCGACCGGGTGGACCCGGCCGAGCTCGCCGACCTGGCCGAGGTCGCCATCGAGGCGGCCGGGAGCGCCGCGGCACTGAAGACCTGCCTGGTCGCGACCCGGCGCGGCGGCCGCATCGTCCAGGTCGGCACGCTGCCACCGGAGCTGCCGTTTCCCGCCAACAGCCTGATGACGCGCGAACTCGACTATCGTGGCGCCTTTCGCGCCCACCTCGAGTTCGACTGGGCCGTGCAGGCGATCCGCACGCGGCGCGTCGACCTGCGGCCGCTGATCACGGCGCAACTCCCGCTGGCGCGCGCGCAGGAGGCTTTCGACCTCGCGCTGGACAAGAGCCGCAGCACCAAGGTTCAACTGATCACGGAAGACGAGCGATGAGCGACCGACTCCAGGGCAAGACCGCGCTGCTGACCGCCGCTGCGCAGGGCATCGGCCGCGCGACGGCGATCGCCCGGGAGGCGGCCGCGATCGGCCCGGTCGACGTGCGCTTCAACGCCGCCGGCTACGATCACAGCGGCACGGTCCCGGTCATCGACGGCGGCTGGTCCAACTGAAGAGCGCCCGGCACCCGTGGACACGCCGGACCCGAGAGGAGAAACCCGATGAAACTGCTGCGCCATGGCCCGAGAGGCCACGAGAAGCCCGCCGCCGTCGACGCCCAGGGACGGGTGCGCGACCTGTCGCACCTGATCGGCGACATCACGCCCCGCCACCTGTCGCCCGAGTCGCTCGCCGCCTTGCGCGCCGTCGACCTCGACTCGTTGCCCATCGTCGACGCGGGGCGGCCCGGTGTGCCGTGGACCGACATCGGCAAGTTCATCGCGATCGGCCTGAACTACGCCGATCACGCGGCCGAGGCCGGCATGCCGATCCCCAAGGAGCCGATCGTCTTCATGAAGACACCGGACTGCGCCCAGGGTTGCCTCGACCCCGTCGTGCTGCCGCAGGGCTCGGTGAAGAGCGACTGGGAGGTCGAGCTGGGCGTCGTCATCGGCAGCAAGGCACGCTACGTCGACGAGGCCGAGGCCCTGAATCACGTCGCCGGCTACTGCGTGATCAACGACATCTCCGAGCGCGAGTACCAGCTCGAGCGCGGTGGCCAGTGGGACAAGGGCAAGGGCTGCGACACCTTCGGCCCGATCGGTCCGTGGCTGGTCACCGCCGACGAGATTCCCGACCCCCAGGACCTGGCGATGTGGCTCGAGGTCAACGGCCGGCGCTGGCAGACCGGCAGCACGCGGACGATGATCTTCGGCGTCGCGACGCTCGTGTCGTACCTGAGCCGTTTCATGACGCTGATGCCCGGCGACGTGATCACCACCGGCACGCCGCCCGGGGTGGGCATGGGGGCCAAGCCGAACCCGGTGTTCCTGAAGCCGGGCGACGTGATGACGCTGGGCATCGAAGGGCTCGGCGAGCAACGGCAGACCGTGCACGCCTGGGATCCGGCCCTGATCGACGGCTGAGCAGCCCCCGCCCCCCGGGCTGCCGCCAGGCGGGCGGTGCCCGCTGATGGTTGACACGGCGTGACGGATTGCCTAAGGTTCGGGCAAAGCGCATCCCTTAGGGATTGCGCGCATATCCACATCGTCGTTGGAAAGCCATGCCGAACGCTCCATTCCACCGTCTTCGCGGCCGGCAGGCGCTGCGGGGTGCGTGTATTGCCGCCCTCGCCTGCGGTTCGATCTCCGGCGCCGTCGCCGGCACCTTCACTGTCTCGAACCTGGCCGACAGCGGCCCGGGCTCGCTGCGCGCGGCCGTGGCCGCCGCCAACGCGAACCCTGGGCCGGACGTCGTGCAGTTCGAGATCGACGGCACGATCCGGCTGCTCTCGCCGATCGAGGTGACCGATGACCTGCGCCTGGACGGCGGCGGCCGCCGCGTCGTGCTCAACGGGGGCGACCGGGTGACCCTGCTGGTCGCCGCCGACGAGCACAAGACGCTGCAGGTCGCGCGGCTGACCCTCGAGCACGCGAATCACTCCCAGAGCACGGGCGGGGCGATCGTCAGCCGCGGCACCTTGCAGGTGATCGAGTCCCTGTTCACCGACAACCTCGCGCCGGTCGGCGGCGCGCTGTACGTCTCGGGCCCGCGGCTGCTCGTCGAGAACTCCACGTTCGCGAACAACCGGGCCCTGTCGTGGGGCGGCGCCATCGCCGTCGGCGCGACGACGCAGGCCGAGATCACCAGCTCGACCTTCGTCGCCAACGACGCGGCCGAGTTCGGTGGCACCTTGTTCCAGAACCCGATCTACGTGACGCACCCGAAGATCGGCTCGATGCTGGTGCGCAACTCGGTGATCTCGGGCGTCGCCTCCAGGGGCAACTGCAGCGTGATCAGCAACCGCCTGATCGACGGCGGCGGGAACATCAACAGCGACGCGAGCTGCCCGTTCAAGGCCGACAAGGGCAGCATCAACAGCACCAACCCGCTGCTCGGCGAGCTGTCGCATCACGGCGGCCCGACGCGCACCTTCGCGCCCCTGCCCGGCAGTCCCGCGGTCGACACCGGCGTGACCACGCACGTGCGCGAGGCGCGCCTGACGACCGACCAGCGAGGCTACTTGCGGGTGGCCGGCCCGCAGGTCGACAAGGGGGCGTTCGAGGTCCAGGCCGGCGACCGCACCGCCGCGACGATCGCGCGCCCGCGCGTCCCGACCCCCTGACGTCCTGGGATCACGCCCGGGGCCCGCCCCGCTCGGACCGCGCGATCCTCACCCGCCCTGTCGCAGGCGGAAGCGCTGCAGCTTGCCGGTTTCGGTGCGCGGCAGCCGGTCGCGGAACTCGATGGCCCGCGGGTACTTGTAGGGCGCGATCGTCTGCTTGACGAAGTCCTGCAGCATGCGCACCGTCGCCTCGTCGGCGGCGTGTCCGGGCGCGAGCACCACGAAGGCCTTGACGATCTGGCCACGGCTGTCGTCGGCCACGCCGACGACGCCGCACTCGGCCACCGCCGGGTGCAGGAGCAGCGCGCTCTCGACCTCGGGCCCGGCGATGTTGTAGCCGCCCGAGATGATCATGTCGTCGGTACGCGCCTGGTAGACGAACTGGCCGTCGGTGTCCTGCAGGTAGGCGTCGCCGGTCAGGTTCCAGCCGCCCTGCACGTACTGGCGCTGCCGCGGGTCGTCCAGGTACTTGCAGCCGGTCGGGCCCTTGATGGCCAGGCGGCCCACCGCGCCTGGCGGGACCTCGCGGCCCTCCTCGTCGAGCAGGCACGCGCGGTAACCGGGAACGACGAGACCGGTCGCCCCGCCCCGGGCCCTTGCCTCGTCGGCCGAGATGAAGATGTGGAACAGCTCGGTCGAGCCGATGCCGTCGATGATCTCGATGCCGGTGGCGTCCTTCCACAACTGGCGCGTCGCGGCCGGCAGCGCCTCGCCGGCACTGACGCACTTGCGCAAGCTGGCCAGGTCGTGCTGCGCGGCGCCGGCCGCCATGGCACGGTACGACGTCGGCGCGGTGAACATCACGCTGGCACGGTGCCGCGCCACCTCGGCCAGCAGCAGGTCGGGCGTGGCCTTCTCGAGCAGCACCGTCGCCGCGCCGATCGACATCGGGAAACACAGCAGGCCGCCGAGCCCGAACGTGAAGGCCAGCGGCGGGCTGCCGATGAAGACGTCGTCGGGCTCGGCCTTCAGCACGTGCGGCGGCCAGCACCGGCAGGCGGCGATGACGTCGCGATGGAAGTGCAGGGCCGCCTTCGGCTGCCCCGTCGTGCCGGACGTGAAGGCCATCAGGCACACGTCGTCGGCCGCACTGTCCCAGGCCGCAAAGGCGTCCGGGCGACGCGCCGCGGCGGCCTCCAGCGGCGAGCCCTCGCCCGCATTGAAGTGGACGATGCGCTGCAGCGACGGACTGGCCTGCTGCGCGGCCGCGAGCTCGTCGGCGAGTCGCGCGTCGCACAGCGCCAGCGTCGGTTGTGCCTTGTCGATGATGGCGCCGAGTTCACGCGCGCGCAGCAGCGGCATGGTGCCCACCGCAATGCCGCCGGCCTTGAAGACGGCGAGGAAGCACATCGCCAGCATCGGGCTGTTCGCGCCGCGCAGCAGCACGCGCTGGCCCGGCACCAGGCCCAGGTCGTGCACCAGCACGTTGGCCAGGCGGTTGACCTGCTGCTGCACCTCGGCATAGCTCCAGCACCGGCCGTCCGCGCCGATCAGGCAGCGGCGACCGCCCTGCCCGTTCTCGACCCAAGAATCCAGCAGCAGCGCGGCCACGTTCAGCCGCGCCGGTGGCGTCAGATCCTGCAGCTCGGGCAGGTCGAACACGAACTCGGGCAGGTCGGCCGCGGCGGGCAGGCGGTCGCGGGCGAAGGTGTCGATCGGTCGATTCATGCGCGCACCGGTGGCGTGGCGGGGGTCGAAATATTTTGGATCTAAACTATTTGGGACGCACAGGCCTCGCTTACCCGCAAGCGCCGGTCGGGTGCCGACAGCGGCAAGGAGCGCAGCATGTCCGGTTCGGGTTGTCCCTTCTCCCCCGGCGAGTCCATCGTTCGCGAGGAAGGCGCGCAGACGGACTTCTCGCGCGACATGAGCTATGGCGACTACCTGCGGCTGGACCAGGTGCTCGAGGCGCAGCACCCGCTGTCGCCGGCCCACGACGAGATGCTGTTCATCGTGCAGCACCAGGCCAGCGAGCTGTGGATGAAGCTGATGCTGCACGAGTTGCGCGCGGCCACGCGCTGCGTCGCGCAGGACGAGCTCGGCAGCGCCTTCAAGATGCTGGCGCGCGTCAGCCGCATCATGGAACAGCTGGTCCACGCCTGGGATGTGCTGGCGACGATGACGCCACCCGAGTACAGCGCGATCCGCCCCTACCTCGGCCACTCCAGCGGCTTCCAGAGCTGGCAGTACCGCTGCCTCGAGTTCAGCCTGGGCAACAAGAACGCCGCGATGCTCGGACCGCACGCCCACGCCCCGCAGCGGCTGGCAGACGTGCGCACGGCCTTCGAGTCGCCGTCGCTGTACGACGAGTCGCTGCGCCTGCTCGCTCGACGCGGCCTGTCGATACCGGCCTCCCACCTCGAACGCGACTGGACGCAGCCCTACGCCGAGAGCGACGAGGTCGAGCGCGCCTGGCTGCTGGTCTACCGCGACCCGCAGCGCCACTGGGACCTGTACCAGCTCGGCGAGGAGCTGACCGACCTCGAGGACGCCTTCCGCCTGTGGCGCTTCCGCCACCTGACCACCGTGCAGCGCATCATCGGCCACAAGCGAGGCACCGGGGGCACCGGCGGCGTCAGCTACCTGCGCAAGATGCTCGACACCGTGCTGTTCCCGGAGATCTGGCGCCTGCGCACCGACCTGTGAGCACGCCCGCCCGTCGCGGTCCGGCCCACGGGGACCGGGCCCGGTCCCCGAGCACGCGTGACGCCGCTCAGCCGGCCGCGTCGTAGGCGCGCTTCAGCCAGGATTCGAGCTCGCCGTCGACCTCGGCCACGGAGCCGACGCGGGTTGTCGCCTGGCACATGCCGCCGGGCGGCAGCCGCTTCAGGCGCGGGTGCGCCGGCAGGTCCTTCGCGTTGAACCCGATCTCGACGAGCTCCCGGGTCGCCGGGCCGACCATCGCGAACTGCTTCTGGCGCCGCAGGCTGATGTAGCTCTTCTTCGGCGCCTGCTCGCACGGGCCGAGGCGTGCCACCAGGGCCATCACCGCGTCGTGGACCGGGCGCAGCCCGGCCTTCGCGCCGGCATAGAGCACGTCGAGCGGATCGGCGGCCTCGGCCGCCGTCGGCGCTGCCGCGGGCGGCGTCCCGCCGCCCGCGACTTCGGCCGGCAGCTTGCCGATCAACGCGACGACCGTGTTCGCATCGCCGTAGCCGAGGGCGAAACGCTCGATGAGCCAGGAGCGGCGCTCGCCATGCCGCGTGAGTCCGCTGGCCAGCACGGCATCCTGCAGTTCGCCGATGGTGCGCCCCGTCTTCGACTGGATGTTGCGCAGCTGGGTCAGCAGCGCGGCCTGCGGATCGGCCATGGCGGTCTCCTCGTTGGATGATGGTCGAAGGGCGAGTCTGCTCCAGGGCCGCGCCGGCGACAAGCACGCGCCCGGTGCGTTGACGCGACAATGCTCACCCTTGCGCCAACGCCGACGGCCCGCCCCGATGGACACCCTCACCTCCCCCTTCCGCCTGCGCATCGACCAGCTGCGCGAGGTGCTGCAGCGCGAAGGCGTGCACGCGCTGCTCGTGCCCAGCGCCGACCCCCACCTCAGCGAGTACCTCCCCGGCCGGTGGCAAGCCCGGGAGTGGCTCTCGGGCTTCACCGGCTCGATGGGCACGCTGGTCGTCACCGTCGAGCGCGCCGCGCTGTTCGCGGACAGCCGCTACTGGGTGCAGGCCGAGGCCGAACTCGCCGGCAGCGGCATCGAGCTCGTCAGGATCCCGACCGGCAGCGCCACGCTGCACATCGACTGGCTGGCCAGCCACACGCCGCGTGGAGCAACGGTTGCCGTCGACGGCCAGGTGCTCGGGCTCGCCGCCGCGCAGCAGCTGAAGTCCGCCCTGGACAGGGCCGGTGTCGTGCTGCGCACCGATCGAGACCTCGTCGGCGACGTCTGGCCCGAGCGCCCGGCACTGCCGGCTGCCCCTGTCTACGAACACCGGCCGCCGCACGCCAGCGTGAGCCGTGCCAGCAAGCTCGGCCTGGTCCGCGAGGCGATGGCCCGGCAAGGCGCGACGCACCACTTCGTCTCGACGGTGGACGACATCGCCTGGATCACGAACCTGCGCGGCAGCGACGTGAACTACAACCCGGTGTTCCTCGCCCACCTGCTGGTCGATCGCGAGGGTGCGACGCTGTTCGTGGGCGAGGGCAAGCTCGACGAGGCCCTGCGCGCGGCGCTGGCGGCCGATGGCGTCCGCACCGCCTCCTACGCCGAGGCACCGGCCGCGCTGGCGGCACTGGGCACGGGCAGCGTGCTGCTGCTCGATCCCAAACGCGTGACCTTCGGCCTTCGCGAGCGGGTCCCGGCGCACGCACGCGTCGTCGAGGCGGTCAACCCGAGCACGCTGCTGAAGAGCCGCAAGACGGCCGAGGAGGCTGCGCACATCCGCAGCGCGATGGTGCAGGACGGTGCGGCGATGTGCGAGTTCTACGCGCGCTTCGAGGCGGCGCTGGCGGCCGGCCAGCCGCTGGACGAGCTGGGCGTCGACGCGTGGCTGACGCAGGCGCGGTCCCGGCGCAGCGGATTCGTCGGGCTCAGCTTCAGCACGATCGCCGGCTTCAATGCCAACGGCGCGATGCCGCACTACCGCGCCACCGAGAGCTCGTTCGCGACGATCGCCGGCGACGGGTTGCTGCTGATCGACAGCGGCGCGCAGTACCTCGGCGGGACGACCGACATCACGCGGGTCTGGCCGATCGGTACCGTCAGCCCGGCGATGAAACGCGATGTCACGCTGGTGCTCAAGGGCATGCTCGCGCTGAGCCGCACCGTCTTCCCGCGCGGCACGCTCAGTCCGATGCTCGACGCGATCGCCCGGGCGCCCTTGTGGGCCGGCGGCCTCGAGTACGGGCACGGCACCGGCCACGGCGTCGGCTATTTCCTCGCCGTGCACGAGGGGCCGCAGAGCTTCAGCAAGGCGATCCCGGAGCCGAACATGGCGATGGAGCCCGGGATGGTCACGAGCATCGAACCGGGCGTCTACCGGGCCGGCCAGTGGGGGGTGCGCATCGAGAACCTCGTGCTGACGGTGCCGGCGTCGACACCCGAAGGCAGCACCTTCGGCGAGTTCCTCGCCTTCGAGACCCTGACGCTGTGCCCGATCGACACGCGCACCCTCGAGCGTTCGCTTCTGCGCGACGACGAGGTGGCCTGGCTGAACGACTACCACGCGACGGTGCGCGAGCGCCTGGCCCCGCATGTCGACGGGGCGGCGCTCGACTGGCTCGTGACCCGGACGCAGCCGTTGCGGTAGCTTCGCCCGATCACGAAGCCGGCAGCCCGAGCGCGCCCAGCACCGCCCGGTGCAGGGGCGTCGACGGATCGGCCATCGCGTCCATCACGCCCAGGTGGTGGCAACCGGCGACGGCTTGCGGCGCGGCGACCACCTTCGCGCCCCAGGCACGCCGGATCAGCCGGCCCTGACGGTGGAACTCGTCGCTCTCCAGCTCGCCGACGAACGGCAGCAGCCGCTTGCCGGCCGGCGGCGGCATCGCCGCCGGGCTGAGGCGACGCGCCTCGGCCGCATCGAGCCGCAGGTCCGCGGCGAGGAAGGGCGCGTGGCGCAGCGGCTCGAGGTCGAACAGCCCGGACACCGGGATCGCGGTGCGCACCAGGTGCCGCGGCAGGTCGGGTGCCAGCTGCGTCCACCGGCAGGCGAGCATCATCGCGGCCAGGTGGCCGCCCGCGGAGTGGCCGGCCACGACGATGCGGCGTTCGTCACCGCCGTACGCGCGCGCACGGCGCCAGGTCCAGGCGACGGCCTGCGCCACCTGCAGGACGATCTGCGCGACGGTCACCGCCGGACACAGCGCGTAGTTCGGCACGACGACCAAGGCCCCCGCGGCCGCGAAGGGCCGCGCGATGAACGACTGGTCGCGCTTGTCCAGCGAACGCCAGTAGCCGCCGTGGATGTGCAGCAGGACGGGCGCGGGCCCATCCGGCGAACCCTCCGGCCGGAAGACGTCGAGCCGCTCGGTGTCGTCACGGCCGTCCCCATAGGGCAGGTCGAGCTCGCAGCGGGACGCCGCGCGGGCGTCGGCCGATCGCTCGGCCCAGCCGCGCAGGATCGTGACGGCGTCGGCGATGCCGGCTCGGGCGTTGTACTGGCGGTCGTACCACTCGGGGCTGTGTGTCGTCACGGTAGCCTCGCGGGGCTGGCGCATCGCCCGTGACGATAGCGCAGCCGCGTCGCGGTGCGCGGGCTCGTTGAGGCCGATCAAGCTCATGCGCCGAGCCCTGGGCAACAGTCGCCCAATGGCGGGCGCCGCGTCGTGCCGGAGCCCTCGAGGGAGTGAGCATGATCACCCGATCGCCGGACATCGAGCGTGCGAGTGCCGACCTGGCCTCGACGCTGCCCGAGACGCTGCGCCCGCTGGCGCGCATCGCGTTCGACTACCGCTGGAGTTGGTCCGCCGACGGCGCCGCACTGTTCGCGGCGATCGACGCCCGCCACTGGACACGCACCGCCGGCAACCCGCTGCGCCTGCTGACCGAGGCACCGCGCGCCTCGCTGCAGCGCGCCGCGGGCGACACCGAGCTGTGCCGGCGCATCGCAGCCCTCGCCGCCGAACTCCAGGCGGAGCACGAGCGCCCGGCGTGCAGCGACCCGGCACGACCGGTGGCCTTCGTCTGCGCGGAGTTCGGCGTCCACGGCTCGCTGCCGATCTATTCCGGCGGGCTGGGCATCCTCGCGGGCGACATCCTGAAGCAGGCCTCCGACCTCGCGCTGCCGATGGTCGGCGTCGGCCTGATGTACCGCAGCGGCTACTTCCACCAGCGCATCGACGCCAGCGGGCTGCAGCACGAATACTGGATCGACAGCGACCCCGAGCGACTGCCCTGCGCGCGCGTGCTCGGCCCCGACGGACGGCCGCTGACACTGCACGTGCCGGTCGCCGACGAGGACCTGGTGGTGCAGGCCTGGCGCGTCGATGTCGGCCGCGTGCCGCTGTACCTGCTGGACACCAACGTCGAGCTCAACAGCGAGGCGGGCCGCTGGGTGACCGCACGGCTGTACGAGAGCAACCGCTCGATCCGCCTCGCCCAGTACGCGGTGCTCGGCGTCGGTGCGGTCCGCCTGCTCGCGGCGCTGGGCATCGAGCCGGCCGTCTACCACCTCAACGAAGGGCACCCGGCGCTCGGCGTCTTCGAGCTGTTCGCCCGCGAGCGCGCGCGCGGCCTCGCCGAGGACGCGGCCTGGCACCGCGTGCGCGAGCGCGTGATCTTCACGACGCACACGCCGGTGTGGGCCGGCAACGAGTCGTACGCCCGGGACGAGGTCCTGACGATGCTGGGTCGGCTGGCCGACACCAGCGCCCTGGCCGGCGGGCGCGAGGCCTTCCTCGCCCTGGGGCGGGTCGATCCGGCCGACGCCAGCCAGCCCTCGGGCATGACGCCGCTGGCCCTGCGCTGCAGCCGCGAGGCCAATGCGGTCAGCGCGCGCCACGGCCAGGTCTCGCGCGCGATGTGGCGCGTGCTGTTCCCCGGCAGGGCACCCGAGGGCGTGCCGATCACGCACGTGACCAACGGGGTGCACGTGCCGACCTGGCTCAGTGCACCGATGCGCGCGCTGCTGGACCGCCACCTGGGCGCGGGCTGGCTCGCGCGCGCCGACCGGCCCGAAACCTGGGCTGCGGTGGCCGACATCCCCGCGGAGGAACTGTGGGCCGCGCGCGAGGCCGCGCGCACGCACCTCGTCGAGATGATCCGCCGGCGCGTCATCGCCGACCGCCTGCGCCGCGGAGACCCGCTGTCGTATGCGTCGGCCGGCGCGGGAGGCCTGGACCCGCAGCGGCTGACGATCGGCTTCGCGCGGCGGCTGGCCACCTACAAGCGGCTGCACCTCGTCGGCCTGATGCCCGACCGTGCGATCGCACTGGTCGGCGGGCCGCGCCCGGTGCAGTTCGTCTTCGCCGGCAAGGCCCACCCCGACGACAGCGCCGGCAAGGAGACGGTGCGGCGCCTGTTCACGCTGAAGGCCGCGCCGGTGGTGGCCGGCCGGGCCGCGTTCCTCGAGGACTACGACATCCCGCTGGCCGGGCATCTGGTCGGCGGCTGCGACGTCTGGGTCAACGTGCCGCGCCCGCCGCTGGAGGCCAGCGGCACGAGCGGCATGAAATCGGTGCTCGGCGGCGGCCTGCAGCTGTCGGTGCTAGACGGCTGGTGGGCCGAGGGCTACGACGGCAGCAACGGGTGGGCGATCGACGGCCGCGTCGACGACGACCATGGCGCGCAGGACTGGCGCGATGCCGGAGCCCTCTACGACCTGCTCGAACGCGAGGTCGTGCCGATGTTCCACGATCGCGACGCCCACGGCATCCCGCAGCGCTGGGTGGCGATGATGCGGCGCAGCCTGATGACCAACGGGCCGCGCTTCTGCGCGGCGCGCATGGTGCGCGACTACGCCGACCACCTCTACGGGCTGGGCCCGCTGCCGCGCTGAGGGCGGCAGCCGTGCGGCGCGGCGCCAGACCTCACTCGATCAGGTCGAAGCCCTGAGTCTCGACCTCGACGAAGGCCCGTGTGAAGCGCGCCAGCGCCGCGTAGACCCGTGCCGCCGGGTGCTGCTCGACCGTGTCGCACAGGCCCGAGCCCACCCAGGGCTGCACGTGGGCGCGGAAGAAGCGACGCTGCTGCTCGAGGTTGCACACCGCGACGTCGTCGCCGGCGATCAGGTAGCGCATCACCTCGAGGACGAAGGCGACATGGTCCTCGGTCTCGCCCTCCGGCGCGGCGCTGGCCAGGCCGAGCGCCGCGATGTCGCTGCGCAGCTCGACCAGTGGCCGCTCGTTCAGCGCGCCGCTCAGGTGGTAGGACGCGTACGGCAGCACGTCGGCCTTGCCGGTGCCGACGAACAGCGATTCGAACTCGTCGCGCGCCGCCTCGGGTGTCGTCGCCCGCATCGCCGCGACGAGCTGCTGCCAGGGCTCCTCGAGGAAGCCGCCGGGCTGCGGTGCCTGCGTGACGGCCACCGCGAACTGGCGCAGCAGCTCGTCGTCGGGTGGCGCGAACCACAACCGCGCGAGCAGCCCGTACAGCTCGGCCCGCTGCAGTTCCTCGCCGTCGTCGGGCGAGGCGAGGGACAGCGGCTGCGAGGTGGCGGTGCTCATCACAAGTCCGTGATCTTCGTTTCGTTCGGGTTCGAGAACATCGCGTTGACGCGGCAGTCGCCGCACATGCGCAGCCGCTGCGCATTGTCTCCGGCAAAGGCGGGGTGCGAGCCGACCTTGGCGATCATCGCCTCGATCGCGCGCAGCGTCCCGAAGGGCTTGCCGCAGCCGATGCAGCGGAACGGCTCGGCCTCGTTGATCACCCGCGGCTGCTTGCGCGCGCGCCCCTCGTCGGCCAGCCACAGGCGCGGCTCCAGGCGCAGGGCGTCCTCGGGACAGGTCTTGACGCACAGGCCGCACTGGACGCAGTTCTTCTCGACGAAGCGCAGCTGCGGCGCGTTCGGGTTGTCGGCCAGCGCGGACTCGGGGCAGGCGCCGACACACGAGAGGCACAGCGTGCACTTCTGCGCATCGACCCCCAGGCTGCCGAACGGCGAGCCGGCCGCGGGCAGCGCGATCGCCTCGGGCCGCGCGCGCGCCGCGTTCCAGAGGCTGTCAATGGCCAGCTCGAGCGTCGCTCGCTTGTCGGCCTGCGCGGCGATCGCCGCCGGCCGCTCGACACCCTGCGCGGGTTCGGCGCGCAGTGCGGCGTCCAGGGCCGCGAGGTCGCGCGCGTCACGGGCCTCGACGAGGTGGAGGTGCGTGCCGGCGAAGCCCAGCCCGGTCAGGATCGCCTGGGCGACGGCCATCTGTCCGGCCAGCGCCTGCCGGTACTGCGGGGCCTCCTCGTCGGTCAACAGCACCCAGACCTGGTTCGCGCCCTGGGCGATCGCGGTGAGCCACAAGTCCAGGCCGACACTGGCCGTGTGCCACAGCGCGACGGGGATCATGCGCGCCGGCAGGCCGTGCAGCGAGCGGTCGACCTGCGCCGCGCGCCCGAGCTCCTCGACGAGACGTCGCCCTGCGCCTTCGCTGTGCAGCAGCAGCGCCGGCTGCCGGCCGCCGGCGCGCGCGTAGGTCTGCAGCAGCGTGCGCAGGCGGCGCCCCTGGTCGACCGTGTTCGGCGCCGCGTAGGCCAGCGCGCCGCTCGGGCACACCGTCGTGCACGCGCCGCAACCGACGCACAGGTACGGGTCGACGACGATGCCGCCGCCCTGGCCCCCCGGCTGCGGCACGGCCGGGGACGTCGTGCGCAGCTTGCGTTCGGACTTGCCCTTCAGCGTCGCGTCGCTGCGGATCGCGCTGGCCGAGCAGATGTCGATGCACGCGGTGCAGCCGGTCTGCTCGTTGCGGCTGTGTGCGCAGAGCTTCGGCTTGTACTGGAAGAATCGCGGCTTGTCGAACTCGCCGACCAGCCCGCGCAGTGCCAGCACCGCGTCGACCAGCTGCCGTTCGTCGCGGCCGGCGTGCCGGTAGCCCTGCGGCGGCGCGTGCTGGCTGAACGCGGGGGAGTCGCGCAGGTCCAGGACCAGGTCGAAGCTCTCCGTCGTCTGCTGCGGGGCGCGGTCGAAGTCGATCGCGCCCGCCGCCTCGCAGGCGGCCACGCAGTCGCGATGGCTGCGGCAACGCGAGAGGTCGACGCTGTAACTGAAGTCGATCGCGCCTTCCGGACAGGCCGCGATGCAGGCGTTGCAGCGGGTGCACAAGTCCAGGTCGATCGGGTTGCCGCCGCCCCAGGTCGCCTCGAACGCCCCCAGGTGGCCGCTCAGGCGCTGCAGCGTGCCGGCATGGACGGCGCGTTCCCGCCGCTGCGGCATCGCCGCTCGCGCACCCGTGGCCAGGACGCTGACCGTCAACCCGTCGCCCTCGAGCATGGCCGCGGCGCGCTCGGCGGCATCGGCCGGCCCGATGACCAGGCAGCGCCCGCCACTGCGGTAGGCGACCGTCGGCACCGGGTCCGGATCGGGCAGGCGCGCCGCGGCGATCAGTGCGGCGATCTTCGGCGTCGCGTCCTGTGCCTCGCGCGCCCAGCCGGCCGTCTCGCGGATGTTGACGAAGCGGATCGGACGCTCCTGCAGCGATGGCGCCCCTTCGGTCTCCTCGGCCAGCTCGAGGAACAGGCGGCTCTCCTGCGTGCAGGCGACGAGCAGCGGCTCGCCGGTGCGCGCCGCCCGCTGGAAGGCCGGCGCCTCGCGCCGGCACAGCGTGCTGAAGCCGCCCTGGACGGTGTCAGCCGGTGCGCTCCGGGCCACCGGCGTCGTCGGCGTCGTCGACGCGCCCGACGGGTTCGCCGGGGGCGTCGTCGGCGCGTTCAGCGCCTGCTGGAGGCGCTGGATGTCCAGCGGCATCGTCCGGTTGCAGTTGCAGATCAGGGTGTTCATCGGGTGTGGGCGGCTCGTGCGGGTGCGGCCCGTCGGCCGGCGGATCGGGTTCGGGCTTGTCCTGCTCCTTCAGCTCGTCGTCGAGCAGGCCGAGTGCGCGCGCCTGCAGCATCGTGCGCATGATCGACCGCGGCAGAGGTTCGCCCTGGCTGTAGTCGTCGATGTAGACATCGAGACCGTCCATCACGTTGAAGTGAGGATCGGAGTGGAACAGCTTCTTCATCGCCGCGTTGCGCACCTGCGGATCGACGTCGCGCGCGGCGAAGGCCCGGAAGTCGCTGTCCTTGGTCAGCTGCTCGACATCGGACAGCGTCGGGGCAGCGGGGCGCGGCGGGTCGGCTTGCGCGTGAGCCGCCTGCCCGGCAACGGGCGCCCCACCCCCGGCTGCCGGCACGGGTCGAGCCATCGGAGCCGCAGCCGCAGGCCCAGGGCCGCCCTCCCCGGGCAGCGGCCGCCGGGCCACCGACGGGCTTGGGGTCGGGGTAGGGGCCAGGCTCGAACCCGGCAACGCATCCGGCGCGGTCTCGCTCGGGACGGCAGCGCCTTCGCGCGCCTGCGCCTTGCGGCGCGACCATCGCGACAGGAAGCCGCCCTCGTCGGCAGGCCCGGCCTGGCGGTCTGTCATGGACCGCCCCCTTCGCCGGCGTCACCCCGGCGCAGCATGCGGGCCTGGCGTTCGCGCTCCTGCGGGCTCAGGAACGACTGGGCGCGCACCTTGCGAGGCGTCTCCGGCTCGAAGTGCCGGTTCGTGAAGTCCTGCAGCCACCCGCACAGCTCGGGTGCCAGCGGCACGCTCTCGACATGCTCCTCCGCCGACATGCGCCGGTCAGCCTCGATGTAGGAGACGCTGACGGCCGAGACCTCGACACGGGAGGCGTCGGTGTCGTCGGACCGCCAGAACACGAACCAGCACGGCCGTCCGGAGGTCAGATTCAGGAAATAGCCCTTGCACTCGTCGGGAAACAGGCGCAGCGTGAACCCCGGGTACAGCCAGCGCGAGTGCTTGCCGTCGTCGAACAGCTTGCGCGGCTCCTCGCCGAAGATCCCTTCGTCGGGCACGACCTCGAGCAGGCGGAAGCGCCACGCCTCCCAGGGATTGGGGTCGGCCGTGCGCTCCATGACCACCGCGACGCGGATGCCCGCTTCTTGCATCGGGTCAGTCTAGCCGAGCGGCCATGACCCGCTGGGCCACAATGCCGACATGCCCGCAGCGAGCGTCGCGCGATGACGATGAACTCCCCGATCCCGACCGAGCAGATCACCGGCCTGATCCTGGCCGGCGGTCGCGGCAGCCGCATGGGCGGCGTCGACAAGGGCCTGCAGGCCTTCCGCGGCATGCCGCTGGCCATGGTCACGCTGCTGCGGCTGCAGCCGCAGGTCGCCACGGTGATCGTCAACGCCAACCGCAACATCGGCGCCTACGAGGCGATGGGCGTGCCGGTGGTGCCGGACTCGGTGGCCGACTTCGCCGGCCCGCTGGCGGGCATGCTGGCCGGCCTCGAGCAGTGCGAGACGCCCTGGCTGGTCACCGTGCCGTGCGACACGCCGGACTTCCCGGACGACCTCGTCGCGCGCCTGGCCGCTGCGGCCGCCGAAGCTGACGCGGAGATCGCGATGGCCGCCACGCGCGAGCCGGGGCCCTCCGCCGACGGCGTGCAGGTCCAGCCGGTGTTCTGCCTGCTGCGCAGCGGGCTGCTGGAGAGCCTCGTCGGCTTCATCGAGGGTGGCGGGCGCAAGATCGACCGCTGGACGGCACAGCACCGTTGCGTGACGGTCGTCTTCGACGATGCACGGGCCTTCGCCAACGCCAACACGCTCGACGAACTGCGGGCCTTGCAGTCCGGGCGCTGACACGGCCTTCCGGGGCTGAGGTTCCTCCGCATGAGCGCCGACCGCCGGACCTGGCTGACCGCGTCGCTGGCGGCGCTGGCCGGCGCCGGCGCTGCCACCTGGGCGCACCGGCCGCAGCCGCCTCGCGAGCGTCGCGTGCCCGAGCTGCCGGTGCTGCGCCGCGCCGGCAGGCCCTTGAACGTGCTGCTCGTGGTGAGCGACCAGGAGCGCTTCGACCTCCCGCAAGGCCTGCCGCTGCCCGGCCACGAACGTCTGCGCGGCAGCGGCACGAGCTTCACCAACTGGCACGTCAACACGACGCCGTGCTCGCCGTCGCGCTCGAACCTGTACTTCGGGCAGCACACGCGGCACACGCGCATGATCGTCAACCTCGGCGTCTACCCGGAGCCCGAGATCCCGCCGGCGATGCCCAGCCTCGGGCACTACTTCCGCGCCAACGGCTACGTCACGGCCTACAAGGGCAAGTGGCACCTCAGCCCCATCGCGGGCCGCCACGAGCTGACCTACGGGCGCTATCCGAACTCGCGCGACGCGCTGGAGCCCTTCGGCTTCGCCGACTTCAACATCGACGGCGACCCGCACGGATCCACCTGGACCGGCTACAAGTTCGACGCGCAGATCGCCGCGGACGCGGCCCACTGGCTGCACACGCGCGGGCGGCAGGGCGGCAAGCCGTGGCTGCTGGCGGTGAACTTCGTCAATCCGCACGACGTGATGTACGTGGCGACGAGCGCCGCGCAGATCGAGTCGCGCCGCCACCGCGACTATCTCGCGCCGCTGGCGGGCCCGCCGGTGGACAGCCTCTACCAGACCGCCTGGGACTTCCCGCTGCCGGCCAATCGCGTCGACGACCTCGCCCGCAAGCCCTGGGCGCAGCGCCACTACCGCGCCTTCTGCGACGAGGCCTTCGGGCGGCTCGCCGGCGATGACGCGACCTGGCAGGCCTACCAGAACTACTACTTCAACTGCATCCGCGACGTCGACCGTCATCTGGTCACCGTGCTCGACGCGCTCGAGGCGAGCGGACAGGCCTCGTCGACGGTCGTCGTCTACACGTCCGACCACGGGGAGATGGCCGGCGCCCACGGCCTTCGGCAGAAGGGGCCGTTCATGTACCAGGAGAACACGCGGGTGCCGTTCATCGTCTGGCATCCGGACGTGCAGGGCAACCGGCAGACCCCGGCCCTGGGCAGCGCCGTCGACCTGATCCCCACGCTGCTGGAGCTCGCCGGGTTCGATGCGTCGGCCACGGCGCGGGCCTACCCGCAGCTCGCGGGCGTATCGGTCGCCGCGGCTGTCGGCCGGCCGCTGGCGCGAACCGCCCGCGACACGCGTGGCATCCTGTTCGCGTACAACACGACGCACTACATCGATGCCTCGTTCGTGATGCGGCTGCTCGACCACGACGTCGTGGCCGACCGCCACATGCCGGCCCGCGCGCTGCTGGCCGGGATGCGGCCTCTGCCCGACCTCGGTCAGCCGACGCTGTTCCGCGGCATCCACACCGGACGCCACAAGTTCGCCCGCTACTTCAAGCCCTCCGGGCACCATGTGCCGAAGGACTGGGACACGCTGACGCGGCACAACACCTGCGAGCTGTACGACCTGCAGAGCGACCCGCTCGAGATGCAGAACCTGGCCCACGCGCCGGAGTGGTCCCGCGGGCTCGTGCAGGAACTCAATGCCCGCCTGAACGAGCTCGTCGGGCTGGAGATCGGCGACGACCTCGGGGACGAGTTGCCGGGCCCGTGGTTCCTCAAGCGCCTGTAGGCGACCCCGATGACAAGACCGGCCGCGCTTGCCGCGACGAACACCGGTCGGGCCTGGCGCGCGCTGCGCCCCTGGCTGGGCTGGGCCGCCGCGGGCGTGCTGCTCGGCGCCGCGGCGACCGCCTGGTCGCTGGCCGCCTGGGACCGCTTCGGCGCCGCCGCCGGGCCCTGGCGCGTGAGCCTGCTGGCCGGCAGCACCGAAGCCGACCGGCTCACGCGGGCCCGCGTCGCGCTCGGCGGGCTGCTCGCACTGAGCCGGCGCGAGACGATCTACTTCGTGGCCACGCATGACAGCGCGGGCGCAGCGCTGCGCTCGCGTTGCGCCTGGCGCATCACCGGCGTGCCGCCGGCGGCGCGCTGGTGGAGCCTGACGGCCTACGCCGACGACCATCACCTGTTCCCCGACGAGCTGCGCCGCTACAGCGTCAACAGCGCGACGGTCAGCCTCGACGCGGCGGGCCGCTTCACCGTGGTCACCGGGCCGCAGGCGCCGTCCGGGCGCGACGCGGCCTGGCTGCCGACACCCGGCGACCGCGGCCTGGTGCTGACGCTGCGCGCCTACGGACCGGAACCGGCGCTGGCGGACGCACCCGCCTCGCTGCCGCCGCCCGTCATCAGCCCGGTCGGGGACTGCCGGTGATGCCCCGCGGCCAGCACCTGCTCGCCGGCCTGGGCGTCATGGTCGCGGTGGCCGCTGTGACCCACCTGGCCGCGCTGTGGCTGCTGCCGCGCGTGATCATGGACGGCGCGATGCGGCGCCTGCAGGGCCCGGCGCCGCCCGCGCCGGTGTTCTCCCCACCGACCGACCACCGGCAGCGCGCCATCGTCATGCCGAGCCCCGATCTGGCCTACGCCGTGTGCGTCTGGGACGTCTCGCGCACGGCGCTGCGCATCCGCGCCGAGCCGCGCACCAAGCGCTACTGGTCGCTCGCGCTGTACGCGGCCCACTCGGACAACTTCTTCGTCCTCAACGACCGCGAGGCCGGCCACGGGCCGGTCGAGCTCCTGCTGGTCGGCCCGGAAGCCCCGGCGATCCACCCGCTGCCGCCCGGTGCGCGTCTGGTGCGCTCGCCGTCGTCGCGCGGGCTGCTGCTGATGCGCGTGCTGATCGGCGATCCGGCCACCGAGATGGCGGTTGCCGACACGGCGCGGCGCACCCTGCGCTGCGAGAGCGTGGCACCGCGCTGACCCGACGCGCGCCAGCGCACGGCACGCGGCCGGAGCCCGTCGCGGCGAGCAACTCAACCCGGTCGCCGCCCGGTCAGCCGCGTCACCAGCGCCTCGGTCTCCTCGAGCACGGCAGGGTCCATGCGGATCGGCCGGCCCCATTCGCGCGCGGTCTCGCCCGGCCACTTGTTCGTCGCGTCCAGTCCGAGCTTGCCCCCGAGGCCGCTGACCGGCGACGCGAAGTCGAGGTAATCGATCGGCGTGTCGTGGACGAGCGTCGTGTCGCGCACCGGATCCGCACGCGTGGTGATGGCCCAGATCACGTCCTTCCAGTCGCGGATGTCGATGTCGTCGTCGGTGACGACGATGAACTTCGTGTACATGAACTGGCGCAGGAAGCTCCACAAGCCGAACATCAGCCGCTTCGCGTGGCCCGGGTAGGCCTTGCGCAGGCTGATCACGGCGAGCCGGTAGCTGCAGCCCTCCGGGGGGAGGTAGAAGTCGGCGATCTCGGGGAACTGCTTCTGCAGGATCGGCACGAAGACCTCGTTGAGGGCCATGCCGAGCACGGCCGGCTCGTCCGGCGGCTTGCCCGTGTAGGTGGAGTGGTAGAGAGCGTCGCTGCGCCGCGACAGGCGGTCCAGGCGCAGCACGGGGAACCAGTCCTGTTCGTTGTAGTAGCCCGTGTGGTCGCCGAAAGGCCCCTCGAGCGCATGCAGGTAGCCACCGATCGACTTCAGCGGCACGCCCGCCTCGCTGACGCCGCTGTAGCCTTCCGGCGCCGCCGGGATGTGCCCTTCCAGGACGATCTCGGCGCTGGCCGGCACCTGCAGCCGCAGCTCGCCGTCGCCGATCGACGTGTCCACGAGCTCGGTGCGCGAGCCGCGCAGCAAGCCGGCGAACTGGTACTCGGACAGGCTGTCGGGCACGGGTGTCACCGCGCCGAGGATCGTCGCCGGATCGGCGCCGAGCACGACGGCGATCGGGAACGGCCGGCCCGGGTTGACCCGCGCGAATTCGCGGAAGTCCAGCGCGCCGCCGCGGTGCGCGAGCCAGCGCATGATGACCTCGCGCCGCCCGATCACCTGCTGCCGGTAGATGCCCAGGTTCTGCCGACGTCGCGGCCGGGCCACGGATTGCGGCCCGCGCGTGACGACGAGGCCCCAGGTGATCAGCGGCCCGGCGTCGCCGGGCCAGCACAACTGGACGGGCAGCCGGCCCAGGTCGATCTCGTCGCCGACGCAGGTCTCCTCCTGGAACGGCGCGCGCCGCACCAAGGCCGGCTTCATGTCCCAGACGGCCTTGGCCATGTGCCAGAGCCTGCCCGCCTCCTTCAGGCCCGACGGCGGCTCGGGCTCCTTCAGCGCGGCGAGCAGGCTGCCGACCTCGCGCAGTTCGCCGACGTCGGACGCCCCCATCCCCAGCGCCACGCGGCGCGGCGTCCCGAACAGGTTGGCCAGGCAGGGCACGGTGTAGCCGGCCGGTTTCTCGAAGAGCAGCGCCGGCCCGCCCGCGCGCAGCACCGCGTCGGCCACGGCCGTCATCTGCAACCGTGGCGACACGGGTTCGACGACCCGCTGCAACTCGCCCGCGCGCTCCAGTTGGGCGAGAAAGTCACGCAGGTCCCGGTATTTCATGATTCGTTCCGCAGATGACAAGGATCAACGACTCTAAAACCTCGAACTAGGGCTTTGCCGAATCGCCGACAATACACACGATTCGGGTAGGCCCGCGGTCTGCGGTCAGTCGACCCCGGGCTCCGCTTCAGGCAGACGCGGCAAGCGGTGCTGGAGCCCATCTGAGAATCATGTCGTGGGCTGTACCGCCACCGGGCCGCAGGCTCTGGCGGTGAACACTCGGATCCGAGTGACGGCCGCGGAGAAAGGAAATGAAGAAGATGCAGATGCTGGCTTCCGACCGGCTGGAGCGCGTGCGATCGGGTACCCGGCGGTCGGTGGGTCGTTGGGGCCGCTGGGCATGGCAAGGCATCGTCGAGGTGGGTCACAACTCGCTGGCGGTGCTGGGCCTCGCCTGTATCGGGCTGGTGTTGTTCTTCTCGAGCGACAGCGCCCTGCGCCACCAGGTGGAGCGTCAGGCGCTGGAGTGGTTGAACCTGCGCCACGGTGTCGCACTGGTGGCCGAGGAGCAGTCGACCGACATCCTGTCCGAGCTCGCCGAACCGGCCGCGGTCGGCCGGGCCACGGCGCGTGATCCGTCGGCCTTGCCGCGCGAGCAGGCGCTGGTCGTCTCGTGGCTGTCGCGTCGCTACCGCGTCGCGCCCGAACCCGTCGCCAGTCTGGTGCAGGAAGCCTGGGCCATCGGCAAGAAGGCCCGGCTGGATCCCACGCTGATCCTGGCGATCGTCGCGATCGAATCGAGCTTCAATCCCTTTGCGCAGAGCCCGGTGGGGGCCCAGGGCCTGATGCAGGTGATGACCCGCGTGCACGACGACAAGTACTCGGCCTTCGGCGGCAAGCTCGCGGCTTTCGACCCGGTGGCGAACCTGCGCGTCGGCGCGCAGATTCTCAGCGACTACGTTGCGCGCGCGGAGGGGAGCGTCGAGCTCGCGCTGAAGTACTACGTCGGCGCAGCCAACCTGCCGGACGACGGCGGCTATGCCGAGCGCGTCCTGACCGAGCAAGGTTTCCTGCGCGCGGTGGCCAGTGGGCAGACCCTGGCCTGGAACGTGCCGAACACGCGCACGGCCGTCGCGCTGGCGCCCGAACCCGCCGCGGCGGCCGCGGCCAAGTCCACCCCGGCTGCGGCGCCGCAACCCGGTCCGGCCCGAACCGCCGCGGCAGGCGCCACCGTGGCACCCGCACCCGGCACCGTGATGGCACCGGCGCTCGGTGCACCGGTCGCGACGAACCTGTCGGCTCCGCCCGGCAGCGCCGGCAGTGCCCAACCCGCAGCCGCCGCAGGCCAGCCCGAGCGCCCGGCGCCGGCCGTGCGGCCATCGAGCCCGGGCCCGGCCCATGCGGCACAGCCCGCGATGGCGAACGCGCCGGCCCTGCTGCCCGTGTCGTCCGGGGTGGCGGCCACGCCTGGCGCCAAGCCCCCGGCGGCCGCAGCCTCGGCGCCGGCGGCCACGGAGCCTGCCGCGCCCAAGCCCAAGCTCGAGACCGCCCAGGGCGAGGGCCGGGTCGCCGCGCTTGCCGAAGGGGCCGTCCGCTAAACTGCCGGTTCTGCGCAACTGGCGCTAGGGGCCGCTCGAACGCCGCCCCGAGGTGGTCGACCACCGGGAAGCGCAGACGGCACGCCTGGCGGCCGGTTCGTGCCGTGCGCCTGGGCAGCCCTCGACCGGTGGTGTCCCGCCGCCGGCATTCGATGGCCCTCACCCCTGAAGAGGACTGCCAGCCATGTTCGACCGCACCCAATCCACGATCGCCCGGGTCGACCCCGAAGTCTGGGCCGCCATCGAAGCCGAGAACCGCCGCCAGGAAGACCACATCGAGCTCATCGCGTCGGAGAACTACGCGTCGCCCGCGGTCATGGCGGCGCAGGGCTCGCAGCTGACGAACAAGTATGCCGAGGGATACCCCGGCAAGCGCTATTACGGCGGCTGCGAGCACGTCGACGTCGTCGAGCAGCTGGCGATCGACCGCCTGAAGCAGCTGTTCGGCGCCGGCTTCGCGAACGTGCAGGCCAACTCCGGGTCGCAAGCCAACCAGGCCGTGTTCTTCGGGCTGCTGCAGCCGGGCGACACGATCATGGGCATGAGCCTCGCCGAAGGCGGCCACCTGACGCACGGCATGCCGCTGAACATGAGCGGCAAGTGGTTCAAGGTCGTCAGCTACGGCCTCGACGCGTCCGAGGCGATCGACTACGACGCGTTGGAGCGCCAGGCCCACGAGCACCGGCCCAAGCTGATCATTGCCGGCGCCTCGGCCTACAGCCTGCGCATCGACTTCGAGCGCTTCGCGCGCGTGGCCAGGTCGGTGGGCGCCATCCTGATGGTGGACATGGCGCACTACGCGGGGCTGATCGCGGCAGGCGTGTACCCGAACCCGCTGCCCCATGCCGACGTCGTGACGAGCACCACGCACAAGAGCCTGCGCGGCCCGCGCGGAGGCATCGTGCTGACCAACCACGAGGACATCGCGCGAAAGATCAACAGCGCGATCTTCCCCGGCATCCAGGGGGGACCCCTGATGCACGTGATCGCCGCGAAGGCGGTGGCCTTCAAGGAAGCCCTCTCGCCGGAATTCAAGGCCTACCAGCAGCAGGTGGTGGACAACGCCCGCGTGCTCGCCGAGTCGCTCATCGAGCGGGGCTTGCGCATCGTCTCGGGTCGCACCGAGAGCCACGTGATGCTCGTCGACCTGCGGCCGAAGGGGCTGACGGGCAAGGAGGCCGAGGCCGTGCTCGGCCGCGCGCACATCACCTGCAACAAGAACGGCATCCCGAACGACCCGCAGAAGCCGATGGTCACCAGCGGCATCCGTCTCGGCACGCCGGCCATGACCACCCGCGGCTTCCGCGTGGAACAGGCGCGCTTGACCGCTCAGCTGATCGCCGACGTGCTGGACCGGCCGAACGACGAGGAGCGGCTCGCGTCGGTGCGCACCCGGGTCGCGGCCCTGACGCGCGACTTCCCGGTCTACCGCTGAGCCTCGATGCGCTGTCCGTACTGCGGTCACGGCGAGACCCAGGTCGCCGAGACGCGCGACTCCGACGAGGGTTTCGTGCGCCGCCGTCGGCGCTGCCTGTCGTGTGACCGCCGCTTCACGACCTACGAGCGGCCCGAGGTCGCGATGCCGCTGGTCGTCAAGCGCGACGGCAGCCGCGTGGAGTTCGACGCGGCCAAGCTGCGCGCCTCGATGATGCTCGCGTTGCGCAAGCGGCCGGTCAGCACCGAGCAGGTCGATGCGGCGATCGACCGCATCCAGGAGAAGCTGCTCTCGGCCAGCCTGCGCGAGGTGCCAAGCACCCGGCTCGGCGAGCTGGTGATGCGCGAGCTCGAGCGCCTCGACAAGGTGGCGTACGTGCGCTTCGCGTCGGTGTACCGCAGCTTCGAGGACGTCGACGAGTTCCGCCAGCTCATCCGCGATATCTGAGCCGGACACGGGACCCTGCACTGCGCAGGGTCCTGTGCCTGCGAAGACGCG
>ERZ761602.1110-NODE-1110-length-51528-cov-10.119597_pt1 | contig 51528 bp, 42 predicted proteins | sample MGYA00512165_ERZ761602 | MGnify/ENA primary metagenome ERZ761602 (study PRJEB28899, sample SAMN02445085) | bioreactor sludge metagenome | biome: EBPR sludge; isolation source: Thorneside wastewater treatment plant | place: Australia: Brisbane, Thorneside...
TCGCCAAACCTCTTGCCGGAAGCATGGCGTTGATCCTCGGCATTGCGACGCCCAGCCTTTCCGAAGCCGTTTGGCTCGCCAAGCAAGCGGCCAAGGAGGGGTGCATTGCGGTTCTGGTGATGCCGCCCGCCTATTGGCGCAACGTGGGCGAGGAGGCTGTTTCTGCTTGGTTTTTGGCGCTGATGGACGCTTCCCCGCTTCCGGTGATCGCTTACAACCACCCCGCGATGACGGGCCTCCCGCTCACGCGCGCCATCGTGCAAGCGATCTCGGCCCACGAGCGGTTTGCGGGGATCAAGGACTCGAGCGGCTTTCCCGAGAACCTGCCCATGTATCGAGAGGCTGTGCCCGCGGGGAAAGCGATTCTGGTCGGCGACGAGACCCTGCTCGCCGACGCACTACGCCACGGTTGGACGGGCTCCATCAGCGGCGCCGCCAACGTGCTCGCCCCACATCTGGTTCAGATCGTGCGCGATCACTTGGCAGGCGACCGCGAGAGCGTCGAAGAGCGACAGGCCCTCATCCAGCCGCTCCTCGAAGCCATTCGGTCCTCGCCCCAGCCCGCGACGCACAAGGGAGTCCTGCGATCGTGGGGTCGCTTGGCCAGCGACAGCGTGCGCCTGCCCCTCAGAACAGAGCCAACCGCCGCCCGACGAGTCTTGGAACTCATCGAGGCGACGGTTGGCGCGATTCGCTAGTGGGAAGCGTTAGGCTTTGCGGCGGCGTCGGGCGAGCAGACCCAGACCGCCCATGGCGAGCGCGATCATCGAGCCGGGCTCGGGGACGGGGTTCGCCGTGAACTCGAGATTGTCGACGGCCAAGCCGTGGTCGTTGCCGACGTCGTTCAGGTCCACCCAGCGGATCCACAGGTCTTCGCCCGGGTTCCACGTGAGACCGGTGACGGTGTTGCTGATCGCCGCCTGATTCGCAGACAGGTTGCCGTCCAAGGGTCCGGCGACGCTCGTGGCAATGGGACCGGTGAAGTCCAGGCCTGCAAAGCGGGTGTAAGTCGGGTCGGCCGAGTAGCCGACGGTGCCGCCCGCCGTCTGCTGGTCCTCACCGATGTTCGTACCGCCGATCTTGTACGAAAAGAGAAGGGAGTGCTGGGTCAGGTTGTTGCCGTCTCGCCACTGCTCGCCGGTGTAGCTCAGCGTGAACTCGTTGATCACGCCACCCGTGTTGTTCGTGAGCCGGACGCCGTAGGCCAGATGCTCTACCGAACCCGATGCGACCGAGCCGATGGCCCGCTCTGTCGAACCGGAGGTGCCGTAGGAGTTCAAGGCACCGGCATTCGATCCGCCGTCGTTCGCGTTGTACTGCTGGGTGAGCACGGTGTTCACGTCGTTCACTCGGCGCAGGTACCAGCCGCTGAGGGTCGAATTGTCGGTCCAAGCGTTGGCGGAACCCGTGTTGAGCAGGGTGTCGAAGTCCTCGGTGTAGGACCCGGTGAAGTTGATCTGGGCCGACGCCTGAACGGCGATAGCGGAGAACGCGAGGCAGAATACGGTCTTGCGAATCGTCATAACACTACTCCATGCGGAACGTCCAAGGACTGTTCCAACTCGGCGGCGCCTCTAACGGGCCCCTGCCAATGTCATCAGTATAGCCCCATGTCCCTCCCGTGTCAACCCCTGCGGCCAGAAGGATCGTTAAGGTTCACAATCTGGGGAGATGGTGCGTTCCGTCCTCGTGATCCCCGGCTTGGTCGGCCAACCAGGCGAGTCGTCCGCCACAATTGCGCTGCCGAACCTCGCCCCGTTGGCTGCCGAGAGCGACGTCGTCCCCCTCGCTCCAGAGACTCCCGAAGGCCTGCGCGAAGCGGCTTGGCTGGGCCTGAACCCAGCCGAGCACCCCGTGGCGGACGGTCCCTTGCTGGTCGCTGGGTTGGGCGAGAAGCCTCCCGAACGGGCCGTGTGTCTGGTCGCCACCTGGGGCACGCTTGGCGCGACGCTTGCCGAAGCGCCCCGCATGGAACCTCACGAGGAAGCGGAGGCATCGGCCGCGATGCGACGCCTTCAAACGCCCCGCCTGTTCTGGCTGACGGGTGAGCAACCCCATAACGCGCTCGTCTGGTTGGACGGTCCGATCGAGTTTTCGACGACCCCGTTCGACCAAGCCGTCGGACACGAGTACCAGACGCAATGGCCCGCGGGAGACGGCGACCAAGTCCTCCGGCAGTTCATCGAGGACTCCCACGAAGTCCTGTCGGCCCTTGAGTTCAATCAACGAAGGCTGGATGGCGGCGCGCCGCCCGTGGATGTGGTTTGGCCCTGGGGGCAGGGGTGGATGCCCCGGATGCCCAATCTAGCCCTGCGCTATCCACCTGCGACGGTCCACACCGATTCGCTCAGGGTCCGGGGTCTTTGCAGACTGACGGGGTTGACGTCCAAACGCGCTCTCTCGCGGGGCTTCGGCGACGATTGGGCGTTTGTCAAGGACCTGGGTCCGACCTCGTTGGTCGTGATCGAGGCGTTCGCCACGCTTCGGCGAGCGGGTCGGGCCGAGGAACTCGGATGGCTCGGCAAGCGCCTCGACACGCACTTGTTCGACTTGTTTCGCCCCTTGCCGCCCTCAGCAGGTTCGCACCTTGTCATACTAAGTCCCAGCGACACCGGCCCCGGTCTCATGCTCGAACGCTCGGCCGACTCGCGAGGCGGAACCACGCCTTTCGATGAACGGGCGCTCGAAGATGCCGGGCGGGCAGGGCGAACCACCTGGGACGTCGTCGCGCGAGTCATGCGTTCATGGACATCTTGAAAACCCTCAGCCTGTCGCTCTCGCTTGTTCTCTTTGGCTCGACCGCGGTCGCCCAAGATGCGGCACGAGTCGCGTTGGAGGCACGCGAGAAGCAAGGACTGGAGCAGGCGCTCTACATCGGCAATCTGACGGTCTCCGACCTCAAGTTCGAGAAGAAGCTCTTCCGACACGCGGGTCGCTCGGCCGTCGTGGACATGTCGCTGGACGATCCCTTGACCGCAGCCGACTTGCTGCTTGGCGCGCATGCCGATGCCCTCGGTCTCCCGGCGTCCCGCGCATTGGAGATGGGCCGCGAGCGCTTCCTTTCCCGCACAAGACCGGCGCGCATTTTCGCCCAAGCGCCCGCCGACTTCCTGCGTGGTGTGCCCAACGATTTCGGCGCCCTCAAGACGCCTATCGGCAACCTGCTCTACGCGATCCGGCAAGCCAACGAAGAAGTGCGCGCCGCCACCTCGCGTCTGGAACCCGCCGAGCGGAGGACGCTCATCGAGAGTCTGCCCGCACTGGCTGTGGAAGAACCGATGATTCGGTTCGCGTTCGCGCGTGACCCCAACCGCGACCGACGCGCCGTCTTCGCTTTGCTGGAACGCGTGGACCTCGACGCGATCGGGGCGGCGGGAGCGTCGCTGGCCGCCGCCATCGAGCGCGAGATGCCCGGGCTCAAGGCAGCCGCAGAGAAGGAAGATCTGGCCGCTCGCAAGGTCACCGTGCAGGGCATGGTGCTCGCCATAGGCGGCAAAGGCTCCGACCGTCACGAAGACACGAACGCCGTGCTGACCCTCGACTTCGGCGGTGACGACGTGTATGTTGGGCGCCACGGTGCGGGTGCGGGGTACGCCTCGGTCCTGATCGACCTCGACGGAGACGACCTCTACAAGCCGATGGATCTGAGCATCGGCGCGGGCCTGCTCGGGATCGGCCTCGCCTACGACCTCAAAGGCAACGATCGGTACTTCACGCAATCGCTCGCGTTGGGTTGCGGGATCGCTGGTGTCGGGTTGCTCGACGACGCCTCCGGCGACGACGTGTACGATTCGATGACGCTCGCCCAAGGCTTCGGCCAGTTCGGCATCGGCATGCTGCGCGACGGCTCCGGCGACGACCGATACGGGCTGCGGCTCTACGGCCAAGGTGCCGCGCGCACTTCGGGCATCGGTTGGCTTCTCGACGGCGACGGCTCCGACCAGTACCGGGCTGGAGGCATGATCCTCAACTCGCCGCTGTTCGCCGACGTTCACTATTCGTTCGCGCAAGGCTATGCCAGCGGCTACCGCGAGGACACGGGCGGCGTTCATGGCGGCATCGGTCTGCTTACCGACGCATCGGGCGACGACACGTACATCGGCGAAACCTACTGCCAGGCCGCGAGCTATTGGTACAGCTTGGGCAGCCTTTACGATGGGTCTGGCCACGACACCTACACCGCCCACCACTACGCCCAAGCCAGCGCCATGCACGCGACGGCGGCGTACCTCTTCGACTTGGCCGGCGACGACGCCTACGCCGTGAAGTTCGGCGCGTCCCATGCCATTGGACACGACTTCGGCGTCGCCTTCCTCCTTGACCGAGCGGGCAACGACGTCTACGCCGGGCGCGATAGTCGGCCCGGCATCGGAGTGGCCAACGGACTGGGCATCTTCCTGGACGCCTCGGGAGAGGATCGGTACATGGGTCCTGCGGGTACGGGCAGCGCGGCCCGCGGCTCGGGTTCTCTGGGCGTGTTTGCCGACTTGGACGGTCCAGATCTCTATCGCGCAGGTTTGGCCGACGCCGCCGCTTCGGTGGCCACGATGTGGGGAGTCGCCCTCGATGCGCCTTCGACGGCTCGGGCCGCTCCAACGGGTACGGCGACCGGAGGTGGACCTCGGCCGACTCCTGGGAGCCAGCCGGTCCCCTCGCAAGACGCTTTGGGAGTTCTCTACGATCAGGCGACCCAGTGGGCGGTCGGAACGGCCGCCGCGCAAGTCGAGTCCGCGCTCAACAACCTGCTGGGCATCGGCCAGCCCGCATTCGAGTGGATGGTCAACCAAAGGCTCGCCGGAGCGGACCGGCTCGAGTTGCGTGCGTTTGCATTCATGATCGAGCATCTCGGCGCACCGGCCCGTGCCTTGGTCGCCCCCAAGATCGCCAGTCCCAACGTCGAGGAGGCCCGAGCGGCGCTATCGTTGGTCACCACCTCTCGCGCCATCGAAGCAGCACCGTACCTGGCACAAGTGCTTGGCAATGCCGTACACCAGCGATCGGCCGCGTCGGCCGCAGGTGCGGTCCTCGGCGGGAGGATGAACGAAGTGCCAGCCGCTGTTCGCTCGGGAATCGTAGCCCGTTTGAGCGAGATGGCCGGCATGGGCGACCGTTCCCTTGCTCTAGCCGCGATGGTTTCGTTGGCCGACATCGCCGACCCGGTGTCGTTCTCTACGGCAGAGGCCGCCCTGCTTCGCGAGGACCTACCGATCCGCCGAGCCGCGCTGGCTTACGTCGCCAAGTTCGGCGAGCAGGCGAGGATGACCGGATCGCGATTGGCTTCCAGCCCCGACGAGCGAACCGCGCGGATCGGCATCGAAGTCTTGGCCGCAGTGGGTGACCCCGCCGCGCTGGCTGCCGCAGGCAAGTACCTGAAGGACACGCGCGCCGGCTTGCGTATCCAGGCAGCCTTGGCGCTCGACAAGCGGTGCCCCGCCGAGTTCCGGGCCGACCTGCTGGCCCTGCGGCAGGATTCGAACCCGTGGGTCAAGGCCGTGGCCTCGCGCATCGAGCCGGGCCGGTGACGTGCGGATTCTTCTGCTCTCGGCGAAGTGGCTGGGCGACGCCGTCAACACTACGGGCGCCGTAGCCGCGATCCAAGACGCCCACCCCGGCGCGGAGATCGTCGTCTCCGTCGGCGCACCGGGGGCCGGCGTGTTCCACGGCTGGCCGGGAATCGAAGTGTGGGAGCGGCCCAAGAAGTTAGGGCTCAGGGAGCAGGCCGCCCACTTTGGCCGCATTCGGTCGAGGGGATTCGACCTGGCCGTTCACCTCGAGGTCTCCCGATCCCTGACCCGCTGGGTGCGGCTGGCGGGCATCCCAAGGCGGATCGGCGTCGCCAAGACGGACGACGGCCACGGGCTTCATGCCGCCACCCAGCCGAGTCCGGACGAGCACGAGGTGCGGGGGCCCATCCCGCGAATCCTCGACCTGCTCGGCTTGCCCGCACACGAGCCCGACCTTCGGCTGACGGCTGCCGAGGTGCGCGCGGGCCAGGAGCGTCGGTCGCAACTCGACGAGCGACCCGTGATCGCCATGCATTTGGGAGCCTCGAACATGCGCAAGCAGTGGGACCTCGGGCAGGCGGCGGACTTGATTTGGCATTTGGAGTCGCTTGGAAAACAGAGCGTCCTGATCGGTGGGCCCGGCGACACGACTCTGATCCCGGACGCACCATGCGCGGCTTGGGCTGGAACGATGTCGGTGCGCGAAATGACCGCCTTTCTGGCGTGTGCAGAGGGCTTCGTCGGCAACGATAGCGGCCCAATGCACATCGCCGGAGCGCTAGGATTGCCGACGGTGGGGCTGTTCGGGCCCACAAACCCTGCCCGCTATAGCCCGCCTGGCCAGCGATCCGTCACGCTCAGACGCTGCGATTGCCCGTTCCTCGCGCAGGACAGCAACGACGACTGCGATGGGCGATGCACGCGGGCCATCCCTTGGCGGGATGTGGCGGACGCTCTGACGACCGTCCTGGAACGCTAGCTCCAGACCGCGACCGGCAGTTCCGTTTCGACCCGCACATCGGCGTGCCGAGGGCGCACGCGCAGCGCATACCCCCAGTGGCCTGCCACGTTCAATCCGACCGTCGCCGAATAGTGGAACGGCCCCGAACCCGTGGGCGCACCCAAATCCTGCACCTGGCTCGAGCCAAGTTCCTGATTCGGACCGACCCGGCCCACCAATGCCTCGACAACGACGTCCTCTGGTCGCAGCGAGCCGAGGTCGACGGTCGCCCGAACCTGGAACGACCCACCCAGGGGGTTGACGCCTTTGAGATCGTCCTCTACGCTCAGGACCTTGACGCCGCCCCAAGCCGATTCGACCCGTTCCTTCCAGAGCCAAGCGGCCTCGGCGCGATGGAGGTCGCCACTCAGCCCCTTGAAGGCTCGGTGCGCGGGCAGGTACGCCTTCGCGACGTAGTCCTCGACCATGCGCACCGTGCTGAACCGGTGCGAGAGTTCGGTCATGGACGAGCGGATCATCTCGACCCATGCTCGGGGCGGATCTCCGTTGAGCCGCTGATAGAATCGCGGCACGATCTGCTCCTCGAGAATCTGATACAGACGGACCGAGTCGAGCCAATCCTGGTGCGCCTCGTCGCCGACCTGCGTCCGGTCGCCGATGGCCCAGCCCACCGAAGGGCTGTAGCCCTCGTCCCACCAGCCATCGAGGATGCTGAGGTTCAAGCCGCCGTTGGGCACGACCTTCATGCCGCTCGTGCCGCTGGCCTCCATCGGCCGTCGCGGGTTGTTCAGCCACACGTCCACGCCCTGGACCAACTGCCTCGCCACGGCCATGTCGTAGTCTTCGACGAAGACGACGCGCGACTGCGCGCCCTCGCTCTCGATGAACTGGAACAACTGCTGGATAAACGACTTGCCGCCATCGTCGCGAGGGTGGCTCTTCCCCGCGATCACGATCTGCACGCCTCGCTCGGCATGGAACAGCAGCCGCTTGAGCCGAGCACGGTCGGCCAACAGCAGCGTTGCCCGTTTGTACGTGGCGAACCGTCGGGCAAAGCCGATCGTCAACAGGCGCGGATCGAGAATCTGATCGGTGGGTACCTGGCCCCCTCGGCGGACGACGTCCTGCTCGTGCCGATTGCGCACGAAACGCACCAGATCGGCCCGTTGCCGCTCGCGCACCGCCCACAGCTCCTCATCGGGGATCGTGGACACCCGCTTCCAAACGTCCGGACTCGTGGCCTGAGCCCACTCGGAACCCAAGTGACGCTCCAACAGTTCGGCCATGCGACGCCCCACCCAAGTGGGCGTATGGATGCCGTTGGTGACCGGGTCAATGGGCACCTCGTCCTCGGGTATTTCGGGCCAACGGCCCTTGAACAGCGCGCGGGAGACTTTGGCATGGAGTTCGCTGACCCCGTTGATTCGATTGGCGTTGTTCATGGCCAAGACGGCCATGTTGAACCGTGGGTCGCCGGCAGGGCCCAGCCGTCCCAGGTCGGCGAACTCGTCGAACGGAATGCCGAGCGACTCGGCCACGCCGGAGAAGTACCGGTGGACCAAGTCTTGGTTGAACAGGTCGAACCCAGCGGGAACAGGCGTGTGCGTCGTGAACACGTTGCCCTGTCGCGTGGCCTGGCGGGCGACCGCATAGCTGCACCCGTTGCGCTCCATGTACTGGCGGATGCGCTCGACCGAAAGAAATGCCGCATGACCCTCGTTCATGTGGCACACGGTCGGCTGGACGCCCAACGCTTGGAGAGCTTTCATGCCCCCGATTCCCAAGATGAGTTCCTGCCGCAGACGAAGTTCCTCATCGCCGCCGTAGAGCGTGTCCGTGATGGTCTTGTCGTCGGGTGCGTTGTCCATCACGTTGCTGTCGAGCAGGTAAAGCGGCACACGCCCCACGTCTGCCCGCCAAACCTGACACGTGATCACGCGATCGGGTAGGTCCACGCGGACGCGAATGGGCTGTCCATCGTCGCCCCGCTGGAGCGTGAGCGGCAACTGGTAGAAGTCGATGTTCGGATAGTGCTCCTCCTGCCAGCCGCTCGGGTTGAGCCGCTGGCGAAAGTAGCCCCGCGAGTACAGCAGTCCGACGCCGACCAAGGGGATGCCCAGGTCGCTCGCGGCTTTGAGGTGGTCGCCGGCCAGTACGCCGAGACCTCCCGAGTAGATCGGCATCGCTTCGCTCACTCCGAACTCGGCGCAGAAGTAGGCGATGCAAAGGTCGGGGTCGGAACTCCGAAGATGGGCGTCGAACCAAGTGGGTTGCTTCAGATACCGCTCAAGGTCCTCCGCAACCACACGCATCTTGGCCAGGAGCACCTCGTCGGCGGCGAGCCGCTCCAAATCCGCCGGGGTGAGGCGACGGATCATCTGGACCGGGTTGTGCCCCACTTCTTCCCACAGCCGTTTGTCGATGCTTCTGAACAGGTCGCGGGTGGTGTGCGACCACGTCCATCGGAAATTGGTGGCGATTCGCTCCAAGGGCCGGAGGCTATCGGGCAGTTCGGCCACAACTTCAAAGGATCGCGTGTACTTGGGATGTCTCATGGCAAGGGGCGCAGGAGACGTCGTCGTCGTCCGCCGGGGTCCAAGTATGGCAGACCGCGGGCGGCTAGGCCGAGCCGCGCTTTGCCCGCTCCAGCATCATGAACTCGCCCAAGTTCTCGACCGTGATGATCCCAAGGAGCCGCTCTTCCACCATGACCAGGATCGGCGTTCGGTCCTCGGCGAACATCTCGAGCACCGAATCCAGCGGCGTATTGGGAAGAACGGCGCGGTAATCCCGGCGCATCGCGCCTCCCACGTAGGAGTCCGGGCCGCTCGCGGTCATCGCTCCGGCGAGCTCGTCTCGACCCAGCAGACCCAACACCCTCCCTTCCAGCATCACGGGAAACGCCTGCTGCCACCCCTGAACGACCATCGTGGCCGCTTCCGACAGCGTCGCGTTGGGCGAGAGCGTCCGGAACCGGGTCATCATCGCGTCGAGGGCCAGCTTGTTCGCGGTCAGCGAGTGCCCCACCGCGCTGGCGACCTCCTGCCCCGCGCCGAGGAACACGAACGCGGCGATGATCATGAGGACGATCTGCTGACCGAAGACGCCCAAGAAGAACAGCACGACGGCCAGAAACTGGCCGATGCCCGCCGCGATGCTGGTCGCCTTCGTCTCGCCGATCCGCATGGCGAGAACGGCTCGCAGAATCCGTCCGCCGTCCATCGGAAACGCGGGAAGCATGTTGAAGCCAAACAGAAACAGGTTCGCTTCGAGCAGGGCCACCACCAACGACTGCTCTCCCAGACGAGCGGTGAAGTCGAGCGTTTGGCCCGTGGACCACACGATCGGGGCCAGGACGGCAACGATGGCCAAGTTGACGGCCGGCCCCGCGATCGTGATCCAGAACTCTTGTTTGGGATTCGGGCGTCCTGTGAGCATGGCGACACCCCCGATGGGATAGAGCGTGATGTCGCGGATGCCGATGCCGCACTTGAGGGCGGTCAGGGCGTGCCCGAGTTCGTGCAGCAACACGCACGCGAACACGGCCACGACGATGCCGATGGCGCGGGGCGCATCCTTCCCTGCCGGCAAGCCGATCCACACGAGCAACAACAGGAACGTGAAGTGCACGCGGATGGGAATGCCTGACACGGTGGCCAGCCGAAACGACCAGGGGCTCTGAGGGCGCGACATGCGGCGTTGATAGGGCGCTAGTATCCCCCATCGCGGCGCAGCGCACCGGGACGAGGATGGCGCTCCAAACAATGGCCCTGGTTCGTCACAATACATGCGGGCGACCGCCGCGGAGGTTCCACTTCGCCCTCTTCGCCCACCCCCGTCTCTCGTTTTCATGAAGTTCGTTCACCTGCACAACCACACCGAGTACAGCCTCCTCGACGGCGCCAACCGCATCCCGGACATGGTCGCTCGCACGAAGGAACTCGGCATGGACGCGCTAGCGATTTCGGACCACGGCGTGATGTTCGGGGTGATGGAATTCTATTGGGAGTGCCAAAAGAAGGGCGTCAAACCCATCATCGGCGTCGAGGCTTACATCGCGCCGCGCGGCATCGCCCGACGACAGCAGGAGGACCCGCTCTACCACCTGTTGCTCCTTGCTCAGAACCTGCAGGGCTACCGCAACCTGTGCAAGCTCTCCTCGATCGCGGCACTCGACGGCTTCTACGGCAAGCCCCGGATCGACTACGACATCCTCGAGAAGTTCAGCGAGGGTGTCATCGCCACCAGCACCTGCTTGGGCAGCGAGATCAACCAGACCCTGCTCGCCGGCGATTACGAGGAGGCGCAGCGAATTGCTGGCCGCTACAAGGAGATCTTCGGCCCGGACCGCTACTTCATCGAGTTGCAGGACCATCGCCTTCCCGAGCAGGCCACGATCCGCGAACCGCTCATCCGCATCGCCCGCGAGCTGGACCTCAAGCTCATCGCCACGAACGACGCCCACTACCTCTGCAAGCAGGACCACAACCCACACGACGTGCTGCTCTGCATCCAGCTCGGGAAGCAACTCGCCGAGCCCAAGCGCATGCGCTTCGAGACCGAGGAGTTCTACATCAAGTCGCCGGAGGAGATGCTGGAGCTGTTCAAGGACGTTCCCGAGGCACTGGAGAACACCAACCTGATCGCCGAAATGTGCGAGGTCGATCTTGGCAAGCAAGAGGCCACCATGCCCGACCCGGACCTCCCAGAAGGCGAGACCCCCGCGTCGTACCTACGGCAACTGTGCTTCGATCGCTTGCCCAAGCGCATGGCCCACGCGGACGACCAAGCCGCCGCCCGCCTCGAGTACGAACTCGGTGTCATCGGCACCACGGGTTTCGAGTCGTACTTCCTTTTGGTCAAGCAGTTCACCGACTTCGCCCGCGACCGGGGCATCAACTTCGGCTTGCGCGGCTCGGCGGCGGGCTCGCTGGTGTCCTACTGTCTGGGGATTTCGGACGTCAACCCGCTGGACTACGACCTCACGTTCGAGCGGTTCCTCAACCCCGAGCGATTCTCGATGCCCGACATCGACATGGACTTCGAGGACGCCCGGCGCGATGAGATGATCCAATGGGTCTCCGAGAAGTACGGCACGGACCACGTGGCGCAGATCGTGACGTTTGGTACGCTCGGCGCGAAGGCTGCGATCAAGGACTGCGGGCGCGTGATGGGCTACACCCCGCAAGAGACCGACAAGATCTGCAAAGTCATTCCCACCAATCCCAAGATCACGCTGGCGAAGGCGCTGGAAGAAAGCCACGACTTCCGCGAGATGGTCGAGCGGGATCCTCGGGTGCGCGTGCTGGTGGACACGGCCAAGTCGGTCGAAGGCATCTCGCGCCACTCGGCGGTGCATGCGGCGGGCATCGTCATCAGCAAAGAGCCTTTGGTCGAACACATCCCCCTCTACCGGACCAACGAGGGCATGCCCGTGACGGCCTTCGAAATGGGCGTCTTGGAGAAGATCGGCCTGCTCAAGATGGACTTCCTGGGCCTCTCGAACCTGACGGTCCTTTCGCGCGCGGTCGAGCAGATCGAACGCACCAAGGGAGTCAAGGTGAACGTCGGCCAAATCCCGCAGGACGACGCGAAGACCTACGACATGCTGAGCCGCGCCGAAACCACCGGCGTGTTCCAATTGGAATCGCCCGGCATGAAGCGGTACATCAAGGAACTCAAGCCCCAGAACATCCGGGAACTGGCCGCCATGGTCGCCTTGTTCCGGCCGGGCCCGATGGACCACATCCCCACGTTCATCGACAGCAAGTTCGGGCGAAAACCAATTACCTACCTGCACCCTTCGATGGAGCCAGTGCTCCGCGAGACGTACGGCGTCATCGTGTACCAGGACCAGGTGCTCAAGCTGGTGCAGGCGATGGCCGGGTTCTCCCTCGGCAAAGCCGACATCCTCCGCCGAGCCATGGGCAAGAAAGATGCCAAGGCCATGGACTCGATGCGTGTCGAGTTCGCCCAGGGGGCCCAAGAGCGGGGCATCCCCGAAGAGACGGTCAAGGCTGTTTGGGAGTTGCTGCTTCCCTTCGCGGGCTACGCGTTCAACAAGGCACACGCGGTTTGTTACGCCATCCTGGCCTATCAGACGGCTTATCTGAAGGCCAACTACCCCGTCGAGTACATGGCGGCCATGCTGTCGTCGTTCCGCGAGAACGCGGGCAAGGTGACCACGCTGATCGAGGAATGCCGCCGGATGAAGATCCCGGTCATCCAGCCCGACGTGAACGAGTCGGGCCTCGACTTCACCATCACGAACGACTCGATCCGCGTGGGTTTGGCTGCAATCAAGGGCGTGGGAGCGGGCCTGGTCGAAGGCATCCTTGCCGAACGGGGTGGCTATCCGGGCGACCCCGAGTACAAGCCGTTCACCCACCTGTACGAGTTCTGCGAACGCACGCGCCACCACGGGATGAACAAGACGGCTCTTGAGGCGATGATCCGCGTCGGCGCGTTCGACAGCATCGAACCCAACCGCAACGCCTTGCTCCACGTCGCCGAAGGGGCCATGGCTTACGCCGAATCGGTCACCCGCGACCGAGCCGTGGGCCAGGACTCGCTGTTCGACCAAGGCGCCGCAACCGAGTCCACGACGCAACGCCACTACCCGCCGATCCCGCCCGCCGACCCGCCAACGCGCTCGGTCAACCTGGCTTGGGAGAAGGACGCCTTGGGCATCTACGTTTCGGACCACCCGTTGCGCGGCTTCCGCATGGCCCTCCGGCGCGTGGCCACCCACGAATGCGCAGTGATCCCCGAAGCACCCGATGGCGAACAGGTGCGCTTGGCGGGCGTCATCGCTAGCCTGCGCATCACCACGGTCAAGAAGAGTGGCGAACGGATGGCCACTCTGGTGCTGGAGGACTTTAGCGGGCAGGTCGAGGTGTGCGTGTTCCCTCGCACCTACGCGCGGGTGAAGGACCGGCTGGAGAAAGACTCGGTGGTCAAGCTGCGCGGTGCGGTGCGGCATCAGGAGCGCGCGGGCAACAAGACGGTGGACGTGCGTTTGGACGATGTCGAGCCCCTCGGTGAGGAGCCCGACATCGGGCCAAACGGTGCCGACGATGCGAAGTTGGTGATCCAGATCGACCGGGCCAAGGCGCGACAACTGATCGGGCTCAAAGACCTTGCGTCGCGGTACCGAGGCACGACGGAACTGGTTCTCCAAGTCATGCCGAACGACCGCTACCCGATCCTCAGTACGGGCTACTATGTGGACCACAACCCAGAATTCCTCGACGAGCTGAAGGCGCTGATTCCCGCGTGTCGCGTCGAGTTCTGGGACGACTCGTTCGGGCAGGAGTCCCACGAAGAGACCGAGTCTCCCAAACAGGAATGGGCCCTGCAGGAAAGCACACCGGCATGATGTCGAACCTACGAACCTTTGTCGCCGCGCAACGCCTCGCCATCTTCGACCGCCTCAAGGCGGGCCTCGCGCCCGAGGTTGGCGAGTTCGATCCCGCCGCCTTTCAGGAGGCCCGGACCAAGGGCGCGCCTCAGATGGGCTCGACGGTGTACCGCCCCGACCAGATCCGCCTCGAGTTCATCTACTCCGACCCCCAGGGAGGAACGATGGTCTTCGTGGTCTGCGTGACGCCGCCGGAACGCATCGTCGCTCTTCCCGTCCCCGCTTGGGTCGTCGAAAACGTCTGGCAGGGAGAGGTGCATGGCTCGCACGGGTTCGAATCGGAGGCTCGTGCTCTGGTGGAGGCCTTCCGCGCGTCACTCGAGCCAGAGGCCAATGCCGCGTTCTTCGAGGCGGCGAAACCGATCGGACGGAGTTAAACGTCTAGAGTCGGGCGAAAACGTACGGTCCCTCGAAGAAGACGAGTCCTTCGAGTTCCAGCATCGTGAGCGACGAGGCTACTTCGTCGGGTTCCATGCTCAGCCTCTCGGCCAGGTCGTCGGCGGTCAACCGTTCGCCGCGGAGCGCTTCGAGTATCGGGGCATATTCCGGGTGGGTCGCCGTGCCCATATGCGCGTGACCGTCCCACCCCATGGCATCGGCGATCACCTCGGGCCGCTCGGCCAGAGTCGCCTTGCCTTCGCGAATCAGGGCGTGCGAGCCGTCGAACGTCCGCAGTTCGATGCTGGCCGGCACGGCAAACAGGGGGCGACGCAGTTCGGAGGCATGCAAGGCGGAGTTGAGCGCACCCGATTGGCCCGGCGCTTCCACCACCACGACGGCATCGGCCAACTGCACGATGAGCTTGTTGCGAAAGAGGGGCCAAGTCGGCATCGCCTTCGACCCCAGGGCGAACTGGCTGACCAGGCACCCTTGCCCCGCGATGCGCTCGAACAGCGATGCGTTCACACGGGGCATCAGCTTGTCGAGAGGGCTGGGCAAGACGGCCACCGAGGTGCCTCCGGCGGCCAGTGCCGCCTTGTGGGCCTCGGAGTCGATGCCGACCGCTCCACCGCTGACCACGCACACGCCTCGCTGAGCGAAGAACTCGGCGTACTTCCAAGCCACCGCTCGCCCATAGGGCGTCGCGCTTCGGGTGCCGACGATCGCCACGGTTGGTTGGCGCAACACGTTCACATCGCCGCGGACGGAGACGGCGGCCAAGGTATCCAGCGGCCTGGGAAACTCGTCTGGACCGTACAACGAAACGTCGAGCGGGGGCTCCCAAACGACCGATGGTGCGGGACCACCGAAGGCCCGCACCATCGCTTCGTGCAACGAGCGACTATCCGCCGCCGAGTCCACCCCGAGCACCGCCTCCAGCACCCGGAGGGCCTCCAGCGGGATTCGTGCCGGCACCGGGCCGAGCCAAAGGCGCAAGCGAGTTGTCGATGAACAACACGAACTGCTTGCTGCTCTCGTTGCCCATCCAGTCCTTTGCCTTCACGACGATGGTCTTGCGACCGTCGGCCAGCGGCTTGTTCTTGCCGAGCAGGCTGAATCGCACGATGGCGAAGCCGTCGCGGCCGAACTCGGTGTCGAGCTTCTGACCATTGATCTCGACGGAAACCGTGTCCGGCTTCACGCCGCCCGCCGGGTCAGCAACGGTAAAGAAGAGCTCGAGTTGGCGACCGCTCACCTGTGCGCCACCCTCGGGCCAAGCCATCCCGATTTCGGGGCCCTCAAGGTCCACGCCGAGGTTCTTGTCGAACGCGAGCAGGCTGCCATCCATCGCGAGGACCAGCAACGTGTCGCCTACGATCACTGGCGCGCCTGCTGCAGGGATCGAGAGGGGCTGGCTCGAAGTCGTGGTGCTGCTGGCGCCTCCCGGCTGACCACCCCGGGGCGGGAAGCCACCGGCGGCGGGAGCGTTCGACGTCTGGGCCGCCAAGGGCTGGATGAAGTACGTCCAGGTGGTTTGGCCCGTCTTGGGGTCAAGCAGGTTCAGCGAGCCATTGGCCGAAGGGATGACGAACAAGCCACCGACTCCGGCCGGTTGGGCGCGGGGCCGAGAGTCCAGCGTCGTTGGCGTTCCCAGCATTCGGCCGTTGCGATCCAGCAGATAGGCCTTGCCGGAAACGCTCACCACAAGGAGACCGGCGCTTGAAACCGTCGGGCTGAAGGACAGGAACTCGCCTGTGTTGGTCTGCCAGCGGAGCCGACCCGAGGCGACGTCCACGGCAACCACGTACGTTCCGCTGTTGACGACGATCAGGTCGTTCCACACCGTCGGAACCGTGCCTGCCGAGACCGTCGAAAAGTCGCGATCCCACGTGATCTTTTGGGTGGAAACATCAATGGCGCGAAGGATGTTCGTCCCCGTGAACAGGAGCACGTTGCTTCCGTGCGTTCCCAGAGGCGAGGAGATGCCACCCATCACACGAAGCGGGCGCGCCTGATTCTGTTCGTCGCGCCAGACGGCTTGGCCGGTTGTTGGGTCCAAGGCGATCAGCGTCTGGTTGTTCAGGCGAACCACCACGAACTTGTTGACCAGGATTGGCGATCCGACGATCGGGAACTGCGAGATGAACTGCCAGCGTGCCTGGCCCGAGTTCGCGTCGATGCCGTAGATCGTGTTGTTGTCCGCCGGTGCGACGATCACGCCCTCGGCGAGAATGCACCCACTGCGGAAGTAGCCGTCCAGCGGCGCCTCCAGCGGGTAGCGCCACAGCATGTTGCCGGAGTTCTTGTCGATCGAGAACACCCGGCGTCCGACGGCTACGAACGTCCTCTCGCCATCCACCACCGGCGAACCCGAGGGAGAAACAGCGGTCGGCTCCACCCATCGCCATGCCAACGGGGCGGGCCCGTCGAAGTCGGCATGCGCCGCTCCAACAAGCGAGAGAAAGGCCAAGGCAACGAGATTTCGCATCGTCATCAATACTCCGAAACGCTCCGCTCCAAGTATAACGGGGCACAGGCCACCGTGTCCACGTTCGCGGCTCATTGAAGAGACGCACGAGAGGGCCCGGTTGTCACGACAAACGTCCGATCCAAGCCTTTCGCGCCGCTATGAACCGCTTGCCGATCCTCTGTTACCACAAAGTCGGGCCCGCAGAGGTCGAAGGCAGGTTTCTCAACGTGGAGCCCACGACCCTCCGTGCGCAGATCGGATTCCTCAAGCGTCGTGGGCTCGGATTCGTGCTGGCGCGCGATCTCGTCAGGGAGTGGCCCAAGCGAGGGGTGTGCCTCACATTCGACGACGCCTACACGTCGCTGTTGGAGTATGGCGTCCCCGTGCTCGCCTCGTGCGGCGTCCGAGCTTCCATCTATGCCGTCTCGGGCCGTGTCGGGCAGACTTCCGACTGGGACGGCGAGCGAGCGCGGCCCCTGATGGCTTGGGACGCCTTGCGCGCACTGCAAGAACAGGGATTCGAGATCGGCAATCACACGGTGGACCACTTTGCGCTGGCGACGCTGGACCAGCCCGAAATCACGGGCCAGATTCGTCTGGCCCACGAGCGTCTGTCCCAAGAGGGCATCCATTCCCTGACCGTCTGCTACCCGTATGGCTCGACAAGCCCGAACGTCGAACGGGCGGCAAGCGAGGTTGGCTACGACGTCGGCCTTGCCTTGGGCAAGCGCTTGGCGCGAAATGGCGATCCCGCCCTCGGTCTGCCCCGAATCGTCGTAGCCTACAGCGACGTGGTCCCAAAGTTCTGGTATCGGGTGTTCATCCGGCCGTTGTTGCGAGAGTGGCGGCAATTTGGGGCAACCCGGCAACAATCGGCCTGATCCTTCACCGATAATCGTCTCTGGAGATGACTCGATCACAAGGCCGACCGCATTCCGATGGAGCGGCAAAAACGCCCGTTAGCGAAGCCACCTTCGCGGCTCTGTTGCAGCGAACTCAAGAGGGCCTGATCGTGCGAGACGGGTCGGGCCGAGTCGTCTACGCGAACCCCGCAGCCCAGACCCTTGTCGAGAGGACCGAGGATCAACTCATCGGAAACCGACTGACCGATCTTGGGATCGAGTGGCTTTACGAAGACGGAGCGCAGGTCCTGCGGCCAACCCCTTGCTTGGCGGGAAACACTGTCGAACTGGGCCGGGAGAACGAATCCATCGTCGGACTCCGCCGTGGGGGCGCGTTGGTTCGCTGGCTCCGGTTGGTGGTCCATTCGTTCGACGACGATGGCGAACTGAAGACCATGATGCTCCTCTCCGACGTGACCAACGACCGGCTGCGTCACGCGGAAGCTCTGGCGCTCAAGCGGCAGCTCGAAATCGAACTCGATACGCGGACCGCCGAACTCCAGCGAGCACTCGGTGACGCCAAGACGCTTGCCATCGCCATCGCGAACGACCTGCGCGTCCCTCTGACACAGGTGGACGGCCATCTCAACATCCTTCGCGAGTTTGTCGCCGAGACGCCCGAGGCCCAACTGAGCCTGCGCAGGGTTCAAGAGATCGTTCGCGACCTGCGCGACTTCTCGTCCACAACCCACGATCTCGCGATGATGCCCCAACGCGACGATCAGCGGCGCAGCGTCTCCTTGGCCCTGCTCTGCACCAATGCGTCCAAGGACTTCCTTGTTGGGCGCGACGTCGCCCTCGACTTGGATGGCCTGGGCTCGTCAAAGGTTATGTGCGACCCGAACGCCCTCCGGGGAGCGATCACGGCCATGCTCTCTCTGGCCTACGAATGCCGAACGCCCAACGGCCGCATCACCCTTGCGACCTCGGACACGGGTTATTCGGCGACCCTTCGCGTCCACGTGGAGTCCGACCCCGCCCAGGCCGCTCGCATCCTGAACAGCACGCTGGAGTCGCCCAACCATCGGTTTCAGGACGATGTGGCCGGTGTACGCTTCCTGATGGTCAAGAAAGCGGCCAGCCTCCACGACGGGGCCTTCTGGTTTGTGGCGAATGGCGACTCAACCGAGTTCCTGCTGTCGCTTCCGAACGCCGAGGTCGCGATTGCGGCTTAAGGCCCCCTGCGGCTGAACAGACCCACTACAATGGCCGAATGGCCGCGCCCCTTGTCGAGTTGTCCGTACGCGAAAGGTTCGAGTCGCTGGACGTGGTCCGCGGCATCGCAATCTTCGGCATCCTGCTCGCCAACATGGCGGCGTTCGCGGGCTCCGAGCTTGGAGCGATGCTCGGCCAACCCTACACCCTGACCGGCACCGACCGGGCGACCGACATCCTGGGAGTCGTGCTCGTTTCGGGCAAGTTTCGAACGATGCTCGCCATCCTCTTCGGGGCGGGCATCTGCCTCCAGTTCGTGAAGCGCTGGGAGGCGGGCAGCCCCTGGCCGGGGACGTACCTGCGACGCGTGCTCTTTCTGGGGTTGCTCGGCGCGATCCACTCGGTGCTGTTCTGGTACGGCGACATCCTGTGGCCCTACGCCTGGTTGGCCCTGTTCACGGTCCTGCTTGCCCGGATCGGCGAGCGCAAACAACGCATCCTGATCACCATCGGATGCAGCATCGCGGTGATCATCGGGCTGTTCTCGTTCGCAAGCGCGTTCCTTCCAAGTCAGGAAGCGGGTCCCATGCCATTCCTCGGCGACGAAGTGAAGATCTTCTCGGAGGGAACCTATCTCGAGCAGGTTGGCTTCCGGCTCACGGTCTGGCTCATGATGAGCATGTTCTACGTGTTCTGGGCACCGGGCGCCTTGGCCCTCTTTCTGATTGGTTTTCTGCTGGCGAGGCACGGCGTCCTCACCCATCCGCAAGATCATCCGCAAACCATCAAGAAGATGGCCGTGATCGGGCTCGGCTTGGGCTTGCCGCTGAATCTGGCCGTACTCATGTTTTGGCAAAGCGGAAACGTTCTGGGCGCGACGGGGTACGTCGAAATGCTCGCTGGACCGGTGCTCTCGATCGGCTACCTTGCCTTGATCCTGAGTTGGGTCGCCTCCGGGAAAGCCGACGGACTGGCGCGGCAGGTGGCCAAGGTCGGCAGGATGGCGCTGAGCAACTATCTGCTGCAGACCTTGGTCTGCACCACGATCTTCTACTCGTGGGGCTTCGGCTTGTTCGAGCGTCTCACCGAACTGCAGGCGCTGGCGGTGGTGCCGTTGGTGTGGGCGATCAACGTGCTGTTCACCAACTTCTGGCTCGCCCGGTTCGAGCTTGGCCCCGTGGAATGGGCGTGGCGGAGCCTCTCGGAGAAGCGTCGCTTCCCCATCCGACGGGCTCCTGAGCCAGAATCAGCGGCATGAGTTCGCTGTTGCTCTCGGGCGGAAAGGTCGCGTCCTCGCTGGGCCAAGTCGAAGCCGACGTGCTGATCGAGGACGGTCGCATCGTCCGCGTCGAGCCGAGGCTAGCGGGCTCCGCCGACGAAGTCGTGGACGTTTCGGGCCTGGTCGTCATGCCCGGTGGGATCGACACGCAGGTCCACTTCCGCGAACCCGGGGCCGAACACAAAGAGGACCTTGCGACGGGCAGCCTTGGAGCAGTGTTCGGCGGCATCACGACCACGTTCGAGATGCCCAACACCAACCCCACGACGACCACCCGCGAAGCGCTCGAAGACAAGCTGGCGCGCGCCGAGGGCCGCAGTTGGACGAACTACGCGTTCTTCGTTGGGGCATCCGCCGAAAACGTGGGCGAACTCGCCGAACTCGAAAACGCACCAGGCACCCCCGGCATCAAGATCTTCATGGGCAGTTCCACAGGGACGTTGCTGGTCCCCGACGACGAAACCCTGCGCGAAGTCCTGCGCCACGGCAGACGCCCCTGCCCCGTCCACGCCGAGGACCATTTCCGGCTGGAAGCCCGAAAGTCGCTGCTCGACCCCGCTCGGGGCGCGGGACAACACCCCTTCCTCCGCGACGAGGAGGCCGCCCGACTGGCGACCGAGCGACTCATCGCCCTCTGCGCCGAGACGGGTCGGCCGGTCCACGTGCTCCACGTCTCGACCCTCCAAGAACTTCCCATGCTTCGCAACGCCAAGGCAAGCGGTTTGCCCGTCACCTGCGAAGTCACGCCCCAGCACCTGACGCTTTCCGCCCCGGATGCCTATGACAGGCTGGGCACGCTCGCCCAGATGAACCCGCCGATCCGCACCGAGGAACACCGGCTGGCGCTCTGGCAAGCCGTGAGCGAAGGGCTGTTCGACGTGTTCGGCAGCGACCACGCACCCCACACTTTGCCCGAGAAAGCCAAGCCATATCCCCAGTCGCCCAGCGGCCTGACGGGCGTGCAGACGATGCTTCCGCTGCTGCTCGACCACGCCGCCCAGGGTCGCTTGACTTTGGAGACCATCGTCCGAATGCTCTGCGAGCGGCCTACGTCGCTGTACGGCATCGCGAACAAGGGCCGCATCGCGCCCGGTTACGACGCCGATCTCGCCGTCGTGGACCCGCTTGCCCGGCGGACCGTCGAGCGATCTTGGATTCGGTCGAAGTCTGGCTGGTCGCCCTTCGAGGGAATGACGCTTACCGGACGAGTCGTCCACACCATGGTCGGCGGGCGTTTCGCGGTCCGCGATGGCGAACTCGCGGGTCAGGCGTCCGGGCGCATGGTCGAGTTCGATTGGAAGCCCTGAGCAGGATTCGCGCGGCACGAGTGCGAACCATCCCAGCATGACGATCTGGGCATGCGCGTTGCTGATGGCCTCGGGGGCCGCGGATCTCGCTCAAGTCAGCGAGGCCAACCTGAGGGCCACGGTCGAGAAGTTGGCTTCGTTCCACACGCGGAACACGCTGTCGGAAGGGCATCGCGAAGCCGCCGCCTGGGTTTCGGAGAAGTTCCGCGAGATTCCGGGCGTGGAAGTCGAACTGATGACCTACCGCGCCGAGGGTCGGCGCATTCCCGAACCGTTCGACGCCGTCCAGGTGGTCGCGACGGTCAAGGGAACCAGCGACCGCACGATCCTGCTCGGCGCGCATCTGGACTCGCTCAACCTTCAGGTCGACGCCAAGACCGGACGAGCACCGGGGGCGAACGACGACGCCAGCGGCGTCGCCATGCTGCTCGAGGTTTGCCGGCTCGTCGCGGGCAAACCGTGGAGCCAAACAATCAAGTTCGCCGCCTTCACCGGGGAGGAGCAGGGTCTGCTCGGCTCCACCGCTTTGGCCAAGCGCGCGAAAGCCGAAGGCTGGAAGCTCGACGCCATGCTCAACAGCGACATGATCGGCGTGAGCAAGAACTTCAACGGCCAAAGCGAACCCAACCGCGTCCGCATCTTCAGCGAAGATGGCGAGGGCCATCAGAGTCGCGAACTCGCCCGCTGGCTGGAATTCGCCATTCGCGAAGCGATGGGACCCGATTTCGGCGTCAAACTCGTCTATCGTCGCGATCGGTTCGGACGTGGAGGCGACCACACACCTTTCGTCCTTGAAGGCTTCTCCGCCGTCCGCTTCTGCGAAGTGTTCGAGGAGACCCAGGCCCAGCACAACGCCAACGACTTGGTCGAGCATATGGATTTCGCCTACCTGGCCAAGAACACCCGGGCCAATCTGGCCTCGCTCAACGCCTTGGCGACTGCGGCCGAGCCACCCCAAAACGTTCGGCTCGTGGCGAGACAGGGTTACCACACCACATTGAGATGGCAAGCCACCGATGGGGTCCGTTATGCCGTTCTGTGGCGCGATACGGCCAGCCCCGTTTGGCAGGGCCGCCAGGAGGTGGGCGCCGTTGCCACAGCCACCATCCAGAACGTGAACATCGACGATCACCTGTTCGCCGTTCAAGCTATCGGCGGCATTCCGGTGGTCGCACGGTGAGCGTGCTGATACAGGATGTCCTGGATGCGATCGAGGACGTTGCGCCGGCACGATTCGCGTTCGCCCGCGACAAGATCGGCTTGCAGGTCGGCGACCCGCAGGCCAAGGTAGATCGAGCTGTCGTGTCCTTGGATCGTTCGCTGGCCGCCGTTGAACACGCGCGGCAGGTGGGTGCGCAACTCCTGCTCAGTCACCATCCCCTCCTCTATCACCCGCTAGAGCGGCTGACGCCCCACGACCACGCCTCGCGCACGGCCTTGGCGTTGGCACGGCACGACATCGCGTTCATCGCGGCGCACACGAACTGGGATGCCGCGTGCGGCGGGGTGAACGATGCTCTCGCTAGTCTCCTTCGTCTCACGGACGTTTCGCCCGTGGGCGACGCTCGATCGGAGAACCACTACAAGGTGGTCGTCAACGCTCCGCGAGATGCGACGCAGAAGATCATCGACGCCGCATCTCGCGCGGGGGCGGGAGTGATCGGGGCGTATCACCGATGCGCGTTCGTCGTGCAGGGCGTTGGCACGTTCGTCCCGGGCGAGGATGCGAACCCAACGATCGGTCGTCGCGGCGCGCCCGAGACGGTTGACGAAGACCGGATCGAGATGGACTGTCCGGGCCGAATGCGGGGCTTGGTCGAAGCGGCGATCTGCTCTGCCCACCCCTACGAGACGCCAGCCATCGACTTCCTCGTGCTACCCGACGAACCGACTATGCCCACCGGGCGCATCGGAACCCTCCGCGAACCAACCTCCCTGCGCACTTTCGCTGCCAAGGTGGACGACGTGCTGGGGACGAGGTCGCTGACTTGGGGCGACCCCGAGCGCGCGGTCCAGCGGGTTGCGGTGGTCGGCGGCGCAGCGGATTCCCAGTGGCGTCATGCGCGCGCGTCGGGCGCGGATTGCCTCGTCACGGGCGAGGTGGCGCAACACGTGGCGCTCGAAGCCGGCGAAGAGGGGTTCGCGCTCCTGTGTTCTGGGCATTACGCAACGGAGCAACCGGGCGTCGTCGCGCTCGCGGAACGCATGAAGGAAGCGGTGCCGAGCGTCGAGTGGACCGTCTTCGAGCCTCGACCAGGCTTCGCGGGACGCCCGTTTTGAGGTTGAAGAAGAAGTGGTAGCCCGGACGGGACTTGAACCCGCGACCTCCGCCTTGAAAGGGCGGCATCCTAACCACTAGACGACCGGGCCGTGCTGTGTGTGACCTCACCTTACCCGCACCGATCGGTTCGAGGGTGAGTGGTAGCGGCGGACAGACTCGAACTGTCGACCTAACGGGTATGAACCGTTTGCTCTAACCAACTGAGCTACGCCGCCCCGACGCGCAGGAATGATACCGCAACGGCGGCGGCGGGTATAAGTCTCCCATGGCCGACCCCATCTTCCTGGGCCGTTCGCCCGAGGGCGCCGTTCACCTGCTTCCCCGCTTCGCCAACCGCCATGGACTCATCGCCGGAGCCACGGGCACGGGCAAGACGGTCAGCCTGCAGGTGATGGCCGAGGCGTTCAGCGCGATGGGTGTCCCGTGTTTCCTCGCCGACGTGAAGGGCGACCTCGCCGGACTCGGCGCACCGGGCGGAGGCAAGCCCAAACTCGAAGCCCGCGCCCAAGAGATCGGGCTGACCGACTACCGCTACGAAGCCGCGCCCGTCGTGTTCTGGGACGTGTTCGGCGAACAGGGCCACCCTCTGCGCACCACGATCAGCGAGATGGGGCCGATCCTGCTCTCGCGACTGCTTGAGCTCACCGAAGCCCAAGAAGGTGTGCTGAACATCGCGTTCAAGATCGCGGACGAGCAAGGCCTTCTGCTGCTCGATCTGGACGACTTGCGCTCGATGCTCATGTTCCTCTCCGAGAACGCCGCCGAGCTTCGCAAGGAGTACGGCAACGTGAACTCGGCCAGCGTCGGCGCGATCCAGAGCCGGTTGCTCGTGCTCGAACAGCAGGGCGGCGACCGCTTCTTCGGCGAGCCCGCCCTGGAAATGGGCGATCTGTTCCGAACCGACCCCAAAGGTCGAGGCGTCGTCCACGTGCTGGCCGCCGACAAGCTGTTCCTCAATCCGCGCCTCTATTCGACCGTGTTGCTGTGGCTGCTGGCCGAACTCTTCGAAGAGCTGCCCGAGGTCGGCGATTTGGACAAGCCGAAGATGGCGTTCTTCTTCGACGAGGCCCACCTGCTCTTCGACGACGCACCGAAGGCGCTGGTGGACAAGGTCGAGCAGGTGGTGCGCCTGATCCGCTCGAAGGGCATCGGGGTCTACTTCATCACCCAGAGTCCCATCGACCTGCCGGACGCCGTGTTGGCCCAGTTGGCCACGCGCATCCAGCACGCGTTGCGCGCGTTCACCGCCAAAGACCTGAAAGCCGTGAGGGCCACCGCCGAGAACTTTCGGGCCAACCCCAACTTCTCGACCAGCGACGCCATCACCGAACTCGGGGTCGGCGAGGCGCTGGTCTCGGCGCTGGACGAGAAGGGCGTTCCCACGGTGGTTCAGCGCACGCTCATCCGTCCGCCGATGTCGCGATTGGGGCCGCTAAACGGCGACGAGCGCGCCAACCTCCGGCAGACCAGCCCGATCGGCCCGCGTTACGACACGCCGATTGATCGTGTCTCGGCCCACGAGGTGCTCTCGGCTCGCGCCGAGCAAGCCTCGCTGGAAGCCGAAGCCGCCATGCGACAGGCCGAGATGGCCAAAGCCGACAAGGAACGGGCCAAGATCGAGGCCGCGAGGCAGAAAGAGTGGGAGCGGCAGCAGCGCGCCTCCCGCCCACCCGCCCGCCGCAGCGACAGCCTGGGCGAGGCGCTGGCCAAAACGGTGGTGCGGACAGCGGGCAACCAGATCACGCGGCAACTGGTGCGCGGCATTCTGGGCGGCTTGTTCAAGGGGCGCTAGCTGCCGTCCACTCCGGGCGTGTATCCCGGTCCACCCGCGCCATCCGACATCTCGTGGTCCTCGATGATGCAATGGACCGTGAACGGTGCGGTCGAAAGGTCCACGTAGTAGGCGCCGCCGCTGGGGCACATAGGCTCGATGGGCAGGTCGAGCAGCGTTGCGGAAAGGGGCGACGCGATCGGCGCATAGGGCTCGCCCGAGTAGACCTTGCGCGCCTCGACGGCGTTGGCGATGGTCTGCAGGTTGTGGCGGCAGGTCTTGCGCTCGGAATCCCGTACCGCGCTCATGTAGAGCGGCAAGGCGATCGCCATCAGCACCGCCATGATCAGGGTCACGACGAGCAGCTCGACAAGCGTGAAGGCGCGAAGGCGTCGGCGGTGCAACATGGCGGCTCGCCTAAATTGTCGGCAATGCGGGGAGCGGTCCTTATACAGGCCGTCGGTTCCGCTGTTGGACGACCACCCCGCCCTTCGGGCACCCCTCCAAGGGAGGGGAGTTTGCCGAGGACTCTGGCCGCGCGGAACCTCTCAACCGTGTGACCAGTCATAATGACCAGTCATGAAGCAATTCAAGGCTTCCGAGTTCAAGGCGAAATGCCTGGCCATCTTGGACGACCTCCCTCCCGAGGGCATCGAAGTCACCAAGCACGGCAAGCCCGTGGCCCGTGTGGTGCCGGTGAGCGAGGACGTGTTGCGCTTCGCGGGTAGCGTGCCGGGGCTGGTGCTGAGCGGGGACATTCTGAGCACGGGGAGCCGCTGGGATGCTGAATCTTGACACCCACATCGTGCTCCATCTGCTGGCTGGGAGCCTGAACACGTCGGAGCTGTCCCTGCTGCGCGGCCAACGGCTCGGAGTCAGTTCCATCGTGCACTGGGAGCTCGCCAAGCTCAAGCAGCTTGGACGAATCGCCCAGGGTCCGGATGAGCCCGCGGTAGCCGCGTTTCTCCGCGAGTGCACGATTTGGGAGATTGACGCCGAAGTGGCGGTTCGGTCCACGCGGCTCGACTTTCGCGGCGACCCTGCAGACGAACTTATCGCTGCCACCAGCATCGTCCACCATGTGCCTTTGCTGACGCGGGATTCGGTGATCCGCAGTTCTCTGTTGGTTCCCTTGGCGCACTTGTCTTAGCTTTGCGCTGGGCACCCCTCCGCGGGAGAGGAATCTAAGCGCAGCCCATGGACCCGACAAAGGCCGGCGACGCACCAGTAAACTCGCGCCATGGCCACGGCCACCGACTCTCACGACAAACACTCGCAGTCCATCGAAGCGCTCGGCTTGCCCGGCGTCATGCACCGGCCCATCAACGTCACGATGATCGGTGCGGGGAGCTTCTTCACCTACTCGATCCTGCGGGACGTGGTGATGATCCCCGGCATCGCCGGTGGCGAGCTGCGGCTCATCGATGTGGACGGAACTCGACTCGAGCTTGCGGCCAAGCTGATGGGCAAGATCGTGGAGGCCGCGGGCCAGGCCGACAAGTGGACCATCCGCGCCAGCACCGACCGGATGGAGCTGTTGCCCGGCACCGATTACATCGTCAACTCCATCGAAGTCAGCGGCGTCGAGTGCGTCCGCTACGACAACGACATCCCGCTTGAATTCGGCATCAGCCAGTGCATCGGCGACACCATCGGACCGGGCGGTCTGTTCAAGGCCCTGCGCACCGTGCCCGTGTGGCTGGACATCCTTCGCGATGCCGAGCGGCTTTGCCCGCAGGCCGTGGTGTTGAACTACACAAACCCGATGAACGTCATGGTGTTGGCTGCCTCCCGCGTCAGCCGCATGCCCGTGGTCGGGCTTTGCCACTCGGTCCAGGGCACGTCGCGGTTGCTCGCCAAGTGGGCGGGAGTGGACTACGACTCGATGAAGTGGACGTGCGCGGGCATCAACCACCTCGCATGGTTCACCGAATTGCGCGGCCCCGACGGCGAGGACCTGTATCCCGGATTGATCGCCCAAGCCGCCGACCGCGAAAGCGCATTCTCCAAAGCCGAACCCGTTCGGACCGACATGATGCTCCATTTCGGGGCGTTCATCACCGAGTCCAGCGGCCACCTCAGCGAGTACCTTCCCTATTACCGCAAGCGCAAGGACCTGTTGGATCGCTACACCGACAAGGGCTACAACGGGCAGGAGAGCTTCTACGCCGACAACTGGCCCAACTGGCGCAAGGGCCAAGACGAGGCGCGGATGAAGCTCATCCGGGGCGAGGAGCCGGTCAATCTGCAACGCTCCTGGGAGTACGGGGCGTGGATCATCGAAGCCATCGAAAAGAACCAGCCGTTCCTCATCCACGGCAATGTCGCTCCCAACGAGGGCCTGATCCCCAACCTGCCCGCCGACGGCTGCGTCGAGGTGGCGTGCATGGTGGACCGCAACGGCGTGCAACCCACTCGGGCGGGCCGCCTTCCCAAGCAAATGGCCGCGATCTGCGACTCCAACATGCGGATGTTCGACCTGGCCGCGGACGCGTGCATCGAGAAGTCCAAGGAGTTGGCCTTCCGTTCGCTGCTGCTCGATCCGCTGACCTCGGCGGTCTGCTCGCCGGCCGAGATCAAGCGCCTCACCGAGCGGCTGTTCGACGCCGAAGCGGCCTTCCTGCCTGGGTTCAAATGACGGTGCGCCGCGCCCTCTGGCCGCTTGCGGGCCTGGCTGTGACGAGCGGCCTTGCGCTTCTGGGCTGGGATTTGGTGAAGGACGCACGCGAGGTCAACTGGCCCAGTCAGGCGCGCTCATACGATTTCGAGAGAATGGACATGTTCCTGCGAGATGCGGGCTTCGAGGAGCCCAAGACCGAGGGGTTCGTCCTGATCTTCAGGGACAGCCCAACCTACGTGTTTTGGGCGACGGCCTCTGACGCACCAAACCGAACGGGTCCATCGGTTGACGCATGCAAGGTGCTCGGCGAAGCAGGTCGCTGCGCGGTCTTTGACAATGTGCTCGTTGCGTGGCGGCCCGATGGACACCGCACCCGGTTCCTGGTGTCGTGGTACCCAACTTATGCTTCCGAGAGCGAACCGTTTCTACGTGCCTATCGGGACCCCGATGCGGTCCCGTTGCCGGTCGCCGAACCCTAAGCCCAGGGCAAGAACAGCACAGAGATCTCGCGGACGGCAGGTCCGCCGACCACGAGCGCCCGGGCGGGCAGCTTGGTCCCGAACGTGGGCGCGTGCCAACGCTCTTCGATCCGCGTCGCAAGCCCCTCCGGAACGCTCGCCAGGCAAACCGGTCGCCCGTCGCGTGTCACTTCGAACCGGCCATCTTCCAGATCTCGAATCTCCAAGCCGGGTGCGAAGAGGAATGCGCTGGACAGAGGCCCGGCACGATCGGCGGAGTCGGCGACCACCAATCCGCCGTCCTGGGTGGTGAAGGACACCTGGCGATGCACGCGTCCTGCTTCGGCGTAGCCATCGTGCGCGGCATAGGCTTCCACGCTCGAAGCCGACGACTCGAGCACGCGAGCGCGACGTCCCACGCGGAAAGCGCCGAACACATCAGACGAGTTGCGCCCGGCCCACACGGGCGCGTTGTGCGCTGCCGATGAACGCTCGTAGGAACGATCAGCGTTTGCGGCATAGGTGCTCACGCCCGGATCGACCAAGAGCCGCGCCCCACCTAGAGAGGCCTCGATCGCCAGGGTGGATGCGTGGGCGTGGGCGGGGAGATACCCCGGACCGACCGAGCCAGCGTCCATGAACACGCACCAATCCCCCGATTCGATGCGGACAAAGCCCGAGTCCCGGTGCCAGGCACTCCCGCCCACAGACGGCGGCTCCAGGCCCAATAGGAGGGCGTAGGCGCGCAATTGGCCGATCGTCGCCGCCATGCCCCACGCCGAGTCATTGAACTGCGCCACTTCCCCGTCGGGGTGCGAGAGGCTGCCGACAAAGCCCAACATGCGCAGGATCGGCCCGACGAGCGAACCAGCTTCGGGCAACCCATAGGCCCGAGCCAAGTTAAGCAGGTCAAGCAGGTCTTCCAGGATCACCGCCGAGTACATCGGGCTGCGCTCGAAGTGGCCGCCATCGGCGAGCACCTGCTCGGGAATCTCGGCCCGCAGGATGTCCCAGCCGGTCTTCAACCAGCGACCGGCATGGGGGTGGTCGAGCATCGCACCACCGAACACGAGCGCCTTGGCATTGGCGAAGTAGTGGTTCCCCAGGAGGTGGAGTTCCAGGGTCTGCTCCAAAACGCCCATCTGCTGCGCCAGGCTCGCGGCCATCCCTTCGACGGGGGCACGTCCCATCAACGCCCATTTGCACCAATTGATCGCGCGGCGCGAGATGGGATACGGCGCCCACCCTGGCTGCGCCATCGCGGGATGCTCGGCGATCCAGCGTGCGATCAGGCCCCCGACCAACGTCTCGCTTGCCCCTGGATCTGCGGCATCGTCGAAGTAGTGCAGGTGGTAGCCCCAGAGGTCGGGCACGTCGGCGGGCGACCAATCCGCTGCTGAAGTCAGCGGACGGCGTAGTCTGGCGAACTCGAACGCGGGGCCCTCGTCAAAGCACCGGTGATGGACGCAAGGGGCAACCCAGCCGTGCCGAGGTTCTTTGAATGAAAACGCGCCGGCCACCGGAACCCGCACCTTGCGCAGTTTTCGGGCTACCCGATTCGTGATCTGGACCGCCCGAAGGGGTCGAACGGCGTGGACCAGGCGAACGAGTTTCTTCATAGTGGGCCGTAGCGCGCAAGGCATGGCCCGCTCGCTCAAGTACAATTGAACCCGATGGACAGTCGGAACTTGCCCTGCCCCGATGCCACTCGGGCGGTGCCCTGCGGATGAGCAAACTCCGCGTTCTGGTCATCACCGAAGACGACCCGCTCTACGTGCGTCGGTTTTTCGACGTCTTCTTCGACGAACTCCCCAAGGATCGGTTCGAACTCGTTGGCGTCACGATCTCGAAGGCGTTCAACGAGCCTCTGCTGGCCACGGCCAAGCGCGTGTTCCGGTTCTTCGGCCCGGTGGATTTCTTCAAGGTGTTGACTCGTTACGTCGGCGTCAAGGCCAAGGGCGTGAGCATCGGCAAGCTGGCTCATGAGCGAGGCATTCCCGAAATCCCGGCGACCTCGGTGAACGATCCCGAGTTCGTGCAGAGGGTCAAAGACCTCGGCGTCGACATCCTCGTCTCCGTCGCCGCGCCCGAGATCTTCAAGAAGCCGCTGCTCGAGTCCGCTCGGGTCATGTGCATCAACCTCCACTCCGGTAAGCTGCCCAAGTATCGGGGGATGATGCCCAACTTCTGGCAGTTGTTGAACCAGGAACCGAACGCCATTGTGACCGTTCACGAAATGGTGCGCAAACTCGACGCCGGCGACATTCTGGGCGAGGCGCCGGTCCCGTTGCGCGCCAAAGACACCTTGGAACGCGTGATGATCGAGGCCAAGATCGTTGGAGCACGGCTCGTGATCTCGGTCATGCAGCAAATCGCGGACGGCACCATCGAGAAGAAGCCCCTCGACCTCTCGCAGTCCGACTACTTCAGCTTCCCTCAACCGGAGGACGTGCGGAAACTGAGAGCCATCGGGCACCGAATGATCTGATCATGGCCACCCCGCAGCACCCCGTAGCCTGTATGTCGGTCGACGTGGAAGACTGGTTCCAAACAGAGAACTTCAAGTGCGTGCTCGACCCCGCCCGCTGGGACGAGTTTGCGTTGCGCGTCGAAAGCGCGACCGACTGGATCCTTGAGCGTATGGCCGAGACCGGAGCGAAGGGCACGTTCTTCACCCTCGGCTGGGTCGCCGAGCGGTGCCCGTCGCTTGTCCGGCGCATCGTCGAGCAAGGGCACGAACTGGCCTCCCACGGCCACGCTCACGAACTGGTCACCAAGCAGACGCCCGAGGTGTTTCGCGAAGACATACGCCGAGCCAAGGGCATTCTCGAAGACTGTGGTGGCGTGCGCGTGATCGGCTACCGCGCGCCGAGCTTTTCGATCACGGATTGGGCGGTCAAGGTGCTCCACGAGGAGGGCTACAAGTACGACTCGTCGCACTTCCCCACGCTCGCCCACGATCGCTATGGCCACCTCTCGGGCGCAGGCGCGGAAGACGTGATCTTCCAACCCATCGAGGGGTTCTGGGAGGTCGGTATGAGCACGGTCTCGCTGGGCCGCAAGGGCATCCCGTGGGCGGGCGGCGCGTACTTCCGGCTGATTCCCGGCGGGATGTTCCGCAACGGCATCCGCAAGATCCTCAAAGAACGCTCGCCCTATGTGTTCTACATCCACCCGTGGGAGATCGACGTTGATCAGCCGCGTCTGCCCGGAGTGCCCCTGACCAAGCGGCTCAGGCACTACACCAACCTTCGCCTCGCCCCTGGTCGGTTCGCCGAACTGTGCCGCGAGTTCAAATGGACCACCATCCGCGAAGTGCTCGAGCCCCAGTTGGGTGCGAACGCCTGGTCCCTCTGACGCCATGAACATCGTCATTCTCGCCCAGTACTTCTTCCCGGAAACCGGTGGACCGTCCAACCGCATCCTCGCCATGGCCAAAGGCATGCAGAAGCGGGGCCACCGCGTGACGGTGATCTGCGAGAAGCCCAACCACCCCACGGGCATCATCCAAGAGGGCTACCACAAGCCAAGATACATCCACAAGGAGTGGGAGGGTGTCCCGGTCATCTACACGTGGGTCTACGCGCGGCCGGACAAGACGACCAAGACGCGCCTGCTGAACTACGCGTCGTACATGATCTCCTCGGTGATGGCCTCGCGGCGGGTGAAGGGCAAGGTGGACGTCGTGCTGGCCTCGTCGCCGCCGCTCTTTGTCGGCGTTTCGGGCTGGATGGTCGGAAAGCTCAAGCGTGCACCCTACGTATTCGATGTGCGCGACCTGTGGCCCGACTTGGCCATCGCCGTGGGCGAACTCAAGGGCCGCCGCGCCCAAACGCTGGCGAAGAAGATGGAATCGTTCATCTACCGACACGCGGCGGGCGTCACGGCCGTCACGCGCGGATTCTGCGATTCCATCCGATCGAAGTCGCCCGGCGGCAAGCCTGTGGAGATGATCACCAACGGCACGGTATCGGCGACGTTCGATGTCGCCACGCCCGCCGCGGACCTACGCACCAAGTGGAGCCTGCCCGCCGAGAAGTTCATCATCGGTTACGTGGGCAACCTGGGCATCCTTCAGGGCCTGCCGCACGTGCTGGAGGCCGCCGAGCGGATGCACTCCAGCCACCCCGACGTCCACTTCGTGCTGGTGGGCGATGGACCGATCCGCGATCAACTCGTCGAGGAGGCGCGCGCCATGGGGCTCGCCAACCTGGAAATCCGGGACAAGGTGACCTTGGCCGAAGCGGCCGAATACATGGCGGCCTCCGACGCGCTCCTCGTGCCGTTGGGCAACAACCCCGTGTACGCGATGTGGCACCCCTCGAAGCTGTTCGACACGATGGCCGCGGGCAGGGCGATGCTGCTCTCGGTGCCCGGCGAGGCCAGGGCCATCATGGAGGAGGCGCGTTGCGGTGTCTTCTACGAGCCCGAGAGCGCCACGGGTCTCGTCCAAGCCATCCAAGAACTCCGCGCCGACCCCGATTTCGCGAACATGGGCGAGCGCGGACGAGTCCATGTTAAGGCACAATTCGACCGCGATGTTCTGGCGGACCGCATGACGGACTTCCTTGAGCGCATCGCAGGCGACCCCAAACGGTAACCCATGCGTATCCTCGTCACCGGCGGCGCCGGATTCATTGGCAGCAACCTCGTCGACCGACTCGTCGCAGCGGGACACAGCGTCCGCGTGCTGGACGACCTTTCCAGCGGCAAGCGATCCAACCTCGATGGCGTCCGCGACCAGATCGAGTTCATCGAAGGCACGATCTTGTCGCGCAGCGACTGCGAGCGAGCCATCGAAGGCGCCGAGGCGCTGGTCCATTTGGCGGCCATGGTCAGCGTGCCTCAGTCCGTCGAAGACCCCTTGTTCGCCCACGAGAACAACGCCACAGGCACGGTCCGCATCTTGGACGCCGCTAGGCGTGCGGGAGTCAAACGCGTGGTTCAGGCCTCCACGTGCGCCGTTTATGGGCTCGAGCCCACGCTTCCCAAGCGGGAGAGCATGCTGGTGCAACCTGGCTCGCCCTATGCCTCCAGCAAGATGGCGCTCGAAGCCTACGCCCAGAGCTTCTCCGAGTGCTACGGCATGGGCATCACCAGTCTGCGGTTCTTCAACGTGTACGGCCCCCGACAAGACCCGACCTCGCCGTACTCGGGCGTGATCTCGATCTTCCTTTCTCGCGCCGTGGGCAATGGAAAGGTGACGGTTTTTGGCGACGGCAGCCAGACGCGCGACTTCGTGTTCGTGGGCGACATTTGTCAGGCCATCGAGCGGGCGCTGACAAAGGAGTGTGCCGGCGCCAACGTCTTCAACGTCGCCACGGGCAGAAGCGTCACGTTGAACGAATTGATCGAAACCATCGGCCAGGTTTCCGGCCGGCGCCTTGAGGCCACTTATGCCGACTTTCGAGCGGGCGAGATCATCCACTCCTCGGCCGACATCTCGGCGATTCAGGGGGGACTCGGGTATCAGCCGACCGTTGCTCTTCACGATGGCTTGCGTCAGACGTTCGAGTGGTACTCGGCTTCGTTGGAAAGGCCGAGTGTCTGACCGAAGGGCCCGACTTCCCTGCCCGAACGGGGGCAAAACACAGAAACCGCCAGATTCGGCGGCAGGGACGGCTCCCTCCCCAAGTTCTGGAGAACTCGGGGAGGGGCAATGCGTGAGTCAGGCTACTTGACCGGCCACTTCTGGATGCGAACCGACTTGATGACGGCGGGCGTCAGCGGGTTGTCGCGAGCGTCGCGCTCCAACATCACGATCTTGTCGACGACATCCATGCCTTGGATGACCTGGCCGAACGCCGTGTAGTTGTTGTCCAGGCTCGCCGCGTACTTGTGCATGATGAAGAACTGGCTGCCAGCGGAGTCCGGGTTCTGGCTGCGGGCCATCGAGAGGATGCCGCGCTCGTGCTTGATGTCGTTGAACTCGGCCTTGATCTGGTAGCCGGGGCCGCCCATACCGTGGCGCGACTTATCGTCGCTCTTGGAGTTCGGGTCGCCGCCCTGGATCATGAAGTTGGGGATGACCCGGTGGAACTTCGTCCCGTCGTAGAACTTCTTGTTCGCGAGGTCCTTGAAGTTCTTCACGTGGCCGGGGGCCTTGGCCGGAAAGAACTTGAGGACGATGCGTCCGTGGTTGGTCTCCATCACGGCGACCTCTTCACCGGCCTTCGGCGCGGTGGCTCCTGGAGCGGCGGTCTTGGATAGCTGAGCTTCGGCTTCTTCCACGAGCAGGCAAGATACCGCAAACAGCGCGGTCGAGACGGCGAACAACTTGGCGAACTTCATGAACTTCATGGTCTTGGATTTAGACGCACGGGAGCGCCAAAGCATTCCCGAGCGTGGCAAACGGTCCTAGATTATGGACGCGTCACGCCGCGCGGCGCGGTTCTTGTGGCTCCGGGAACACGTCGTCGTCCAAGTCCAGAGTCTGCCAATCCAAGTGAAGGAACGCCTCGACCACCTGAGGATCGAACTGGCGTCCACTCTGCTTTTGGATCTCCATCAGGGCCTTGGCGTTCGACCAAGGGTCCTTGTACGGGCGACGGTGCGTCAACGCATCGAACACGTCGGCGAGCGCGACGATCCGCCCAGACATCGGAATCTCCTCGCCCTTCAACCCCAGCGGATAGCCCGTGCCGTCCCAGCGCTCGTGGTGCGTCAGGGCGATCTCTTCGGCCAACTGAAGCATGCTCACCTTGCTGTGCCCGAGAATCTGGCTGCCGACCCACGTGTGGGCCTTGACGTTTTCGAACTCGTAGGCCGTGAGTTTGCCCGGCTTTCGAAGGATGCCGTCCGGAATTCCGATCTTCCCCAGATCGTGGAGCAAGGCGGCCATGCCGATCCGGCGCGCCTCGGCCTCGGAATAGCCCAACTTGCGGGAGAGCGCCTCGCTGAGCAAGCCGACTCGGCGGGTGTGTTCGCCTGTGTCGTCGTCGCGGAATTCGGCGGCCATCGCGAGCCGCTCAAGGATCTCGCGCTGCGTGTCCTCGAGTTCCTGGGTGCGTTCCAAGACGCGGCGCTCCAGTTCCTCGCTCTTGCGACGGTTCTCGAGGGCTAGTTGGCGCGTTCTGAGCAGGTTTCGGAACCGCAACACGGCCTCGGACAGGTCGTTGCTCTTGCAGACGAAGTCCATCGCTCCCGCTTCGAGAGCGCGCTTGCGAAGCTGAAGCTCGTCCGAGTTCGTCATCACGACCACGGGAAGAAAGGGCTCTTGCTCGACCAGAGGGGCCAGCTGCCGCATCACCTCGAAGCCATCGATGGGCTGCATCCGGATGTCCACCGCCACCAGATCGGGGTGAAAGGCATGGTACTCGGCAATGGCGTTTCGTGGGTCGGGAACGTACCTTGGCTCGTCGTACCCGGCCGCCACGAGTGCTCGCCGAAGCAGGACGTACGCGTCCTCTTCGTCATCGATCACCAAAATCCGGGGTCTAAACCCGTTGGGGTTACACTGCATGCGCGACTCCGTGCCAATCGAATCATCGGCAAGAAGTTCGCGAATGCTCTAGTCTTCGTCTTCGGAGGGCTTGGCGATGGCGAAGTCGATGGCTCGTTCGCCACGCATCGTGAGGGTGACGACGAAGCCGCCCCAACTCGAGTTCTTTGGCGTGAGGACGACTTGGCTTGTTCCCGGTGCCAGCCATTCGGGGTTCTTGGTTGTCTGGTCGAACGTATTCAGCTCGACCCCAAGGCGCTTGGCCACCGCTTCAACGCCGTTCACGCCCTCCAAGCCGCCCCAAGCGGATCGAAAGGCCCCTTTCTCATCGAAGCCAACCGACCAACCGGGCAGCGCTTGCGAGCGCTCCATCTTCCGCGACGCAGTGAAGAACGTCATGTACTTCATCCCATCCTCGTCGTAGAACCGGTACTCGTTCAGGTCGAGCTTCCATCCTTGCGCTTCGGGGATGTCGAGACGCACGGCGATGTCTCTCGAACTCGAGCGTCCGCTGTCTGCGTCCCACCACAGCTTGCCTTCCGGCGCTTCGAGACGGGCCAGCACACTCTTCCAGCCCACGTCGGATCCCAGAAACTGAAAGGTCAGTTCTTGCATCTTCCCGTCCGCGAAGCTGGCTGTGACACCGCCTTTGCTCGATTGAGCATCTCCGAAGACGAGCGACACCCGCGACGCTCCGGGCAATGCCATCGCCTTGCTTGGGGTCAAGGCGCGCACGTCGGCCAGCGTCATGGCGAACTCGCCCGGCACCCAGAGCGTCTCTGCCCCCGCCCCCCACGTACGCTCGACTCCGCTCAGGTCGCCACGCAAGAGAGCCGACACGTCCAGCTTGGGGGCGTCCTGGGCGAACCCCAGCAGTGCTGACAAGAGACCAAAGATCATGCTCCCTAATCTAGCAGAATGGGTCACAGTTTGGAAAGCAGTTCCAGCCACCGCTTCCAAGCCGCATCGCGGCCCTTGCGGTTCACCTCTTGGGCGTCCGGCTGCTCGCCGCTGCGCATGAAGCCGTGGCCCGCGCCCTCGTAGAGCACCGGCTCGTACTGCTTCCCCGCCGCCTTCATCAGCCTTTCGGATTCGGGGATCGTGGCATTGACTCGCGCATCGTTCCCGCCATAGAAGCCGTAGACCGGCACCGTGATCTTGGCGATGGCGGCGGCATCGGTGGGGCCGGAACCATAGAACGGGAAGGCGGCCACGATGCTCTTGCTGTGCGTGGCGAACAAGAACGTCTGAGTTCCGCCCCAGCAGAAACCGCCCACGGCCACCTTGCCGTTGGAGGCAGGCAGCTTTGCGCCGTACGCCACAGCGGCGTCGAGGTCGCCCATCACCTGCTCGGAAGGCAGCATGCTGATCACCTCGCGCACCTTGCCCACGTCTGGGAAGTCCACCGTGCGCCCGCCGTTGGGTGCCATCCCCGAGAGGAAGTCGGGCGTGATGGCGATGTAGCCCTTCTCCGCCAGTTGGTCGGCAACGGACATGACCCAATCGGTGAGGCCCATGATCTCGTGGATCAGCACGACCACGGTCGCCTTCTCCTTGACCTCCGGGTACACCACGAACGCCTTCACCGTACGATTGCCGTTCTTGAGTTCCACCCACTCTTGGTGCCGAGGCGAATCGTCGAGCCGCTTCTTGGCCCAATCTTGGGCGTGGCTGGTCAAGGCGAGAGCAAACAAGGCAACGGTCCAGAGACAACGCATGGCTATCCCATCATAAACCGTCGAATCGAACTTGGGTTCCCTAGCCGCCGGTTTGGCCGAAGTTGGCGCGCAGAATGAGGAAGTCGGCGGCGTTGACCGAGCCATCGCCGTTGAGGTCGGCGTTGGGGTTCCATCCCGGACCGCCGGTGCTCGAACCGAACGCGTTGCGAAGGAGCAGGAAGTCCGCGATGTTCACCGCGTCGTTCCCGTCCACATCGCCGTTGCGCAGCGAGATGTTCAGACCCGTGGTGCCCTCCGCGCCGAGCCAGACGCTCGTAAATTTGGAGGTCAGCCAATGGCTGGCCTTGACCAGAATGTCGAACTCGCCGACCCGATAGGTGGGCAACGTGTATCCGCCCGTCGCATTCAGGTTCAGGCGATGCACTTCGAGGGGTGTCGAGCCGCCCGGCGCTCGGATTTCGACTCGGATCGTGTGGTTCGACGGACTCGTATTCAGGTTCTGGAGCGTCGCCGTTCCCGTGGAGTTGATCTTGGGCGGCAAGGTGGCGTTGATCCAATCGCGATAGGCATAGAGTTCGGTACCTCCGCCGCCGGCACCATACGTGTTCGAACTGATGTTGGTCGGATCGCGGAACGTGAACGTGATCACGCCGACGAGCTGCCAGACCCCCTCGTGCATGACGAACATAGACCCGCCGGAGTCGCCGACGGCGACTTGGCACTCGCCGGGAATGGCGAGTCCATCGCCCAGTCGATCGACGTAACCCTCTTTGTCCACGTCCCAGAGCATGGACCAACTGGTTCGCCCGTTCACCTCGAACTGGTCGCGCGACCCGAGAACGTTCATGCCCGATCGCAACACCGAGTTCGAGGTGTTGTTGATGATGTAGCCCGATCCATCGGGCCTCGGCGTTCCCGTGAACCCGTGCCCGACCAGTGCGGTCTGCTTGCGTTCGAGATTGGTGTACGGCGTCAGGTGAACCTGATACCAGTTCGGCAACGTGCCGTTGACCTCGACGATGGAGAGGTCGGCACTGGGATGGTTGATCTTCTGCACGGGCATGTAGACCACTCCGCCGATCTTCACGCGCGTCGAGCCCAAATGCGCTGCGGTGAGAACGTGCCTCGGCCCCACAGGCGTACACGAACCCTCCATGACGAAGTTGTCTCCGCCGCCCATCATCCCGCAGTATCGGAAGACCGACGGGGCGGCGACATCGGGCCAGATGGCGTGACTGGTTCCCACAGCGGCTAGCGCCGCGATCAGCATCGTCGCTCGGATACGCATGGCTTAGTCCAATAGGATACGCCAGTTCATGCCAAACGTTGGGATCGAAAACAAAAAAACGTCAGCCGACGTACGCCCGCGAGCCCGGAGGCAGGTCGCGCACGGGAATGCCCGCTTCGACCATGGCGCGCTTCAGGTCGCTCACGCGGCAGACGCCGTCGTGCAGGATGCCCGCGACGAGTACGGCGTCGGCGCCGCCCTCGCGAACGGCATCCACGAGGTGCTCGGGCTTGCCTGCTCCGCCGCTGGCGATCACAGGGACGCCCACGGCTCGCGAAACCGCAGCGGTGAGCGGGAGGTCGTAACCGTCCCGCGTGCCGTCGCCATCCATGCTGGTGAGCAGGATTTCGCCTGCGCCGCGCTCGACGCCTTCGCGCGCCCAGGCGACGGCGTCTTTGCCCGTCTCCTTGCGACCACCGTGGGTGAAGACCTCCCACGAATCGCCGACTTTGCGAGCGTCGATCGCGAGCACCACGCACTGCGACCCGAACCGTTCGGCGGCTTCGGAGAGGAGTTCGGGACGCGCCACCGCCGCACTGTTCAGACTGACCTTGTCGGCCCCCGCCAACAGGGCGCCCCGGATGTCCTCGACCGTTCGCAACCCGCCGCCCACGGTGAACGGGATGAACACCTGGTTGCCCACACGGTCGGCCAGTTCGACGACCGTCTGCCGTCCTTCGTGCGACGCGCCGATGTCGAGGAACACGAGTTCGTCCGCGCCTTCGTGATCGTAGTGGTGGGCCAGTTCGACCGCATCGCCGGCATCGCGCAGTCCGACGAAGTTGACGCCCTTGACCACGCGTCCGCCGCTCACATCAAGGCATGGAATGACGCGTACGGACCTCATGATGCTGACCTACTTTCTACGTTCAACGACACGATCCCTCGGCGGGGTTCCCCCAGGCGCAAGGCGTATTCGTCGTTGAATGCGGCAACCGTGAGGCTTCTTGTCAAGCTACCCGATTTCCAGAGCGCTTCGGCCGCCTCACGAACCCATTCCGTGGCAAGTGCTTCGTGGTCGGATTCGGCCGGTCCAAACTCAAGTTCGGGCAGGCCCATCTTGCCCATGCCGGACGTGGACGCCATCCAGCCCTGGGGCCGGAACCGCCACCGAACGACGACATGCGACGAAGCTTGTTTTGCGGGCCGGTCCATGGCGTCGCGGAAGCTCTCGGGCAGGTACACGACGTTCGCGGCAACGTCGTAAACCAGAGTTCCTTCGGCCACGGCCAGATAACCGAGCGCCATCGCGGGCGTGAACGAAAGGTGCTCTCCTTTCGCGGGCGGCTTACGGGCCACAAACACCACCCGGATCAGGGCCTCCGCATTGTTCAGGGCCTCCAGTTCCTCAGAGCCCAATCCCTCGACTCCGTGAGCCAGATCGGGTCGAAAGGCGCTTGGGTTCTTCGAGCGGAGCACCAGCCCGACGTGGGTGCCCACATGGCTCAGGAGCAGCCCCTCGGCGGGACCGATCGGCCCGGCGAGCGTCCCCGCTCGGCCTTGGCCGCGCATCATCGCGTCCACCACGGCGTCTTGTTTGGGCAACACCGCCTTCGGCACATAGACCCAGAATTCGCAGTGGACCACGGGCTGTCGTCGGGCTCGGGCCCTCCCGGCCAGGAGCCCGAACAGCAGGCCCAACAAACCTGCGGGAATCAGAAGTCTAGGGTCCAATGCCGATCAGCCACCGTTCGACGACGCGCATTTCTTCGTCCGAGAGCGACGCATGGCACGACTCGCACAGCCCCGCTTCGTTCACGCGGTGCGCACAACACAAGAGGCAAGCGTCCATCTTGCGGGCGCGAAGCACGAACCGCGGTTGCGAAAGAGCCCAGAGCAACTGGTTGCGGGGCAAGCCCTCGGAATTGGCGCGGTCCACACGCGGATTCTACACCCGGGGAGCCAACCGCCGGGCGAGTTCGTGGAAGGGCTTCTCGATGATCGGAAACAGCATGGATGCGGCGAACACGGCGATGAGGACGCCCCCTGCCGCTGCCCCGTGCAGCAGCCACCCATCGAACCTCGGCGCGGCCAGTTTCCCCGCCAGGCTGATCACCGGGTTGTGGGTCAGATAGAGCGTGTACGACACCAGCCCGACGGAAACCAAGGGCGGCCACGAGAACCACCGATGGAACGGATGCCCGGTGGTGACCAGCAACGCCGAACACGCGCCCAGACCCGCGACCACCACCGACCAGGGCGGCGGCTGCCCGCTGACATCGAGCCACACCGCCAATGCCCAGAGCGGCAAGCATGCCCAGCCCCATCCCCAGCCTTTGGCCTCGGCGGAGAGCTTGGCCGCGATCATCCCGCCCGCGAACACGCACAGAAGCGAGGGCAGCGAGTTCCAGAACGCGAAAGTCGAGGCGTCGGTGGCAAAGTTGGCATGTTGCGGGGCGACGAACCACCAGACCGCTCCCAGCGCCACCGTAACGCCCGCCAGCAACGCGGGGCGGGGCAACATCGCCAACAGCAGCGGAAACACGACGTAGAGCTGCGACTCCAAAGCAATGCTCCAGAACGGGCCACTGATGCGCCAGATGTGCTCGCCGAACAGGTTGTGCGCCATGAGCACGTGAAGGACGATGTCCTTGGCATCGGTGGGCTGCTGGACCACGCGTTCGCGGAACGCTGGGACCTGGACGAGCAAAACCAAAGCCGCCATCACCACATAGTAGGGCGGCGCGATCCGCAACGCTCGACGCAACGCGAACCCCGGCCCGTACACGCGGTAGTTCTTCTTCCGGGCGTAGGGGTAGGCCAGGCAAAACCCGGAAAGCGCGAGGAACACGGGCACCCCAAGGTGCCCTGCGCTCATAAGATCGAACCAGAGTCCCCCGTGGGGCTTCCCGGGGGCGCGATAGAAGAACTCGTACGCGTGGTACAGGGCCACCCAGAGCGCGGCCAGCGCCCGCAACCCGTCCACGTGCTCGAGCCGCGACGCGCTACTGCTTCTTGGGGTGGTCTTCGACAACGCTGATCTGAATACCGTCGCCTTCGGGGGCCTTGGCGATGGTCACGCCAACCTTGATGCCGTTGATCTCGCCATGGATCATGCCGCCGTCGCCCACCTTGATCTCCTGTTCTATCTTGGACATCTTGCCCTTGTAGAACGCGAAAGCATCGTCTACCTTGGCCTTCGAATCGTAGGTGGCCAGGTACTGGACCCGGTCGCCGACTTCCACGCGTGCTCCGCCTTCCTTGGTCCGGGTCGCGCCCGCGAAGGCGGGGGTGACCATGGCGCTCAGGTCCACGTTGGACCCGGCTTCCCACTGGTCGGTCTGGCCCGTTTCCTTGTCTTGGTGGGTGACCTTGAACGTGTCGCCCTCGTCCTTGACTTCGGTCACGCCCTTGTCGTCTTCGGCGCGCTTCTCAGCGACCGTTTCGCCTTCCGGCTTGGTGCCGGGCTCTTCCTTGGGCGGAGCCGAACACCCGACGACGAGCGCGCCAGCCAAGGCGCAGACAACGAGAAGCCGCATCCAATCGCGCATGCACCCATTGTAGCAAGGTGCAACGGGCGACGAACGCCGAATCACCTCATCACGGTTTCAATGGCTTCGAGAACGCGCTCGATGTCCGGCAGGGCGGCGTACTCGTAGATCGGGTTGTAACCGATCTGAACATCTTCGCGGGCCACGAGTTGGGGGGCCGAAAGGAACAATTCGAACCGCTCGGGTCGCCCGGTCATCTCGGCCAGAATCGCCTGCCCAAAGCCGCATGTTCGCGTGTCCTCTTGCACCACGACGAGCCGCCCCGTCTTGGCGACCGACTCGGTGAGGGTCTCGTAGTCGCAGGGCACGATGGAACGAAGGTCCACGATCTCGAGCGACACGGTGTCGCCGAGTTGCTTCTGGGCCTCTTCGGCGAGTTCCAGCGTGTTGCCCCACGCGACCAACGTGACGTCGCCGCCCTCCTTGACGATGCGCGCTTTGCCAAGCGGCACGGGGTGGTACTTCGCCACGGGCACGGGTTTGCGGAAGATGTGCTTGGGAATGAGCACCATCGTCGGGTCGTCGCTCTTCGATGCCGTCCAGATCAACCCGGCCGCATCCTCCGGCGTCGAGGGGATGACGATGTTGATGCCGGTCACGTGGGCCAGCATGCCCTCGTTGCTCATGCTGTGCCAGAGCGACCCCCCGGGCAGGTACGCGCCGTACGGAGCGTAGAGCACCATGGGGCACTTCCAGTGGCCGAACGTGCGCCATCGCAGCGTCGAGATGTTGGTCACCAACTGGTTCCAGCCCGGCGAGATGAAGTCGATGAACTGGAGTTCGAACACCGGCTTCATGCCGTAGATGGACATGCCGACGGCGACGCCGAGAATGGTGGCCTCGGCGAGCGGGGCGTTGAACACTTGGTGCGGGAACGACTCGCTCAGCCCCTTCGTCAGGCCGAACACGCCGCCCTTGGGGTCCTCGATGTCCTCGCCAAAGAAGATGACGCGGTGGTCGTCTTCGAGCGCCTTTCGGAACGTGGCGTTGATGGATTGCACCATCGTCATGCGGTCGCCACCCTCGATGGGCGGCACCTCGGCTGCGACAGGTTCGCCGAAGTTGTGCAGATAGACCTCCGATGCGAGCGGATCCTGCTCCTTCTCTGCCTGCAGGTAGTCGGCGTCCACCTGGGCCTTCACGTCCTCCTGCATCTGCTCGAACGCGGCCTCGGTGAGTTCCCCGCTGCCGATGAGTTCCTCGGCCAGCAAGCGGATCGGATCGCGCTTGAACATCTCTTCGATGTCCTCCAGCGAGCGGTAGACGCGGTGGTCGTCGGAACTGGTGTGGCTGCCCAAGCGGTCCAGGTCGCACCAGAGCAGCGTCGGTCCCTCGCCGGCGCGAGCCTTGCGCACCGCATCGCCCGCCGCTGCGTACACGTTGTCCACGTGCCGCGCGTCCACATGGCGGAACTTGTCCTTGGCGATGATGTCCAGATGGAATGGGAGGAACTTCTCCGTGGGGGTCGAGATGCCGTACTTGTTGTCCTCGACCACAAAGATCACCGGCAGGTTCTCTTGGAACGCGAACGCGATGGCCTCGAAGAACTCGCCTTGACGGGATGCCGCATCGCCGATGCTGGCCACGGCCACGCTGTCGTCCCCGGCGAGCTTCATCGCCCAAGCCGTGCCCGTGGCCGGGAGAAGGCACGCGCCCGTCGGTGTGGCGACGCTGAAGACGTTGCGCGCACGGTCGGAATAGTGGCCCGGCATCTGGCGTCCGCCCGACCCAGAAGACCGCTTCGCGAAGTAGGCGAGCGCCAAATCGTAGTTGGGGATGCCCCGTTGCAGCATCAGCGCGCGATCGCGGTAATACGGGAACAGGTAATCGCTCTCGCGAAGGTGGAGCGCAATCGCGCCGAGAGCTTCGTGGCCGTGGCCGCTGACCTGAAACCACCCTTTGCTCTGGCGGAGCAGAATGCCCTCGCGGCGGTCGCCCTCGCGGCTGAGAAGCATGAGGCGCAAGAAGTCCGTTTTGTTGAAGGTGGAGGTTTGCTGGGTCATGGGGGCACCTAACTTTCGACGTTGAAAATCGGGGCCGGAAGGGCTCCGGCAACGAATGGAGTATACCGTTCGCGCCTTCGACGTCCGACCACGCACGGGCCCCAATACCCGGACACGGACGCGAAAGAAAAGGGGCAATTAGGCGCGCCGTTCCGGTCGCGCTTGGGTTATGCTATCGGTGCGCCTCGTCCCCTCTTGGCCCGCTCCAGGGCACACCACTTTGAGGCGACGCAGTCAGGGTTTTGTCACGGATGGATCAGTACAGCTTAGAAGATTCGCAGGATCGCATCAAGCTCCGAGCGGCCTTTGAGCGTGCGACGCGCAGGTTGGAGACCCGGGTGCCCGCAGCGCACATGACGCGCTTCATCCGTCCGTTGCGACCGCTCGGCCTTCAAGGCTCGGTGGCCCGTTTCGCCGCCCAGGGCAGGTTCGTCGCCGACTGGGTGAAGAGCCGGTATCTCGACGATTTGGGCCGCCTGCTTTCCGACGAACTGGGCCGGAACGTCACCGTCGAGATCGAAGCCGAGCCCCGCGATCTGGCCTCCAATCGCAAGCCTGAAGACGCACCCGCGATTGCCCCCGCCGTCAGCGATGCGGACGAAGGCACTCTGATTCTGGATGACCGCTATACGTTCGACACGTTCGTCCAAGGGCAGAGCAACCGGCTCGCCTATGCCGGTGCGGTCGCCGTCGCCAACGCGCCAGGTACCAAGTACAACCCGCTGTTCATCTACGGCGCCTCGGGCCTGGGCAAAACCCATCTGCTGCACTCGATCGCTCGCCAAATCCGAGAGCAGAACCCCGACCTGCCCATCCGCTACGCGAGCGCCCAGCAATTCGTCGAGGGCTTCGTTGCGGCGGTCCAGCGCGGCCGCACCGAGCAATTCCGCCGCTCCCACCGCACCTTGGCCGTTTGGCTGCTGGACGACGTCCAGTTCATCGCCGGCAAAGACAAGACGCAGGAAGAGGTCTTCCACCTGTTCAACAGCTTCCAGCAGGCGGGCAAGCAGATCGTGCTGGCCTCCGATCGTCCGCCGCGCGACCTGTATCTGATGGACGAGCGACTCCGATCCCGATTCGAAGCGGGTCTGGTCGCCGACATTCAGCATCCCGACACGGAAACCCGTTGCGCCATCGTCCGATCGAAGGCCCAGCGCGACGGCATCGCGCTGCCGCAGGACGTCGCCATGTACCTGGCCGAGAACGTGCCCGGGAACATCCGCACGCTGGAAGGCGCCCTGACCAAACTCAGCGCCCAGGCCAGCCTCGATGGAGCCGCCATCGGCATGGACATCGTCCGCCAAATCGTCGCTCGCGACTTCAAGGACTTTGGCAAGCCGGGGCTCGAACAGATCGTCAAGGCCGTCAGCGAGCACTTCAAGATTCCAGTCAACGACATCCTCGGACAGAGCCGAAAGGCCCCCATCGCCCACGCGCGGCACGTCTCAGTGTATGTGACGCGAGAACTGACGGGCGACAGTTGGAAACACATCGGACGCCAATTCGGCAACCGAGACCATACGTCCGTCATGCACTCGTACCAGCGGATCACTGAGTTGGTGCGGCAGGACCGCGAACTCAAGGTGTCCATCCAACGTATCATTGAACAATTGCACCCGTAATCCTGAAGCAGGGTTCGGAATCCGGAGGAAGCCATGAAACCGATCGCTCTCTGCCTTGCGCTCGTCGGCGTCGCAGTCCAAGTCTCTGCGCAACACCGACCGATCAACGACAGTTCGAAGGGTGAAGGAACCTATTACCACGGCGGTTCCGGCTCGCGAAACATCGACCGAGCCACCGTCCGCTTGCTGAACAACAACCAGTTCATCATCACCGTTTCGGGCCAACGCACCGGCACATTCGCGGGGACGTACGACATGTCGGGCTCGCGAGCCTTGCTCAACGTCAAGATCGTCAACGACAACCGGCGCCACGTGAGCGGTCGCGGGGTCATCAACCTGACCGGCGGTTTGCAGGTCACGTCCTTTGAGATGGATGGCGAGATCGACCGCGACACCTTCCGAGTCCGATACGACGCCCACGTCAATTCCGGCGGACCCGGATGGGGAGGCGGTGGTTCGAACGACCGTGACTTCTCCGGAAGTCTGCGCCGGCGCGGCACCTTCACCATCGACGGGCGACGCTCGGACATCGACTCGGTGGACGTGACCGTACGCGACGGCAAACTGATGATCCGCGTCAAAGGCGAGAAGAGCGTGGACTTCGCGGGAACGGCACGACGCCAGGGCCAAAACGACTTCACCATCCGCATCGAGCGTGGGTTCAGCCGCTCGGCAAGCGGGTCGGGTTCGATCTCGGTGCGCCCCGATGGTCGTCTGCGCTCGGTGGACTTCTCGGGTCGAGCCGACGGCAAGAGTTATCGCGTGCAGGTCTCGGACTGATCCTCTTGGGCCGTCTCTAGAACGCCGAGACGGCCCGAACCAGCATGTAGAGCGCAAAGCCGCCTAGGAACAACTCGACCACGGCGATGTACCGCGCCGCATCAAGACGATCCACGATGCGGCGACCCACGTAGGCGCCCAAAACCATCACGCCGCCCAGCGCCAAGCCCATTTCCCACACGGGCGAGGCTAGTGCGCCGTTCGCCGCGAAAACGCCTGCTTTGGTCGCGTGCGTCAGCGCCGAGTAAAGCCCGTCCGTTCCCAGGAAGGCCGACCGGACCAGGCCGTAGCTCAACAGGAACGGCGTCGCTAAGGGCCCGGTGACGCCGCCCATGCCGCTGATGAAGCCACTCACCCCGGCGACCACTGGCAAGTCGCGCAACCGAGTCTTGTACTGGGCGCGGGCCGACAATCGGCGCGCGGGAATCAACAGGAGCAAGGTGGCCGCGATGAAGACATCCAGCCAACGCGTGTCCAGGTTCACGAAGAGCGTCGCGCCGATCATGCTGGCCGGGATGCTCGCCCCCGCCAGAGCCAGAAACGCCTTCCAGTCGATGTCCCGCCACGAGAACGCCGCACGGCCCGCGTTCGTCATCGTCATCGCCAGAGCCATGACGGGCACCGCCACGCGCACGCCCAACACGAGTGTCATGACGGGCAACATGATCGCGCCCGTTCCGAAGCCCAATACTCCTCCCAACGTCGAAGCGGCGAGCGCTAGAAGCAGCACGCCGACGACGACTTCCGGAGTCATCGCGCGGCCATCGAGGCTGCCGACCGCAACACCATCTCGCGCAGCACAGCCGGGTCGGCATCGGCCAGTTTCTTGAGGTACAGGCACGACACCCCGGTGGTGTGCTTGCCCAGCCGCTCAAGAAGGTCGCCATGTTCGATCAGGCTCGGGCAGAAGTAGAGCGTCAGGTTCTGTTTGCGGGGCGAGAATCCGACGATGAACCACTCGCCGGTGCGGCCTGCAGCCGTCTTGTACGGATAGTTGCCGAAACCCACGATGGCCGTGCCCCACATCTTGGGCTCGATGCCGGTGGCTTCGCGCATCAAGGCGAGAACTTGGCGGCACTCCTCACGCCGAACATCGGATGCGATCGAGTTCAGAAACTCCTCGACGCTCGCGTCGTTCTCGACCGTCTTGTTCTCGCTCATGGGTTGCCTCCGAACACGATGGCGTTGAGCAACATCTTCCACTGGCCGGGCCACATGGCGCGGAAGCATGGGTCGTCCATGAACATGACCACCCTCCCGTTGCCATAGGGTTGCTCGTGGGCCCATACGGTGCCGGCGAGCCGCTTCTCCGAATCGTCCCAAACCCAGCCGCTCAGCAAGTTCTTGGGATCTCCCTCCTTGGGAGCGGGGATCCTGAGCACGCTGCCACCCTCCTTGCGAGGGTTGTAGAACGTGTTGCCACTGGCCAGAATGCCGAGCCGCGCCTTCCCTTCCTTTGCGGGGTAGCCGTAGGCCAGGATCGAACGGGCGTCGAGTTCGGCGCGGAACAGCGAACCCGGCAGCGAATCGCTGTCGTCCGGGGTCTTGGCCCGCTCCAACTCGACCAGGCCGCTGGAGCCGATCGCCCATCCCGGTTCCCCGAGCACGACCACGCAGCCACCCGAGCGGACCCAGTTCTTGAAGTTGTCGGAGAGAGCGCGATAGCGCCCCGCCGGCAACACGATGGTCGCGTACTCCTTCAAGTCGCCGTCGAGGGCATTGGTGCGCAGAGGGTCGAACGACAGTTTGAAGCGCCGCTCCAACAGGTACCAGAGCGGCCCGTAGTCGGTGGAGCCTTGCTCGTCGCCGAAGACCACGCCCAGGCGGCCCTGCCGCAGCGAGCGGTTCGAAGCCGATCCCGGCCCGAAGGCCCCCTCGTCGGGGAAGCCGGCGTTCAAGGCCTCGACCTTCACGCGGCGCTTGGACGCCACGTCGCGCAAGCGGTCCATCATCCAAGCCAGTTCCCTGCTCTCGTTGCGCCCGCGCAAAATCAAGACGGTGCCGACGGGCAGCGTCGTCCCCTGCACCTGGATCGGCTCCTGCACCACGTGGCACCTGATGCCCGCGTTCAGCAAGTCGGAGACGGCCAGCACGTCGTCCTCGTCGGTCGTGCGGAGGAACCAGCCCACCTTTCCTTCTTCGATGCGCGGCGGCGTGGTCAAGAGGGCATTGCCCGTAAGGAACGCGGGTCGCTGGTCCGACCACCAAGCGTCGAGACCGTGGCCGTAGATCATGCTCCAGCCCGTGATGTCGTAGAACTCCGCGCCCCGCGGGCCGGGGTACTCCTCGCCTTCGGGGACGCCCTTGCGACGCTCCTTCTGCCGCTGAATGAACTCCGGCTCGAACGTGTCGTTCGCCTCGAGCAACGCCTTGGCGAGCGGGCCCTGCGACTGGTTCATGTCCACCACCAGCGACCCTTCTTTGACCTGCACCGAGCCCACCGAATCGCTCCAGAAGTCTCTTGCGCCAGGCTGCTCGAAGGCGCGTCCTACATACGAGGAGCGGATGCCGTGGAGGTCGAGTTGCTCCTTGAACCGCTGGAGCGGGCGGGGGTCGTCGGAGGCCACGATCACGCGCTGGAAGTCGCCCGCGTGGCGGCCGTTGACGGCTTGCGTCTTGAAATCGAGGTACGAGGCGACGAGTTCCGCACGGCCTTCGGCGGCGGCTTTGGCCGTGGTCAATGCCGACACGAAGTGCTTCTCGACGCCGTCGCGCAGCGTGAGGATCGAGCCGTCGGCGCGCCGAGTGCGTAGGAACGCGCCTCCATCGGCTTCGAACGTCATGCCGATCGCGCCCGAAAGCGCCGTCCAACTGTCAAGGTAGCCCGCGTAGTAGAGGTCGAACTCCTCCTTGATGAAGTACAGCCAGGAGTGGTCGTCGAACGCCTTGCCAATCGCCCGCCCGAACACGTTGGTCCAACGGTTCAACCGTTCCCGGCCCACGTTGGCGTTGATCGCCATCGGGTTGGGCGGAAAGAAGTAGTTGCTCGTCTGCCCGTGCTGGTCCACGTACACGTGGGGGTTCCAGCGGAGGAACTCGGCCACTTCGTTGCGCGTCTCGTCCTGCGACATCGCCACTCGGTCGCGGTTCATGTCGAACCGGTAGCGGCTCACGCGGCCATAGACCGAATCCGGGGCGCGGCGCTCGACGGCGTTGCGAACCTCGCTGCCCGTGGCGACCGAGTTGTACCAAACGACGTGTCGCTCGTGGCCGTCGGGGTTGTACATCGGGTTGACGATGACCACGGCGTCTTTCAGGATGCGCTCGATGGTCTCGTGCCGCGATGCACCCAGCGTGTACAGCAGCCACATCGCGCTCTCGGCCGAAGCGGTCTCGCTACCGTGGATGCACTGGTTGATCCACACGATGGCGGGCAAGGTCTTGGCGGCGGCCTCGGCCTTGGCCCGGTCGGTCGGGTCGGCGACCGTCGCTGCGGCGCGCCGGATGTCCTCGATGCGCTTCATGTTCTCCGTCGAAGCGGCGACGACGATGCGCAAGGGCCTGCCTTCGGCGCTCTTGCCGAACTCGATCTTCTTCAGTCGCTCGGGCGCGGCGGCGACCAGGGCGTCCACCACGCGCTCCTGGTCGCGGTAAGTGGTGTGCCATTCGCCCGGCCCATAGCCGAGCATGGACTCCGGCTTGGGCACCTTGCCGTTATAGGGGCCGAGGCCGTAGAAGTCGAACGGCTTGACCTGCGCTGGAGCGAGGACCAAACCCAACAGGATCGAGAGCATGGACGCGAGTATAGCGTTCCGTGGTGCTTCCGTTCACGATTCACGATTCACATTCACATCCCCCCAGACTTTGGGAAAACGGAAGAAGGAAGACGGAGGACGCGGAATTGGCGGCCGCATTCACGATTCACGATTCACATTCACATCCCCCACAGGCGTCGGCAGGTGGTCGGCACGTGGTCGGCAGGTCGTTGGCTCGTTCACGGTTCACGATTCACATCCCCCAGACTTTGGGAGAAAGGAAGAAGGAAGACGGAAGTTGGAGAGTTCGTGGCGGCATTCACAGTTCAAAGTGCGCCGATCTCGGACTTGTCAACCTGGCAGCCGTGAGGAAGGGGCGCGGCCGGAGGCGTTTCGTTTGTCCGTCCACGATTCAAGCCGCGCGTCTCGAAGTCGAGGCCGCCCCGTAACCCCGGATGAGCACGGTCTCCCGGGCAGAGAGGATCTTGCGGTGCGGAAGGTGGTCGGGCCCGTTCAGACCGTGGCACCCCCGAATCGAGGCTTGGTGTGGTTCGGCTCGGTTCGGCCTTTGTTCGGCGACCATCGTCCCGGCCCTCACCCCTAGCCCGGGAGGAGGACCGCCGACTCGTCTGCGCACGATGAGGGCGCGACGGAGCGCGCCCCTCCAGCAATAGCACGATGAGGGCGCGACGGAGCGCGCCCCTCCAGCAATAGAGTTCATCCCCCGCGTCCCCTTCGAGACTTCGGCCCGGGGTCGCGGGCCATCGCAACGTGGTGGAGTGCGCGGGCCGAACCTCAGGGTGACCTGGGACCGCTATTCGACCACAAAGCTCTCCCAATCTGAACAGAAGCGCACCACCAGGTTCTCATCGTTCACGATGCCCATGGAACGATAGAATGGCAGAGCATCATCGTGGGAGATCGTCGCGATCGTGATGTTCGCCGGGCCGCCCGCCTTCTCGACGGCTGGCCAGCCCCCATTGGTGAAGATGGGTCAGGATGAGACCTCCGGGGTTGAGA
>ERZ761602.1112-NODE-1112-length-51505-cov-27.352867_pt1 | contig 51505 bp, 47 predicted proteins | sample MGYA00512165_ERZ761602 | MGnify/ENA primary metagenome ERZ761602 (study PRJEB28899, sample SAMN02445085) | bioreactor sludge metagenome | biome: EBPR sludge; isolation source: Thorneside wastewater treatment plant | place: Australia: Brisbane, Thorneside...
GAAAGATTCACACCAATTCTGTGGAGGGTACCTGAACGGAACAACACAGTTGCACCGTAGTCAATATTTACTTTATTTGTCACAATACCAACGCCACCGGAAAATCCCGCCGTGCTTGATTGACCGTCTGAATTCACTGCATTGCGAACAGCATTATCATAACCTACTCGTACCTGCACGGCTTTACCAACATAAAGTTCGCCACCAACAGCAAAATTAGATAATCTATCAAAAAAATTATCGGTTTCATCCGTTAAATGGTGAAGATTTACATTTACAAGCAGTGGCAGACCTCGCAAACGATAACTTAAACCAAGCCGTGCATCCAATGGTAAACTTTCTCTAATTCCTTGATATGTTGCCAACTGTGCACCTATATTTAAAATAGAAAATCCTATATTCAGTTTTGATTTAACATTTCTATATAAAATACCGGCATCTACAGCAATTGCCATTGAATTAGCATCTGCGATACTTGAGTAAATTGCTTTTACTGTTGTACCGTATGAGAGCGTTGAATCAAGATAATTAGAATATGTCCCCATAAATGCAATATCGGTACCGGAAAATGAACCCGAAACCACACCTTGATTATTGGCTCTATCGAAGGAACCATAGCTTGTAAATAATACAGAGCCCGACCAATATCCGAATGATTGTCCATTATCCGCATACGTTGCCAAACCTGAATTTATGTCTAAGACATGCTTCAAGAAAGTAAAACCAACTTTTCTTTTTTCTAAGGTTGCTAAAGAAGCGGGATTAAAAAAAACAGCATTTGGGTCATCGGCAACAGCATTAAATGCACCTGATAAAGCAGCAGCACGCGCACTTGCATTCAATTGTAAAAACTGAAAAACTCTTGATTGTGCAGAACTTGTATATGTAAAAACCATACCTAAGCAAAGTGCAACACATAGTTTACTCATCATCTCACCTTAAGTAAATTATTTGACATTAATGTAAATACAGTAAACATTATGCAATAGCACCCTTTAAATTGATTTCATAAGATAATTGTCAATCATTTGACGATATGATTTTGGAGGACGAGCCGGTTTCATCGTTGTTGCATGAACAAAAGTATGGACAGTTCGCCCTTCTGCAATAAGCATTTCTTTTCTTCGGATTATATAAGAAATTGTAATTGTTGCAGTTATATACGAAGATAAACATGCTGTAATCTCTAAAACATCATCATAAAATGCCGGTGATTTATACTGTATATTGGCTTCTATCACAGGTAACAAATACCCTTCTTTTTCGAGTTCGGTATAAGGCAGACCAAATGCTCGTAAAGCCTCAGTTCTCCCTACCTCGAAATAAGTCAGATATTCACCATTATACACAACTCTCATTTGGTCTGTTTCGGCATATCTGACACGAATTGTAGAGGTATGCTGCAAAGTTGGCGTAGCTCGTCCATCCATTATTGCCCCATCCTGGATCGTTCAATTTCAGCCAAAAGATCTAAAATTCTTTCAAGTTCATCCAAAGAATAATAGTCTAACTCAATAGTTCCGACAGAATCAGATTTTGCTTTTAAGCGTACTTGTGTAGAGAAAATATGACGTAATCTATTTTCAATATCTTGAATAGTTGCTTTTAATTCAGATGGAACAGGCTTAGTATTATCATTTTTTGCTTGTGTTGTTGAAGAAGCCAATTTTACTCTACCTAGTTCCACATCTTTGACTAATTGTTCAGTTTTACGTACTGATAAATCTTTCGATATAACCGTATCTAAAACGTAGAGTTGCTTATCATTCGAAGTGATAGCCAACATGGCACGTGCATGCCCCATAGAAATTTTTCTATCACGCAAGCAATCTTGAATTTGTTGCGGTAATCTAAGTAATCGGAGAAAGTTAGCTACTGTTGAACGATCCTTACCGATTTTTTCAGCAACATCTTCTTGTGTAAGATTACATTCTTCTATCAATCGCTGATATCCTAATGACACTTCGATAGGATTAAGATTTTCTCTTTGGACATTCTCGATAATAGCGAGTTCCAGCATTTGTGCATCCGTATCAACGTCCATAATGTAGGCAGGAATTTTTGTTAGACCTGCTTCTATACTTGCTCTTACTCTTCTCTCACCGGAGACTAATTCATATCCACTTTCAGTACGACGTACAGTTATTGGTTGAATAACTCCACGTACTTTTATCGAATTAGTTAAATCTTCCAATGCTTTAGGATCGAAATCAAGACGAGGCTGGAAGCGATTGGGGCGTATCTTAGTAATATCAATAAAAGCGGTTACACCTACAGATTTTCCATCATCAGTTTGTAATGTATCATTCGATACTGTACTCTCCAATGATGCAGTAGGTATTAAAGCCCCCAAACCTTTACCTAATGCAAATGCGGATTTCATTTTTTTTTGTGTCATGGATTATATGTGAAATGCACGTTTATTGAGCAGAACTATGTACAGTTGTTGATAAATAATGCTGATTTTTTGTTGTAATTTCTTGTGCTAATTGAAGATAGTTTTGAGAACCAAGGCAGATTGCATCATAGAGAATAACCGGTTTCCCATGACTTGGTGCTTCAGAGAGTCTCACATTTCTTGAAATTATTGTTTCGCAGACTTTGTCATCAAAATGCTTTTTTACTTCTTCAACAACTTGGTTCGATAAACGCAAACGACTATCATACATCGTCAATAAGACGCCTTCTATATCAAGCGAGGGATTAAGATGCCTCCGCACTATAGAAATAGTTGTTAATAATTGACCCAAGCCTTCTAAAGCGTAATATTCACACTGAACCGGTATCAGAACAGAGTCTGCAGCAGTTAAAGCATTTAAAGTAAGCAACCCCAATGAAGGAGGGCAGTCTATGATAATATATGCATACTTTTTTCTCACATGGGAAAGAGCTTCTTTTAGTACTTTCTCTCGATTATCCACTTGAATCATCTCAATCTCGGCACCCACTAGGTTAATATGCGACGGGATTAAATCCAAGAAAGGCATTTCAGTGGGAATGACGGCATCATTGACAGGCAAACGATCAACTATAACATCATAGACAGTAGCTTCCACTTGGCGAGTATCAATACCAAGTCCATTAGATGCATTAGCTTGCGGATCTATATCAATTAATAATACCGGTAATTCCGATGCTGCAAGTGAAGCTGCTAAGTTTACGGCGGTTGTTGTTTTGCCAACACCACCTTTTTGATTCGCGACTGCTATTACTTTACCCATTGCTTCAACTATATAATTTTCTACAATAAACTTTCATATCGCTGTGAATACCAAAACAAAGCTGATAAAACCAAAGGATGACGAATCTCGCCATCACGAACTAATTGTCCAACATTTTCGATTGGTATTGCGACAACTTCAATGATTTCATTACTGTCTAATTTTTGTTCTTGTCTCAAGACACAGTTTTCCAATAAAAAAGAATGACATTCATTATTCATGAATGCAGGATTTGCATCACAAACGCCAAGTAATATAGGACTTGAATCAGATGTATATCCCGTTTCTTCTAGAGTTTCTCTAATAACAGAATCCTCTGTTGATTCCTCACTTTCTACCAAACCACCGGGTAGCTCTAAAGTAATATCATCAACACCATGTCTGTATTGACGGACAAAAATAATCTTTTTTTCAATAGTGATAGGAATAACATTGACCCAAGTCTGTGAATCAATAACAACAAAATCACTAATTTTGCCCGTCGAAGGATTCTTACGTTCCATACGCAATACATTAAAAATGTAATAATCATCGACTGTATGTATGCGTGTAGTTTCCCATTTTTTTATCATACATTCATTCATTGCAAATAGAATATGGCTGCACAATCGTCTCTTCTCTTAAAAATCGGCTCTAAAGCAATAGATTTTAACTTAGTAGAACCACTAACTGCCCAATTTCGTTCTTTACAAGATATTGTAAAACCAAAAGGTCTTGTTCTCGTGTTCTTATGTAATCATTGCCCCTATGTTAAGCACATAAACAGCTGCTTATCAAAGATAGCAACAGAATATCTGGACAAAAATATAGGTTTTGTTGCAATCAACTCTAATGATGTGTCTCAATATCCTGATGATTCGCCTTCAGAAATGGCAAAAGTAGCAAAATCTTATCCATTTCCCTACCTTTACGATGAATCACAAGACATTGCAAGGCAATACAGAGCAGAATGCACGCCCGATTTCTTTGTCTTTTCAGGACAGCTAGACCTTGTTTACACAGGTCGTTTCGACGCTTCTCGACCGAATACCGACACTGAGGTCACGGGTTGTGATCTACGTTCTGCTCTTGATTATATTCTTGACCAAAACTCTCCATTACCTCCCCAATACCCATCTATTGGATGCAGCATCAAGTGGAAAAGATAACTACATCGAATTTGGTGCAGAAACACCTAATATATGTAAACCATTACGAAGTGCGCTCTGTGTAAACTTACATAAAGCAATTCTCACATCTCGCAACTCTCCCTCGGTACGTAAAACCGGGCAATGATGATAAAAAGCATGAAAATCCGAAGCTAGCTCGCGTAAATACTCTGTTATAATATACGGTTCATGAGATGCCAATGCCCTTTGTATGTGTTCTTCAAAACGCGCCAGAGTTTTGATAAGATTTTTCTCTTCGGCTTTTTCTAACAATGAATAGTTATTGTTTTTAGTTAGAGGAATTTCTCTCTCTCTTGCAGTCTCCATTATTCGACAAATTCTGGCATGAGCATATTGCACATAAAGTACAGGATTTTTTTCACTCTGCTCTTTTGCCAATGCCAAATCAAATTCTAAGTGAGTATTGATACTTCTCATAATGAAAAAGAAGCGTACAACATCCACCCCAACATCGTCAAGTAGCTCATTCAAGGTGTATGATTTTCCGCTACGTTTCGACATTTTTACCTGCTCACCATTTTCCATAAGAGTCACAAACTGATACAAAAGAACATGAATTTTTTCATCGTCATATCCCAGTGCTTTGGTAGCTGCAATAATATCCGGTACAGTAGCTATGTGATCTACACCAAAGACATCAACAATTGTATCATAACCACGCTCAAACTTATTGCGGTGATAAGCAATATCGGGCAATCTATATGTCGGTTCTCCTGTACTTTTTACTATTACCCTATCAGTTAATTTCTCTTGTATTTTTGAAAGAGCAATCCATAAAGCACCTTCTTTTTCATACACTAATTGCTTTTCACGCAAATCTTGTATTGTTCTATCAATAGAACCGTCCTCATACAATGTTTGCTCATTAAAATACACATCATGGACAATACCTAGAGAAGACATTGTCTTTTGAATGGAAGCAGTACACCATTGTTCTGCTGCTTTTTTACAAACAGCGATATGTGAATCTGTAGGTTCAAAAAGCGAATTTCCATGCTGATCATATAGTTGCTTCGCAATATCGGAAATATATTCACCTTCGTAACCTTTTTCAGGAAAGGGATAAGAGCTATCAAAAATCTGACAATAACGTGAATGAACCGATAGACCGAGCATAGTCATCTGGTTACCTGCATTATTAAAATAATATTCGCGTGTTACTTCATAACCCGACCAATGATATAAATTGGCAACAACATCACCGATGCAAGCATTTCTGCCGTGTCCAAGATGTAATTCTCCTGTAGGATTGGCACTTACATATTCAACATTTACTTTTTTTCCATTACCAACAGAAGATTTTCCGTAACTTTCACCTGCAAAAGCAATACTCTCTAATAAATTGGTGTAAAACAATTCACCAAACCGAATATTAATAAACCCCGGTCCTGCAATTTCTACAGAAGAGATAAGGTCAGAATCGAATTGTAATTGTTGAATAATTTCCTCTGCAATGGCACGTGGTGGCTTTTTAGCAGATTTTGTTAAAGATAATGCTATCGTGGTTGCACAGTCTCCATGTGAACTTATTTTGGGTTGTTCAAAATGTAATAAATCGACAAAATCTACATAGCCCGCGCGTCTAAGTGCCTCTGCAAAAATTGGATGTAAAATTGATTCTATCATCTGTTTAATCACTTTCTTTGAATCGGATGAATAGTTCCATCTTCTTGAACTGAATAGAATATCCCATCCGACCACAATTTTTCAAGTTTAAAATACTCTCTTTTTTCTCGAAGGAATACATGAACTACTACATCAAAGTAATCTAATATAATCCATTCTCCGACATCCCATCCTTCACTTTTACCAACTTGCCAATCCTGTTTTCGCCATTGATTATCAACTTCAGAAGCGACGGCTTTCGATTGAATTGTTGATTCACAAGTACAAATCACAAAAAAGTCAGCGGGCGCACTTTGTGCTTGGCGTAAGTCAAGAATGATAACTTCTTCACCTTTTTTATTAAACATTGCTTTCGCGCACAGCCAAGCAGATGCAAAATCATCCGATACCTGTTGCGTTTTCTTCGATATTGTTTTCTTAAATTTTGGCTTTGTAGTTTTTGCCGCTTCAGCTTTTTTGATGGTAGGTTTAGCAGCAACTGTTTTTGTCTTTTTAACAGTAGATTTGACACTAGCTATTTTCACCTTTTTCTTAACAGCAGAATCAGACGTGGGTTTTCGTTTTGTAGAAACTGAGGCTGATTGCTGCGTGGATTTAGGCTTCGTCTTTGTGCTTTTACTTACTTCGACAGTTTCTACTGTCTTTTTTGTACGTTTTAATGCACTTGTTACACTATCTTGTTGTTTAGTCATTGAAATACTTTAAGATTTTGATAATTTTTCCCTATCACAACTGCACAGCGTAAAAAAAGCGATGAATCAATTTCAACAATAACATCTTTTTTTTCAAGCCCTATGGCTTGCGCAACTCGCATGGCAGAAACAGTATCACCGACATAATCAATGATACGAGATTTTTCTATTTGTTTTGTGTTGCCTGTTTCAACCACATCGAATCCGCGCCGACGCAGAAACAGCATCGTGTGCTTTGCCAATCCCTTCACGCCGCTGGCATTAAGAACACTCAATTGAATGACTTTTTCCGAATTTGCTCTTCGCAGTCTCTCATTAACGGTTGCATCAACATTTGGACTGACAAAAAGACGCCAAAAAAAATACCACAAACCGCTAAGAATGATTATGGCTACAAGAGTTACAATTAACCAACTTGCTATTTGTCTAGAATCAAACTTCATATCTCAATCGAAGAAATGATGCTCATGTTGTTTCAATTGGTCATACAACCTTTTTCTGGCTCTAAACAAATGGGCTTTCACTGTACCAATCGGTAAATCCAATGTTTCGGCAATTTGTTGATAATCCAAATCATCTTCATGTCGTAGCTTCATAACAATTCGAAACTTATCCGGCAATGCGGCAATTGCATCATCTAAGATTTTCTTTTTTTCATCAGACATAAGTTTTCTGTCAGCAACTTCCTCAAGATCGGGTAACTCAACAAAATACTCTCCCCCATCGTGTCCCGAAACCGGTTTATCTATAGAAAAAGTCGGTAAACGTCTTTTCCTTAGATAATCTATACAAGCATTGGAAGCAATTCTGTACAACCACGCAGAGAATGAATATTCCGCTCGATAACTTGTTAAAGCAAGATACGCTTTGATGAAAGTTTCTTGTACGAGGTCTTCAACATCAGATGGCTTTTGAATAACTCTTCTTACAGCCGAGGTTATGAGTCTCGTATATTTTTTTTGCAGAAATTTATATGCATCTTTATCTCCTGCTAAGACCTGACGAATAACATCATGGTCTTGAGCCGCAGACTCAATTTGTTCAGGTGTTAATTCCTTACGTGACATTAGATCATGAAATAGAAATTTGCTGCAAAATTAACACTAATGAAAAAGCCGAATACGTATAAGTATCCGGCAGTTTTGCGGAAAGAGAGGGATTCGAACCCTCGGTACCGTTTCCGGTACACACGCTTTCCAGGCGTGCCAGTTAAACCACTCCTGCATCTTTCCGAATATTCAAATATACGAAATGATATTCTTATGTCTATAAAATTGTTCCTGATTTTGTTCCCATGATGTAATCATTAGACAAAATTTTCATTTTAGATATCATTCGAAGCTATTACATTTAACGTTTAGGCAAACATTTTGCTGGAGTTTACACTCCAAATACAATATTTTTTAGTAAATTAGTGCATCATGGGCGCAATCGGTATTAGCTTGCTTCCCCTAAATGCGGGTCATTAAGAGGTTTTGAAATGAAAAGTAGGAGAAATTTTATCGGATTTTTTGGGATGGGATTGATTGGAAGTTTTGTAAAGGCTTCCGCCCTGAGCACCAATGTTCCTCTTAAATTTTCCAATTCTATAGCATCAGACAATGACGAAACTTTAGTTGCATCGGCTGAAGGGAGTTCGCCTAAGCTTTTATTACCTAAAGGACTTCGTGAAGGAGCAACTGTTGCTGTTACTGCTCCGGCAAGCGGTATCAATCCGGGAGATGCAACAAAAAATATTTCACTTCTTAAATCCTTAGGCCTAAATGTAATCGTCGGACAGGCTTTATATAAAAAAAATGGTTATTTGTCCGCACCCGATGAAGAGAGGGCAGCCGAGTTCATGGAATTTGTTGAACGCAAAGACATTGACTGTATCATGTGTGCCCGTGGTGGCTATGGAGTCATGAGAATTTTACCGTTGCTTGATTTCGATACAATCAAAAAAAATCCCAAGATTATAGTCGGTTATAGTGATATTACCGCCCTTCTCATAGCAATTACGAATAGAAGCGAGCTTGTAACATATCATGGACCTGTAGCTTCTTCTGAATTTGATAATTATACAACAGAACAATTTATTAATACGCTCTTTGCGAAACAAACTACAACAGATAAAACTCTATCAATAGTTGATTCTATCTACACCATCTCCGGTGGTACAGTAGTTGGCAGATTGGTTGGTGGAAACCTAAGTATGATTGTAAGTACATTAGGTACACCTTATGAAATTGATACTAAGGATGCTATTTTATTTCTTGAAGAGATTGAAGAAGAACCATACAAAATAGATAGGATGTTGACACAATTATGGCTTGCAGGTAAACTTCAAACATGTAGAGGATTTGCAATTGGTCAATTTAAAAATTGTGAGCGTTCATCACGAAATGGGAACTCAACATTAAAAACATCATTAAAGCAAGTTCTCAATGCACGTATTGGTTCATTGGAAGTACCGGCTGTTTATGGTTTACCTTTTGGACATGTTCGAAGTAAGATGACATTACCTTTAGGTATATTAGCCGAGTTAAATGCTGACAAAAAGACTCTGTCTTTTGTAGAAAATCCCGTTACATTTTAATTTTTTAGAAAGTAATTTACATAATATAAAGGGTTATACTCATGTCATTTCACCCATTTTTTCGCATAGTATCAATGATGATACTAATGTTAAGTGTAAGTGTAACAACTACATTTGCCCAAACGAAAGTATTTAGAATCAACACTGTTGATTTCAGCAAATTCCCAAAAATGAGAGCATACTATGAAGCTGAAGAAGTTTCGCCGGATGGTAAAGAGCGTAAACCTCTTACAGGATTGACCAATGCTGACTTTACCTTGGCAGAAACAATCAATGGTAAGGGAACAAAAAATTATCCTGTGAATGCCATTACTCAACAATGCTCTACAAAAAAGGACGGCTCGGCTGTTCGCGTTGTTCTCGTACTTGATAACAGCGGTTCTATGCTTCAACCTGTTAATGAACAGGGGTTGACACGATGGGACGTAGTGAAAAATGGTGCAAAATCATTTGTACAATCAGTTGATTTTATTGACTCAACCGCAGTAGCTGTTTTATCATTTGAGACTGAAGCCCGCTTACGACAACCATTTACACGAGATGTGAATAAATTACTTTCTTCCATAGATGCAATCGCGCCAGCTGGCAATACTAATTATGATAACCCTATGTTAGACCCGAAAATTGGTGCAATTAAGTTGCTCAAAGAAACTTTAGGACCGCCTGATGTACGAAGAGTTATCATATTTCTAACGGACGGTAACCCATCTGAAGGTATTTTGGGATCGGGTGATAACAAAAAAAGAGAAGCTTTTCTCCAAGAAGTTGAAACACAAATGAATGATAATAGCATTACATTCTTTGCTATTACAGCGTTTATCCAAATGAATGCTTATCTGGATCGTTGGGCACGGGCAACCGGTGGACGAACATTTGAGGTAGTACAAGGTGACCCGAAAGCACAAATGGAAGAAATCTATAGAATGATTGCCGCAAGTGTTTCAAAAAAAGTAACTTGTTGGTTAGAATGGACAAGTGAATATGGATGTAATCAAGATAGTCGCCAGCGCATGATTAAAATTTCAATACCAAAGGAAAATCTTTCAGATGAAATTAATGTCACCGCTCCCGATACAACCATCGCATCGGTGCGGCTCTCAAAAACGGGTGTTTCATTCGGTAATCCTCCTCCAAACGGAACACAACAGCAAACAATTGTCTTAACTGCAGAAAAATCTGATGTCCTTATTAGCGATCCTGTGTTTGCCAATACTCCATGTGGTACATATCGGGTTGTGTCACCTTCTTTACCTGCACTCATTCGCAAAGGAGAATCCACAACGTTTACTTTGGAATTCAAACAAGGTCCTAATCAAGTATATTGCCCTTCTACATTAGTATTCAGCGGACTTCCATGCCCACCGCCGCAAATTTCTCTCTTCGGTGGCGTGAACTCAATTCAATTAATTCAACCAAGCCCGACAGTTTCTTCTATTTTCTCAAGTTGTGAAGATATTGAAATACTTTGGGAAGGTGTACAGCCAATTTCAAAAGCAATTCGCATTGATTATAGTACAGACAATGGAACTACTTGGAAAATCATAACAACCAATGCAACAAATGGAAAGTATGTATGGAAATCCGATGACTTAAAACTTTTACCTTTAGGTAGCCAATTCAAGTTGAGACTCACCGAGGCAGCAAGTTCTAAATTCTTATGGGCTAAATCAGCAGGCGGAACATTAGCCGATAGCATATTCACTATAACCATAGGAGAAAATAACGATGATTTATTCGTTTCCGGAATTTACAAAGGAACAATAAACTTTGGTTCAGGAGTATCTCCTTTAACTTCCCCACATGCTGATTTTAGCGGATTTGTTGCAAAATATGGCGGCGTAGGTGGTACAGCAATTTGGGCAACTCCAATGACCGGCACTAAGCAGTTAAAAACATATTCCGCTGCTTGCAATAATAAAACAGCAGCTAACCAACGGATTTACGCAACCGGCTTTTTTGTTGGCGATGGACAATTCGGTGCGCAAACTCGTAATCAATCCACCGATAAGGATAGACGAAGCATGTTCTTGGTTGTTCTACGGGGCGATGGCTCTGTTCAAACAGTTACAGATCTTGGGTATAGAGCAAATGCTTTTGGTGAAATGTATGGAGAAGGTGTCGCTTTTGACCCTGCATCCAATAAAGTCTATGTCAAAGGTAAAGGACGTGGTAAAATTGCATATATAGTCTCTACTGGTGAAAGAATATTTGACTTCGGTACATCCGTTAATGCTAATGATTGGAGAGATTTTACTGCTGAATTTGATGAACAAGGTGTTTTGACTGATGTACGTTCAGGGGTTTCCGGAACATTGCGCAACTTATGGCCAACAGCTTCTCTCAATGCTTCCGATGGCAATACATACAGTGTTGGTACATTTGCAGGCACACGTAAATTCACCGGCCTTGCAGACCTTGTCAGCGCAGGTAATACAGATGGCTTCATAGCAAAATTCGGATCAGTTCAAGGCAGCACTTCAGTATCCGCTGTACCCTTCAACATCTCCGTCGCCAAATTAGCAATGCTTGACCAATCTTCCGTATTTCAATTAGGCCAAGTTGCGGTTGGGAATACTTTAAGCACATATATTCCATCTGACAAAGGACTTACAAACACCGGCAATATAACATCAAAGGTGTTGCAAGTACTTAACTCCAATCCTACTGAATTTAAAATCAATAATACTTTAGAAGGCATTAACCTCAAAAATGGTGATTGGCAAGGTATTGATTTCCTTATCTCGCCTACCGGAACGGGACAACGCTGTGCAAATATCACTGTGATTGGTGAATGTAGCGATCCCGTACACTTTACTGTCTGTGTCGAGGGTTTACCATCATGTAACTACTTTACTCTCAGTGATACTACCTTCGATAATACTATCATCGGTGCAAAAAACACAAAATCATTTACAAGAGTGTTTGAAAACCAAACAATTTTTGCTCGCAGAATAACAGTTTCATTAGGTAACAATCCCAATAATAGCTTTAGATTAGTTAGTGTGACACTTAATACTACAAAGGCTAATGTCATGAATAACACTATATCTTTAGTATTAGACCCTAATCAGAAAATCGAAGCTGAAGTTGAGTTCTCTCCCAAAACAGTTGGCATTGATTGTGCTCGATTATTCTATGCAACTGATTTACCCATTATTTGCGATACAACATACACTCAACTTTGCGGAGAAGGCATCGCTCCTTTGGATGGAAGACTCGACAATCAATCATGGACTTGCCAAAGACCTAATACTCGTCTTACGAAAAATGTGACTTTCACAAATATTGGGCAAATACCTATCAAAATCAATAAGGCTTATATATCAGCCGGACGTTTCACTTTACTTTCTCTCCCGCCATATCCTATTGTTGCTCCAAATGGTGGTACTCTTGATTTCCAAGTCGAATATCAGCCGGATGATGCGACAAATCATAATGCTTCTATGACTATTGAAGCAAGCGATGAAAACAATGTCACACAAATTACTCGCAGAGCTACTCTGACAGGAAATGGATGTGAACCCAAAATTACTCTTGAAAGAGAATGCTTCCCTACTGTCATTATAGGAAAGTCCGATTCTAAACAAAATGCTGTCACTATTAAAAACGATGGTAACTTTGACATGAATGTGACTAATATTACCATCAATCCAAATTCGGAATTTGCGCTCACAACAGCTTTTGTTCCGTTCACATTAACTCCTAATGAAACACGCACGATACCGATGCAATTCACTCCGGCCGGTATCGGCGCAAGAACGGCTACCGTCACCGTAACTTCTGATGCAACCGAAACAACAAAAACTATTGATATTTGCGGAACAGGATTGCCCGAAGGATCTGTCATACAAATGGGATCAATTTATGTCTGCGATACAAAAGTAAATCCGACTTTCGTGTTCCCGACAACAGCTAATCCTAATGAAGATATCACTGTCACGGCAGATATTATCAATGGTGATCAGGGGTCATTTATTATTGAGCCGGCTTCGCAAGTTATACGTCGCAATACCACAGGAACTTGGAAGATTACCTTCTTGCCTCAAGCAACAGGGACGCTCGCTACTACATTACGCTTCACAACTCAAGGACTCGGTGAAACGCAATATGCTCTCACAGGAGATGCCACAAGCACTTCCTTGAAGCTCACTATGTCGCCCGATAAGATTGAACCAATTAAAATCGGTGCTCCTCAAACTTTCTCCTTCGCTGTCGAAGCGGGTGCTAATATAAGTTCATTGAACATTGATGACTTTACCATCACTCTCAACTATGAGCCGACTATGTTCAATTACAGACCAAATAGCTTCACTTCTTTGGCAAGTGGCGTGACTTGGGAAACTCCAACAGAAAACAAATCCAATGGAGTACTCTCAATCAAAGGTAAAGGCGTGCTTCCTTCACCCGGAAATCAAAACATCTTCTCACTTGCTTTGGATGTTCTTCTTGGGAAATCGCTTAGCGGTACCATAACATCCGCTATCACCTTCCCGACAAAATATGCCGCTTGTTTGACTCCCGTCACCGGATCGCAAGCAACATACAAATCAGAAGATGTGTGCTTTGCTCAAGGAAGATTGGTCACCCCCGGAACATCTATCAATGCGCCGGATATAATCCCCAATCCTTCGTATAGCACGGCAAGAATTGACTTCACTGTGGGAATTGATGCGCCGGTTTCTATCGTGATCGTCAATCAACTTGGAGAAACCGTCATGACGGTGATTGATTCAAAACTCGAACAAGGCAATTACTCCTCTGTCGTGGATTTATCCGCTGTTTCAAATGGATTATACCATATCATCTATACTTGTGGTCCTTATTCATTTACCCAAGTAATGAACGTAGCGAAATAATACTTCGCTCCATAAACAACAAAAAAGGCATCAGAGCAAGTTTCTGATGCCTTTTTGCTTTTGTCAGCAACAATCATAATAACTTTTACTATATTGCAATCAACATTGTTTCACTTATTCAATTCGGAGATTCTATGGTTTCATTAAACTCTATTGCTTTCTATCTCGGTGACAAAGCCGAATACTACCTCAATCATTCTTCCAAAACAATTCCCGCTGCCGCGCTCCACCTCCCTAACCCACAATCCGTGGACAATTACTTCGCCATCAGCGACAGAAACAACAAAGTATTGCGCAGCTTACAATGGATTAACAACTCAGGAAGATTAGCAGGCACAGGTTATGTCTCAATTTTACCCGTAGATCAAGGAATTGAACACAGCGCAGGAGCAAGCTTCGCAAAAAACCCTCTGTACTTCGACTCTGAGAACATTGTCAAGCTCGCAATCGAAGGAGGATGCAATGCCGTCGCTTCTACATTCGGCGTTTTGTCAAGCGTCTCAAGAAAATATGCTCATAAGATTCCCTTTATTGTCAAAATAAACCACAATGAACTTCTGACATACCCCAACAAAGCCGATCAAATCATGTTCGGAACGCTGAAAAACGCCGCTGACATGGGTGCAGCAGCCGTTGGTGCAACTATATATTTCGGCTCACCCGAAAGCGGCAGACAAATCGTCGAAGTAGCAAACGCTTTCGCTATGGCTCATGACTTAGGAATGGCGACCATACTCTGGTGCTATTTGAGAAACCCCGCTTTCAAATCAGACAAAGACTATCACATCAGCGCAGACCTCACAGGACAAGCTAATCACCTTGGCGTTACCATCAATGCCGACATCATCAAACAAAAGCTCCCCGAAAACAATGGAGGATACACCGCGCTCAATATGGGCACCTCCTCTTATGGAAAAATTGACAAAAAGGTCTATACAGAACTAACATCAGACCACCCCATTGACCTCTGCCGATACCAAGTAGCCAACTGCTACATGGGTAGAATTGGACTTATCAACTCCGGCGGGGCAAGCGGTGAAAATGACTTCGCCGAAGCCGTCACTACAGCCGTCATAAACAAAAGAGCCGGCGGAATGGGACTTATTTCAGGCAGAAAAGCTTTCCAAAGACCTCTCTCAGAGGGCATCAGCTTGCTCAATGCAATACAAGATGTCTATCTCTGCAAAGAAGTAACCATCGCATAACTCATAAAACACAAAAAAAAATCCCCGCCATACTATCCATGACGGGGATTACTCTTAGCTCTTCTCGCTTACCAAACAACTTCGCTTATAAGCAATAACCTTTTGCTTAATATGCTCCGATGACTCCTTCACAACTATCCGACGACCGCTCACAAACGTTATCGTCGAATCAAATGACGTTTCCACAGTCTCGATTTCATCCGCATTCACCGTAATGGAACGCCCGTCTATGCGTGTTAAATCTATCATACTATCCCTCTATACTTCTTTTAATGTCTCAAACGAGGATCTGTCGCATCTCGCAATGCATCCCCTATTAAATTATATGCCGATACCGTCATAAATATCAACATACCCGGAAATACTGCCAACCACCAAGCATTGACACTACTCCGTGCCTTAAACAATACCGAACCCCATGTCACTACCGTCGGAGGAACACCAAAGCCCAAAAAACTTAATGCCGATTCCGTCAAAATTGCACCCGCTATACCAAAAGCAGCACTCACCAATACCGGAGCAAGAGCATTTGGCAATACATGACGGAATATAATACGAGAAGTGCTATAACCCAATGCCTGCGCTGCCGACACAAAATCCAAACTACGTATCCGCAACACCTCACCACGCACAAATCGCGCTATCCCCGTCCATCCGGTAAGACCAATCATCGCCATGATCAACCAAATACTACCCGCTTGCACCATCGCAACTATCGTGATAATCAAAAAAAATGTCGGAAACGTTATCACAAGCTCTATCAAACGAGAAATAAACGTATCAACCCAACCGCCGAAATATCCGGCAATCAAACCAAGAACTATACCAATGCACAAAGATATTCCCATAGCAACCAAACCTATCGCCAAAGCATAACGGCTGCCATGAATCAACCCCGCAAGAACATCGCGACCAATATCATCAGTCCCTAACCAATGCTTACTCGAAGGACGACGCTCATCCAATGATATAATACTACCATCAGCAGCTTGCGGCGAATACCCGACAGGAGCACGAACAGCCCAATCATAGCCCAAAGTGCGCCAATCGCAATTCGACAACTCTCCCTTATACCATTCCATCAAACCAAGCTGCGTCGAATACTCCCGAAAAATAGGCAACACAACCTCGCCCTTATATTGAGCCATCAATGGCTTATCATTCGCCAAAAAATCCGCCATCAAAGCAATAACGCTCATCACCAACACAAAATACAATGACCACAAACCCATACGATTCTTCTTGAACTGACGCTTCACAAATGCGCCATACGATTCGCCCAAACCGCCATTATCGCCTTCCTTTACCATATCTCACTCTCCCTAAAATTGACGCAAAACGCGCACATCATTCTCATACAAAAGACGTATATCATCAATACCGGTCGTCAGCAAAGTAACACGCTCTATACCAAAACCAAATGCATAACCCGAATACTCCTCAGGGTCTATGCCGCAATTGCGCAGCACATTCGGATGAACCATACCGCAGCCCAATATCTCCAACCAGCCCGTAAACTTACATACCCTGCAGCCCGCGCCCTTGCACAAATAACATGTAATATCCATCTCGGCACTCGGCTCCGTAAACGGAAAATACGAAGGACGGAAACGATACTTCAAATCCTTACCATACATCGCCCGAGCAAACTCCACAAGAGTGCCTTTCAATTGCGCAAACGTCACATTCTTATCAATATACAATCCTTCCACCTGATGGAACTCCGCCAAAGACCGCGCACTCACCGCCTCATTGCGATACACCCTTCCGGGCATCACCGCTCGAATTGGCGGCTTCTGATTGGTCATCAAACGAACCTGCACAGACGATGTATGGGTACGCAACACAATATCCGAACTATGCTCACTCGCAACAAAAAACGTATCCTGCATATCACGAGCCGGATGATCGTCCGCAAAATTCAACATAGAAAAACAATGAGCATCATCTTCAATATCCGGACCCTCCGCAACCGCAAAACCCAATGTCTTGAATACACCCAAAGCCCGCTCCAATGTCGCATTAATCGGATGGACAGTCCCGCGACGCATCTTACGCGCCGGCAAAGTCACATCAATACTCGGGGACGATTGCGCTTGCTGTTCTAACAATTCCTTGGCTTGCGTCCATGCTTGCTCGGCTTTGGCGCGGACACTATTGAGCAATTTGCCCACCTGCGGTTTATCGGCTTTCGGCACCTCACGCAATTGTTCCACAAACTGTTGCAATGTGCCCTTTTTCACCAAATGTTTTAAGCGAAATTCTTCCAATGCTTTCTCGGTGGTAAGCATTCCTATTTCGGCATCAAGCTCTTTGGAGAGCGTTTCTAATTGTTCAATCATAAAATTTGCTGTTATTGTGTGGGTGCAATTTACGAAAATCATCACTTATGGACATGAGTAACAGTATGCACGGGTGGACTATCCCCTTTTGACGGTGGCAAAGTGCGCCCGATTGATTCTGATAGTGAGATAGCATCAACCATACTGATAATGATGGTATATGGACTATGTTTTGGTTTATACGGGGGATGTTTTTTGATCTAAAGAATGAGTTTTGATGGCTATGAAATGGCTAATAAGGTCTATTGAATGTGTTTTGAGGGGTATGGAAGCTGTTTTTGATGGTTTTGAGGGGTATATAGGGTGTTTTGAGGGTATTTTGAGGGTTTTGGGGTCTATTTTTACATGTTTTGAGGATGTTTTTTGTCATGCGGACTATGTTTAGAGCTTTGCAAGGGCAGTCCGCCAAGCTTTTGAAGTAGTCCGTAAGACTTTTGAAGTAGTCCGTAAGACTTTCGAGGAAGTCCGCCAAGCTTTTGAAGAAGTCCGTAAGACTTTTGAGGAAGTCCGTAAGACTTTTGAGGGAGTCCGCCAAGCTTTTGAAGTAGTCCGTAAGACTTTTGAGGTAGTCTGTAATACTTTTGAGGGAGTCCGTAAGACTTTTGAGGTAGTCTGTAATACTTTTGAGGAAGTCTGTAAGCTGTTTGAGGAAGTCCGTAAGCTATTTGAGGAAGTCCGCCAAGCTTTTGAAGGAGTCCGTAAGACTTTTGAGGAAGTCTGTAATACTTTTGAGGAAGTCCGTAAGCTATTTGAGGAGGTATATATCATATGAGTTGAGGTATATATCTTATGAGTTGAGGTATATATCTTATGAGTTGGGGTATATATTTCATAAGTTGGGATATATATTTTATGAGTTGAGGTATATATCTTATGAGTTGAGGTATATGTTTTATGAGTTTGGGTATGTGTTTTATGAGTTGGAGTATATGTTTTATGAGTTGAGGTATATGTTTCATGAGTTGGGATATATGTTTTATGAGTTTGGGTATGTGTTTTATGAGTTGGAGTATATGTTTTATGAGTTGGAATATATATTTTATGAGTTGGAATATATATTTTATGAGTTGGGGTATGTGGTGAATCGGTTGTTTTTGGGGAAAGGTTGGTTCATTGACGTTACAGTACTAATCTTGGCAATGTTGTTTTGGTGTGGGTTGGTGATGATTGGGCAGTATTTTGGGCAAGAGGAGGAACTTTTTTCACTATTATCATTGTATTTGTTGGGGTGGGAGTTTTGTTTTTGGTGGTTTTGAGCGTGGTGAGTTATTCGTATTTTTGTTTTGAACTTTGGAGGATTGTATGAGGTTTGTTGAGATTGCCGATGTGGCGGGTTTGTTTGAGGGTTGTGGGAGTATTGTGATTAGTTCGCATGTGAATCCGGATGGTGATGCTTGCGGGAGTAGTTTGGCGATGTATCAGGTTTTGGTTGGTTTGGGTAAGGATGTTCGTGTGATTTTTACGAGTTCTGTTCCGAGTAATATGCGTTTTTTGCCGGGTGCGGAGTTTGTTGAGCTTTATGATGGGAGTGTTCATGATGATGTGATTGTTGGTTCTGATTTGTTGTTGGTTTTGGATTGTAATGCTCCGAGTCGTTTGATGCGTATGGAGGGGGTTGTTTTGCGTCGTGAGAAGCCGATTTTGGTTGTTGATCATCATGAGTCGCCGGCGGAGTTTGCTGATTTTTATAGGGTTGATGTTGATAGTTCGAGCACTTGTGAGCTTGTGTGGGAGATTGGAAGTTTTTTGGAGTCGCGGGGTTTTGGGGTGTTGTCGAAGGATTTTGCTGTGTGTTGTTATACGGGTATTATGACAGATACGGGTGGTTTTCGTTTTCCGAGAACGGATGCTGCGTTGCATAGGGCTGTTGCTCGTTTGATTGAGTTGGGTGCTGATCCGGTGATGATTGCTGACTCGGTGTTGAATGATGGTAGTGTGAGTAGGTTGGTGTTGTTGGGTCGTGCTTTGAGTTCGATGCGTTTGTTTGTTGGTGGCGGTGTGTGTGTGATGAGTGTTCGTCGTGAGTGGTTTGTTGAGACGGGGACGGGTTTGGATGATATTGAGGGTTTTGTGAATCATTGTTTGAGTGTGAGGGGTGTTGTTTTGGGTTTGTTGTTTGTTGAGCATCCATTTGAGGGTATAGTTAAGGTTTCGATGCGTAGTCGTGGTGATGTTGAGGCACGTCGTTTGGCGGTGGAGTTTGGCGGTGGGGGTCATTTTCATGCTGCTGCGGCACGTTTGGTTGATGGTGGATTGGATGTTGTGATTGGTGAGGTATTGGAGCGTGTGGTTGTTTTGGGCTTGGTTGTTTGATTGTTGCTGGGTGGTGGTGTGTGATGTTTGGAGTTTTGTTTTTGTTGATGTTTGGTTTGTTGTTGGGGGGTGTTGGTGATTTGTTTGGTCGTGAGCCGGGCATTATGAGTAGGGTTGATTTGGGTAATGTTTCTGTTGTTCGTGCTTTGGATGTTTGGAAGTTGTATGTTGGTACACGTTATGTTGACAGCGCGGTTTATGAAGGTTGGTATGATCCTTTTGGTGATCGTTTTACGGAGGATATGTATGATTGTTGGTTGCCGAAGGGAGTGTCAGGGACGGTTGATTTGTATAGTGTTGTTTTGAGTGCTGAGCCGGAAGATGATTATGTTGTGTTGAGGACATTGTGGTATAGGCGTGTGGCTGGCGATTTGTATCCAGCGACGATAGCGATAACCCGGACTTATGTTTTGTTGGGGGGCGATGGTGTTGCTCGATTGTGTAATCCAGTTGTGATGGCGATGCGGGGAATGAAGCGACGTTCGGTTGGTGGTTTGAGTTATGTGATTGATAAGGATTATAAGTTGAATTATGCAGCTGCTGAGCGAATGGTTGCTTATTGCGATTCATTGAGCGCATTGTATGATGTTGAGGATATACGTGAGAGTTATTTTGTGATAGCTCGCAGCCGCGATGAGTTGGCGAGTTTGTGCGGAGTTGAGTATTTTGCTTCGCCGCCGATAGGTTTGGCTTATCCGAAGAGCCGTTTGATGTTGAGTTCATTGGGTAATGAGTGGTATCCGCATGAGATGGCACATATAGTTTTTCGCCAGTTTTCGGGAAGTCATCCATTTTTATTCGAAGGTTTGGCGGTGTTTGTTGGGGGTAGCATTTATGATAGTTATAGGGGTTTGTTGCAGAAGGCGGCGCGAGAGTTGCGCTCGAGGTCGGAGATGCCGAGTTTGAAGTATATTATTGAGCATCCTGTAGAGGAGTCGTTGTTGTACTATGCTGTTGGTGGTTTGATAGTTCATATGATATTCGATATAGGTGGTGGTAGTGGTGTAAAAAAGTTGTTGAGTGAGACGAGCGGGAATCTTAGTGCGGATGAAATTTTGTATGTGATTGATACCAAATATGATAAGGGGACGGAAGGAATATCTGAGCGTTGGAATAAATTAGTGATGTTGTATGCTGAGAAGTACGGTTATTGATAAAAATTGACAGAGAAATTTGCTCAATATGGTAAGTTGTTGTATTTTTGCGGCTCTTAAAACAAACATTTAACGTAGTTATGGCTCATCATAAGTCAGCAGAGAAAAGAAATCGTCAAAGCATCAAACGCAATTTGTACAATCGTGCTAATAAGAAATTGGTAAAAGAAGCTGTTAAAGCAGTACGTTCCGCCCAAACAGCGGATGTTGCCAAAGAGGCTCTAACCAAAGCAATGAGTATATTGGATAAAGTTGCAGCACGAGGTGTTTTACATAAAAACACAGTAGCTAATCGTAAATCTTCATTAGCAAGATTTGTTAATAGATTAACAGCAGCATAACAACAAAGCGTAAGTATCTATAAACGCACCCTTAGCTCAATTGGATAGAGCATTTGACTACGGATCAAAAGGTTTTGGGTTCGAGTCCCTCAGGGTGCGCCACTTAAACCCCGTAACTTTAATAGTTACGGGGTTTATTTGTTTCAATAATTACTGAAAACAATCGTTTACTCAGAAGTTTTGTAACATTTTAGACACAGAAAGTGTCCGTGTCAATTATATCCATACACCGTTTACTTATGTCACCTCACTATCGTTACAGCATAATCGGATTATTAAGTTTACTCACTTTTGTCACAACCGGTTATGCACAATTAAGTGTCCAACTTGCAAATCAAGACGCATTTGGCAGGAAGGTTGATGCTTCCCGTTACCCAATATGTAAAGTCACGGCTCGCGCAACGAATGGTGCAACTTCTATCCCGATTGACCTGAATAATATTTATTTTGTGCAAAATGGACAAAGAGCACTCCCCTTCCGTGTACAGCCTGCTGCCAATAATTATTATGATGTCTTTTTTAATAGCAGATCAGAAGGCAGCAGCAGTGTGGAAGTGATTGTTACCCATCAAGGAAATGCTGAGAGTTCAATCGGCAGATTTGACTCGACTCGGTTATGCTTGGTACGATTTCTGGATGCCGGGAAAAATCCTATCAAAGAAGTCAAATTTGATAATCTTTCATCTTTACCGATGATTGTACAAGCATTCGTAGGAAAAACGAATCCCGATGGAACCCAAACGACGGTACTTTTAGATTCACTCAGCATATCCTCACCGGATTTTTCGATACGATGGGTAGGCAGTGCAATCTCACAAAAAGAACCGCCTGTAGAAATGCAACCCGGATTTGAAAACTTTTTTTATATTGATTATAAATCCCAAACAATTGGCTATGTGAGAGAGTATCTGACAGCCCACTTTGAAGCGGGAGGGCAGGTTACAATACCGATTACTGTTTCAAGACAAGCACTGCCCGAACAACAACAGTTGATTCTGGAATACCCTAATGGCACTGAAATATTTGCTCCATGTCAGAAAATCATGGTTAAGTGGCGCGGCTATTCACCGGACTCTCCTACTTTAATTGATATTTCCACAAATGGTGGCACAGATTGGGAGAGTATAGGTCAATCCAATGATAGTACATTTTTATGGACTGTCCCAGATAATGTGACAGAAAATGCCATGATTAGGGTTCGGCAACTTTATAGCAGTGTTCAAGAAACCAACCTTCAAGACCAAAAAGATGCCTTCGGAAAAAAAGTGAATTTCATAAAAGATGGCTCGACAATGCTTAGTGGTTATGATAATGGTTTTGTCACGGAATGGGATGTACTCAATAAATCAAAACTTGCAGAATATTCTCTCAATCATGTTGGCTTTCCGATTGTTCGATTAACTATTTTAGGTGTTGGGTACGGTGCAAACCAAAGACCTTTTGTCGCTTATCGTGACGGAACAAATAGTCAAAAAATAGCTTTTTTTGATAGGGGTAATTCTACTCCTACGGCGACATATAATTTACCTCTTTATAGAATTCGTGAAGTAGTCCCATCTGTTGCAGGTGATTTTCTTGTCATTGTTCCAGAATTAGGGGCTAATATTACTATTGTAAGTTCTACAGATGCAAGTATCCAACGAAGAATTAATTTTGATGCGCCGATATCTGCATTTTCACTGAATGAACAGAAAGCTGTTGCAGGATTTTTGTCGGGAAAAATTACGACATTTTCTCTGCCCGGTTTTATTCCGATTGATTCTATTATTGTACCTGAGTTATCTATAGCCCATTCAGTGGCTGTAACAAACGATGGTACTTTAATCGGTGCCGCGTCACGAGTAGGTGTTGCAACGCTCTATGACAGCCCTAAAAGTGTAATGTTGGTTGGCGATATGTCCAGTAAAAAAGTGGTACGATACAATGATCAACTTGGTGCCGGTACAAATCCTTTAGGTTTAGCATTTAGTAAATCAAACCGTTATTTAGCGGTAGGCTATAAAAATCAGCCACAAGTATCCGTATTAGAATTACCCGGTAATGGGTCATTTTTAGGTAGTATATCCGGTCACTCAACAGACATGTCTTCCATTCAATTCAGTCCTGACGGTAAAACAATTGCGACATCGGCAGATGCACAGGACAATGTAAAGATTCGTCGCATTACTTTTCCGGAAACAGATATTTCAGATCGAATATTTTCTATTCGTAAACCAATAATTACATCTCAGACAATTTCTATTCCACCTACATATTTATCACAAATTAGAGATTCAGTAATAATCGGCGGAATTTGCAATACAGGTAGTGTAAAATTTATCATTGATTATGCTCGCTTTCAATTCGGGGTACATTTTTCATTACTTGAAGAATTAAATACACTTGATACGATTAAAATTGGTGAATGCTTACAGTTCTCGCTCCGTACCATGCCACTTGACACAGGAATAATACGCGATACACTGTACATCGGTTCTTGTGGTAATGAGTACCGTATTCCTTTAGAACTTAATAGTCTTAATAGGGATATAAGTTTACTTGCCGACAATACTGATTTTGGTGAATCGTGTACAGGTACAAGTGTAGTAAAATCTTTAATTATTGCTAGGAATAATGATCCCATACCTTTGATTATTAACTCCATTCAATCAGATAATCCCAATTTTAGTATAATTTCCATCATTAAGGATACTGTTCTTCAGCCGGGACAAACACTCTCAGCAACAATAAGCTTTTTACCTCAGAATGTAGGTGAAATAAATGCCGGAATTATTATTTATCATTCAAATCAAACTAAAATTTCAATGCAATTTACTCTTGTAGGTACAGGAGTAGGTGCAGATATTGCAGTAGTATCAAAGGTGTATTTTATACCCGAAATTCTTACTCGTACAATAGAAATAAAAAATAACTCTAATAATACAGTTGACATTATTTCAATTGAAAATAATCCATTAGGTATAGTCAGTGCTTCGCCATCACTCCCAATATCAATACCGGCTTTAAGTTCTCAAATTATAACATTATCATTAACGAGAGAATTATTAGAAACCGAAATTGATACAATAATAATTACAGCAACACCATGCGCTACAAAAAGAATAATTGAAGTACTACCTTATAGTGCTGTTTCATCGGTATCATTACCAAATGTCAAGGCAAATCCTCGAGGTGAAGCAATTATTCCAATTGAATTTTCAAATACTGAACCTACTGAATTCGGGGCAAATCGTATATTTTCAGCTGAAATTTCTATGAACCCTCGAATGTTTCTCCCAAGATTCGTACAATCACAATTTGGTACAGGAACATTAATAAAAAACGAAATAGTCAACGATAAGAGAATCATTGGATTTTCTATAAATGGTAATTTCCCATCAAAGGGAATTGTCGGTGAAATTGTTGGTGATGCAGCTATGGCAGAAGTCTTGGAATCACCTATTATCTGGGAAAACACATCACGTTTCTGGGGTAAGTCGGTAAATATATCTACTGCAAACAATGGTAGTTTTTCCTTAACAGAAGGAATTTGTGGTGATCCTCGCGTTTTTAGTGATGGAACAATACTATCTACTATTGTTCCCAACCCTGCAAATGATGCTATTGAAATAAATATTGAATCGCAAGATGAATATTCGTACAATATCTCATGCTTTAATCAGTTGGGGCATATTGTATTTACACATTCTGTAACAGTCCCTAAAGGTATGCACAGTATCCCTCTTCCTGTAAACAACTTACAGAACGGGATGTATATGGTTTACATACAAACGCATAACTCACATATAGTATTACCATTATTTATTACTCGATAATACAGAGTACTTTACTTATGAAATATTTACAGAATTATCTATTTGCGTATATATTTATTTGCTTCTTCTGTTTCACTAATCTTCTACATGGTGAAAAGGATAGTACAATTTTAAAACCTATCAAAATTACAGCCTCTCTAGGCGGAAATATATCATTGCATACTGCTAATTTTGCTGAATTACCCGGGATTCCTAATTGTTGTTCCGGTTTTACAAAAGGTAATGGATTTTCACCTACATTTTCTGCCGGTATTGAATTTGTACCTGAGAATCTACTTTTTAATTTGCCATACACCTACGGTATTTCCTTAGGTTATGCGGGAGTTGGCGGCGACCTAACAACAGAAGAATTTTCATTTAATGTGATTTCAGGTAATTCACTTAACAGAGTGATTTCTCGTCACAATTTAGCAACTACATTGTCTGTTATAAGTATTGACCCATTCATATCATTATTCCCTTTAAAAGATATTCCTTTCGGAATTACAATCGGTGCATCAGCCGGAACATATATTACAAAAACATTTAGTCAGAATCAGGAAATTATTGAGCCAAGTAATCTCAAATGGGTCGAAACCGGTTCCTCAATCAGAGGTGCCGCTTCGGGTACAATTCCAAGTACTCAGTCTTTATTTATTGCACCTTTTATGGGGTTACGTTATGATATACCACTGACAGAACAAATCGCACTTGCTACAAATCTACGCGTTTTACCACAAATAACTCCTTTTGTTCAAGATTTGGTGTGGAGTGCTTTGCATATACGTCCATCTTTAGAGTTTCAATATCGTCTTGCCGAACCTAAACCTGAGAGATTACCTCCTCCCCCACCGCCGCCGCCTATTGAAGTTCCTAAAAAGTTAGAACTGGCGATTGTAGTTAAAAGACAAGATGGTTCACCAATAAGTGATGGGGAAAGCATTAAAGTACAATATGAAATTCTCAAAAAACGATATTTGCATGATGCTGCACCTATTATTTTCTTCAAGAAAAATATGGCAGATATTCCTCCACAAATTCCGCTCTCTTCGGCTTCATCGGAAGAAAATGCTCAAGCAGCTGTATTATTAGGCTTAGTCTCACTTTTACGAGAAAATGTTGATACTAAGGTCGAGTTAGTCGGATTTTCTGCTCCTGATGAACCGTCAGGCATTGCTGATGAACGTGTTGAGAATGTTGCTAAATTTCTTTTTGAAAATGGGGTGGATAATGTTCAAGTGGCAAAACGAATTATTAAACAAGAAGGTACCGTAAGAGAAATGCGCGAAGAGTTATTGGATGAAGATCGCTCTGTTCGCATAATGGTGAATGGGAAAATGCGTACGATTGCAGTGACATTTGAACAACAACAAACAACACATACACCGATTACATTATTTTTTGAGCCTAAAATTATTGCAGAATCAACACCATATCAAGCATTTGGAAAAGTAAATTTTGAAATGAAAAAAATGTTCGATCTTAATGATAAAAATATGACATTACAATTTACGACAAATGATATTATGCAAGGTCAACCAACGCGCATAGTTTTTGATTATGCACTTGCTGACGCAAGCGATCGAAGAACTGCTGCGGGTTTACAATTTAAAATTTCTCCTACAGTAAATACTGTTATTGAAAACAAAAAGTTCTATTCTTCCGGTTCAGAGAACAATGATTATATTCTTGGCTATTTTAATTTTAATGCATCAGAGTTCTCTTCAATTAATTTTGAAACTCTACAATATATAAAAGCCGAGATACAAAAAGGTAAGAAAATCCAACTATTCCCAAAGACCGATAACTTCGGAACACCTGAATATAATCTCAATCTTGCTAAATCACGAATCAAATCTACACTACAATTGCTCGGTATAGATGAATCTAAGTGTATTATTAACTATGATAATGTTCAACAGAATTATGATCCATCTGCGATAGCTCGAATACTTCATAGAACAGTTACGGTAAAAGTTATCGAATAGATTAAAATGGGTTCTATAAAAACGAATGCTTGCAGAATATTAGATGGGTCGAAAATCCCATATACTGTTCTTGAATATTCTGTAAATGATGAAGAACTTGATGCGCTTACCGTAGCAAAAAAAATAGGGTTACCTCCCGACAGAGTATTTAAAACTTTAGTATTACAAGGATCTTTATTGCCCTATTTTGTCGTTGTAGTACAATCGGTGAAGGAATTATCGTTAAAATCAACAGCAATACAAACCGGTAATAAATCATGCAATATGTTGCCACAAAAAGAATTGTTGAACGTGACCGGATATATTCGTGGTGGATGCTCACCTATCGGGATGAAGAAAATGTTTCCAACATTTATAGATACATCTGCTTTCTGTTATCAGACTATAAGCATAAGCCCCGGCTTAAGAGGCCTGCAAATACTGATTTCGCCTCATGATCTAAAGACGATGACACAAGCAAAGATCATAGAGTGCTGATAGTTCCGACTACTCAGCGACAAATAAAGAAACAATAAAAGGGGATATAAACAAAAAGGCAAATATCAAAAGAAACTCTTTGGCAGTTTTTTCATTGTTATATTCAGGTTTGCCAAATCTTTTGAATAATATCAACAGTCGTCCAAAGCCAATAACACAAAAAATACCGACTATAACATGATATATCATTGTTGCACATTTCTCCTAATGATTGAAGAAAGTATTGGTGGTGTGAGAAGCGTTGTCATAATAACTACGATCACTATAACCGAAAACAATTCATCATTGACAACCCCTAACCCTTTACCAACAGAGGCAAAGATTAGTCCTACCTCACCTCTTGGCACCATTCCCCATCCTATCAAGAGCTTATTTGTGCCTTTACCGGCAACGAAACCTGAGACAATTTTTCCGAGAACAGCCATGATTGTCACCCCTAATGCAATGAGTAAAATGCTCGGTTGAAACAATACATCAAGTCGTACATCCAAGCCAACAACAATAAAAAAAATCGGCATAAGAAATTGCCCGATAGGTTCAATAATTTCTTCTAAATGTTTTTCGGTATGCTCTTCAAGTACATGAGTTACTTCTTGTGCTATAGGATTAGAAGTTCCACCTAATGCAGCAGTGATTTTAGGTATAACAGACGGTCCGTCAAAAGAACTAAAAAATACTTCATCCAGTAATAAACCGGCTGTAAAAGCACCCACTATAGGAGCCAAACCAATGCTGTGCGCAATGTATGCAAAGAATAGGCACATGGCTAATGCTAAACCTAATTTTGCACCGGAAGATTTATTTATACTCGAAATAATGCGAGCTACTGGAATGCCTATATAACGACCCAGTATCAAGCCCCCAAACAAAAAAAGTAAGGATACAAATGCAACACGAATTACCTCCAATATTTCAAATTGACCGGTGATGACGATTGATTGTATAACAGATAATATCATTAAACCAACAATATCATCAATAACGGCGGCTCCAAGAATTATGCGTGCTTCTTTAAGATGTAATGCTCTCAAATCTTTGAATACTCTTGCAGTTATACCAACAGATGTTGCGGTCAATGTGGCACCAAGGAACAAAGAACCATGAGCGATGTGTTGTGGAGTTCCTTCTGTAAATACGAAAGGACCAAGAATGTAAGCCCCCATCACAAATGGTACAATTACACCAACCAGCGCTACAAGTGAGGCACGAAGCCCCACTTGTTTCATTGACGTAACATTCGATTCTAAACCGACCTGAAATAATAGTATAACCACTCCCAATTCTGCAAGAAATCGTAAAGTAGTATCCTGTTTTATTGGCTCAAAGAAGTCAAATGACAACAGAGAAAGATTACCAAGGATGATACCGACAGTCAGTTCTCCCAAAACTGAAGGTAAACCAAACTTTTCAACAACACTGCCAAGTTTGGACAACAATAGAATCACAGCTATCCATAAAAATGTGTAAGCAAAAGTACCATGACCGTCACTTGCGCTATTATTTGCAAAGACTGTTTGGGTAATACCCAATGTCATAATTACCGATAGAACTATGATATAAAAATAGTTTTTCATTCGCATACAGATATAATGAATGTGTCATTGAACATAGTTACAAGTTACAACAAAAAAATGAGAAAAAAAAAGTTCGTATCTTTGCTTCATGATGAATAAAAATCAACCTATCGGAGTCTTTGATTCCGGCATCGGAGGGCTGACCGTCCTCAAACATCTGAGAAAAATGATGCCTAATGAGCGTTTTTTGTATCTGGGCGATACAGCTCGGGTTCCTTATGGTAATAAATCTAAGGAAACCATACGGCTCTATGCACAACAATGTGCCGGCTTTTTAATGGCAAAAAACGTAAAACTTATTGTCGTTGCATGCAATACAGTATCGGCAAATGCTCTTGATGAAGTACAGGATTTTTCCTCTGTACCGGTCGTTGGTATGATTGCGCCAGCTGCTCGCGGAGCATTGCAAGAATCGTCAAATGGTAGAATTGGGATCATAGGTACAAGAGCAACCATAGGCAGCAATGCCTATCAGGATGCTTTGCGTATCTTTCATACCATGGTCCCGACACCTCATTCACAATTGCATGTCACAGCGCAATCGTGTCCGCTTTTTGTTCCATTAGCTGAAGAAGGTTGGCAACATCATCAAGCCGCAGCTCTTATCGCGCAAGAGTATCTGAAGCCGATGATACATGACAAAGTAGATACATTAATTATGGGCTGCACGCATTACCCGCTTTTGCATAATTTACTCTCAACAACTCTTCCGAATGTCACATTGATTGATTGTGGCGAATATGCAGCCAAAATTTCCCTTGAAATTTTAACCCAATCAAATAATGTAACAACGACAATTTTACCGACACACATTGAACATACAGAATATTTTATTACAGATACAACACCAAATTTTTCTGTCATAGCCGAAGAGTTTTTAGGGTATCACGTACCGCAGCCTCAAAGGGTTATTATTGAACCAAACGATGCTTTACCAATTTCAACTGACATTCACAGTTCAGAGTTTCGATATGGATAATAATGAGTTAATAACAGAATTGCAGGAGCGATTAGAGCTCGTTTCTACAAAATATGCACGAAGTTTTCTGCAAACGGTGGACATGCTTGTTGAAGTAGTTACAGTATTCGACCGATACCATGAAAATAGTCATGTTGCTTTTGTCGGCGAAAAATCAGCTGCAGTAGCTCGTGCACTAATGTTATCCGATCGTGAGGTTTTTGAAATTGAAACAGCCGGATACCTTCATGACATAGGAAAATTTTCATTGCCTCCGCAATTTTTATCACAATTGTCTTCTGAGCTAAATTCTTTTGACTTCAAGCACTATGCTTCGCATGTGGAAACCGGGCATCGTATATTAAGCATGCATGAAGGAATGCTCTCAATTGCCAATATCGTCTCACAACACCATGAACGATATGATGGAATGGGATTTCCCTCTAAAAAACGCGAACACGATATCCACATCGGTGCACGAATTATTGCTGTTACCAATTTTTATCACAATATCATGTACAAAATGCGTGGGTCACGACATGAAGCATACTCTACACCACCACCACAAATGCAACAAGAAGCAATTACAGTAAAACATGCACAAACCATGACATTGGTGAATAAAAGAGCCGGTTCAATGTTCGACCCTAAAATTGTAGCGGCATTTAACGCCGTTATGGAAAATGAACGAAGACAATTTGCCGGAAAATCTTTTATGAGAGTAATGATTAATCAACTTAAACCCGGTATGAGATTAGCCGAAGACTTACGTACATCATTTGGATTACTCATTGCCTCACAAGGCGATTTAATAACAGATTCAACCATACCTAAGTTAATTCGATTTGCAGAAAACAAAGAAATTTCCATGAAAATTTTAGTGGTAATATAGAGTTATGGTAGTTTTTATTATTCGTAAATTTTTCTATATGATTGTGGTATTACTTGGAGTAATAACATCTTCATTTATTGTGAATTACGCACTCCCCGGTGACCCTGCACGTGTAATGTTGGGTCAAAGAGCCGATGAACAATCCGTCATCGCTCTCAGAAAAGAATTAGGTCTTGATCGTCCCAAAATAATTCAATACATTGATTATGTTGGCAAAGTACTCAAAGGCGATCTTGGAAAATCTTTTACAACAAATAGAACTATTATAGAAACATTGCAAGAACGTTTTCCGGCAACAGCCCTTTTAACCATCACCGCTTTACTGTTCTCAACAATATTCGGAATAATTATTGGCGTTATTGCTGCTTTATATCAAGGAAAATTTCTTGATTCCGGCGTTATGGCAATTGCACTCTTTGGAATCTCCATGCCTTCTTTTGTTCTTGGTTTATTATATTTATTGGTATTTGGGGTTATTCTTGATATCTTACCCATATCCGGCTATATTGACCGCGGTTGGAATCATCTGATTTTACCTTCCATGGCATTAGCTTTAAGGCCATTATCTATTATTGCGCGTGTAACTCGAAGCAGTATGATTGATACATTAAGCCAAGATTATATCAGAACTGCACGCGCAAAGGGTCTATCAGAATTTACAACCGTCGCTCGCCATGCCTTACGCAATGCGCTTAATCCGGTTATCACAACTGTGAGTGCTTGGTTTGCAGGACTATTAGCCGGTTCTTACTTTATCGAATATATTTTTAATTGGCCCGGTATAGGTATGTTTACCATAGATGCGATTCTTAAACTAGATTATCCGGCAATTCAAGGTTCTGTATTATTTGCCGCAATTATTTTCGTATTAGTCAATTTTATTGTTGATGTTTTATACGCAGTTGTTGATCCTAAAGTAAAATTGGGCTAAAATAAATGAATACTCATCATAGCAACTCAAAAAGCTTAAGCCGCCATGCTTTACAAAAATTATTGAAACATAAGGCAGGTATTACAGGTATTATCTTGATAACTATCTTAGTAATTGCTGCAGTTTTTGCTCCATTATTTACAATCTTCGATCCAACTACGCAAATATTGGAATATTCGGTCAAGCCAATGGGATTCGTTGGCAATATCATTTTAAAGCATAATCCTTCGACCCCTCATTCGCCTGTCTATGTGCCGATACTTTCTCATAAAATCATCGGCGACAGCATCACATACATAGATATTTCTCATCGCAAAGTTACTATTCACAGCAAATATTTATGGGGAACAACAGAAAGCAAATGGCATATAACACCAACATATTATCTCGGAACGGATAATTTTGGCAGAGATTTATTCAGCCGTCTTTTATATGGTGCAAGAATAAGTTTATCTGTGGGTGTTGTATCTGTTCTTATTTCCTTAGCAATTGGCATTGTCTTAGGTGCTTTAGCAGGATACTATCGAGGCTGGGTGGACAATGTCATTCAATATATAATTACTGTTGTCTGGTCTTACCCGACTATTTTACTTGCCATACTTTTCTCTTCTTTGATTAAATCTGTTGACACACTATTTGGCTTTACGCTCAATGCATATTGGCAAACATTTATAGTTATTGGTATTACAGGTTGGGTAGAAATAGCCCGGATTGTCCGAGGTCAGTTTTTTTCATTACGCGAGATGGAATATGTTGAAGCAACAAAAGCATTTGGATTTTCAACATTTAGGACAATATTTATTCATATTTTACCTAATGCATTAGGTCCTATAATTGTTGTTGCAACAGCAGGAATTGCAAGCGCAATTATCACGGAGGCAAGTCTAAGCTTTCTGGGGTTAGGCATACAGAAACCTGAACCATCATGGGGAATACTCATTCAAGATGGATATGGATATATATTAGCCCGATTAAATTGGGGACTAACGATTTTCCCGAGTATTGCTATCGGCTTAGCTGTCTATGGTTTTAATTTACTCGGCGATGGACTTCGTGATGCAGTTGATCCAAAATCAATTCAAAGATAAACATGAAAAAAAAATTAGTATTTATTCTGGATTCAGATAAGTTTCATCGAGATAAAATGAAGCGAATTTTGGAGAACAATTCCGATATAGAAATTCGTGAATTTGAGTCCTCATTATTGATGCTTCACGTGATGAAGAATTTTATTCCTGATATTATTGTCATGGAACTTCAAATACCAGTTGTCAATGGGCTATCTGTATTGCAATACATTCGAAGTCATGAAGAATCTGCGGCGACTCCTGTTATTATTTGCACGAATGATTATTCTACCGAATCAAGAAATATTGTAGATGGCTTAGGTCATAACGGTATTCACTATCAACCAATTCATGATAACGATTTTAAACATTCTATAGAAAACATCCTCAATAATTATGACACTATAAAACGTCATAATCAACAGTTTTTATCAGATTTAAATAAACAACCTCAAAGAGTAATGTCAGTAGATGATGAGATGGCTATTCGACTCATCTTTCGAAACATTGTCACGCATAAATTGCAATTGGATTTTGTTGATTTCAACAATCCGCTGACTGCACTTGAGTACTTACAATCCCCTATAGTTGAGCATATTGACCTAATCATAGTTGATATGAAAATGCCGGAAATGGATGGAGTATCATTCTTAAAAAAGGTCAGAGAATTTGAACATTGCAAACATATCAAAGTAATTGCCTGTACTGCTGAAAATGATATTACGACCATTCAAGAGTTTTTAAAATTAGGTATTGTAGATTTTCTTGCAAAACCATTCGATAATGAAGTGGCTCTAAAAAAAATCACCAATGCACTCTATTGTTAATACATTATGTTTATCGAATCAATTGAATCTGTCATTAAGAACAAAAAATTTCCGCCCGTCCTTTTATTGTTTGGTAAAGAATATTTTTTGAAGGACGAGGCAGTTTTACGTATCATTGAAGCTGCAACAGAAGGCATAAACAATGATTTTGACATAGAGACTGCTGATGCAGAAAATAATTCACAAGAGCAAATTGTCGCAATGGCATCGGCTTTTCCCTTTGTATCGGATAGAAGAGTTGTAATTGTAAAAAATGCTGAAAAACTCTCAGTCACCAAATCAAAAAAAAAAGATGATAAAACTCCACCAATAGTAAAATATTTACAGAACCCTGCACAAACTACCTTTTTACTGATGATTGCCGATACATCCGAATTGGATGATTTAACATCACAGTTACGCAATACTCGAACAAAAGAAAAGGCAGAAAAAAGAATGGCAAACCTTAAAGAACCATTTCATACTTTGATTAAGAATCATGCTGCTATGGAATTTGGGACACTCTATGAACGGGAGATTCCAAATTGGTTAGCAAAAAGAGCAAAACTTGAAGGTAAAGAAATTTCGCCGGAGGCAATAGATTTATTAGTGGCACGGGTAGGGACATCATTACGTGAGTTACACAATGAATTACAAAAAATAATCACATACTCACCCGAAAAAAAGAAAATTTCTCTCGACGATATTACTCATATCGTCGGTCAATCGCGAACATATAATATCTTTGAATTACAGAAAGCAATCGGGGAACGGGATTTAGCTCGCGCAATTGACATTACTTTACGAATGGTATCTGCAGAGCGAAATGAAATATTAATCATTACGATGCTTACTCGATATTTTACAAGTTTATCTAAATTGCTGGAAGCATCGGCAACCACTTCAAATCCTATGGAATTAAGCCGTTCTGTTGAAATTAATTCTTATTTTATTCCCGATTATATTGCAGCACTACGACGATACTCCCCTAATGATTTGGCAAATGCTTTTCTTGCTATGCGTGAAGCTGATATAGCATTAAAAACGACAGCGGCACATACTGAGGCGATTATGCAAAAGATGATACTATCAATTATCGGGGGACGATAATGTTTCGACTATTTTATAAGTGTGTATTCATTTTTATAAGGTTATTTTTACCTTTACTAAAAAGGAATAATCCTAAATTAAGAGAACGCGAGAACTATACCAAAGTATCATTCACGGCAGTACAAGAATTTCGTAATTTGCACCCTACCCATACAGTGTTCTGGATACATGCTGCTTCAACAGGAGAATTTGAACAAGCAAAAACCGTCATTGAAAAATTAAAAGTGTTTTATCCTCATAGTCTAATGTGCGTAACATTTTTTTCTCCCTCCGGATATAATGCTCATAAAGATTATGCCTTTGTGGACTGTGTATGCTATCTCCCCTTAGATATAGGTAACAATGCCAAGATTTTTATTGAAACGCTTAAACCTGATTGTGTTATTTTTATTCGTTATGATTTGTGGTATAACTATTTATTTTACCTGAAAAAAAACAATATCCCAACATTTTGTATTTGCGCTACACTTTCATCGTCTATTCCGAAAAACACACTCTATACATTTTATCTTAAAAAAGTATTTGAGTTATGTACAAAAGTGTATTCTGCCAATAAAAACGAATATGAAAAAATTTCAGAATATTATCCTTCTGTAAATAATGAAAATTCATCAGATACACGATTTGATCGCATTATATCTATTGTAGAACAACAAAAATCTTTACCATTAACGAAAGAGGATTTTCCTCCTCACATGCCGATTATTGTTGTTGGTAGTTCTTGGCGTGAAGATGAGCATTTATTTTTCCAAATGTATATAAGCGATAAACAGAAACTGCCTTTTTCTCTTATTATTGCGCCACATGAACCAACCGATGAACATGTACTCCAACTTCGTACAATGTTTAAGTCTTGTGTACTGTGGAGTGAGATTGAAGATAATCCGATGAAGTATAAGAACAAAGCACCTTCGATTATTATCGTAGATTCTATCGGGAAATTATTACAGATTTATTCTTTGGCTGATGCAGCATATATTGGAGGAGCATTTGGGGCAGGAGTTCACAGTTGCGCAGAGCCTGCAGGTTATGGTATTCCGCTTTGCAGTGGAAGAAAAATTGAGCGTTCACCGGATGCAATAGCCTTAAAAAAAGATAAAGCTCTGACCATTATTGAAAATACCCAAGAATTACGTCAGTGGATTTCGATTATTGTGATGAATAAAGAAGCAAGGTTACGACGTGGATTTTATGCAAAAAATTATATATACTCTAGAAGAGGTGCAACAGATCAAATTACATCCGATATACAGCAGATTATCGAATCCCCAAAAAACATTACTGGTTCTGCTCAATAAATGTGCCTGCACGTGCATGGGTTTTTTGTGTGACAGCATGGCAAAATTCATCGAGTAATGAACACGGTATTTCACAGTAAATTTCAATGATATCACGATAATCAGCTTCATGGGAAACAGCATAAGTATCAATTAATGTTTTGACGACGCTGATATCTTCGTACATACACATTACACGAACTTGGTTTGTTTTATACACAGGTTTTTTACTACATAGTTTTAAAACATTTTCCGCAGCATCGGCATAAGCTCTTGATAAACCTCCCACACCCAATTTTGTACCTCCATAATATCTGGTAACAATAAGCAATACATCACTTACTTCATATTTTTGCAGCATAAATAATATAGGTTTTCCGGCAGTACTATTCGGCTCGCCATCATCGGAGAAACGAAAGTCCAAACCACTTAGCCCCAAGCGATAGGCATAACAATTATGGGTCGCATCATAGAACTCCGCCCGAATGCGTGTAAGTCGCTCTAAAGCACTTTCACGTGAACTTATAGGAGTGCATGTTGCGATGAATCTCGAACTTTTTACACTAATTTCTGCTCGATATTCTTCATTAACCGTAAAATACGTATCTTTACTTTCTGACACTAATCTACAACCTTATGAATATTGGTATTGTATGTTATCCTACTTATGGTGGCAGCGGCGTAGTAGCAACTGAACTTGGCAAAGCACTCGCTCATCGGGGCCACCAGATACATTTCATTACATACGCGCAGCCGATGCGTTTAGACCGATTTCAAGACAATTTGTTTTATCATGAAGTCGAATTACCCAATTATCCTTTGTTTGAGTTCCAGCTTTACTCTCTTTCTTTAGCAAGCAAAATTGCAGATGTAGCACGTTTTGAAAACTTAGATATTGTTCATGCACATTATGCCATTCCTCATGCGGTCAGTGCTTATTTGGCACGTCAGATATTGGGTAGCGAGACCAAAATGAAAACAGTCACAACATTGCACGGCACAGACATCACGCTCAATGGATTAGATCCCAGTTTTCTTCCTTTAGTCCGCTTTTCCATCGAGCAATCAGATGCAGTGACCGCTGTTTCGCGTTATTTGGCAGAAGCTACAAAGAACGGTTTCAATGTTCAAAGGAATATACATGTCATTAACAACTTTATTGATACAGACTTATATCAAAGACAGCCCTGCACGCCATTTAAAAGACAGATTGCGCCGGAGAATGAAAAAATCTTGATGCATATCTCAAATTTTCGACCTGTGAAGCGTGTAGCCGATACAATCCATATTTTTGCAAAAGTGCGCGATAAAGTTCCTTCAAAGTTAGTACTCATCGGTGATGGTCCTGAACGAATTGAATGTGAACGATTGAGCCGTGAGCTTGGCATTAATGAACATGTGCGATTCCTTGGTAAACAAACAGCTTTGCCGGAACTGCTTTCAAGTGCAGACTTATTCTTATTACCGAGTCAATCTGAAAGTTTTGGCTTATCGGCATTGGAAGCCATGAGTTGTGGCGTGCCCGTCGTAGCAACAAGCATGGGTGGCATTCCGGAAGTTATCTCGCATGGTGAAACAGGTTATATAGCTGAATTAGGCGACATTGACCGTATGGCAAAATATGCGGTGGAATTATTAACAAATTCAAAAAAATGGCAACTGTTTTCAGCAAATGCACGTGAAAAAGCAATTTCAAAATTTAAAACGGATATGATTGTTCCGCAATATGAGCAATTATATGAATCATTATTATAATTTTTATGTTATTTCTTCAATGAAAAAATTTTCAAACTACATTAACGGAGCATGGATTCATCGTTCCGACTCATCATTTTTTCAGAATATTAATCCTGCGGACTCACTTGATATCATAGGTGAATTTCCGGAATCTAATTCATCCGATATTGATGATGCAGTGAAAGCTGCTCAACAAGCATATAAACAATGGCGATTAATGCCTGCTCCAAAACGTGGCAATATTATTCGTAAAGCAGGTGATATTTTTGAAAGACGCAAAGAGGAACTTGCTCGAATTATGACAAGAGAAATGGGTAAACCCGTTTTTGAAACCAAAGGTGATATTCAAGAAGCCATAGATACTTGTTATTATGCAGCAACAGAAGGAAGGCGATTATTCGGCTATACTGTTCCAAGTGAAATGGATAATAAAATGAATTTATCATTCCGTATGCCTATTGGCGTATGTGGAATCATTACTGCATGGAATTTCCCTATTGCCGTTCCTTCATGGAAAATTATTCCTGCACTCGTTGCGGGTAATACTATTGTGTTTAAGCCCTCGGAAGATTCTCCCGAATCGGCTATAATTTTTGCGGAAATATTAGAGGAAGCAGGATTGCCGGCAGGCGTATTTAATGTGGTTTTCGGTAAAGGTGACACCGGATCAGCACTTGTAGAGCATCCTGATGTCAAGTTAATCGGATTTACGGGTTCCACAGCGACGGGCAAACGTATTGCGATGCGATGCGGTGAATTAAATAAAAAATGTTCTTTGGAAATGGGCGGAAAAAATCCGCAAATTGTTTTAGATGATGCAGATCTTGACCTTGCACTTAATGGTGTCTTGTGGGGAGCTTTTGGCACGACAGGGCAACGCTGTACAGCGACTTCCCGTTTAATTCTCCATGAAAATATTCATGATGAATTTGTACAAAAACTACAAGCAAAAGCCGAAAAATTACGTGTTGGTAGCGGATTAGACGATACAACAGAAATGGGTCCGGTTATTAACACAAAGCAATTTGCAAAAATTAAGGAATATATCGAAATTGGAAAAAATGAAGGTGCAACACTTCTTTGCGGCGGTGTAGAACCGTCTGATGAAACATTGAAAAATGGTAATTTTCTGTTACCGACAATTTTTACGAATGTAACACCGCAAATGCGCATATTTAATGAAGAAATTTTTGGACCTGTTTTATCTGTTTCAAAAGTATCATCGTTCGAGCAAGCTATTGAATATGCAAATCATTGTGCTTATGGTTTATCTTCCTCAATTTTCACTAAAAATGTTCATGTAGCTTTTGTAGCTATGCGTGAATTGGAAGCCGGCATTACCTATATCAATGCGCCAACGATTGGTGCCGAAGCTCACATGCCATTTGGTGGAATTAAAGGAACCGGTAATGGACATCGTGAAGGCGGATGGACGGTCTTTGATATATTTACGGAATGGAAAACTGTCTATGTTGATTATTCCGGTCAATTACAAAGAGCACAAATTGATAATCAAGAATAATATATCGTATGGGAGTAGCATTTGATACTACTCCCATATTTTTTGTCTATTTTCAACATGATCTAACAATATGACAGATAATTCTACCGAGAAGAAAAAAGAAATTGCCATTGCTATTGCTGTTGTACCTAAAGGTACTAATCGCCAATTAGTCAAAGAACATCTAGACGAATTAGAATTCTTAGCTGACACAGCAGGTGCTGAAATTATAGCAAAAATTGTTCAAGAATTACAACGTAAAGTACCCGCAACAGCTATCGGTTCCGGTAAAGTGCAAGAAGTTAAACAATTAATTGAAGAATCTCATGCCACTTGTGTCATATTTGATGATGATTTAACACCAATGCAAGTGAGAAATTTAGAAAAAGAATTAGAAGTCAAAATTCTTGATCGCAGTGGCTTAATTCTTGATATTTTTGCCTCTCGAGCCCGAACTGTCGAAGCTCGCACACAAGTAGAATTGGCACAGTTGAAATATATGATGCCGCGCTTAACTCGTATGTGGACACACTTATCGAAACAATATGGCGGTGTAGGAACAAAAGGTCCGGGTGAGACTCAAATCGAAACCGACAGACGATTAATTCGCGACAGGATAAATCGTCTCGAAGATAAAATGGCGACCATTGATATTCAAAAAGAACAACAACGCAAAGGACGTGAATTATTACATCGTTTCGCACTAATCGGCTATACGAACAGCGGTAAATCAACCTTGATGAATGCTCTCACACATGCCGAAGTCTATGCTGAAAATAAATTATTTGCTACACTCGATACTACGGTTCGTTCTTTATCTTTACCCGGTGGACAACAAGTATTACTTTCCGATACAGTGGGTTTTATCCGAAAATTACCTACACATCTTATTGCATCCTTTAAGAGCACATTATATGAAACTATCGAAGCCGATACACTCATTCATGTCGTTGATATATCTAATCCTGCGTTTAGAGAACATATTGAAACAGTAGAAAAAACACTGAGCGATATTTCGGTTCACTCGCATGACACAATTTTAGTATTTAATAAAATTGATGCAGTGGAAGACCCTGAAATACTTCATGCTCTAGAACTTGAATTTCCTAATTGTGTTCTCATCTCCGCACAGAAAAAAATCCATTTAGATGCTCTATTGCACAAAATGAAAGAATCATTTGAACGGCAAAGTGCATTATATACTGTCGCTATTCCATATTCTCACAGCAATATTATCGGTCAATTGTATGATGCAGGCGAGGTTATTGAACGACATGACACAGATGAAGCAATAATGATTTCTATTCGCACTACCCAAGAAAAAAGAGATTGGTTCAGAAGAAAGTTTGAGCAGTTTTTACAATAAAAGGAAGTAACCGATTTTCTTCAGTTACTTCCTTCTTCATTATAATTTTATTTCTCACGAAGTAATTTAATAATTTCCGGTAATGTCAAACGCTTACCATAAGCCAAAACACCAACACGAAATATTTTTGCCGATATAAACATAAAAAGTATCATCGAACTATAAATTGATGCAAGAGATAAAGCAATTTCCCACAATGGCGGCGTTTGCAACATAATCCTACTACTCATAATCATCGGTGCAGTAAATGGTATATAAGACAACACTGTGGCAATTGTACCGCTTGGTTCTTGTAATATAGGTAAAATAAACACAACGGGAAGTACAGCCAACATGACAATATATCCTGTAATATTTTGTGCTTCTTGCTCGGTAGTCACAGAGGAGCCAATACCAATCATCAAAGAAGCAAAGAGAAGAAATCCGCTGATACCAAACAATAGAATAATAGGAAGATTAGCAATATTTATAAAATTCTTCTCAAATACTATTCCTGTAATGACAGCCATTCCCATCCATACTATTGCTTGAAAAAGCCCTAAAGTTCCCAAACCTGCCAATTTACCGAACATAAGTTCTGTAGGAGAACAAGAAGACAAAAGAATTTCCATTATTCTATTGTTCTTCTCTTCCAATAATGATCTTACTAATAATTGAGCCGACGTAATGACTAATATCATCACTATAATGATTGCACCATAGCCGGAAGCAAATTGTTGAAGAAAATCTGTCTCATTTTCTTGTCCATCCGGAGTCACTTTTACTAACTTTTTATCAATCGGAGTACTGATTTTTGCATAAAGACTTGAATCAATACCATTCTTTCCTAATTCAAGGGAGATTATTGTTTCTTCGAGCATTGAAAAAAATCTCTCTGTCTCGCGTACATTGGCAACATTCAGTCCATAATATTCTGCTTTCTTTTCCGTAAACACATTCTGAGGGATAATAAATAGTCCAGTAAGCTCTTCTTCAAGTATTTCATTTCTTACCTTATCCAATGCTTTTTCAGATCCTAAATCTGATGCAAGGTTCCTAAACTTATACATAGGCGTACCATCATCAAAAGTATATTTTTTGCTGAGACTCCGCTCAATCACAGGCATTAACTGTGTTGTTTTATCTAATACGGCAAAAGTCTTTACTTCATTAGATTCTTTCAAACCCATAAGTGTCGGCAATACACCCATAGCAATCATAATTATCGGTGTCAAGACCAAAGAGACAAGGAATGATTTAGTGCGAACTTTTTCGGTAAATTCCCAATATCCGACAGAGTATATTTTTGATAATTTCATTGAAAATCTCCTGTGTTTGATTTTTGTACATTTCCTTGTATCACCGACATAAATATATGTAACAATGATGGTTCTATTTTAGCAATTCTTGTTAATGTCATGACATCGGCAATTTGTTTTACTAATGTCGAAAAGTCTATTGTACTGTCATATTCCAAAATAGCGGTTTGCCCGTTCACAGACTTTAATGTCGTATGAGGAATACGTGATAAATAAGAGACATCACCCAAGAAACCAACTTCACATTCATTACGATAAAAATCTTTTCGTATGTCATGCAATGTACCGTACAATACTCTTTCTCCTTTATTGATAAGAAAAAAAGTATCACAAAATGTTTCTGCCGATTCTAACTGATGCGTGCAAAAGATTATCGCTTTCCCCTGTTCTTTTAATTCACTGACAGCTTCTTTAAATAAGACTTGATTTATCGGGTCAAGACCGGAAAACGGTTCATCCAGAATAAGTAATGACGGATTATGCAATACTGCTGCAATAAACTGTACTTTTTGCTGATTACCTTTTGATAATTCTTCTACTTTTCTCTTTTCCATACCACCAAGATTAAAGCGTTCAAGCCAATAAGCAGTATTCTGTTTGATTGTTTTCTCATCCATTCCTTTGAGTGAGCCAAAATAGGCAAGAGTATGCCCAATGGTACTTTTTTTATACAATCCTCGTTCTTCGGGCAGATAACCGATTATATCTTTTGACAATTCGGTACTATGCTTACCGTTTATGCGGATTGACCCTTGGTCCGGTGCAATAATGTTCAATATCATGCGGATTGTTGTTGTCTTTCCGGCACCGTTTGGTCCAAGAACTCCCACGATTTCTCCTGAATTGACGCTAAGCGACACAGAATTCACGGCTTTGAAACCACCGGAGAAAGTTTTGGAAATTGAATCTACTTGTAACATAATGTTCTCCACTTTGTGTAAATTGCACTTCATCTACGAGATGTTTTTTGAAAAGTTGCTAAGAGTATGGAAGCTGTCTATGCAGAAAATTTAACTCCCGAACATTCAATCATTGAATTATCAGCTGCGGAAGCAAAGCATTGTCGAGTCCGACGAATGAAAGATTCCGACACAGTCATTGTATTGAATGGTAAGGGTTTAGCAAGCTTAGGTGTACTCCGTATTGATGATAAAAACGATACTATTTCGGTTCAATGCAAGCAATTTAAGGAAAAGTACGGCGAATCTTCCTATGACACCACTATCATGCTGGGCTGGCTTGACAACAAAGAGCGATTAGAATTTGCCATAGAAAAATGCACAGAACTCGGGATAAAGCGGTTTATTCTAACGCGAACACAATTCAGTTCACAAAAAAAACCCGATGCCCTCCGATTACAAGAAAAAATTATTGCTACGATAAAACAGTGTAAAAGAGCTTTATTACCTCATATTATCATAAAGAACAATGTGAAGGAAGCTCTTTCTTTACTTCACGATGTGCATATCTTTATCGCTGATGCGAAAGGTACTCCCCTGTCATCACCTACGGACAATACATGTTTTTGCATCGGACCCGAAGGTGGTTTTTCAACGGAAGAATTAGAATTACTGCAAAAAAACAATGGTGGTGCTACTTTTGTTTCTTTAGGTACAACTCGGCTGAGAGCGGAAACGGCTGCAATTGCTGCATCGGTTCTACTGCATATACGCTGATATTAATGCGTCAATGCCCACACTACTATATTTGTTCCTAACTTAAACGATATTTCCCTCTTTTCGGGAGGATCTTGATGCACTTCAGGGTCTGCCCAACCATCGCTCGGATTTGTTTCATAGGTATAAAATACGCATAGGCGATCATTATGAAATATGCCCAAACCTAATGGTGGTTTATTATCATGCTCATGAATTTTTGGCAATCCCGACGAAAATGTATAATGGCATGTATAGATTCCATGATTAAACGGTAATTCGACAAATTGTTTATCAGGAAATACTTTTTTCATTTCTTTTCGAATGCTTGCATCTAAACCATAATCATCATCAATATATAAAAAACCGCCATTCTGTAAATAAGCACGCAATCTTCTCACCTCTGCATCAGAAAAATTAATCGTTCCGTGACCCGTTAAAAAAATAATCGGATATAAAAATAAATTATCCGAACTCAAATCCACATATTCATACTTGGGTTCAACGCTAATATTGGTGTTCGCACGAATATATTTCAATAAATTAACTTCACCGGAAGGATCATTATACCAATCACCACCGCCATTATACTTCACTCGCGCCAATGTCACCGGACTTTTTTGAGCCGTCGCAATAGCGGGCAATATTATGACAATACTGCATAATAAAACAATTCGAAGGAAAAACGATTTCATAATAACTGTCTCGAATAATTATTGTTGCTTAATGACAATTACTTTTTTTTCTTCCTGTGCAAAATAATTATATCCCACACAATCAATACGATGCTCAGTAAACTCACAAAACGGATATGCTTTTTGGGCATCGCTTATTTCTTGATCAAGGTTACCGCCCTTTAATAAAACATATTGACCATTTTTTTTCAATAAAGGAAAAGACCAATCCATTAAAGAAAGTATTGGCGCAACTGCGCGTGCAGTAATTGTATCAAATTTGCCAATCATATCTTTTTCTTTTTGTAATTCCTCCACGCGCACACATCGTGCTTTCAAATCTCTGCGACCGGTATGGGAAGCAAACATTTCCGTCATCTTTACTTTTTTGGCAATCGAATCTGTTAATAAAATACGCAAATCCGGTCTGGCAATTGCCAAAGGTATTCCCGGGAAGCCACCACCCGTACCGATATCTAATACCCATGATTTCTGACCAAATTCAGCATATTTACAAATCATTAAAGAATGAAGAATATGCCGCTCAAGCACATTTTCGCAATCTTTACGCGATATCATGTTTACACGTTCATTCCAATACACCATCTCATTGGCATATCGCTCGATTGCTTGCAGTTGCTCAATATCCAACGGTATAGCATTAGCTCCACATATTGTCCAAAATTCTGTTAACTCCATATCACAAACCTAAAATTATTTTTGACTACTCGCTTCTTTACTATTTTACACATATAGGTTAACAATGTTGACAGTCTATCATCATCGCGTTCCATTTTTTTCCGTCATCATGCCCACGTATAACCGTGCTGCATTGCTTGAACGTGCGCTCTCATCCTTACTTCGTCAAACGGAAAAAGACTGGGAACTTATCATTATTGATGATGGCAGCAATGACAACACGAACGAACGTGTCAGAACAATTATTGCAGAAAATCCCCATGCTTCCATTCGCTATTCATTCCATACCAATCGTGGCACCGGACTCAGCCGCAATGCAGGACTCATGCAAGCATGTGGGCTTTATGTTACATTTCTCGATTCCGATGACGAATATGAACCCGAACACCTTGCTATCAGACGCAGCATTATTCTTGACTATCCCGACATTGATTTGCTGCATGGCGGTGTCAACGTGATTGGTAATCCCTTTGTGAAAGACAAAAATAACCCTGAAAAATCTATCCATCTCGACGAATGTGTTATCGGCGGTACATTTGTCATCAAACGATCGACCGCCTTGGCTCTCGGCGGCTTTGCTGCTTTACGCTATGCCGATGACAGTGAATTTTACGAACGATGCTCCCAACAAGGATACAGTATCGGAAAAACCGATGCCCCCACCTATATCTATCACCGAGAAACTGCCGATTCTCTCTGCTCTACGTATTCCGCCGACACCGACTGAGCATAATGTTTGACGATTGTTTGCACTGCTGTTTCCTTTACTAACCATTGCACTTTTGTCTGATTATTGCACCATGTGAGCTGCCGTTTCGCATAGCGGCGCGTGGATTGTTTCATTGCTTCAAGCCCTTCTTTGTTTGTCAGTTCACCATGAAGTACTTTCAGCACTTCCTTATAGCCGACCGTCTGCAATGATTGAATATCGGGAGTAAATCCCATGTTCAGCACGGATTCCGTTTCCTCAAATATACCATTATCCCACATCATTTCGCAGCGTTTATTAATTATCTCATAGAGAGCAGCACGTGGATAATCCAAACCAAAATATAATGTTGTAAATGAAGGTTTGTCTATGACTTGTGCATGAAAATCGCTAAACCGCAAACCTGTGGCAAAATAATATTCTACCACTCGCAATAATCTATGCGGATTTTTATCGGAATATTTTTCTGCACTCAAGGGATCAATACTTTTCACATAAGCAAAAAGTTCCTCACGTCCTATTTGCTCATATAAATCCATTGCTTTTTGTCGCATTTCTTCGGAAATTTCAACCGCACTTTCTGCCAATCCTTCGCATAGTGCATGAACATATAAACCCGAACCACCGACAATTATCGGAACTTTATGTTCATCGAACAATCTATTCACTATCGGTTTTGCCTCTTTAGCAAATAAACCAGCGCTGTATTTTTCATCGGGATTACATATATCTATGCAATGATGCCTCACACAAGCACGTTCCGCCTCTGTTGGCTTTGCCGTCCCAATATCCAAATATCTATATATTTGTCGTGAATCCGCCGAAATGATTTCCGAGGGCAATACTGACGATAAAGCCAATGAAAGAGCGGTTTTGCCCGATGCCGTCGGACCTATAATAGCAATGGCTATCTTATTGTTCATACATTTTTAAGTTTCATTGTGTATGCAAAACTACTCTTTGTCACATAAAAAGCAAAAGAAAAAAATGTCTCATTCTGTAATGGCTACAAATCCATACAACTCGGTTCGGACAATCTTCACGGCTTTATGTCAGAGAGGAATGAAGCGATTGAATGATTAACAGGATACATTTATTATAGGAAAGAAGTGAAGCATCAATGGTGAGAAAGAATCTCGCAGCGATGTCATGATAATTGAAAGAATGCCATATTTTTGAATCAACGTTTTTGTACTTTGTGAATCGAATCTCCATGAAAATCACACTCATCCTTTCCTTTGTGCTTTGCTGTGTCATTGCAACAGCGCAAGAACCCGTTCAACTTGAAGTTTGGACAACCGTTAAAAGCTATGGCTTTGACCTTATTGAAAACCCTCTTGGTGTAGGTGATCGTTTTGCCTATGTCCCTAATTTCAGAAACAATAAAATTCCTCATGGCTTTATTGTTTCTTATAGAGAGCCCAATACAGATATTCAAGAACCCAATAAGGTATATACATGGGCATTCGCAAAACCGGATGATACACTCAATCAATTTACTTGGCCCCGTAACTTCTTTCCTTCTTCAACTCCTGATATTAATGCTGATGGTCAAAGAGATTTTATGAACGCAGCAGGTATGTTTTACCTCGGAACGAAAAATGATGAACCCGATACAACTATCCAATATAAAGTGGATGGCAATATTGCCATGATTGATGCATTCAATGATGATGCAAGAGATGATTTCTTTTTGTATGGTTCAGGACAAATGCCCAATCCCTATATTGCTCATTTTGTGTTCAGTAACCCTACTCTCAAAAACTTTAAGAAATATAGTCTTGTCAGTAAAAATATATTACAAGATGAAAAATCCGAAGAAATAGCCAAAGCGATATATAAAAATAAGCAGGGACAATGGCGCTTGCTCACCTATTGCCGAGGATGGGTAGATGGCTTATATCAACGTGTGTGGGTTTCCGAGAAGTCCGTCATACGTTTATATTCTTTAGAATTTACCACCATTAGCGAAGACAGTGCATCCGTGATGGCAACACAAATAGATGAATATAGAGACCCGAAATGGATGGACTATATTCCCGATATGAATACAAAAGATGATTTTCAATGGAGACCATTTAATAATCAACGTTTGCTTTACAATACAGAGAATTATCCTAAAATACTCTATTATGCTTCGATGAATACCATGCCCGATAAAGAAACAAAAAAGTATGATTCGTATGCAACATTTTTTGATCTTACTAATGATAAAATAGTTCCATCGAATACGGTCGTTGATATTGCAGCACCCGAATGTAAAATTCTTAAGCATAGCATTGATGGTGATAAAATTCCCGAAATATATGTAAAAACGGGACCCAATATTCTATTCTATTCTATTGCGTCGGAGGGGATACCAACTAACACGATGAAGTATGTCATACCGGAAGACAGATTTAAGGGTGGTTTGCGTGGACTAACATCAATTTCGGATATTAATAATGACGGAATACATGACATTGCTCTTATGAGTTCAGACAATACTGTTGGAAATTATTTTGCGATTGTACTTGGTAAAAACATACTAACACATACTATAGAAGAATCTGATCAATCTTTTTCAATTGGTTCCCCCTATCCTTTGCCCAATAGTTCACGATTAACAATACCATTGCACTGTGCAAAAAATGGATTGTATTCCTTAACCTTGTTTTCCGTTCAAGGTTCTGCATATCCATTATTTGTGAATAAAGAAATGAGCGAGGGAAAAACAGACTTTATGATGGATATTTCTCCATATAGTTCCGGTAATTATATTCTTCGATTCTCCGATGGCAAAACTTCGGTAGAAAATAATATTATCATTACGCATTAAGAGAGGAATATACAATGAAAAATCTGCTTTTGAACAAAGCTATAAATCTATTCTTCATCGTTACTCCTTCTCTTTTGGTAAACATTGGGATATGGGGAAAATCAGAAGAATATCAGGACACGATTATTAAGGTAAAAAGATAAACAAGATACTTTCGTGCAACCTAAAATCAATATAATCCTGTTCTGACTTTTTGGACGATTAAAGTTAATGCACTTATGATTTACTAAAATCTAAAGAAATGCCATTTATACAATAGCGCAAACCCGTCGGCTCGGGACCATCATCAAAGACATGCCCTAAGTGAGCATCACACTTTGCGCACAGAGCTTCAACGCGAATCATGCCGTGACTTGTATCTTTTTCATAGCGTACAGCCTCGGAATGAATAGGTTCATAAAATGAGGGCCAGCCGCATCCTGCATCGAACTTTGTATCTGAAGAAAACAATTCCGCTTCACAACATACGCAGCAATAGACTCCCATTTCTTCCTTCAAATAAAAAGGATGTGAAAATGGTCTTTCAGTTCCTTTTTGCCTTGTCACATGATATTGCTCGGGGGTTAATATTTCTTTCCAATTTTTTTCCATAGCCATCTGTTAATTAAGACTAAATTCTACTTCTTGCTGAACTTCAATTCTTTCGGTAATAAGTATATCGTCCTCATTTTCTCCTTGTACAATAGAAATTAATCTATTTTTTACCATATCTAAAATTGCAAGGAAAGTAGCGACAATATGTTGTTTAGTATCTGTTTCTGTCATGCGTAAAAAACTAATTTCTTTACTATGTTTCAATAAATCCAAAATGAGTGATGCCTTTTCTTCTACTGTCACGGGTCTTTTTTGCATGACATGGGCTTTGGGTTCTTTCGGAGCACGCGCCAATGCCTTGCGTAAAGCCCTCATCAAATCGAATAATGTAGCATTTTTCAAAGAGTCATTATACGGTAGAGCTTCTCTTTCCGCATCAAAAACAGCTCTATAATATGTATATCGTTGTTCATCAGCTTTGACAGATAAATGTGCTGCTGCTTCTTTAATCTGCTTATATTGCAATAATTTTTGTACTAATACTGTTCTGGGGTCTGCTTCATCTTCGGTGGCTTGTTCCGTGATAGGTCTGGGCAATAACATCAATGTTTTAATCTGCATTAATGTTGATGCCATAACCAAAAATTCACCTGCTAATTCCAAATCAAATAAATGAATAAAACGAAGATATTCCAAAAAATCCGATGTTATTTTTGCAATAGGAATATCATAAATATTTAATTCATCTCTTTGAATAAAATATAAGAGTAAATCAAAAGGTCCTTCAAAATTTGGTAAACGAATTGTATAATCCATTGTGATTTATTTAAGGTAAAACAATAAATTTAGTTGTCGAATATTCGTTGCCATACCATAATACTGCTGTGTATGAGCCAAAACTGAAATACTTATGCGGTATTGAAATGGTCGGCGATTGAAATTGTGGTACAATAAACGAGCCAATTATTGCGCCGGATGCATCGAATATTTGGAGTGTTGCCGGCTGATTGAGTCCTTCAAATTGCATGATACATTCATTACGCACTATGGCATCGGACATCTTAATTTGAATATTACCAAGACCTTGGGCAAGGACCGTGCGTTTTCTGTTATTATATTCCAAATAGCCGGTGACGGTGATATTTGCATCAATGTCTCTAATGTCAAGGCGCACGGGAGAGTTATCAATGCTACATTCCAATATACGAATCTTCATATCGGTAGTGTCGGCTACGCCTAATGTTCCAACAATCCTGAATGGTAGCACTGTATTCAATTCACCCGATGAGTATGGTACTGTCATTTGCCATGTGATGACTCTTCTGCCATTGATAGCAGTATGCTCAATCTTGGTTGTTTCAGCAGAATTATCAGGTACAATTCCTACAATACCATCACGAAATTCAGCGGTTCCACTTAAAGTTATTATTTCATTGAGTGCAGAAGTATTTACAAATGTATAGTGCAATGGTAATTCTAAGGTATCGCCTATTTCGACCGAAAAGCCACTGTTCATACTTAAATGAGATAATACTGCCCTATTTTTTCCTGAACCATATACAACAATAGTAGAAAGTGCTTCATATCCTAATCCGGCATTATCAGAAATGGTAATGCTACATTTTGTAAACATTTTTTCCGGTTTTTGTGGGGTAAAGCGAAACGGTATAATCACAGTTGAAGATGGTGGTATAGAAATAATATCACCAACTTTTGCAAGACATTGAAAAGAAGTCGGATTTGTAACATTAATACCAAGTATTTTATATTCGGCTTCTTTATTGCCTCTATTAAAAATAATAAGATTTTTAATTATAGTATCGCCAATAAAGACTTCACCAAAATCAAGTTCTTTTTGTTCTAAACGAACGCCCATAGCCATAGCTGTGAAGGGAATTGTCAATTCAGCGGTTTGTGATGGTTTTTGGGCAGTCGAATATACAAATGTTAATTTTGTTGCAATGGTGTCGGGTTCTTTTGGTGAATAAGTAAACTCAAATTCTTTTATACCTTTGGAGTCAAATTTTATCGGGTATTTTATTGACTGCTGTCCAATCGTTATAATAAAATCTTCAAGTAGAGTAAACTTTTCCAGAATAACCGATTCATTTAAAGTATTTGTAAATTTGAGCTTTCTTGTACG
>ERZ761602.1113-NODE-1113-length-51499-cov-11.161613_pt1 | contig 51499 bp, 31 predicted proteins | sample MGYA00512165_ERZ761602 | MGnify/ENA primary metagenome ERZ761602 (study PRJEB28899, sample SAMN02445085) | bioreactor sludge metagenome | biome: EBPR sludge; isolation source: Thorneside wastewater treatment plant | place: Australia: Brisbane, Thorneside...
GTACTGTTCTCGGTGGCGGCGTGGGGCGATCGGCATGCCGAAGTCAGCGGTCGGGCGCCGCTCAGGGCGTGGATCTACAGCCTGGCGCTGGGCGTCTATTGCACGACGTGGACGGTGTACGGCGCGGTGGGAACGGCGCAGAGCGGGGGTTGGGCTTTCCTGCCGATCTACCTCGGGCCGATTCTGGTATTCCTGTTCGGTGCCGGCCTGCTCGAACGCCTGGTGCTGATCGCGCGGCAGCAGAATGTCGGTTCGCTGTCGCACCTGATCGCGGCGCGCTTCGGACGTTCGCGGCCGCTGGCGGCGCTGGTCACGGTGATCGCGCTGTTCGCCGCGGTGCCGTACATCGCGCTGCAGTTCAAGGCGATCAGCGCCAGCATCGAGGTGCTGGCGCCGCCCACGCGTGGCCACGGGCCCAGCCTGGTGCAGGACACGGCGCTGTACGTGGCCATCACCATGGCGCTGTTCGCGATGCTGTTCGGTACCCGCGAGGCCAGCGCCACCGCACAACGGCGCGGGCTGCTGGTCGCGGTGGCGCTGGAATCGGTGGTCAAGCTGGTGTCGTTGATCGCTGTTGCGCTGCTCGCGTTGGTGCTCGGAGACGAGCTCTGGGCCGGCGCGGCGGCGCGCGTCGCCGCCGATCCGTTGTGGTCGCCGGAGCAATTCGGCACGCTCGGCTTCCTCACCCAGACGCTGCTGGCGGCGTGCGCCATCGTATGCCTGCCGCGGCAGTTTCATGTCGCCGTGGTCGAATGCACCGATCCCGCCGATCTGCGTCTGGCGCGGCGCGTATTCGTGGGTTACATGCTGCTGATTTCGGCTTGCGTGCTGCCGGTCGCATGGCTCGCCGGCGATCTGGTCGGCGCTGGCAACCCCGACCATCTGTTGTTGCGACTGCCGCTGGAGAATGGCCATCCGGCCATCGCGTTGCTGGCCTTCGTCGGTGGCCTGTCGGCCGGCACCGCGATGGTGATCGTGGTCAGCGTGGCGCTGTCGACGATGATGAGCAACGATCTCTTCATGCCGGTGCTGATGCGCATCCGTCGCCTTGGCCTGGAAGCGCGCGCGGACTTGTCGGCCTGGGTACTCGGGTGCCGACGCTTTGCCGTCGCGCTGCTGGCGCTGCTGGCGTTCACCTTCTATCGCTCCGGCGGCGGCAGCGACACGCTGGCCAGCTATGGCCTGCTTGCCTTCAGCGCGGTCGCACAATTCGCGCCGGCGATGATCGCGTCACTTTACTGGCGCAATGCCAGCCTCAACGGCGTCGCCTGGGGACTGGCGGGCGGCTTCGCGATGTGGCTGTACACACTGTTGTTGCCGCAACTGGCGCTGGCCGGTTGGATCGACGGGCAGTTCGTGCGCGAGGGGCCGTTCGGTTTGGCGCCGCTGGCGGCGCAGGCGCTGCTCGGCGTCAGCGGTCCGGACCCACTGACCCACGGCACCTTGTGGTCGCTGCTGGTCAACTGCGCGCTGCTGATCGGCGTGTCGCTCAGGCGGCGTCCACACCTGAGCGAACGCCTGCAGGCGACTGCTTATCTGGACCCCTACGCGCAGCGCGCCAGCGCCACCGAGGAACTGGTGCCGCACGTGCATCAGCGCGACCTGTTCGAGCTGGCGCAGCGCATCGTCGGTCGCGACACCGCTGGCGCCGCCTTTGCCGACTTCCATGCCCGCCAGAATCGTGCCTTCGCTGCCGATGCGCCGGCGGATCGGCGCCTGTTGCAGTTCACCGAGCGCTTGCTCGGCGGTGCCGTCGGCCCCGGATCGGCGCGCGTGATGCTGACCTCGGTGCTGCGCGGCAGCGGCCTCGAACTCGGCGAAGTGGTTTCGGTACTCGACGAGACCAGCCAGCAACTGCGCTTCAATCGCGAACTGCTGCAGACCACCTTCGAGCACATGAGCCAGGGCATCAGCGTGGCCGATGGCGAGATGCGCCTGGTGGCGTGGAATCGCCGTTACGCCGAGTTGTTCGATTACCCCGATGGCCTGTTGCAGGTCGGTCGGCCGGTCGCCGATTTGATCCGCTACAACGCCGAGCGCGGCCAGCTTGGGCCGGGCGACATCGACGAACAGGTCAATCGTCGCATCGGCTTCATGCGTGCCGGCAGTTCGCACCGCTACGTGCGCACGCGCGAGGACGGCCACGTGGTCGAGATGCGCGGCGAGCCGTTGCCGGGCGGCGGCTTCGTCATGAGTTTCAACGACATCACCGACTTCAAGCGCGCTGAAGAGGCGCTGCGCGAGGCCAACGAGAATCTCGAGGATCGCGTCGAGCAGCGCACCTGGGAGCTGAAGCAGTCGCTGAAGGCGCAGCAGGAAGCGCGCGAGCTGGCACAAGCAGCACAGGAGACGCGCACCCGTTTCATCGCCAGCGCCAGCCACGATCTGCTGCAGCCACTGTCGGCGGCGCGTCTGTTCCTGTCCTCGCTGCGCGACGAGCGCCAACTTGCCGACGATGCCCGAACACTGGTGGAACGCGTCGATACCTCATTGTCGGCGGCCGAGGAAATGCTCGATGGCCTGATCGACCTGGCGCGTCTGGATGCCGGCGTGTTGGCCGCCGAAATGCAGCCGATGGCGCTTGGCGAATTGTTCGCATCGATGGAACAGCAGTTCGCGGCAATCGCGAAGAACCGCGGACTGCGCCTGGCCATCCTGCCGACGCGCCTCAACGTGCTCAGCGACCGCAAGCTGCTGCGTCGCATCGTGCAGAACCTGATCAGCAACGCGTTGCGTTACACGCGCAGCGGCGGTGTCGTCGTCGGCGCCCGCCGGCGCGGCGATCTGGCGCGCATCGAGGTCTGGGATAGTGGGCCGGGCATTACCGACGAGGTGCGTTCGCGCATCTTCCGCGACTTCGAGCGCGGCCCGGGTGCCTCCCCATGGGGCGAGCGCGGACTGGGCCTCGGGCTTTCCGGCTGTTTGCGGCTGGCGCGGCTGATGGGCGCCACGCTCGACCTGCGCTCGCGCGCCGATCGCGGCTCCATGTTCTACGTGACCGCGGCGCGCGCGCTGCCCAGCGTACCGCGGGATTCCAGCGCCGCCGGCGCCGCCGCCGACAGCCAGGCGGGTCTGCGCCTGCTGGTCGTCGACAACGAACCCGACGTGCTCGAGGCCACGCTGGGTCTGTTGAACCGCTGGGGCCATCAAGCACAGATCGCCGCCAACGGCGCCCAGGCGCTGGCGCTGCTGCAGACCGAGACTTTCGATCTGGCGCTGGTCGACCATCAACTGGATGCCGGCGAAAACGGCATCGAACTGATCGCCGACTGGCGCGCCCGCGGCTGCGCGCCGCCGGCGCTGGTCATGGTCAGCGCCGATCGCAATGAGAGCTTCCTCAAGGCCGCTGCCGCCGCGCGCCTTCCGGTGCTGCACAAGCCGGTCAAGCCGGCGGCGCTGCGGGCGATGCTGGCGTCGCTGGCAAGGTAGGCGATCCAGGCATGCGCTGACATGGCTTTGCGCCAGCCGGAGATCGAATGGCCGCGAGCTTGCGAGCCGCATTGCGCAACCTGAGCGAATGCATTGGCATCACAGGGAAAAGCATTTGGGCGCGCGCGGCTGCATTGTCGTAGCGCGGGCGATCGCTCGTTCCTGCGCGGATCGCATCGATCGCACGGGCTTTGCCGGCAAGGAACAGGGCTCGAAATGAAACTCGTATTACAGGTCACGACGGCACTACTCGCGCTGCTGTTTGCCTTGGCTTGCTCGGCGCAGTCATTCACCGGCAGCAACCTCGGCGCGATTGCGGACGGCATCGGCCCGGGTCCCGAGGCCTACGGACCCCCGCGCGACATCCACTTCGACGTTGCCGCGCTGCGTACGGTCTCGGGCGTCTCGGTGCGCTTTACGGCCACCCATGCCTACGTGGGGGATCTGCGCGTCACCCTGATCGCGCCCAATGGAAACAGTCATCTGTTGTTCGCCCGCAGCGGCGTGACCATTGCAGATACTCCGGGCTTCAGCAGCGGCCTCAACGGCCAGTACCTCTTCATCGACTCGGCACCCACCAACTGGTGGAGCGGGGCGGCGATCAATCCGGTGCCGCCGGGTTCTTACCGGACCGTGATCTCCGGCGGTGCGGGCGTCGCCAACCCGCCGCCGGTCACATCCCTGAACGCACAGTTTCTGTCGACGCCAGCCAATGGTCGCTGGATCCTGCGCTTCGAGGACGGCTGGGTTGGATTTGCCGGAAACGTCAGCGCGGCGCAACTCGACCTCACCTTGGTCGGCAACACGCGGACCGTGACCAACGCCAACGACAGTGGGGCCGGCAGTCTGCGCGAGGTGATGCAGGCCGCCAACGGCGGCGATCTGATCAACTTTGCGATGCCGTTCTTCGCCTCGCCGCGTGTCATCGAGATCGAGTCGGCGCTGCCGCCGATCGATCGCAACCTCGCCATCCAGGGTCCGGGTGCGCAGTTGCTGACCGTGCGCCGCCGCATCGCAGCCGTGTTTCCGCTGCAGATGCGCATCTTCGGCATCACCTCGGCAACCGCCAACGTGACCCTGAGCGGCATGACGCTCCAGAACGGGCGCATGGCCAGTCCCGGCGGCGCCATCTTGAGCACGGGTCCGCTGACCCTGTCCGACATGCATCTGACAGGCAACCAAGGCGATACCGGCGGCGCCCTGGCGCTCACGGCGTCCGCGCAGATCATCAACAGCACCTTGAGCGGCAACTTCGGTGTCGGTCAGGGAGGGGCGATACACATTTCCGGCAATGGCAGCGCAGTGCGCATCGCCAACTCGACAATTTCCGGCAACCGCGCCACGTTCCTGGGATCCGCAATCTACCTGGCTGCAGGGAACAGCAGCGCCCACACCATCGAGCTGATCAACACCACCATCGCCAACAATCGCACTCAATCCGTACCGAGTACCGGCGTGTTTCTGGCGTCATTCACGGGCACCTCGACGGCGACGCTGTTCATGCGCAACAGCATCGTGGCCGACAATGGCGATCAGAACCTTCTGGCAAACGGCACTGGGGCCACGATCGTCTCGCGGGGATTCAACCTCAGCGACGACTACAACGGCGCGTTGACGCTGCTCGGCAGTGATCGCACCGGCGATCCCAGACTCGGGCCGCTGGCGCCGTACGGCGGCAGCGTTCCGACGCATCTGTTGCTGGGCGGCAGCGCGGCGCTGGATGTCGGCCAAAGCTCCGGCGCGAGCACCGATGCGCGCGGCGTCACGCGGCCGTTCGACATCGCCGCGATCTCCAACGCGGCCCTGGGCGGCAACGGCGCCGACATCGGCGCGGTCGAGATGCAGGCGCGACTCGTGACCCAGATCAACGATGCCGGCTCGGGCAGCCTGCGCGAGGCGTTGACCGCGGCCAACAACAACGGGACCGGCCTCGACGACGTCATTTTTCATGGCAGCGTGTTCGACACGCCGCAGACGATCCAGCTCGGCACGGCGCTACCCGACATCAACAGCGCGCTCACCTTGAGTGGTGCCGGCGCCGACCGCCTGACGATCCGCAGGTCGGCGGCGGCAGCGTTCAGGATTTTCAGGTTCAATCCAGGACAGACCATCGCCGCAATCGCCGGCGTGAAGATCGAAAATGGCTCAACGCCGGACTTCGGTGGCGGCGTCTACAGCCAGAGTCCATTGACGCTGGCCGCTGTGCACCTTCGGGGCAACTTCGCCAATATCGGTGGCGCCGTGGCCCTCAGAGATGCTGGAGGCACGTTCCGCGAAAGCACCTTCAATGCCAACACCAGCAGCGCCAGACCGGCGGGCATCCACCTCCAGAACAGCGGCCAGCAGCCGCTGCGAATCATCAACTGCACCATCAGCGGCAACGCCGCAAGCGGCAGCGACGGCGGCATCTTCAACTTCGCCGACGCCAATGGCGTCTCGTTGATGGAGGTGAGCAACAGCACGATCGCCCTGAACACGTCGACCATCACCGGCGGCATCGCCAGTGTTTCCATCGGCGGACTGCAAGCAGACGTGGTCGTGCGCAACAGCATCGTGGCTAACAACACGATCAACAATCTGGGCGTTTTCGCAAGTACCGGCACGGCCACGATACGATCGCTCGGACACAACCTGTCCGACACCCTCGCGAGCAACACCTTCTTCGATCAGATCTTCGATCTGACCGGGGTCGATCCCATGCTGGTCCCGCTGGCGATGAACGGCGGCAGCATGCCGACGCACGCCCTGGCGGTCGGCAGCCGCGCGATCGACGAGGGCACGAGCATCAGCAGCGACAGCCTCCACGATCAGCGCGGAACGGGTTTCTTGCGGACCTTCGACGAGCCGGCCGTGTCCAATGCCAACGACGGTACCGACATTGGCGCTTTCGAAAATCAGATCGTGCGCCTTTTCCGGGATGGATTCGAGAACTAGATCGATCCGGGTGCTGGCAGTCGCCGCACCCGGCTCGGCGGGATGCCGACCTCGACGCACGTGCACGCGCAGAAATGCAGGCCATTGCCTGGTCGGCGCAAAGCTCTTCGCGATCGTCCGCGACCGGTGTGAGAAATGCGGGCTAAACTCGACCCATGGAACGGGTCCGTCGGGTCACGTCAAATGAGATTGGTCGTGGGGCATCTGCATGCGCGGAGTCCGGCGCATGAGGGCGGCCGCGCGGCTGCTGCAACTGCTGTTGATCTCGATCCCGATGCTGGCCGCGGCAGCGCCGGCTTGGGAGCAGCGCAGTTTCCAGGTGCGCGAGTGGGGCGTGTCCGAAGGCCTGCCGGGCAATCATGTGTCGGCGTTGGCGCAGGATGCGGACGGCTTCCTGTGGCTGGCGACCATGACCGGCGTGGTGCGTTTCGACGGCGTCAACTTCAAGACCTATGACGTCTCCGGCGGCGAATTGCCGAGCAGCCGCTTCACGGCGCTCGATATCGGCCCGTCGGGGCGCTTGTGGCTGGGCTCCGAGCAAGGCCATCTGATTGTTCGGGAAAGCGGTCGCTTTCGGCTGGTCGTGCCGCCGTATTACCCCGGCGACGAGGTCGGCGAGATTGCCGAGGCCGCCGATGGCAGCGTCTGGTTCACCCAGGGATTGGAACCGAACGCGAGAGAGCGCAGCACGCTGTTCCAATGGGTCGACGGCGAGGCGCGCTTGCGCCGCGATCTCGAAGTTCATTTCCAGCGCTATCCGCGGGTGCGCGAATACGATGCCATCGACGAGCCCGGCGGCACCCTGACGCTGGCCAACCGATTTCCCGAAGTCGTATTGGTGCGTGATAGCGAAGGCTCAGTATGGGCGCGCGCACTGGGTGGCAGCAGCGTGCGACTCGCCGATGGCCTGGCCGATCCGCTCGGACCTGGCGCCACGCCGGTGATCATGCTCGCCGACGCCCGGCTGATGGCACGCAGCGGGCCAGCCGGCGTCGATATCCTGCCGCTCGCCGGCGGTCCGCCGCTGGCCACCCTGCCGCACGAGCCTGAATTATTGCGCGCGGTGTGGCTGCGCGACCGCCGCGGCTTGCTCTGGATCAGCACCAAACACGGCCTTGAGGCGTGGAGCGCCGCATCCTCCACGCCACTGCTGCAGTTGCCGCTGGACACTTTGGTTCACGAGCTGATCGAGGATCAGGAAGGCAATCTGTGGCTGGCAACGAGCACCCGCGGCCTGTTGCGCGTTGCGCCCAATCCGGTGCGGCAGATGGGTGCGGCCGACGGCATCCGGCGTTCGGCCACCCTGCAGCCGTTGCCCGATGGCGGTGTTGGCATAAGTTTGCAGTTGGTCGACATCATCCCGAACGGCACCAACCTGTTTCGCCTGCAACCGGAGATGCGGCCGCCCGTACCCGTGTTGTACTGGACCTTCACCGATCAAATGGGTACCCGTTGGACGCATTCGCAATTCGAACTGGCGACAGGCGTGCGGCCCGATGGCACGACCCAACGCATGGACCGTCCCGCCTTTTATCTTTACCAGGATCCACAGCACGCAGACCGGCTCTGGGCACACGGAGATACCGGCTGGTTCCGCTTGCAGCTGAGCATCGATGCGCCGCCGCAGGTGGAAGCGGAGTGGCCGATTCAGGCGCAGACACCGCCGGTATTCAACGCCGATGGCGGGGTGTGGGTCGGCAGCAAAGACGGCTTGTACCGGATCGAGAACGATCGCCTGCAGCGTTTCGCGCGCGAGCAAGGGCTGCCCGTGAACGACATCCGTGCGCTTTACCGGCAGACCGGCGATGAGCTTTGGATCGCGACCTATGGCGGTGGTCTGGTGCACTACGATGGCACGCGCTTTGCCGTGATCGACCAGCGTCACGGGCTGGTCGAGGACGCGGTTTCCGGAATCCTCGTCGATCACTTCGGCGCCATGTGGCTGGCCGGCAATCGCGGCATTCAACGTGTGCTGATGGCCGATCTGCGCGATCACCTGGCGGGGAGAATGAGCCAGGTCCCGGCTACGCTGTACGGCCGCGAACATGGCATGGACAACCCGGAAACCAATGGTTCCTACTCGGTGGCCGCCATCGGCAATACTTTGTACTTCTCCACCTTTGGTGGTCTGGTGGCGATCGACCCGGCGCTGGTTGCCGAGCGCGAACAGCAGCCGCCACGGATCCACCTGCTCGATGGCGCCGGCGAGCCGCTGTCTGCGGACGCAGCCGTACTGACCCTTGCCGACGGTGTGCGCGAGTTTCGCTTGGGCTACACGGCGATCCACCTGGCAGCGAGCGAGACGCTGCGTTTTCGCCATCGCTTGCTAGGCTGGAGCGAGAACTGGACCGACGTCGGCCAGCAGCGCGAGGCGCATTACACGCACCTGTCCCCCGGCAGCTACCAGTTGGAGCTGCAGGCACGTCATTCGGGTGGCCCGTGGCTCAGCGCCAGCGTACTGCCAGGTATCGAGGTGCAACCCTGGTGGTGGGAGACTCGCACCGCGCAGGCACTGGCCGCGTTGGTTTTGATAGGTCTGCTGGTGATGGCCTGGCGCCTGGCCAACCGGCAGATCCGCCGGCGCGCGCTGGCGCTGGAAGCGCTGGTCGACGAACGCACCGCGGCCTTGGCGCAGCAGACCATCCGCATGCAGGAGCTGGCCGAAGGTCGCGCGCGCTTCATGTCCGGCATCAGCCATGAGCTGCGCACGCCGCTGAGCCTGATCCTGGCGCCGCTGACCGATCTTGGCGAGGGCCGCCATGGCGCCCTGCCGGATGCCGCTGTCGAAGAGATCGCGCGCGTGCGCCGCAATGCCCAGCGCCTGTTGCGACTGGTCGAACGCCTGCTGGAAGTGGCGCGCGTGGAGTCCGGCGGGCAGACCCTGCATTGTCGGGAATCCGATCTCGGCGCCGCAATCCGCGCGCTGGTCGAACAGTTGCAACCGCTGGCCGAAGAACGCGGCTCGACTTTGCAGGCGCGCCTGCCGGACATGCCGCTGCCCGTGTGGTTCGATCCACTGCTGCTGGAATCGGTGCTGATCAACCTGCTGGTCAATGGCCTGCGGCATACCCCTGCCGGCAGCATCGTGGCGGTCGAGCTGGACCCGCCAAGCGCCGATGGCAAGATCGAGTTGCGCGTGCGCGACAATGGCAGCGGCATCCCGGCCGACGCGCTGCCGCATCTGTTCGAGCGCTTTTTCCGCGTACGCGGCGAACATGCCTCGGGCGCCGATGGCTTTGGCCTCGGCCTGCCGCTGGTGCGCGAAGTGATCGAGCGCCACGGCGGCAGCGTCGAGGTGCAAAGCTCGGATGCCGGCACCTGTTTCACTCTGCAACTGAAGTGCGGACGTGCACACCTGGCCGAAGCCGACATCGCCAGCGCGCCGCCCGAGCCGCGGCGCCAGGCTTCGCTGCTGTCGCTGCCGGAAGTGGCGATGCCGAACGAACCCCGGGTCGAGCCGGCCGACAGCGAGGACGACCTGCGGCGCACGGTCCTGGTGGTCGACGACAACCCCGATCTCCGCCGACTGGTGCGCAGCTACCTGGCGCCGCACTACCGGGTGCGCGAGGCGGATACCGGTGCCAGCGGGCTGGCCGCCGTGAAAGCGCAACTACCGGATATAATCGTCAGCGACGTGATGATGCCGGTGATGGACGGCTTCGCACTGTGCCGTGCGCTGCGGGCCAACCCGGACACCGACTTCATCCCGATCCTGCTGCTGACCGCCAAGGCCGGCCTGGACTATCGCATCGAGGGCCTCGAAGGCGGCGCCGATGCGTATCTGGCCAAACCCTTCGATCGCCGGGAACTGCTGGCGACGGTCAACGGGTTGATAGCCAATCGGCAGCGACTGCAGGCGCACTATCTGCAGGGTGGTGCGGAGAGCGGCCGCCCGGACGGCGACCCTCCGGAATCGGCGCCGGGTGGGGAGAGCAGCCGCCGAGACGGCGGACCTCCAGGAGCAGGCGACGGTCTGGGCGAGAATTCAGGAGCTCACCCATCGCGATACTCACAACGCCTGACCGCGGTCATCGAGTCTCATCTGGCCGATGAAGGCTTCGACGTCGATGCGCTGGCCAGCGCCATGCTGCAGGATCGCAGCACGCTGTACCGCACGGTCAAGGCGCAGTTCGGCGTCACGCCGAGCGATCTGTTGCGCGAATCCCGCCTGCTGCGCGCGCGGGACTTGCTGCAGCGCGGAGAAGGCAATGTCAGCGAAGTCGCCTACGCCGTCGGCTTCCGCAACGTCGCGCACTTCTCGACCAGCTTCCACAAGCGCTTCGGCCGGCCGCCGTCGCAGGCGGCGAGCGGGCGGGCACAGTGAGGGCTGCTGAGGATCGTCATTGCGAGCGCAGCGAAGCAATCCAGTGCCTCTGCTCTTGTTGTCATCAACCATACGAATGCAAACACAAAGTCGCTGGATTGCTTCGTCGCTGCGCTCCTCGCAATGACGAAACGGGAAGCGATACGCGGCGCATCGGGCAAGCGGAGCAGACACTGTAGGAGCGCGCTCGCGCGCGAAGATCTTGCGGCAAGCCCTTTCGCGCGTAAGCGCGCTCCTGCAGCGTGAACAAGCCCGAATTGCAACGCATGCAAATGCGATTGCAACCAGTCGAAATGCGCCTCGCCACGCACGTGGGCACCCTTGCATCGCGCGTTTCAGCGCGGGAAGGGGACCACCGATGACTGCTTGTGAAGATCGTCTTGATGGGCATGGGCCGAGGCGCAGGCCGTTCCAGGTGTATGCGACAGCGCTGGTGCTGGCGCTGACCGGATCGGTCGCTTGGACCGCCGGTGCGGCGCCACCGGTCGCGGTTTCGCCGGCCAGCGATCATGGGCTGGCGGTCGTCGAGGCGCGCTGTCCCACCTTCAGTTGGACCTCGGTCGCCAATCAGGACGGTTACGAACTGGTGGTCTATCGACTCGCCCCCGCGACGAAAGGTGGCGCGGATGCCAGGATCGACGCGCAGCCGGTGCTCGCGGTTCGGGTACCGTCGGCGGCCAACAGTTGGACGCCGACGCTGGAGCGCTGCTTGGCGGAGGGCGAGCGCTATGCCTGGTCGATCCGGCCGCGCAATGAGGGATCGCAAGGCGATTGGTCCGAACCGAGTTTCTTCCAGATCGCGCCGCAGGTCTCTGCGGCGGCGCTGGACCAGGCGGTCGCATTGCTGCGTCGCGAACTGTCGACCGGGACGTCGGCGTCGTCTGCAGGCGCGGCGAGCAGCAACGGCGCCGCCGCGACTGCACCGGGTGCCGTGCCGCCAGCCGCACGCGCCAATGGGACGAAAGCAGCACAGGGATCACCCACGTTCGCGGTCGATGGTGTCGGCAACGTCACGGCCAACCATGTCAGCGCGAGTCAATTCAGTGGCAACGGTGCCCTGCTTACCGGCGTGCAGGCGGTCACTGCCGGTGCGCTGGCAAGCAATGGCGCCAACTGCGCCAATGGCCAGGTGCCGATCGGCATCGATGCCGCCGGCAACGCCGAGGGTTGTCTCGGGGTGCTGTTTCCGGCCGATCTGGCGACGCACGAGGCCGGCGGCGCCCACGATGCGCGCTATCTGCGGCTGACTGGCGGCACGCTGAGCGGGCCGCTGATCGCGCCCTCCTTCCAGGGCGACGGCAGCGCGCTGACCGGCATCGTGGCGAGCACCGCGCAGAGCCTGGCTGCCAATGGCAGCAACTGTGCGCCCGGTACCGCGCCGCTCGGCGTCAGCGCCACGGGCGCCGCCGAGGATTGTTTCAATGTCACCACCGACGATGAGCTGATCGCGCATTTGCTCGGCGGCGATCACGACAACCGTTACCTGCGCCTTACCGGCGGCGCGCTGACCGGGGCTTTGTCGGCCACCAGTTTCAGTGGCAATGGCGCCGCCCTGACCAATGTGGCCGCGGTGAGCGCGACCACGGCCACCACCGCCACCACGGCCACTCAGCTCAGTTCCGATCCCGGCAACTGCAATCCCGGATCCGCGGCGCGTGGCATCAACCAGTCCGGCGCTGCGCAGGATTGTTTTACCGTGGCACCGCTGGCGCATACCTTCGCCGACAACGGCGACCATGACACGCGTTATCTGCGCCAGACCGGCGGCACGCTGACCGGCTCGCTGACCATCAACAGCGCGACGCTCAGTGTCAACAACGCGCTGTTCACCGCCAACGGCGCGCAGATCAGCGTCGATGGCGTGATCCGTTCGCGCTGCCCGTTCAAGACCGGATCGACCAGCGTGCGCATGGTCCAGGCGGGAAGCTGGTGTATCGACGATGCCTACGCAGCCCTGCCCGGTACCAATGCGCTGCTGGTCTGCAACAGCTACGGCATGACCCTGTGTCCGATCCAGGCGCTCATGATTTGTGACGCTGGAAATGCCGGCAGCGGCCCCGATAGCTGCGGCGTGCTGACCGACCAGGCCGGTTTCACGGCGCGTACCTCGACGATCGACGTTGGCACCGGCACCGTGTTCAACCGCATGCTGCGCTTCGCTGCCACCGGCAATGTGGTGTCGGTGGTGGACGATAGTGAGCAACTTCGGTACTTCTGCTGTCGCTCGCTTTCGGGCTTCAACCCGTGAGCCCGCTGCGGACCCTCATGGCGACGCTTGGCCTGTGCGCTGCCGGCGGCGCGCTCGCCGGCACCTGCAATGTGCCTGGCACCCACGCCACGCTGCAGTTGGCGCTGACCCAGGCCAATTGTGTGCTGATCAACATCGCCGCCGGCGATTACAGCGTCTCGGTCAACGTCGATCGCAGCGTGCGCATCGTCGGCGCCGGCGCGGCCCTGACACGCCTGTACGCCGCGCAGTCGGGCCAGAGCGTACTCAGCGTCCAGGCGCCCGCTGTCCTCGACCTGGCCGCACTGTCGCTGCTGGTCGCCAGCGACACACCAGCGACGGCCGCCATCAGCACGGCCAACGGCGCGGGACTGTCGCTGTCCGAGGTGGTGATCGGCAACGCCACAGCACCGGCTGGTCCGCTGATTTTTGCCAACGGCTTCGAGTAGGTCCCACGCACATGCGTGCGTTCTTCGACACCCGTGGCCACCATTTCTGGAGCCTGCAATGACCGTTCAAACGATTCGTGAGAGAGCACCGCTGCCCGGCGTCGACGGCAGCGCGAGCAAGTCTCCCCGCGGATCCTTGTGCTATGCACTGGCACTGCTGGCTGTGGGACTGAGTGTGTTCGGGAGCGCAGCCAGCGCGATAGAGCCGGGCGCAAAAACGCGCGCGCGCCTGGACAAGGCGGTCCAGGTTGAGGGCAGCGTGCGCGTAATCTTCTCGCTGGACCCGACGATCAAACTGACGGACCCAGGCACAGGCACCAAGGCGAGCGCGCAGCGGAGCGAGATCCGTGCGCGGCAGGATGACTTCATCGCCTCGCTCGGTTTGCCCAAGTCGACCGACTCGGTGGCACGCTTCCAGCTCGCCCCCTGGTTGGCGATGGAGGTCGATGCGCCGACACTGGAACGCCTGTATGCCCGCAAGGACGTCCACCATCTCGTCGAGGACACCGTCCACGAACCGCTGCTGCAGCAATCGGTCGGGTTGATCGGCGCCGACGACGCCTGGGCTGGCGAGTACATCGGCACCGGCTATGCGGTGGCGGTCATCGATTCCGGCGTTGGCCCGCATCCCTTCCTTGATGGCAGGATCGTTTCCGAAGCGTGCTTTTCGCTGGCGGGCACGGCCAGCCAATGTCCCGGAGGCGCAACCTCGTCCACCGCCGTGGGTTCAGGTACCGCCTGCACCATTCCGAACTCCAGTTGCGGCCACGGAACCCATGTCGCGGGCATCATTGCCGGCCGCAATGGTCTTGGCGGCACATTGAACGGCGTAGCCTACGGCTCGGACATCATCTCCATCAAGATCGCACACCGCAAGACCTGCAATGGGTCGCCTTGCATGGGGTTCGCCACCTCGAACCGGCTACTGGCTCTGGAGCATGTGTACACGCTGAGATCAACCCGAAACATCGCCGCGGTCAACATGAGTCTCGGCGCCAATCCGCAAAGTGAAATCTGCGATTGGGACAACATCTTTGAAGATACCTTGATCTCGCAGCTCGCCAGCAACAAGATCGCAACGGTCGTCGCTACCGGGAATGCACGAGAGACCATTGGCGCTGGCCAGATTGGCACGCCAGCATGTATCTCCAGCGCCATCTCGGTTGGTGCCACCAACAAGGCGCATCAACTCGCGAGATACAGCAACATCGCGACATTTGTTGATTTCGTGGCGCCAGGCAGCCTCATCTGCTCTTCGATGGTCAATCCACGGGCGACCGCCACGACCTGCGGCGCGGCCGACTACTTCAAAAACTCCGGCACCTCGATGGCTGCGCCGCACATCGCGGGTGTCTGGGCGCTGATGCGCTCGCGCAATCACGGTGCCAGCGTCGCGGATATCAAAAGTGTGCTGAAGGCCACCGGCATTGATGTCGACACGCCGGTTGGCCCGATCAAGCGGGTTGATCTGGCTGCGGCCATCGCGGCGTTGACCGACCTCACCCCGCTGGCCAACGACGAATCCGTCGGGCAACTCGCCTGGAATACCAGTTCCAAGCTGCGCCACTTTTACATCGACGTGCCCGCGGATCGCTCCGTCCTGCTGGTCACCACCCAGGGCGGCAGCGGCAACGCCGACATCTTCGTTCGTCTCGGCAGCAAGCCGACCGCATCAGCATTTCGCTGCTCCTCGCAGGGGCCGGGCAATGGCGAAGAATGCGTGATCGTCAACCCCGAAGCCGGCCGCTGGTTCATCGGCATCCGCCCGACCGTCGGCTACAGCGGGCTGAATCTGACGGCGACGTACACGCGGCCGCCGCGGAGCCTCCTGGTGCGCTCGGGCGGAGAACTCAGCATCCCGATCACCATGGTCAGTGGTCCGGCGTGGGGTGGAAGCACCAACTATCTGGTACAGGACATCACACTGGGAACCTCGGGGGTCCTGAGCGCGCCACTCACGGCGCCCAGCGGGCGCTACATCTTCAGCCGTTGGCTCGGCTGCGACGCGGTGTCGGCCGTCGGTGGCAGTTGGTGCGAAATCAACTTCGAGCGCAGCCGGAATGTGGTGGCCGTCTACGCAAAGATCGCGCGCAGCTTGCGCGTGCGGTCCCTGAACGTCGGGCGGGTGGCAATCCTGGGCAATCCGGAGAGTGTGTCCGGCGTCACCGAGAGCGTAATCGGTCCTTCCTACGACGTCACCACCGGCCAGGACGATGTGGTGTCGCTGACCGCCCCCGCCACGGCCTACGCGGCGACCTTCAGCCATTGGGTCACCACGGGACCGTTTGCCTGTACCTCAGTGAGTGGTCCCGGCAACCGCACCTGCAACCTGACCATGAACCAGAACAAGGTTGCCGACGCGGTGTACGTCAATCCGACCTTCAACATTTCGGTCACAGCCACCGGGACCAGCAATGTCACCCTGGAAAAAATCACTTACCCCTTCCTCGCTCCGCTGGTGGGCAGCGTGGTCACGCCGCACAGTTTTGTCGACACCTCCGGTGTGATTTACGGCTTCGAGGCGCCAGGCAACGCCGGGGGGCGTCCCTTCAGTGGCTGGACCGGCTGCGATGCGCGCGAAGAGGACCCAGGCGAACCGCTGGTGACACCGCTGGTTGCACCACCCAAAGACTGCCAGATCCTGATCGACGAACCACGCAATCTGGTCGCGCAGTACGCCGCAGGCGACGCGGTCAATGGCCTGGTCGACGAGTTCGATCCCTCTCGCTGGGCGACACATAGCGAAAGCGCTGCATGCGGCGCCTCCAGCATCGTGATTTCCGCCGGCAGCGTGACCCTTTCCACGGCGGAAAGCTGCGGCACCAGCGTGGCCCGCTACACCCATGCAGGCGCGACCGAATCCGGCTTGCTCAGCTTCGACTACAGCGTGACTCAATCGGCTGCACACGGCTACAGCGCCAGTGCGGGTACGCTCGAAGGGCAGAAATGGTTGCTGGCGGACGATGAGCCAAACGCTGGCGGTCTGAGCATGGCCGTCGCCGCCGGCCAGCGTGTGGTGCTGGAGTTGAGCAAGACTAACGGCGTCGGCGCCTCCACGCTGATCGTCAACAACCTGGTATTCCGCCGAAACCTCGCAGCCACCGTTCCCTCAGCGCCTTTGATCGGCACGGCGCAACGCGGCGATGGCGAAATCGTGGTGCCTTTCACCCCGGCGTCCAACGGCGGCTCCGTGTTGCTCGACTACACCGCCACCTGCGGCGCGGTCAGCCAGAGCGGGACGACGTCGCCGATCGTGGTCACCGGGCTGGTCAATGGCGTGACCTACACCTGCAGTGTGGTCGCGCGCAATGTGTATGGCACCGGCGCGCCCTCGGCGCCGTCCAATGCGGTGGTGCCGGGCGGCGTGCCGCAATCTCCGCTGATGGGCGTGGCGACGCCGATACGCGCCGGCGGTGGCCACAGTTGCGCGCTCGATCGCCTCGGCGGCGTGTACTGCTGGGGGCGCAACGGCGATGGCCAGTTGGGCGATGGCACGCTGGTCAATCGCTCGACACCCGTGCCGGTGGTCGGGCTCGCCAGCGGCGTGCGCGCGATCGCCACCGGCGGCAACCACAGTTGTGCGCTGACCTCCGCGGGTGGCGTCGTTTGCTGGGGACGCAACGAGTTCGGGCAGCTCGGCGACAACAGCGTGATCAATCGGCCGACGCCGGTTGCGGTCACCGGTCTCGCCGCGGGCATCGTCAGCGTGACCACGGCGGCAAACCACAGTTGCGCGCTGACCACGGTGGGCGGCGTCAAATGCTGGGGCCGCAACAGCACTGGGCAGTTAGGCGACAACTCGACGACCCAGCGACCGGCACCGGTGGATGTGGTCGGCCTCGCCAACGGCATTGCCGAAGTGGTCGCCGGCGACCATCACAGTTGCGCGCGCGGCATCGGTGGCGGCGTCAAGTGCTGGGGCTGGAATGTGTTCGGCCAGTTGGGCGACGGCAGCAACAGCGACCGGCCTGCCCCGGTGGATGTCAGCGGCCTGGCCAGCGGCACCACCGCGCTCGGCGCCGGCACCTTCCACAGTTGCGCGATGCGCACCAATGGCGCCATGTCCTGCTGGGGCCGCAATGACTTCGGCCAGCTCGGCGACGGCACGCAGAGCAATCGCAATGAGCCGGTGGACGTGATCGGACTCGGCGATGCGGCGACCGCGATCGGCGGCGGCAGCTCGCATACCTGCGCGCTGGTCAGCACTGGCGTCAAGTGCTGGGGCCTCAATTCCAGCGGGCAACTGGGCGACGGCACCCTGACCCAGCGCAGCACACCGGCAGCGCCGATCGCGCAGACCACCGGCGCGCTGGCGCTCGGCGCCGGAGCCAGCCACAACTGCGCGCTCGGAGCGAATGGCGAACTGCTCTGCTGGGGCGGCAATGGTCAAGGTCAGCTGGGCGATGGCTCGACCGACAACCGGTTTCTGCCGGTACGGGTGCAGGATCTGGAAGTCCCTGCCGCGGTGGCCGGCAATGCCTCGATCAGCGTGGTGTTCACCCCGCGCAGTGCAGGCGCCTCGCCGGTGATCGATTACACCGTCAGTTGTGGCGGCGTCAGCGCGGTCGGCGCCGGCTCGCCGATCGTCGTCAGCGGACTGGTCAACGGCACCACTTACACCTGCAGCGTGGTGGCGCGCAGCGCACTCGGCACCAGCCTGCCGTCGCCGCCCTCCAACAGCGTCACACCGCGCGCGCCGAGCAACACCTCGCTCAGCGGCCCGGCGAGCTCGGCGGCCGCCAGCTCGGTGACCTTTACCGCGACCGTCGTCGGCCAGTCGCCGGGCGGCAGCGTGGCCTTCCTCGATGGCGCCAGCGCGATCTCCGGCTGCGCCGCGATCACGCTCACTGCAGGCGCAGCGCAGTGCACCACCGACACGCTCGGCGTCGGCGCGCATAACCTCGTCGCGGCGTACTCCGGCGACGCCGCCAATACGCCCTCGTCATCCACCGTGCTGGTGCACAACGTGACGGTCGGCGTGCCCGCGGCGCCGACCATCGGCAGCGCGACACCCGGCAATGCGCAGATCAGCGTGGCCTTTGTGCCCGGCGCCAACGGCGGCTCGGCGATCCTCGACTACACCGCCACCTGCGGCGGCGTCAGCCAGATCGGCGCAGGCTCGCCGGTGGTGGTGATCGGACTGGTCAACGGCACGGCGTACACCTGCACCGTGCGAGCCCGCAACACGGTCGGCAACAGCCCGGCGTCGGCGCCAACGGGCAGCGTCACGCCAGCGACGGTGCCGAATGCGCCGGTAATTGGCAGCGCCAGCGCCGGCGACGGCGAAGTCAGCGTCAGCTTCACGCCACCCGCGAACAATGGCGGCAGCGCGCTGATCGACTACACCGCCACCTGCGGCGCGCAGAGCAGCAGCAACCCGAGTTCACCGATCAGCGTCGGCGGCCTGGCCAACGGCGTCGCCGTGAACTGCAGTGTTGTTGCGAACAACGCCATCGGCAGCAGCGCGCCGTCGGCGGCCAGCAACAGCGTCACGCCGCGCGCGCTCACCAGCACCCAGTTGTCCGGACCGGCCACCTCGAACTTCGGCAGTGCAGTGGAGCTGACCGCGACCGTCACCGGCAGCAACAATGCCGGCAGCGCGGCCTTCAAGGACGGTGCGCAGACCATTGCCGGCTGCGGAACCGTTGCGATCGTGGCGGGCGTGGCAAGTTGCAGTACCAGCCAGTTGGCGGTCGGCGCGCACGCACTGAGCGCCGAATACTCGGGCAGCGCCGCGCACGCGCCATCGGTCTCCGCGCCGCTGGCGCACACCGTCGCGGCGATTGCCCCGGCTGCCCCCGGCAACGTGGTCGCCACGCCGGGCAATGCGCAGATCAGCGTCGCTTTCATCGCCGGCGCGAACGGCGGATCGCCGATCCTCGACTACACCGCGACTTGCGGTGCGCAGAGTGCAGTCGGCGCCGCTACACCGATCGTCGTGACCGGGTTGGTCAACGGGACTGCGTACACCTGCACGGTGGTTGCGCGCAATGCGATCGGCAGCAGCGCGCCGTCGGCGCCATCGGCCAGCGTAACGCCGGCCAGCGTGCCGGGCGCTCCGGTGATTGGCGCGGTCACGCCGGGCAATGCCTCGGCCAGCGTGGCGTTCACCGCACCGGGCAGCAACGGTGGCAGTGCGATCCTTGGTTATACCGCGAGCTGCACGCCGGGCGCGGCCAGCAGCAGCGGTCCAGCCTCGCCGCTGTTGGTCAACGGCCTCAACAACGGCCAGATCCATCACTGCAGCGTGCTTGCCAGCAATGTCATCGGCCACGGACCGGCTTCGGCAAGCGTCGCCGTGATCCCGAGCGCCAGTACCAGTGCCGACTTGTCGATCAGCAAGAGCAACGGTGTCAGTTACGTCAGCGGCGGCTTGCCGACCACCTATCAGATCGTGGTCAGCAATCCAGGTCCGGCGGGAGCCGCCTCCGCGCGCGTGACCGACACGCTGGATCCGGTGTTCAGTCTGGCCACCTGGACCTGCACCGGACAAGGCGGCGCGCAGTGCGACGCCGGCGGCAACGGCAATCTCGACACCCTCGTGCACCTGCCCCCGGCGTCCAGCGTCAGCATTGAGCTCACCGCCACGGTTGCACCGCTGCCGGAAAACCCGGTCAGCAACATCGCGGCGGTGACGCCTCCTGTCGGCATCGTCGACGCCAATTTGAACAACAACGTGGCGACCGACGGCCCCGACGTGGTCGGCGTGTTCCGCAGCAGTTTCGAGTGAAACCGCATCAACCACGAAAGACATTGCATCAATCGGAACAGCCGCTCGATGTAAAACAGGCGCACACTGCCCCTGCGCAATTTCGCGCAAGGCAATGCAGCGACAGGCTGATACGCGATTGCCTGACCCTGATGCGAACGGGGTCGGAATCGCTGCACCCGCGCATTGAATCCAGCCGGGGTTCCAGCTGCTTTCGGATCGCTTCGACCTGTGCTGCTCACTGGGGGAAACCATGAAGATCCGCACAGCACTCACTTTGATGATCGCGATGGGCCTGGCACAACCGGCCTTCGCCCAGCTCAAGCCCTACGTCGACTACGACGTCAGCACCTCGATCCAGAGCGTGTCCACCGTGCGCGTGCACGCCAACATGATCGACTACTACCTGGAAGGCATTCGCGGCACCTGGGTGGCGTCCAGCGAAGCCGCGAAGAAACTCGGGCAGATCGAGAGCTACTCGGTGTACGTCAGCGAGTTGCCGCTGAGCGGCGATTTCAACGTGGTGCTGGTCACACGGGTCAAGAGTGCCGCGGATCTGGAGCCCAGCAAGGAACGCTACGACGCCTTCATGAAAGCCTGGGGCGAGGCCAACGAGAAGCAGACTCAGGAGACGGTGAAGACCTATCCGAACATCCGCGAGATCACCGGCGAGTACCGGTTGCGCGAGATCACGTTCAAGTAGGTTCCAGCGAACCTGTTAACGCCCGGGCCGCCCCTGGCGATCCGTGTATTCGCGCAGCGAACCGGTGGGAGCGGGTTAATCCCGCGATAGCTCTCGCGGAGTAAATCCGCTCCCACACCGTTTGTTCGCGCAGCAAGGGGAGCCACTGGCGCACGGCTTCGGTGCGCACCTTCGCGCATCAAACCGTCGGCGATATCGGAGTCTGCTTTTTGTCCGCAAAGGTCGCAAAGAACGCAAAGAGAGCAGGCGACGGTATTTGTGCAAAGGTCGGATTTCCCCTGCCGCATCACGTGCCGGTCTTGCTCTTCTTTGCGTCCTTTGCGGACAAATGATCTTGTTTCAGTCACTTACGGTATGTTTGGAGACAGCGGGTACATCCCGCGATAGCTCTCGCGGAGTCAATCCGCTCCCACATGAAAATCGAAGCTTTACGGCATGAGAGCGAACTTTTCCCGCGAACTCTGGTGGCCAGAGATCGCGGCACGAGGTCGCTCCCAGCGGCGTTTGCCGGTCACGGCATCAGTCGCCGCCTCCACCATCACCACCGCCGCCATCTCCGGCATCACCTTCGTTGCGGTCATGGTCGGAATTGCGGTTTCCACGTCCGCCGCCGCCGGCAACGCGTCCGGCTGGCGCGTCGAAGATGTCCTCGGGGGCTTCGAACTCGGTGCGCTCGCCGCGCCGATGCTTGCGCCGCAGTTACCACACCATCAGCACGATCAAGGTCACGATCAGCAGGATTGCCAGCCACGTTTCCATGCGACTACTCCTTGGTGGATTCGTCGCGATCAGCGTATGGCGGAAACATTGCCGGAATATGACGGCGTCATCGAAGTGTCATTCGCCGATTCGGCTTGTCGTGTGGGCTGCTCCACGAACCTCCGACCTTTCATCACAGCCCGCTCCGCAGCCGGTGTCCGCATTCACACGTCACGGTCTCGCCGCTGAATGATTGCGCGATGAAGCGCTCTACTGAAGCCTGCACCCGGGTTTCGACACGTTCGGGGCGGACGGAATCTCGACAACGCCACCGCATTGAGGCTACGGCGTCTCGAAGCCGCTGGCGAAGAGCCGATTGTTGTTCGGAAGGCCGACGTCAGCGAGCGTTGCCAGATCGAGCGCCGAGATGTCGTAGCGGGTGCCGCGAAAAATCACGACGCCGTTCATCAGTTGCCCGAGCAGCCCGGGTGGCGGCGATCCGCGCCGCATGAAGTCCGGCAGGTCCGCAGACACCAGATCGTCGCAGACCAGGTGGGGTACCGGCGCACCGTTGCGCCATTCGACCTTGCGTGGCGCCGGGAAGCGCGCTTGCAGCGGCTTGCTGCTGTTGCCCCAATGCATGATGTTTCCAGTGGTCAGATCCGGCGCGCTGCCCCAGGTCGAAACCGCCGCCGGTCCCTGGAACAAGGTCGGCGTACCCGGTTGCATCCATCGGTCGAACGGTGACCAGAAGGTGGCGGGTGGCACGCCCTGGCCATTGGCCCAGCCGTTGTAGGCGATGGCGTGGCCGAATTCGTGCAGGAACACACCCATGGCATCGGTGCGGTCGATCGGCACCGGCGCGATCCGGGCAAAAGGATCGGGATCGAACCACAGTTCATTGCGCAGGTAAGTCAGACCGAAGTTGAACTGCGCATCCGCCTCGGCAGGATCGGGATCGATTCCGGTACGCAGTTCGTGGGCAACGCCCTGCTCGAAGGTGTCGCGGCCGTTGATGATGCCGACGAAAACCGTGGTCAGGCTGGCGCCATTGGCGGTACTGATCGGCGCAATGCCGATCTGCACTTCGATGTTGCGTGGGCCGCTGACGCCGAGCATCTGGCCCCAGCGGAAGCCGGCAGCCTGGGCATGGCTGGTTATTTGTGCACGCTCGGGATTGGTGAGCACCGCGGCGGACGCGTCGAAGCTCACTGTGACAGCAACCTGTGCCGAAACGGAAATCGGCACCCAGATCAGCAAGGCGATCAGCAATCGCGCGGCTGGCAGAACTCCAGACAGGGTATTCATGTGGCCTGGCCCGATGCAGGGAACGGTCGACGGCGAGCGATGCCCGTGGCGCACCAAGTGTACGCGCGCTGGCGCGGCCTGGCGTCAAGGTTTTCTCGCCAACCGACCGGCGGCGCCTGTCGCCGGCGGACTGCGGCGATGGCTTTGCTGCGCGGTAGCCGCGTGAAAGCCGTCAGATCACATGCGCAGCGCGCCGCAACGGTTACGGCGAGCTGTCAGCCAGCGCCGTCGGACACGCCACCGGTGCCGGCCCGGCCTGATCGGCGAGACCCGGAATCAAGGCGGACAGCCGCGCCGGGCTGCCGTCGATGCGCCAGTCGTAGAGCACGGCGAATGCCATCACGCGCGCGATGTACTCGCGGGTCTCCTTGTAGGGCACGGTCTCGACCCACAGGTCCCAGGGTGGCAAGGGCGGCGCCAGCCAGCGCTTCACGGCGCCAATGCCGGCGTTGTAGGCGCCGGTCGCCAGCAATGCATTGCCGTCGAGATCGGCGACACGGCGACTGAGGTAGGTGGTTCCCAGGCGGATGTTGTGCGCGGGATCGGTCAGCGGGTCGACGCGCACACCGAGTGACTTGGCGACCGCGGCGGCGGTCGCCGGCATCAACTGCATCAAGCCGCGAGCCCCCACCGGGGAACGCGCATTGGCGTTCCACGCACTTTCGGCGCGGATCAGCCCGTAGACCCAATGCACCGGCAGTCCGGTGGTCTTCGACTCGCGCGCCACGGCGTCGTTGTGCAGCAACGGGAAGCGCGCCTCGTACTGGCGGATCAGCGTTTCGCCGCTCATGGTGAAGATCGCCCATTCGTGCAGGCCTTCGCGACTGGCGATCAGCCCGGCCTCGCGGCGCAGTTCGGGCGACAGTTGCGGCAACTGCCAGAACCACTCGGTGCGCGCACGGTCGATGTCGCCGATGGCGTACCACTCGAGTGCGCGCTGCACACCGCCCAGATTGAGCACGGCCAGCGCCAGATCGGTGGTCAGCAGACTGCTCGCGGGGCAGATCGCATAGGCGCCGCCGATGCGGTCGGCGGCCAGGAATCCATGGAAATTGGCCTCGTTCGCGGCAGCGGCGAAAAAAGGCTGCGCCTCGTCGGCGCGGTCGAGCAATTCCAGCACCCGCCCCTGCGTATAGCGCCAGCGACTCTGACTGCCCAGCGCTGGCGACATTCCTTCCAGCGCGGCCAGCGTTGCCTGGTATTCCAGTCGGCGCAGGTGATAGCGCACCTGCCATTCGCGCAGGTTGTCGTCGAAAGCCGCAGCGGGAACACGGGCGAGCAGGCGCAGCGCTTCGGGCAGGCGTTCGACCGCAGCGTAACGAGCGATCTCGGCCTCGATGCGCGCCTTGTCGGCGGCGCTGAACGGCAGGCGCCGGGCCAGCGTCTGATAACTCGTTTCCGCTGCCAGCGCACTCTTGCGCGCCGACCTCGCCAAGGCCACCGAGGCCGCGGTCGCGCTGGCAGCATTCGCCGGCCAGCGTGCGGCCTGGTTGACCGCCGCAGCGGGTTGGGCATGGGCAAGGATGCGCCGCTGCATTGCCTCGCGCTGCGCTTTGGGCAACTCCTGACTCAACACCTGCGCCAGTTCGATCTGGCCGGCGGCGAGGGCGCTGTCGATTCGCGCGTCGACCCGCTGCGGCGTCAACTGGCCGGCGGCACGCAGATGCCCCAGCACCGGCCGGCAACCTGGGCGCTCCTTGTCGAGTGCGTCGAACAGCGCCAATGCCTCGGCGGTGGCGTCGCCGGCAAGCTTGCGCGCGCGTCGTGCCGTCCATGCGTGACAACGCAGTTCGACGCTCGCCAGTTGCTCGACATACAACTTGAGGAATTCCTCGTGGCGCCCGCTGCGGCCATAACGCTCCAGCACCTGGGTACGCAGACGGTGCCCTGGCAGGCTGTCGCCGTAATCGCGCAGGAATTGCTCGATCTCCTTGAACGGCGCCTGGTCCGGGATTCGACGCAAGCGTTCGTACGGCAGGTACGGGTACAGGGGATAATCCCTCAGCTCGCGTGTGCGCGAGGCCACATCCACACCGTTCTGCGCCAACCGCCACGCCGCCTGGAACTGCTGCCGTTGCGGCGCCAGGTCGGCAGCGGGCAGGGCGAACGCCGCGAACACGAGTAACAACAAGCTCAGGCGTGGCACGATGCGGCTCCGGGTAATGACGGTGGTGCACCGGTCGGCTGTCTCTGCTGCGGCTGACAAACGATGCTTTACCGTCAATTGTACAAGGGCTTGTCGGACATACCTGAGACTTTGCCTGAACAGGAGTGGTGGTTTTTCATGCTGGAAACGATGACCCTGATGCTGATCGGCGCACTCGCCGGCGTGATGGCCGGGCTGCTTGGCGTCGGCGGTGGCCTGATCGTGGTGCCGGCGCTCGCCTTCTGGCTGCCGAGCAAAGGCATTGCGCCCGCCGATGCGCTGCACGTATCGGTCGCCACCTCGCTGGCCAGCATCTGCGTGACCGCCAGTGCCAGCGCGTGGTCGCACTTTCGCCGCGGCGGCGTGGATTCGAGTGCGCTGGCGTGGCTGACGCCCGGGCTGTTGCTCGGCAGCGGCTGTGGCGCCTTGCTGGTTGCCGGCATTCCGGGCACTGCGCTGACTCTGTTCGTTGCCACCTTCTGCGTGTTCGCGGCCTGGCAGATGGGTCGCCCGCAGCCGGGCAATACCACGCCTCAAGGCGCATTGCCGGGCCACTGGCTGGCACCCGGCGGCCTGGTGATCGGCGCGGTATCGGCCGCCGTCGGCATCGGCGGCGGCTCGCTCACGGTGCCGTTGTTGTACCGGCTCGGTGCACCACTACGGGCTGCCATCGGCACCTCGTCGGCCGCCGGACTGCCGATTGCGATGGCCGGCACGCTTGGCTACATGCTGGCGGATACGCCGGCTGCATTGTCGCGCTGGGCGGTCGGCCTGGTCGACTTCAAGCTCGCGCTGGCGATCGGCAGCCTGAGCGTGCTGACCGCACCGATCGGCGCCGCGCTGGCGCACCGCTGGCCGGTGGCGCGGCTGCGGCGCGTTTTCGCGTTCTGGCTGCTGCTGGTTGCGGCGCTGTTGCTGGGGCGGCTGTTGCGGGGCGGGTGAAACGGGGCACGGGGCACGCGAAAGGCTCGCACGGAGGCGTGCACTTGGTGGGTCCAGACTTGTCTGGACGCTCTCCCAGCCATCAAATCGAGAAGCGTCCAGACAAGTCTGGACCCACCAAGAACAAGAGCGTGCGGGGCAAGCCCGAACCGTGCAAGGTGCGCCCAGACAAGTCTGGACCCACCAGGATCAAGAGCGCGCGGCAGCGCTCAAAACTGCGCCATCGCCGCCTTGCACAGCGCGCCGTCGCGATCGTCCTTGCAGGCTGCGCGCATGGCTTCGCAGGCCGCAGTGCCCATCGCCTTGCCCATGCCCTTGACCGCATCGGCCATGGCCTTCTCGACATCGCTGCCGCCGCCGGAAACCGACTTGTCCATGCCCTCGGCGACTTTGTCCAGGCACTTCTGATAAGCGACTTCGACCGGATCGCGGGTGAACCACCAGATCGCCAGCCCCGCGGCGATCAGGAAAACCAGCAGTTTGCCCATGTGCGACGCTCCTTGATGGTCAGGGCGGAATCGTAGCAAAAGACGCCGCCGTGATCGCTGGGACTGCACGGCGATGCGGCGCTGGGCGCGGACGCTAAGTCCATTCGACGCGGATCCCCGGCCATGACTGACCGAGAAGTTCGCTCGTGACGATGCCAACTGCCGCCAGCAGCTCTTTGCCATCGAACAACAGCGGCACCCGTTCGCGCTGCCATGGCGGTACATCGAGTTCCTGGAAGATCAGCCGCAGTTCGCGCGAATGCGCGGAACGCTTCAGCCGCAGGCGTTCGCCGCCACGGCGCCAGCGCACACTCAGCGTCTTCGGCACCGGCGCCGGCCGACCATCGCCGTCGACGGCGAGCAGGCGGCCGTAACCGGAAGGCAGTTCCAGCTCGTGCAATCCAGCCCGCCACTCTAGCTCGATGGCGGGTGCCGGCAGCGTGCTCGCTTGCGGCAGCAGGTACAGCCGGTCGCGGTGGCGGCGAAACTCGTGTCCGTCCCAACGCAGGATCGGACTGGCATCGACCGCCGCCAGCAGGACTTCGCGGCGCAGGCGCGCCAGCTCGTGGAAGCCCGGAGGCGCCACGCCGAGTTCGCGCGCGAAGCGTCGTACGACGGCGCCGAACAGCGCTTCGCCCAGGGTCAGCAAGCGCGCGATCGCCAGCGTGCGTGGGTCCTTGCCGACCAGCCCGGCAAGCTCTCGCGCTGCCGCACGTTCCAGTTCGTCGCCTACCGATGCCGCATGTCCGGCCAGTCGCGCCAGGCGCTCGCCGAGCGCGGGGAAGCGGCCCGCGAGCAGTGGCCAAACCTGCTGGCGCAGGTACGAGCGGTCGTGTTGCAGATCAGCGTTGGCCGGGTCCTCGATCCAGTCGAGGCCAAGCTGCTCCGCCGCGGCGATGATTCGCGCGCGCGGCTGCGCCAGCCACGGGCGCAGCAGCCAGCCGCTGCCGAGGCCGCGCAGCGCACGCATCGCACCGAGTCCGTCCACCGAGGCGCCGCGCAGCATCCGCAGCAGCACGGTTTCGGCCTGATCCTCGCGATGGTGCGCCAGCAGCATCGTCGCACCGGGCGTCAGGACTTCGGCGAACGCGGCATGGCGGGCGTCGCGCGCCGCCGCCTCGACGCCTTTCCCGCGGGCGTCGACTTGCACGCGCACCACGTTGCATGGCACCTCGAAGCGAGTGGCCAGCGCGACCGCATGTTCGGCCCAGCGATCGGCATCCGCATGCAGCCCGTGATGCACGTGCAGCGCCTTGAGCCCGCGCTCGCGCACCTGCGCGCAACGCGCGGCACAGGCCAGCAGCGTCGAGGAATCGACGCCGCCGCTGAGGCCGATGCAGACCGGCGCCAACGGCAGTTCGGCCAGCTCGGCTTCGATGGCAGCGGTCAGGGCGAGGATCGGATCGGGCGTGGCCATGGGGTCAGTCGGCGCATCAGGACGAAAGTCATCTTGGCCACCGGGCGCCGTAATCCTTCGATCCAGCGGAGTTCCAACGTTGTGGGAGCGACCTTGTGTCGCGAGCTGTTGCCTGGGAAGCTCGCGACACAAGGTCGCTCCCACATTGAATCAACGACTTCGGGCGCGCTCCACGGCCTCGCCACTCACTCCACCCGCTGCGATCCGTACCCACGCAGGCGGCGGTAGCGCGATTCGACCAGGCTGCCGGCCTCGATGCGGTCGAGGCCGTCGAGCTGGCGCACCAGATGGTCCTTGAGCGTCGCCGCCATCGCCGCAGCGTCGCGATGGGCGCCACCGAGCGGCTCGTCGATGACCTGGTCGACCAGCCCCAATTGCAGCAGGCGCGCCGAGGTGATGCCGAGCGCGTCGGCGGCCTCGCGGGCGCGATCGGCGCTCTTCCACAGAATCGATGCGCAACCCTCCGGCGAGATCACCGAATAGATCGCATATTCCAGCATCAACGTGCGATCGCCGACCCCGATCGCCAACGCGCCACCGGAACCACCCTCGCCGATCACCGTGCAGATGATCGGCACGCGCAGCTCGGACATCACTTCGAGGCTCATGGCGATCGCCTCGGATTGGCCGCGTTCCTCGGCACCGACCCCGGGATAGGCACCCGGTGTATCGATGAAGGTCAACAACGGCAGGCCAAAGCGCTCGGCCATCTGCATCAGGCGCTGCGCCTTGCGATAACCCTCCGGACGCGGCATGCCGAAATTGCGGCGCACCTTGTCCTTGGTGTCGCGGCCCTTTTCCTGGCCGATGAACATCACCGCCCGACCGGCGATGCGCGCCAGGCCGCCAATGATCGCCGGGTCGTCGGCGTAGTGGCGATCGCCCTTCAGTTCATGAAACTCGTCGAACAGCAGGCTCAGGTAGTCGACCGTGTGCGGCCGATGCGGATGGCGCGCCAGTTGCGCGATCTGCCAGGGCGACAGATTGGCGAAGATCGCCTGGGTCTTGGCGCGGCACTTGTCCTTGAGCTTGCCGATCTCCTCCTCGATGTTCAACGCGTTGCCTTGCCCGGCAAAACGCAGCTCCTGGATCTTGGCTTCCAGTTCGGCGATCGGCTGTTCGAAGTCGAGGAAGGCAGGATTCATCGGCGGGCGGACGACAAAGAGCCGTGAAGGATAACACCGGGTCGTGACGCGGCGTCTGGACGGGGGCGTATGGACGAAGGCACGGAAAGGCTGGCCGGGGCGGGCTTTGGTGGGTCCAGACTTGTCTGGACGCCTCTGGCGATGCCGGAGCAGGAGCGTCCAGACAAGTCTGGACCCACAAGAGCAAGCGCAGCGAAGATGCTCTTCCCGTGCCCCGTGCCCCTGCTCTCAGGCGAGCAACGCCTTCACCCGCGCGCTGACCACGGTCATGTCGGCACGGCCGGCGGCTTTGCCTTTCATCGCCGCCATGACCTTGCCCATGTCCTTGGCGCCGGTCGCGCCGGTCTCGGCAATGGTCGCGCGCACCAGGTCGTCGACTTCGGCTTCGGTCAGGCGCGACGGCATGTAGGCCTCGATGACCATCACTTCGGACTTCTCCTTGTCGGCCAGATCCTGTCGCGCAGCGGCTTCGAACTGCTGGATCGAATCGCGGCGCTGCTTGAGCATTTTCTCCAGCACCGCCAGCACCTGGGCGTCGTCCAGTTCCAGGCGCTCGCCCTCGCTGCGGGTGTCGATCTCGACCTGCTTGATCGCCGAGGTGATCAACCGCAGCGTCTGCAGGCGCTCCTTGTCGCCGCCCTTCATCGCGGCCTTGACGTCATCCATCAATCGGGTCTTGAGGCTCATGTGGTTTCCTCTGTGCTGCAATCTGGAGTGGCCGCGCGTTTGCTGACGCGGGGCGGAGAAAGGCATTGGTCCGCAAAGGACGCAAAGAAGAGCTTTGGAGAGTGTTCGGCGCTGGAGCGTTGGTGCAGCCCTGCGCCAACCTCTTCCTTGCTTCCCTTTGCGTTCTTTGCGTCCTTTGCGGACAAAAGGCTCTTGAACTCGAAACATCCAAAGCACGACAAAAGCCGCCGGCGGGAATCCGCCGACGGCCTCGGGAGTACCCTGAACGCAGCGGGCGCGAGGCGCCCGCCAGCGCGGATCAGTACATCCGCTGGCGCTTGGTCACGTCGCGCGACACGCGACGCAGATTGCGCTTGACCGCGGCGGCGAGCTTGCGCTTGCGCTCCTGGGTCGGCTTTTCATAGAACTCGCGACGGCGGACTTCGCTGAGCACACCGGCCTTCTCGCACGAGCGCTTGAAACGGCGCAGCGCAAACTCGAAGGGTTCGTTTTCGCGGACTTTAACGTTGGGCATGGACACTCCGTGGTAACACCTGGCTGGCGCTCTGCGCCTAGCGAGCCCACAATGATAACCCGAATTTTACTGAACGATCAAAGCCCAGATTCTCATGCGTGTTCTTGGCATCGAAACCAGCTGTGATGAAACCGGTGTTGCGGTGTACGACACCGAGCACGGATTGCGCGCCCACGCGCTGCATACGCAGGCGGCGTTGCACCGCGATTATGGCGGCGTGGTGCCGGAGTTGGCCTCACGCGATCACATCCACCGACTGCTGCCGCTGGTCGACCAGGTGCTGGACGAAGCGCGCATGACGCGCCGCGACCTCGATGGCATCGCCTATACCGAAGGCCCGGGTCTGATCGGCGCGCTGTTGACCGGCGCGACGCTGGCCAAGACGCTGGCGTGGACGCTCGACATCCCGGCGCTCGGCGTGCATCACCTCGAAGGCCACTTGCTGGCACCGTTGCTGGAGACACCGGCGCCCGCGTTTCCGTTCGTCGCGCTGATCGTGTCCGGAGGCCACAGTCTGCTGATGGATGTCGCCGGCATCGGTCAGTACCGCCTGCTCGGCGACACCCTCGACGATGCCGCCGGCGAGGCCTTCGACAAGACGGCCAAGCTGCTTGGCCTGGGCTACCCCGGCGGTCCGGCGCTGGCACGGTTGGCGGAACGCGGCGATCCGAAGGCGTTCAAGTTCTCGCGACCGATGACCGACCGACCATCGCTCGACTTCAGCTTCAGCGGGCTGAAGACCCAGGTGCTGCTGGCGACCCAGCGCAGCGCGCCGGCGCAGTACGCCGACATCGCCCGATGCTTCGAGGAAGCGGTCGTCGATACGCTGGTGTGGAAATGCCTGCGCGCGCTCGACGAGACCGGGCGCGAGCGCCTGGTGGTTGCCGGCGGCGTCGGCGCCAATGTGCGCCTGCGCGAACGCCTGCAGCGGGGCCTGGACAGGCGCGGCGCCAGCGTTTACTTCCCGCGCCCGGCCTTCTGCACCGACAACGGCGCGATGATTGCCCTCGCCGGCGCCTTGCGCCTGGCCGCCGGCGAGCGCGAGGATACGGTCATCCGCGCCACGCCCCGGCGCGACCTCGCATCACTGTCGCCACCGCAGAGTCCTCCATGAGCCTGACCACGATCGTCATCAAGAACCTGCGCGTCGATACCGTGATCGGCGTCTACGCGCATGAAAAGACCGCGCCGCAGTCGCTCAAGCTCGACCTGGAACTGCGCCTCGACGCGCGCCGCGCCGCGCACAGCGACGCGCTGGTCGACACCGTCGACTACGACGAAGTGTGCGCGTCGGTGCGCGACTTCGGTCGCCGCCACCAGTTCGAACTACTGGAACGCTTCACCCACGAACTGTCGGGCGAGCTGATGCGCCGCTTCCCGCTGCGCAGCCTGAGCCTGACCGCCTGGAAGAGCATCGCCGGCCTGCTGCCGGCGGAGATCGCCGTGCGCGTCGAGATGGATCGCCAGGCATTGCAGCAGGCACAGGCGGATGAAGAGCGACTCAACGATTGACGCCGTGCCGCTGCGCGTGTTGTTGATGCTCGGGAGCAATGTCGATGCCGAGCGGCAACTCGACGCGGCGATCGCGCAGCTGCGCGATCGCTTCGACGTGCTGGCCGTTTCCGCGCGCCACCAGAGCCCGGCGCTGGGTCGCACCGGCGCGCCGGCCTATCTGAACCAGGCAGCAGTGATCGCCAGCAATCTCGACCACGGCTCGCTGAAGATCGCACTGCGCGAAATCGAGGCGCAACTGGGCCGACAACGGCCGAGTCCCGAGCCGCAGTTGTGCCCGATCGACATCGACGCGCTTGGGCGCTGGGAACCGGAATTCGTGGTGTGGGACGCGCGCGATTACGGCGCTGCGCATGCGCGCGCGCCGCTGCGCGATCTGGGGTTGGTTTGACTGCTTTCTGCGGGAGTCCTGGTCGCCCTGCCGGTGCGCTTGTTCGCGCATCGAACTGGCGGCGACCATGCGGGCTGTTTTTTCGTCCGCGAAGGACGCAAAGAACGCAAAGGAAAGCGAAGCCTGCAAAATACCAACCCTTTGTTTCCTTGCTCTCTTTGCGTTCTTTGCGTCCTTTGCGGACAAATCTCTTCTTTCAGCGACTTGCGTCATGTTCGCCGAGAGTGGGTTGAACCCGCTCCCACTGAAAGCGACCGCGCGCCACACTAGCCCCATGCACCATCCGCGGGCAGACTACGGCCACTGACTGCCCGGAGCGGCGCTGTGCTCGAAAACCCGCAATCCCTGTGGCCAGCGCCGCCGATCGACGATGGCGATGCGGCGCATTTCTGCACCACCTGCGTGTTCGGCAAGTTGTGTCTGCCGGATGGTTACGACAAGCGCGCGTTGGCCGAACTGCACTGCCTGATCGAACACGTCGGGCCGTATCACGCGGGCGACGAGATCTTTCGCACCGGGGATGCGTTCAGCGCGATCTTTTCGGTACGCGCCGGCCTGGTGAAGACCTATGTGCTCGACGACAAGGGGCGCGAGCAGGTGCTCGGTTTCTACACGCCGGGCGAACTGGTGGGCCTGAATGCGATCTACCCGGCGCGTTATCCGTGCAACGCAGTCGCCGTCGACACCGTGATGCTGTGCCGCTTCTCGTTCCCGGCGATGGCGACGCTGGCCACGCGTATCCCGTCGATCCAGGAGACGCTGTTCCGCCTGATCAGCAAGGACATCGGCACGGCGACGCTCGGCAAGGGCGATTACAGCGCCGAGGAGCGCCTCGCGGCATTCCTGATCAACTGGTCCGAGCGCTTGTCCAGCCGCGGTTTCTCGGCCAGACGCTTCGTATTGCCGATGCAGCGCACCGACATCGCCAACTACCTCAGCCTGGCGCCGGAGACGGTCAGTCGCGTGATCCGGCGCATGACCGACGACGGCCTGATCGCGATCGATCGGCGCGAAGTCGAACTGACCGATCTCGCTGCCTTGCAGGCGCTGGCCAATTCGCTGCTGCGACGCGCCTGATTGCGATTGCGCCGCGACCTGCGCATTGGGATTAGACTCAGGCGCAATCGATCATTGGAGCGAAAACCATGCAACGCTGGGTGCGACTGCCGCAGGGTGGCTTCCTCGATGCGACGCAGGTGATCTACATCAGCAAGGTCGAATCGTTCGCCCGCCTCGACGACGAGGGCCACAACACCGGCACCGACTACGCGATCACCATCGGCACCAGCCTCGATCGCGATCACTACATGATGATCACCGGCAGCAAGGACGAGATCGGCACGCTGGTGCGGCAGATCCTGGGGCAGGCGGCGGCGAGCTGACAGGATCGGACGATGCCGTAGATCGCCACTGGGCTCTCTCGGGACATCACGCAAGTCGTTGAAGGAATTAATTTTTGTCCGCAAAGGACGCAAAGAACGCAAAGAACGCAAAGGAAAGCGAAGCGAGCAAGACATCAAACCATTGGCTCTTGGCTCTCTTTGCGTCCTTTGCGTTCTTTGCGGACAAAAAAAACAGCCCGCAGGATTGCCGCCAGTTCGATGCGCGAACAAGCGCACCAGGACTCCCACAGGCGACGCAGAATCGGACCATCCGCCGACGAGCGGTCGTTTTGCCGTCGATGCCCGCAATCCGCCCGAACTTGTTAAAATTTCGTCATGCTGCAGTCATTGAACTGCCTGCACACTGCGTTGTCATGTGATTGACCCGGCATTCGAGACCGGGAAAACGCGCAGCGGCGAAGGAGACAGGTCATGAAGCTGGTGATTTCGGTGGGCATCGCGATGTTCATGGCGGCACTCGATTGGGCGTCCACCGATTCGGGTGTCGAACACGACGGCTGATCACGGGCTACGTCAAACAACGATCCCGTCCCAGCGCGCGCGCCAGCGCGTGGGTGTGAACTCGGGGATCGGCATCGGCGTCAGCGCTGCGGTACCGACTTGCCAGAAGCTCTTGAACGGGCGCTTTTCGGCGGTCTTGTAGAAGTGCACCAGGTAGGCCCAGTCGCAGTGGAAGAAGTCCGCCAGCCACTGGTCGAAATCGAATACGCCGGCGTCGTGGAACAGCGTCAGGCTGAGTTCGGCCGCATCCCGCTCGTACTGGTACAACTCGGCCATGCGCTCGGCCGACAGGTTCGGATCGGGTTGCTGCACGCCGAGCGTGCGTCCGCGCTCCGACAGATTCCACTGCACCGTGTGCCCGAACAGGTGAACCAGGATGAACAGCGCCTCCTCGGCCGGCAGATCGTGGTCGATCTGGATCTCTGCGCCGTCGAGATCGCCGGTGAACGGGTCGGGCACGTCGGCGATGATCACCGGTATCCCGTAACGACGCTCGATCAGCGCTTCGACGAGGTTGAAGACTTCGCGGCAGCGGTCGTCGCTGGGGTAAATCGCGTTGTGGGGCATGGGGATTCCTTTGTAGGAGCGACGTGTACGTCGCGACCAACGCATCGCAGGTATCGCGGTCGCGACGTACACGTCGCTCCTACAGAAGGCCGCCCCGGCAATTTCACTCAAAACTGGTGCACGCCCTCGATCTCGCAGAGCAGTTCCTGGCGGCAGACATCGCCCTGCAGCACGGCAAACGCTGCGCCGGGGAAAGCCTCGCGCAGGAAGGCTTCGGTGGCGTAAAAATGTTCTTCCTCGCGCACGTACGCGCGCAGCACCGTGCCGGGGCCGAATTTGCTGTCGACGCCGGCCGCTTCGTTGGCGACTTCGAGCAGGCTGTCGAGATTGCGCCTGGTTTCCGCAAGCTGGTTGTCCAGGCGCCCCGGGTGGCGCGAACTGTGTCCGACCACGCTGGCGGTTCCGGAAATGAACAGCGCATTGCCGCGTGCGCATTGCCACAGCGCCGCACGCGAGAAACGCGGCGGTTCCGGCCCGTATTCGGGCGGGTAGTTGCGTGGCGTCATCTGCCGCGGGTTATCGAGCATGCGCCCGGGCGTCTTCGATGCCAGCCACAGCAGGCGCAGACGATCGGAGCGATCGGGCATGCCGATCACGGTGGCCGCCGGATCGGCCTCGAACCAGGCACGTTCCAGCGCCAGTTGGCGGCCGACGCAGAACTGGCGGTAGCGTTCGGCCTGGCCCGCGCCCTCGTTGATCCGCGAGAAGTAGCTCCAGATGCGCAGCACATACGGGTAACCGGAGCTTGGCACGTAATCCAGCAGGCGCCGATAAGCCTCGTGCGTGGTGGTACCGATGCCGCCGAAATCGCGCTCGGACAGGATCAGTTCGCCGAGCATCAGGTCCTCGTCGCCGGCGAAACGCGCGGCGCCGAGCTGTCCGCCGCGCAAGCGACCGTGGCTGCGCCAGGACTCGGACAGCGAATACAGCGCCGGCATCGGCAGATCGAAACTGGCGGTGCCGACGCCGCGCGCGCCAAGGCGCCAGTCGGCGAAGGCGTCGTCCATGCGTTCGGCCGCAAGGTCGACCAGCCAACGTGGATTGGGGTGGGAGGGTGCGGTCATGCCTTGCAGGGAACCTCTGATCAAGTCGTCATTGCGAGGAGCGAAGCGACGCGGCAATCCAGAACATCTCCAAAATCAAAGTCCTGGATTGCTTCGCTGCGCTCGCAATGACGCACTTTGGACTTGTTCCGAGGTTTCCTGGCAGAGATTATCCGGAATGGGGAGCCGCCGCCAAGCCGCCTATCATACGCAGCCCCGCAGCCGCCGATCAGCGCATGGATATCGATATCGTCCGCAACTTCCTGCTGTCGCTGCAGGATCGCATCTGTCGCGAGATCGAGGCCTTCGAGCCCGAGGCGCGATTCGCCGAGGACGCCTGGACGCGTGCGGAGGGCGGCGGCGGTCGCACCCGCGTGCTGAAGCGCGGGCAGGTGTTCGAACAGGCCGGCATCGGCTTTTCCGACGTGGTTGGCGCGAAGATGCCGGCAAGCGCCACCGCACATCGGCCCGAGCTGGCCGGCCAGGGTTTCCGCGCGATGGGCGTCTCGCTGGTGTTTCATCCGCGCAACCCCTACGTGCCGACCACCCACCTCAATGTGCGCCTGTTCAGCACCACCGGGCCGCAGCCGGTGTGGTGGTTCGGCGGCGGCTTCGACCTCACGCCGTATTACCCCTTCGATAGCGATATCGCCCATTGGCATCGCATCGCCAAGGGTGTCTGCGATCCCTTCGGCGACGATCTCTACGCACGCTGGAAGCGCTGGTGCGACGACTACTTCTATCTCAAGCATCGCGGCGAAACGCGTGGTATCGGCGGCCTGTTCTACGACGACCTCAATGGCTTCGGTTTCGATCGCTGCTTTGGGCTGATGCAGGCGGTGGCATCCGGCTTCAGCGCCGCCTACCTGCCGCTGGTCGAACGTCGCAAGGACACGCCGTACGGCGAGCGCGAGCGCGATTTCCAGCGCTACCGCCGCGGTCGCTATGTCGAATTCAACCTGGTCTGGGATCGCGGCACGCTGTTCGGCTTGCAGTCGGGCGGACGCACCGAATCGATCCTGATGTCGCTGCCGCCCGAAGTGCGCTTCGAATACGGTTACCAGCCGCCGCCCGGCAGCGCCGAGGCGCGCCTCAATGATTACCTGAAGCCGCGCGACTGGCTGACCGAGTTCGCCGATGTCGACTGACGCGCCGCTCACACTGCTGGCGGACAATGCGCGCTGGCTGGTCGTCGACAAACCGGCGGGCATCGCGGCGATCCCGGCGCGCGACGAGGACCCGGCCGATTCCTTGCGCCATCGACTGCAGGACCAGCTCGGCGTGCCGCTGTGGGTGGTGCACCGCATCGACCGCGAGACCAGCGGCGCGATCATCTACGCGCGCGACGCGCAGGCCCATCGCGCGCTCAATCTGGCGTTCCAGCGCGCTCAGGTCGGCAAGACCTACCACGCCTGGTGCGCCGGCGCGCCAGCCGCAGCGCACGGGCGCATCGACACGCCGATGCACAGCGCGCGCAAGGGCAAGATGCGCCCGGCGCAAGCCGGTGAACCCGGCGCGATTTCGGCGTGTACCGATTACGCGATCGAACAGCAGTGGGAACTCGCGGGCGGGCTCATTGCACGGGTGCGTTGCCACCCACGGACGGGTCGCCAGCATCAGATTCGCGTGCACCTGCGCAGCATCGGCTGCCCGATCCTGCACGACGCCGTGTATGGCCTGGCCACCTTCAAACCGCCATTCGACCGGCTGCCGATCGCGCGACTGGCGTTGCACGCCACGGCGATCGAGGTGCCGCGCGTGCTCGAAGTCCCGGCGCAGCGCGTCGAGGCGCCGCTGGCGGCGGATCTGGTCGCTTTGCAGGATGCTCTGTAGCCCGCGGCAGGCGCGCCGGTTCTGCGTGCAACACGCGATGCATTCGCCCTTCAGCGGGGTCGCACGCGAGTCAGCAATCCGGCAAAGGCGCGCTGTTCGACCCGATCGAGCAGATGCGCGGCCAGTCGCGGTGCGGCTCGGCCATCCTCGGGCAGCGGACGTGGCGCCAGCGTGTGGTCCAGCGCGTGGTGCAGGGACTGCGCCAGTTCCGCCAACTTGACCTCGATGCAGCCTTTGGGCGCGGCATTCGCGCCGATCCAGTAGACGTGGCGACCGAACCAGCGCGCCTCCAGCGCCAGTAGGGCGTCGTCGGTCACCAGGGCGCGGCCGCGACGCAGCAGCGCCAGTGCGCGCCAGTGCGGCAGCGGACCGAGCCGGCGCAGGCGCGGGTGGAGGTCTTGTTCGCCCAGCGGTGGCGCGCCGATCCAGTCGATGCGCAAATCGGATTCCCGCTGCAGCAGCGCCGCGACCAGCCGTTCGCCATCGGCGGCGCCGAGCTCACTGGCGATGACCACGCGTGCGGACAGCGGCTCGTGGGCGCCGCCGAGCGCATCGGCCTGTTCGCGACAAAGATCGAACAGAGGATCGCCGGTCTGCAGCGCGCGGCCGCGCGGCAATTCGATCGGCGGTGCTTCGCGGCCGACGTAGAACCAGGTGCACAGGCTGCCGAGCAGACGCCAGCGCAGGCGCGGCGCGTTGTCGGCAGTGGACGCGATGAGCGCGCTGGCAATGCCGGCGCCGCGCGCGGCAAGGGCAGCCGCCAGGCCGCTGCGCGAGGCGCCGCCGGCGACCACCATGCCTGGCTTGACCCGGACTGCCAGGCGCAGCATGGCCAGCGCCGCAGCGCCGGTGCCGCGCGCGCCGGGCAGACGCAGATCGGGCGCCAGACCATGTTCGCGCAGAGCCTCGCGCACGCCCGCTCCGGACTCGCCGGTATCGACCAGCAGTGCACCTTCGCCGCGGCCGGGGGCACGCAGCGCGCGCAACAAGGGCAGCAGGCGCAGCGCTTCGAGACGAGTACCGGCCACCAGCAACAGCGGTGCCGCGGTCTCTCCTGCCAGTGCCCTCGGAAGTCGGAATGCGCGCATCGGAGTCTCGTCCAGGCCTGCGGGTTTCGACTGCAAGCCTGGCCGCAAGTTCCGCGCGCGGACCGTGAAGCGCTCCACACCGACGACCTGCGAACCCAGGATCGACGTCCGCAGGCGCGGCTGCCGCGTGACGCGGGCGCGACGGGTGCTCATGATGCGACGGTCCCGATGCAGTCGGCGACGCCGACGCTGAGCGCGTCTCGAACGGAGGGCACGAGGGCATGAGGGCTCGAGGGCACGTCAATGCGGGCTCGGAGCGCGCTTGGGCTCTTGCGCGCCCTCGTGCCCTCATGCCCTCGTGCCCTCAAAGCAAGACCCTCGCAACGGCAGTTCATGGGACTAGCGTTTCGCCTTCATCGCTTCGCTCAACAGGTTCCCGAGTGTACCCATCGGCGATGCCTTGGTGGCGACAGGCGGCGATGCTTGCCCGCCCTTTGGCTTGAGTCCGCCAGAGCCGCCGCGGCCCGGCGCATTCTGCGGCCGCCCGCTCGGCGGCGGCGCGGCGCTGCGACGCTCGCCGACCGGCGCATCGCGGGCAACGGTCAACTTCAGGCTGAGCCCGATGCGCTTGCGCGGGACATCGACCTCGAGCACGCGCACCTTGACGATCTGGCCGGTCTTGACCACCTCGCGCGGGTCCTTGATGTACTTGTCCGACAGCTCGGAAACGTGCGCGAGGCCATCCTGGTGCACGCCGATGTCGATGAAGGCGCCGAAAGCGGCCACATTGGTGACCACGCCTTCGAGCACCATGCCGGGGATGAGGTCGCCGATCTTGTGCACATCGGCGGAAAACTGCGCGGTCTTGAACTCCGGGCGCGGATCGCGGCCGGGCTTCAAGAGTTCGCGCAGGATGTCCTGCACCGTCGGCAGACCGAAACGATCGTCGACGAAGGCCTTGGGATCGAGCTTGGCCAGCACCGCGCCGTTGCCGATCAATTGCCCGACGGGAAGCTCGGTGGACCTGGCGATGCGATCGACCACCGGATAGGCCTCCGGGTGCACCGAGGAGCCATCCAGCGGCTGCTCGCCATCACGGATGCGCAGGAATCCGGCGGCCTGCTCGTAGGTTTTCGGACCGAGGCGCGGCACCTCCAGCAGCTTGCGCCGCGAAGTGAACGCGCCATGCTCGTCGCGATAGCGCACCACCGCTTCGGCGGTGCCGGTCGACAGGCCGGACACCCGCGCCAGCAGCGGCGCCGACGCGGTATTGAGATCGACGCCGACCGCGTTGACGCAGTCTTCGACCACATGATCCAGGCGCGCGCCGAGCTTCACCTGGTTGACGTCGTGCTGGTACTGGCCAACGCCGATCGCCTTGGGCTCGATCTTGACCAGTTCCGCCAGCGGATCCTGCAGCCGCCGCGCGATCGACACCGCGCCGCGCAGCGACACGTCCATGCCGGGAAACTCGCGCGACGCCAGCTCGGACGCCGAATACACCGAGGCGCCGGCCTCGCTGACGACGATGCGCGTCAGCTTCAATTCCGGATGCTTGAGTGCGAGTTCGGCGACAAAGGCCTCGGTTTCGCGCGAGCCGGTGCCGTTGCCGATCGAGATCAGGCGTGCGCCGTGCTGCTGCGCCAATCTGGCGATGGTCGCCGCCGATTGTTCGTGCTGGTTCTTCGGTTGCAGCGGATAAATGGTGTCGGTGGCCAACACCTTGCCGGTGGTATCGACCACCGCCACCTTGACGCCGGTGCGCAGGCCGGGATCGAGTCCGATCACCGCCTTCGGGCCGGCCGGCGGCGCCAGCAGCAGGTCCTTCAGGTTGTCGCCGAAGATGCGGATCGCCTCGTCCTCGGCGCGCTCGCGGATGCGCCCGAACAAGTCCAGCGTCAGGCGCACATGCAGCTTGTGGCGCCAGGTCTGGCGGCAGGTCTCGACCAGCCAGGCGTCGGCCGCCCGGCCCTGATTGGCCACGCCGGCACGTTGGGCGATGCGGGCTTGCGCGCGCTGGTGGCCGTGCTCGATGGCTTCCGCTTCGTCGCTGCCGCCGCGCGCATCGTTGCGCTTGACCGGCACCGGCTCCAGGTCGAGATCGAGAATGCCCTCGGCGCGCGCGCGGAACAACGCCAGCGTGCGATGCGAGGGAATCGAACCCAGGTTGTCGACGAAATCGAAATAATCGCGAAACTTGGCGCCGTCGTTTTCCTTGCCGGGCACCACGCGGGCATGGATGCGGCCGTGTTCGTACAGCCATTCGCGCAGCTCGCCGACCAGCGCCGGGTCCTCGCTGAAGCGCTCGGAGAGGATCGAGCGCGCGCCTTCGAGCGCGCCGGCGACGTCGGCAACGCCTTTTTCGGCGTCCACGAACGCGAGCGCAGCCGTTTCGGGTGCCAGCGTCGGATCGTGCAGCAGCGCATCGGCCAGCGGCTCCAGTCCGGCCTCGCGCGCGATCTGCGCCTTGGTGCGGCGCTTCGGCTTGTACGGCAGGTACAAATCCTCCAGCCGCGCCTTGGTCTCGGCGTGTTCGATCTCGACCCGCAGCGATTCGCTCAACTTGCCCTGTTCGTCGATGCTCGCCAGCACGGCGGCGCGCCGCTCTTCCAGATCGCGCAGATAGCCCAGGCGCTCCTCCAGCGTGCGCAACTGGCTGTCGTCCAGCGCCCCGGTCACTTCCTTGCGGTAGCGCGCGATGAACGGCACCGTCGCGCCCTCATCCAGCAGCCGCACCGCGGCGATCACTTGTTCATTGCGGGCACTGATTTCAGCGGCGATACGCGATTCGATGGACGGCAAAGCCATGATGGGCGGGCGGGTTCCGGTTGCGAAGTTGGGGCGGAGCATAGCCGCGGCGGGAGCAGGCGTGGCAAAACCAGCCCAGCTGGCGACGCGGACTCTGCGCTGCATGCCTTGCGGCGCGCGCCCGACGCCCTGCGTAGTGCGCCGAAAGGATTGTCGCCAACTGGAACCTTGTGCTCCCCGGGCAGCTCCTACCAACGCTGTCGGCTCGGCAGCTCAATGATTGGAGTGAGTTCATGAAACTGCATGGGTTGCTGCTGGTGGGTCTGATTTTCGCCGCGCACGCGGACGCCGCCGATGAGCAAGCGAAGGTCCGGGCCGCCATAACGGCGCTGGCTCCCGACGCCAGGATAGAGTCGCTGCGCCCTGCGGCGATGCCCGGCGTCTACGAAGCGGTGGTCGGCGGAACGGAGGTGTACGTCAGCGCCGACGGCAAGTTTCTGCTCACCGGCGCGTTGTGGGATGTGTCGGCGGGCAAGAACCTGACCGAAGTGACCCGCGCGGGACGGCGCAAGGAAGCGGTCGCGACCATTCAAGCCGACCAGCGCATCGTGTTCGCGCCGGAGAATGCGCGCCACCGGGTCACCGTGTTCACCGACCTCGACTGCGGTTACTGCCGCAAGCTGCACGACGAGGTGAAGGCCTACAACGACGCTGGCATCAGCGTCGAATACGTGCTGTTCCCGCGTGGCGGTTTGGACTCGCCCTCGCATGCCGCGGCGGTGTCGGTGTGGTGCGCCGACGATCGCCGGCAAGCGCTGACCCTGGCCAAGCGCGGCGAACCGGTGGCGCCGAAGATCTGTCCGAACCCGATTCGCGAGGAGTTTGAGATCGGCCAGCGCATCGGCATCGGCAGCACGCCGACCATCGTCACCGAGGGCGGCAGCCTGATCCTCGGTTATGTGCCGCCGCAGCAGTTGCTGGCGCAACTGGACGCGGCGCGAGCGGCGCCCTGACAGCCACGGTAGGTGCGCGCCGGTAGCGGGCGACCCCGAGCCCGGGACGACGCCGCACGAGTGGCGCCGCCTGCCCGCGGCTTCAAGCGCAGCGCGCGTTCAGCGTGGCGCCTCGTAAAGGTGAAACCCGGCCCAGAAATAGGGCTGGGCCAGGTCGCGCCTGAGTGCGCCGGCGACGCTCAGGCCGCCGACGCCGCGGGCCGCATCGGTCACCACCGCGTCGCCGCCCAGCAACATCTGGCGTTGCGACTGCGCCAGAGCGAGTGTCGGTTCAACGCCCGACGCCAACCGCCGATGGAAATCGCTCATCAGGCTGGCGGTGGCAGCATCGTCCACCGACCAGAGGGCGCTGATCACGCGCCGTGCGCCGGCGAACTGAAAGGCGCGCGTCAGCCCCAGCCAGCCATCGTCGTCGATGCTCGCGCCGGGTGCGCTATCGCAGGCGGCGAGCACCACCAGGTCGGCGTGCAGGCGCAGACGTTCGAAGATGTCCCACACCGGCAGCGGATGAGGGCGTCCGTTGGCGTCGTGCAGCATCAATGCGCTGTCCATCGGCGAGCTCGGGTCGTTGACGCCATGCACGGCGAAATGCAGCAGTCGCGCGCGCGGACCCAGCCGCTGCAGCGCGTCCGCATTGGCATCCTTGCCGCGCAGCAACTCGACGCGCCGCCACGGCAGCCTGGCGAGGTTGGCCAGTTCGGCGTCGACGCCCGGCAGCCGGGCGCGGCTGCCGCTGGCGCGACTGTCGGCGAGCGCCAGCAGGTCGATATCGGCGATCGGGTCGGTCGCCGGCAAGTCGTCGGGCAGCAGCGCACTGAGGCTGAGCGGGTGAACCTGGATCAGCCGCCGGCCTTGCGCGTCGAGCAACGCGGCGAACGGCATCGCATGCAAGGGGCCATCCGGAACGATCACCAGGGCAGCGCTGTCGTCGAGGCTGCCGACGTCGAGCAACGCCGCGTGCAACCGACGCGCGAGTTGCCGTTCGCGCACGCTGTCGTGGCGGCCGATCGCCAGGCGCCAGGCGGCGATGCTGCGCTGCAGTTCGTCATTGCCCAGCGCAAGGCGTGTGCTCTGCGGCGGCTGGTCCGGCCGCAAGGTGAAACGCAGCGTGTGGTCGCCGCGCACCGCAAACGCGACGACCACCTTTCCGGGTGGTGCGTGCAGGCTGGTGGTCCGGCGCTGCGGTTGCCAACTCGCCAGGCGCGGCAGTGCCGCGACGATGCGTTCGTCGCTTCGCCGCAGTCGCTGGCGCGCCTGTTCGCGCTGAGCCTTCGCTTGCTCGATTGCCGCTGCGTCGACGGCGTTTTCGAGCGCGTTGGCGACTTCCTGCAGCGCGAGCTGCGCGGCGCGGCGTTCGGCGGCCAGGGCTGCCGGCAGGTCGGCGAAGCGCAGGTCGCGATCGGCGATCAGCGAATACAGCAGCAGCGCTCGCTCGCTCTGGTACAGCGCCAGTGCCGCGCCGAGGTCGTCGGCGGCAAGCAGCGCATCCAGACAACTGCGATAGATCGGCGCCGCCGTATGCACGAAACTGGTTCGGAACTCGGCGCCGCTGGGCGAGGTGCCGCGCAGCAGTTCGATGTGTTCGACACCGGAGCAGGCCGCCGCCCTGGCGGCCACGCTGCGATTCATCTGCAACAGCACCTCGCCCTCGACCGCCAGTGCCGTGGCCAGCAGCGCCTCGCGACCCGCACTCCGGGCAAGCTCCCGGGCTTCCTTCAAGGCCAGCAATGCCGGCTCGTGGCGACCGAGTGCGAGCAGGATCCTGCCGCGTTGGATCAGGGCAAAATCGCGTCGCCAATTGGGCTGTTCGCCGCGATCGCGCAATCGGATCGCTTCATCCTGCTGCTTCAGCGCCTCATCGAACGCACCGGTCTGCAAGGCGACGCTCGCCAGCGCGTCGAAGGCGCCGATCACGCCGTTGCCGTCGGGGGCGATGCGCTGATGTTGCTGCAAGGCGCGCTCCAGCACCCGCCGGGCCTCGACCGGATCCCCCGACAGCCCCGCATACAATCCCAGATCGAGGCGCGCGTTGGCGGCGTCCAGGCCATCCGGCGCGGCCGCTTCCCAATGTTCCAGCGCCTGCCGCAGGCGGCGAACGGCCTCCGGCAGATTGCCTTGTTGCGCATGCACCAGGGCCAGATTCTGCTGGGCACGGCCGGCACGATGTTGCGCCTCGGCGTCGTCCGTGCCCGGAACCTGCAGGTTCCACAAGGCGGCCGCCTCGCGCGTGCGACCGCGGTCGAGCAACACCAGCGCCAGGTTGGACTGCGTGTCGTAGACCAGATCCGGCTGATTGCCGAGGCGCTCGAGTTGCGCCAGGACCTCGCGCAGCGCGCCTTCGGCCGCGGCGAGGTCGCCTGCCGCTCTTTCCAGCAGCCCGAGGTTGGAACGGATCATCGCCTGCAGCACGGAATCGCTTTCGAAGGCCTGGGCCGCGGTCAGGGCTTCGCTGAAAAGCTCCCGCGCCTCGCGCAGTCGTCCCTGCGGACGGATGACCACGGCCAGACTGTTGAGCGTGCTGGCGAGCAGGTGCGAAGCGGGCAACTGCTGCCGGGCGAGCGTTTCGACACTGCGCAGGATGCGCTCGGCCTCGTTCAGGCGCGATCGGTTGAACTCGACGCCGGCCCGCACGCGGGCGACGCGGACCTGCATCGCCAACGGCAGCTCGCGCGCGCCCAGGGCATCGAGGCGTTCGCTGGCGATTTCGGACTGCCCGTTGGCGAGCAGAGCCAGGCTCAGGTCCAGTTGCAGTTGCAGCGCCAGTTCCGGCGTCGCCGCCAGATCCGCCAGCGCGGCGGCCTCCAGCGCCAGGGCAGTTTCGACCTCGCCACGATCCAGTGCGGCCATCGCCCGGCGTTGACCGAGCCACGCCGCCAACGTCGAACGTCCGGCCGTGCGCCATTGGCGTGTAAGTTCGGTCAAAGCGGCGGCGTCATCCTTCGCGATCTGCGCCAACTGGAGCGGCGACAGATCCGCCGGCAGCAGCTCCACGTCGTCGATCCACAGCGGCAGGTGCACGCGCTGGTGGTCGCGCTCGACCAGGATCTTGCAGGCGCGTTGCGCGGAACAGCGCAACCAGTTCCACTGGAAGGCGATCGGATCCTCGGTTGCCACGTCCTCCCAGTCGCCGCTGGCAGCACGCCCGCGAAAGCCGATGACTTGATCGCCGCGCTGCACGCCGGCGCTGGGCAGGTCGGCGCCGACCCGGAGCGCAGCCGGTGTTTGCGTGGCCAGTGCCATGCCGAGCAGAAGAGCGCAGACGTGCATGAGTCCTGGCATGTGCGGGTGGCTATCCAATGACCTTGCAGCAAACGGATCGCCGCGCAAGACTGGGTCATGCGCGAGGCGTTCGTATCGCCGATCGATGCCGGTGTGGACCGGCGACACGCGGACGTGGACGGCAGCGCCCGGCTCTGACTCGCGTCAATGCAGCGGCGCGCGCCATCGAGGAGCATCATGCACCATGAGCGACCCTGCCCTTTACCCCTGCTTTCTCGGTCCCTACGGCGAGAACGACGCGCTTCTGGAAAAGTTGGTCGTCGAGTTCCTGCGCGACCACGTGTACTGGCGCCGCAACTTTCACCCCGAAGATCCGCCCGCGATCCCGACGCACGCGGCGCAGGCGCCGCAGTTCAAGGCCTTCGAAGCCCGCTTGCGTCGCGAGTTGCACGGGCTGTCGGCGGCGTTGAAGCGCTCGGTACCGTTCCACAGTCCGCGTTATCTCGGCCACATGGTCTCGGACCTGCTCATTCCGGGCCTGGCGGCGCAGATCCTGACGCTGCCGTACAACCCGAACAACGTCACCGGTGAGGTGGCGACGGTAACCATCGACCTGGAGCTGAAGGCTGGCCTGCAACTGGCGCGCATGCTCGGTTACCCGAGCGATCCGACCGCGCCCGACTGTGCTTTCGGGCATCTGACCAGTGGCGGCACCCTGGCCAACTACCAGTCGCTCAGGCTGGCGCTGGCGCTGAAGGCGTGGCCGCTGGCCTTGCGTGCGGCGGGCGTGCCGGACATCGGCATCGACGGCGACGACTGGCACGCATTCAACCTCGGGCCGGATGCGAGCATCGCGCTGATCGGACGTTTCAACCAGTGGCTCGGAACCCTGAATGCCCACGATGCGCGCCACTGGCGCGAGCGCGTCGCTGCGCAGCGTCTCGAAACCCTCGGTTTGATCGAATTCTTCGCGCGCCATCCGCAGTTGAAACCACCGATCGTGCTGGCGCCGGTGACGGCGCACTATTCCTGGAGCAAGGGGCTGAAACTGATCGGGCTGGGCCGCAATGCGCTGCGTCTGGTGCCGGAATCGGGCATGCGCATCGATCTGGAGGCACTTCACGGTTTGCTCGACGACGCGTTGCGGCAGCGTCAGGGCGTGCTGATGACGGTTGGCGTGCTCGGCAGCACCGAGTTCGGGACCATCGACCCGATCGACGGCCTGGTTGCTGCGCGTGCACGCATGCAGGCGCGCGGACTCGGCTTTTCGGTGCACGTGGATGCGGCGTGGGGCGGTTATCTGGCGACCTTGTTTCGTGAACCCGACGGCAGCCTGCGCGCCTTGAGCGAGCTGCGCGCGGACTATGCGCAGTTCCCATCGCCCGCGGTGCATGCGGCGTTTGCGGCGCTCGGCCAGACCGATTCGGTGACCGTGGATCCGCACAAGCTCGGCTATCTGGCGTTTGGCGTCGGCGCCTTCGTCTGCCGCGACCACCGCGCCGTCGGTCTGCTCGACGAGAGCGCCGACTATGTGTTCAAGGCGACCGGCGGCGACGATTTCTTCCAGCGCCACCGCGCACTCGGGCGCTTCATTCCGGAGGGTTCCAAGGCGGGCGCGAATGCCGCGGCGGTATATGTGACGCACCAGGTGCTGCCGCTGGACCACGCCCACTTCGGCCTGCTGCAGCGGCAGACCATCCGCAGCGCCGAGGCTTTCCTGCAGGAATTGACCGCGTTCGCCGCAGCGCAGTCGGCGCGCGTGCGCGTCAGCGTGCCGTTCGCGCCGGACAGCAATCTGGTGTGCATGGCGCTGAATCCGGTCGGCAATCGCGACGTCGCGGCGATGAACCGTTTCGTACGCCATCTCTACGACGACCTCAAGGCCGATCCTGGCATACCGTTGCAGGCGCGCGAGTTCTTTGGCTCGATGACCACGCTGCACCCGGACACGCTGGGCCCGGCGGACACCGCGCGGGTGCTGGCCGAACTCGATCTCGATCCGGCCACGCTGGATGCCGACGACAGCGCTGCCGACCGCCTGGTGATTCTGCGCCACACGCTGATGAACCCGTACCTGATCGACCGCGAGAACGACATCAGTTACCTCAAGCGCTATTTCGAGTACCTCGCGCGGCGGATTGCCGCTGCGTCCGATACCGCGCGATAGTATCTGCCGATGCGCCCGGCGCCGGAGTCCGTCCGCTGATGTCGATCTCATTCCGCGATCTGCCCGACACTGCGGCTGGCAACGGCGAAGCGGTAACGCCCTTGCGCATCGACGCTGATGCCGGACAGCAACCGGCCGCGCTGGCGCAACTGGGCGTGGAGATCCTCGAAGCGGCGTTGAACCTGCACGCGATCGTCGCCGTCACCGATGCCGGTGGCCGCATCACCCATGTCAACGACCGTTTCTGCGCGATCTCCGGGTATGCGCGCGAGGAACTGCTCGGGCAGGATCATCGCATCCTCAATTCGGGCCACCATCCGAGGACCTATTTCAAGGACCTGTGGACCACCATCGGCCGCGGCCGCGTATGGCATGGCGAGTTCTGCAATCGCGCCAAGGATGGCCACCTCTACTGGGTGCAGTCGACGGTGATTCCGGTGCTCGGCGCACGCGGCAAACCGGTGCAGTACATTGCCATCCGCACCGATATCAGCGAGCAACGACGGCAGAGTCAGCGCATCGAACAGTTGGCGTTCTATGACACGCTGACCGGGTTGCCCAATCGCACGCTGCTGCTGGATCGGCTGCAGCCGCAGATCGGCGAGGGGCATTCGGCCGCCTTGCTGTACCTGGACATCGACCGCTTCAAGGACATCAACGATTGCCACGGCCATGCTGCCGGCGACCTCGCGCTGGTGGAAATCGCACGCCGTTTCGCGGCCCAGGTTCAGCCGGGGCAGTTGCTGGCGCGCGTCGGCGGCGACGAATTCCTGCTCGCGCTCGGCGCCAGCGACCGGGCGCAGGTGAGCGCGCTGGCCGAACGCTTGCTGCGTTGTCTGGACACGCCGTTGACCGTCGCCGGGCATGCCTTCGCGATCAGCGCCAGCATCGGCATCGCGCTGTATCCGGAGGATGCGGCCACGCTCGACGAACTGCTCAAGCACACCGATATTGCGATGTACCGGGCCAAGGCGCACGGCAACGGTTACTGCTACTACCAGCGAGCGATGACCGCCGAACTGGAGCAACGCCTGCTGCTGGCGGCGCGCCTGGACAGCGCCTTGCGCGAGGATGGTCTGCAACTGCACTATCAGCCGCAGATCGACCTGCGCGACGGGCGGATGATCGGCATCGAGGCCTTGCTGCGTTGGCACGATGAGGAGTTGGGTTGGATCGAACCGGCGCGTTTCATTCCGCTGGCCGAGAATCGCGGCATGATCGATCGCATCGGCGACTGGGTACTGGTCGCTGCCTGCAGGCAGTTGCGCGCCTGGCAGGACGCGGGCTGTGCGCTGCCTGAGCGCCTGGCGATCAACCTGTCGGTGCAGCAACTGCGCCAGCCGCATCTGGCCGAGCGCATGGCGGCGCAGATCAAGACCGCCGGCCTTCGCTGCGAGCAATTCGAGATCGAGCTGACCGAAAGTTGCCTGGCTGCCGATCAGGCCATGCTGGCGGTCCGCAGTCTCGCCGCGATCGGTTTCACGCTGTCGATCGACGACTTCGGTACCGGCTATTCCTCGCTCGCCTACCTCAAGCACTTCGCCGCCGATCGCATCAAGATCGACTTGTCGTTCGTGCGCGACATGCTCGACAACAGCAGCGATCACGCCATCATCCGCGCGATCATCGCCATGGCGCGCAGCCTCGACCTGCACGTGGTCGCCGAGGGTGTCGAGAATGCCGAGCAGGCGCAAGCCCTGAGCGCGCTCGGCTGCGACAGCGCCCAGGGTTATTACTTCGGCGCGCCGCTGAACGCCAGCGAGTTCCGTCAGCGTTGGCTGGCCGCGCGTTGATTGCGCTGGTGCCGGCAGCAGCGGCGCCGCAGGTGCGGCACTCTGCAGCAGCTTGAGCGTTTTCGCTGCTGGAAGGCCACGCGCCTGGGTGGCAGCCAGCGCGACCCACGCCCCACTTGATCCACGGCAATGACCGCAATGGGTAATGCTGGCGATGCTGCGCCCACATTCATCGTGCGGCAGCCCGGCCATGGCCTACACCGACCTGCGTCAGTTCCTGCGACTGCTGGAACACAAGGACGATCTCAAGCGCGTCGTCGTGCCGGTCGACCCGGAACTCGAGAGCACCTCGTTCTGCCTGCGCGCGCTCAAGGCCGATGGTCCGGCGCTGCTGTTCGAACGGCCATGTGGTTCGAGCGTGCCGCTGCTCGGCAACCTGTTCGGCGCCAACCGGCGCATCGAGGCTGCGCTCGGCGGGCGACCGCTGGCGTCGCTGAAGGAACTCGGCGAACTGCTGGCGGCAATCAAGGAGCCGCGCTGGCCGTCGTCGCTGAAGGCGGCGCTGGAATCCTGGCCGGAACTGGCGCAACTGGCGCACGTGGCGCCGCGCAGGGTGCCCACGGCAGCCTTCGAACACACGCTGCTGGAGGGCGAAGAGGTCAACCTCGGCCTGTTGCCGATCCAGCGCTGCTGGCCCGAGGATGTCGCCCGGCTGATCACCTTTGGCCTGGTCGTGACCCGTGGTCCGCGGCAGACGCGGCAGAACGTCGCCGTCTACCGCCAGCAACTGATCGGCCCGAACACCCTGATCATGCGCTGGCTGCCGCATCGCGGCGGCGCGCTCGACTACGCCGATCACTGCGCAGCAACGCCGGGCCAGCCTTTCCCGGTGTTGGTGGCGCTCGGCGCCGATCCAGCCACCCTGCTGGCCGCGGTGGCGCCGGTACCTGATACCTTGAGCGAGCACGAATTCGCCGGCCTGCTGCGCGGCCAGCGCAGCCAGCTATGGCACAGCGCGCTGACTGGCCTGGATGCGCCGGCCGGCGCCGAAATCCTGCTGGAGGGTTTCATCCATCCGGGCGACCGCGCCATCGAAGGCCCGTTCGGCGATCACACCGGTTACTACAACGGTCAGGGCCGCTTTCCGGTGATGAGCGTAAAGCGCATGTCGCTGCGCCAGGACCCGATCTATCACGGCAGCTACATGGGCCGCGCGCCATTCGACGAGCCCTCGGTGCTGGCGATGGCGATGAACGAGATGGTGGTACCGATCCTGCGCAAGGTGTTTCCGGAAATCGTCGACTTCCATCTGCCGCCGGAGGCCTGCTCCTACCGCGTCGCCGTGGTGTCGATCCGCAAGCAGTACGCCGGCCATGCGCGGCGCATGATGATGGGCATCTGGTCGTACCTGCGGCAATTCACCTACACCAAGTTCGTCGTCGTCGTCGACGCCGACATCGACGTGCGTGACTGGCGCCAGGTGATCTGGGCGATCGCCACCCGCGTCGATCCGGCGCGCGACAGCATGATCGTCGAGTCGACGCCGATCGATTACCTCGACTTCGCCAGCCCGACAGCCGGCCTCGGCTCCAAGCTCGGCCTCGACGCGACGAACAAATGGCCGGGCGAGACCACCCGCGAATGGGGCCGGCCGATTACCCTCGATCCGGGCGTGGAGCGCCGCGTGGAGGCGTTGTGGGGGAAAGTGTTCGCGGGCGGGTGAATCCTGCTGTGGGAGCGACCTTGTGTCGCGAGCTCCGGCTGACAGAGCTCGCGACACAAGGTCGCTCCCACAAAAGCCGCCTGGCCCCGCGCCTAATGCGCCGCGCGATATGCCGCACGCGCCTCGTTGGCGAAGCGTGCGCCGTGGTGCAGCAGGATGCGCGCGCCGAGCGGAATCTGCTCCCACGGCAACTGGTCGAGCAGATTGCGCACGGTCAGGCCGAGTTCGACATCGCCGGTGAGGGTCAGGCGGTGCTGGAAAAACAGCGTGTCGGCATCCTCGCTGCGGCTGGCGAGCAGCAACAGATCGGTGAGGGTGCCGCGCACGCAGGCATCAGGCATGGCGACCGGATCGAGGACCACGAGCTGCCGATCGAGCACTTCGACCACGAAGCGTTGTTCGAGGTCGGCAATTTCGATGCCGATGCGCCGGCCGCGGAGACCGGCCAGCGCACCATCGGCGAATGCAGCGGACAGAGCGTGCATCGCCGCGCGCTC